>ENA-OBLH01000152-OBLH01000152.1-metagenomes-genome-assembly--contig:-NODE-152-length-24452-cov-6.40698_pt1 | contig 24452 bp, 17 predicted proteins | sample MGYA00153382_OBLH01 | MGnify analysis MGYA00153382
AGCGCGCGACCGACCATGACCCGCGCCTGCGTCGGCAGGGGGTTGGGTTGCGCCCCATAACGGGTCGGATCCGCCGCGCGATGTCGAGTGCAGGTTGATCGAGGTAAACCGTTCGCCGTTGAACATGAAATCGGCGACCAGCGGCCGCCGCGACCCCGCATAGGCGGCGGTATCAATCAGCGCCGCCGACCCCTCCACATAGGTCACGCGCGCCGTGTTGTAGAAGAAACCGTTGCGGATGTTGCCGCCGGGCTCACCGCCTGTTGTGTTGGCCGTCGTGGGCGCAATCTCGACATAGCGATAGATCGGGCCGCCAAGCGCAGCGACCGCGTCGATCAGCAATTGCGCGGTCAGCACGCCGCTCAGATTGGCACCACTGCCCGCGCCATCGGCATCCTGGATTTCCTGGACGCCGATGATGTCCGGACTACGCAACGCCTGCACGATCTCGATTGCGTGCTGCGTGAATTTCGTCGCCGGATCGAGCGGGTCGAGGTTTTCGAGGTTGAAGCTGGCGTAGCTGAGCCGCGTGGCATCGCCGACCAGATTGGTCGTCTCGCGCGCCAGAGTAATGTCGGTTGTCGTTGTCACCGCCTGGGTGACGATGATCTCATATTCGGCGAAGGCGTAATTCAGGATGCCGGTTACGCTCGACAATCTGTCACCCTGCGTATGCCCCGGCGTATAGCCCGCAAAGATGCCGCTATCGTCGTCGATCTGGATTTTTTCAGGATTATAGTCGCCCGACGAGATCGTGATGCCGCCGCGATCGTTGACGCCCGTCGCGCCCGTCCCGCCCGAAGCGACGACATAGGTTTCGCCAAAGCTGTTGGTATTGGCGACGGCGAGCGGCGTCTGCAGCGTGACGCGCATCCCCTCCAGCGATTCCCAAAAGTCGATGCCGTCGAGCGTCGGGTCATAGCTCGTAAAGCCATCGTTCTCGATGACGCTCGTCGGCGGCGTCCGCGATCCGGGCGAGCCGTCGGTGCTGATGAGGACCGCAGCAGGCAGCGCATTGACCGCCGAAGTGACGACGATGCCGGTCGGGCTGGTCAATTGTGTGAGCGACAAGCTCCCTGCCGTTGAACCGGTGAACTCAGCGACGGTCGCGGTCAGCGTAATGGCATTGCCGACGACAAGCGTCGGCGCTGTGCCGGTAAACACGAAAATGCCATCCGATGTGCCAATATCGCCATCGCCGGTGGGATCCTGAAGATAGAAGCCAAGGGTTCCGGTGGTATCGACGGCGGTGACGATGCCCGAGGTGTTGACGATCTGGCCGACCAGCGGCGATGTGTGACCTGCCCCCTGAATGATATAAATCGGCGTCGCGCCGACATCGTCGTTCGTGACCGTTGCTGTTGCAGTGGGCGCGCCGATAACGAACCCCACACCCGGATTGCTTAGCGTCACAGTGAATGTTTCGGTCGCTTCGACATTGGTGTCGCCGACGATGTTGACGACCACAGCCGCCGCTGTTGTCGCGCCCGTAAACGGGATCGTGAACGCAGTGCCCAAGACGAAACTGGCAACCGGAACGCCATCGACCGTGACACTTGCGATATCGGCAGCGGTAAGTCCTGCGCCGCCTGCGACCGTGACCGACACACTGGTATCGGCTGCAGTCGATGACCGCGTCACGGTGAAGGCATAGGGCGTTGCCCCCGAATTGCCCTCTGCCTGCGCCAAGGACGTCGGCGAGATCGAAATCGTCGGCCCCGTCGATCCCCCTACACCGGTCAGCTTGATATTGTCGAAACCCAGTTCGTCGCGGCTTCCCGTTCCGCCGACATCGCCAACGGTCCAGCGCAGAAAGATATAATCGCCCGGATTGATAATGTTCGTGAACGTCTGTTCTGCAAGGCTGACGACCTGCCAGCCCGTTGCATCGAGCGCCTGCGGGGTCGTGTAGCTGAGCGCACCGACGGTGGCCGAAAAAATCGTTGGCTGGGTCGCCGCTGCCTGCACGGCCCATGAGAAGTTCATGAATGAATCGCGGTCGGCATTGTTGCGGAACACGCCGTCGTAATCGAAGCTGAAACCGGTCAGCGCCGTCGCCCCTGTATATTGAATGCGTAAGGTGATCGTACCCGGCGTAGTGCCGAATTCGCCGGCCGTCGGCTGGACAACAAACGATGATGCGCCAAGCGCCGCGACACCGGTTGCGACCGAATACACACCGGCCGTCGTCGGATTGCCCGACAAGGCACCGCGGGCGTAATCCCCGACAGTAACGGCGGTCGCGCCGTAATCGAGCAAACCGGCAAGGTCGCTGAACCCGGTGATCCGCCAGTAATCCGAATCGAGTTGGCCCGGTGCGGCAACCGGTTGGAACCCGCCGCCGGCGAAGTTTCCATTAGAACTCGACCCAGGCGCGCCGACATTGCCGTTGAAATCTTCGGAAAATAATACTGTCATAGCTAAAGTCCCGGTGCTGCACGACGGACCGGCTTCGGCTCCGCTGCTTACCTGTTCGATTAGAGACGTTGTGTGACGGCGCTGTGAAGCCGTCAACAAGTGTCGCACCCACGAACGTCAACAAACTGGTATTTTGCCGTAACAGAAGTAGGGAAGCAGCAATGCGCCCCGCTCCGCTCACGATTCTGCCACTCGCCATCGTGTTAGGCACCCTCGCTGCGATGCCTGTCTACGCTCAGCAGCCTTTGGCAATACCGCCCGACCTGAATGATCGCGCGCCGGTTTCCGCACTACCCCGCCCGACGATGGATCCGCTGGCGATTACTCCGGGCGAAGACCCGTTGCTCGGTCTTGCCCAGGCTTCCGTCTCGCCCGAAACCTTTCGCGCAACAATCGGTGCTGCCGTGCTGCGCGCACCGCTACTCGGCGAATCGGTCGCGCAACGACAGGAGAGCGAGGGCGCGCGCAACGAGGCCCGGGCGCGGCAATATCCTGCGGTAGACATCTCGCTGTCGCATTTCGAAGTCGTGGCGCGGGCCTTTTCGACCGATCCGCAGAACATTCTCGAACGCCAGCGCCCGCAGTTTCGCACCGACGGCATCCTGCGGATCACCCAGCCGGTGTTCGATTTCGGCGCAAGCAGCGACCGCATCCGCGCGGGCAATGCACGCTTGCAGGCCGCCTCGGCAGGCGTCGAAGACACCGGCAACCGCATCGCACTTCAGGCAATTGCTGTGTGGTACAATGTGTTCGCCTATCGCACTTTGGTGCGTTTGGCGGAAAGCTTCACCGCCGGACAAGGTGTCGTCCGTTCGCAGGTTGCCGACCGCATCCGCATGGGCGCGACCGCGCGCGGCGACATGGCGCAGGTCGACAGCTCGATTGCCTCGTCGCAGGCGCAGCTCGCCGATTTCCGCCGCGCCCGCGCCGGGGCCGAGGCGCAATATACCCAGTTGATTGGGTCGCCGCCGCCAGCCTCGCTCGGCCGTGCGCCGTCCCCCGACTTGTCCAGACTGACCGACGCGCTGCTGCCCGAACGGATCGACGCGCTGCCGAACGTGCGTTCGGCCAAGGCACTGGCGCGCGCTGCCGACGAGGATGCCAAGGCAACGCGCGCCGAATCGATGCCGGGCATTACGGTCGGCCTCGACGCGGGGCGTTACGGCCTTCTTCAGAACGCACGCGACTATGACGTCCGCGCCAATGTAACGCTCAGCTGGCGACCGTTCGGCGGGACCAAGCAGCGCATCGACCAAGCCGAGGCGCGCTCGTCGGGTGCTGCGGCGCGCCTGCAACGCTCCCGCGAGGAGGCCGAACGCGACGCACGGATTGCACTTGCCGATGTTGCCGCGCTCAAGGATGCGGAAGCGGCGCTCGCGGCCAGCTATCTCGCCAGCCGCCAGTCGCGCGATGTGTTGAACGAGCGTTTCCGGGTCTCGCGCGGGACATTGCTCGACGTTCTGACCGCCGAGGGTAATTATTTCGGGGTTGCCGCGCGCTATGTCCAGGCGCTGATCGAACTTGACACCGCGCGCTACACCCTCTTGGCGCGAACAGGAAAATTGCTCGAGGCGCTGTCGATTGCGCCCGCTACACTGGACCCGCGCCGATGACCGACCCCGCGCCGATGTCTTATCACGCGGAAGTTCCCAAACCCCGCTTCGCCGACTGGCTGACCGAGCCGATGCGGCGCAACCGCGCGACATATATGAAGGTGGGCTTTGCCGCAGCAATGATCAACATCTTCGGGCTGGTCACCTCGCTGTTCACGATGACGGTCTATGACCGCGTCTTGCCGAACAATGCGATGTCGTCGCTGGTCGCGCTGTCGATCGGCCTAGCCGTCGTCATCGTTTTCGATTTCATCCTGCGTATCCTGCGCGCCTATTTTGTCGATCTGGCCGGCGCCGACATCGACCATGACATCGGCGATCGCGTGTTCGATCGGCTGGTCCGCATCCGCCTCGACCTCAAAAGGGGATCGACCGGCGCGCTGACCAGCATGATGCGCGAGCTAGAGACGTTGCGCGACTTTTTTGCCTCGGCGACGCTCACAGCGGTTGTCGATGTGCCGTTCATCTTACTGACGCTTATTTTTATAGCGATCCTCGGCGGACCCGTCGTCTGGGTGCCGTTGGCGGCAGTTCCCATCGTCATCGGTGCGGGCTGGCTGACCCGGCCTGCACTCGACCGCCTGTCGGCGCGCGCGCTAAACGAGGGGCAACTCAAGCAGAGCGTTCTGGTCGAAGCCATTGGCGCGCTCGAAATGGTCAAGGCGTCGGGCGCAGGCGATCTGTTGGGGCAGCGGTGGCGCGCAGCGAGCGAGGCGCATACCGACAGCTCGCTGCGCCAGCGGCTCGTCTCGACGATTGCGGTGACCGTGGCGGCTTCGGCCAACACCTTGACCTATGCGGGAGTCGTCATCGTCGGTGTTGTGCTGATCGCCGACAACAAGATGACGATGGGCGCGCTGATCGCCTGTTCGATCCTTGCCGGACGCGCCGTCCAGCCGCTCGCCCAGATCGCGCAATTGCTGTCGCGCCTGTCGGCAACGCAGACCGCCTATAAGCAGATCGACGCGATGATGGCGCTGCCGCCCGAGGGACCGGCGGGCGACGGCCTGATGCCTGCGCGCTTCGACGGGCGGATCGAGTTGCGGGGAGTGACCTTCACTTATCCCGGTGCAGCAGAAAAGACGCTCGACGGTCTCGATCTGTCGATCGCTGCCGGACAGCGGGTGGCGCTGATTGGTCGCGTCGGGTCGGGCAAATCGACCATCGCAAGGATGATCTTAGGCCTTTATCCGCCGCAAGAGGGACTCGTCATGATCGACGGGACCGACATCCGCCAGTTCGACACTGTCGAGATGCGCGCGCGGATCGGCGTTGCGTTGCAGGAAAGCACGTTGCTCAGCGGCACGGTGCGCGAGAATATCACGCTGGGTCGGGTGGCGGTCGATGATGCCGAACTGCTCCGCGCCGCCGAGGTTTCGGGCACGCACAGCTTTATGGGGCGCATCGCCAATGGCTATGATCTCGTCCTTGCCGACCGGGGCGAAGGGTTGTCGGGCGGGCAGCGCCAGTCGATTACAATTGCCCGCGCGATTGCGGGCGCGCCGCAGATCATCGTGTTCGACGAGCCGACCAGCGCGATGGACGCCGGGACTGAGGCGCAATTGATCGACCGGCTCGAGAACGAGCTGAAAGGACGCACCTTCGTGTTGATTACCCACCGCCCGGCGCTTTTGCGGCTGGTCGACCGCGTCATCATTGTCGAGGGTGGCAAGATCGGTGCCGATGGGCCCCGCGACGCCGTGCTCAAACAGCTTCAGCAACAGCCCCGGGTGGCGGCATGAACATGCCCGCCAGTCCTCCGCCCGAAAGCCATCTCGAAGACTTTGCCGACCGCATCCAGCCGCGCGCCGCGTCGAACGTCCTGCTGTGGACGATCCTCGGTTTCTTCATTGCTTTTGTGATCTGGGCAAGCGTCGTCGAGATCGACCGCACCGTGCGGGCACCCGGACGGATCATCCCGAGCGCGCGGCTGCAGACCGTATCCAACCTCGAGGGCGGTATTGTTGCGGCCATCCTCGTCCGCGTCGGCGATCTTGTCCGCCAGGGGCAACCCCTCGTTCGTCTCGACCAGACGCAAAGCGGCGCGGAGCTGGGCAGCAGCGAGATCACTGTTGTCGCACTGCGCGCCAAGATCGCGCGGCTCGAAGCCGAGGTCGGCGGACGCGAGCCGCGCTATCCCGTGCCGCGCGACGCCGCCGAGAGCGAACAGATCGCCATCGAGCGCGCGCTGCACGCGACCCGGATGAGCGACCTGTCGAGTCTGATTTCAGCGAACGCCGCGCGCGAGAGCCAGGCCCATTCGTCGGTCGCCGAAGCTGCCGCCGCCTATCGCGCACGCGTTTCCGCCCGCGATTCGGCGGCGCGCCAGCTGGCGATGATGCGGCCACTGGTCGAACGCGGAATCGAGCCGCAAATGACTTTGGTCCAGCTTCAGAACGCCGCTTCGGTAGCAGCCAGCGATGCCGCTCAGGCTTCGGCTGCTATCGGACGCGCTCGCTCTGCCGTTGCCGAAGCACAAGCAACTCTGTCGCAGGTCCGTCAGGCCTGGCGCGCGCAGGCAGGCGGCGAGCTCTCCGCCGCCCAAGCCGAAATGACCGCGCGCAGCCGCAATGTGCCTGCGCTCGCCGCGCGCGTCGGACGCTCGACGGTTGCTTCGCCAGTCACCGGTCGCGTCAACCGTGTTCTCGTCACCACGGTCGGCGGCAGCATCGGCCCCGGCCAGCCCATCGCCGAAGTCGTGCCAAGCCGTGACACACTGATGGTCGAAGCATTGGTTACACCCAAAGACATCGGCTTCGTCCGCATCGGCCAAAAGGCGAAGATCAATGTGTCGGCTTATGATTCCGCGATTTACGGCGCGCTCAAGGGTGAAGTCGCGGCAATCTCGCCCGATGCGACGATCGACGAGCGCACCGGCGAAAGCCATTATGTCGTCCGTGTCCGCACCGATGCGACGGCACTTCGCGATGCCCGCGGCACGCCGCTGACCGTCGGGCCGGGGATGACCACCGATGTCAGCCTGCTCGGCGACAAGCGCTCGGTCATGGCTTATATACTGTCGCCGATTGCACGGTTGGGCCAGACCGCTTTCCGCGAGTGAGCGGCGTCCTGCAGTCCGCCGAATTCGGGCTAGTCGCGGCGTGTTGCCGCCCGCGCGCGCTCGACGATTTCGACGCCATTGTGCAGGCAGCCGCCGCCCGGGCGTTCGATGCCGATCAGCTGCTCGCCACCGCACGCGCGCACCGGGTCGAGGGGTTCGTCGAAGACGGGCTGCGGCGTATCGATATTGCCCTGCCGACCGCAGCGCACGAACTCCTCGCTGCCCGCGCCGCGCAGTCGCGCCAGCAGATGTTGCGGAATGCCGCCGAAGAAATCCGCGTCGCGCGGCAGTTTCGCGAAGCGGGCATCGAGCCGCTGTTCGTCAAGGGCGCGACGCTGGCGATGATCGCCTATGGCTCGCTGACGCTGAAAACCTCATGGGACATCGACATGCTGGTTGCGCCTGAAAGCGTTCCTGCAGCACGCCGGTTGCTGGTCGAGGCGGGCTACCGGCTCGACCTGCCGGGCATCGACGATCCCGGCCTGATCGATGTTTACTTCGCGCGGAACAAGGAAACGCTTTGGATCAACGATGTTCGGCGCACATCGCTCGAACTCCATTCGGCGCTGGTCGATGCGCCGCCGATGTTGCGCGGCGTCGGCACAGCGTCGCCGGTCCAGTCCGTGGCAGTTGCCAAGGGACAGTCCCTGACAACCCTCGCCCCTGCCGAACTTTTTGCCTATCTTTGCGTTCATGGCACGAGCCACCGCTGGGAACGGCTGAAATGGCTGACCGATGTCGCGGCGCTGGTCGCGCGCGATGGCGCAACGGAATACCATGAAGCCGCGACCTGCCTCGGTGCCGGGCGCAGTGCCGCCGTCGCGCTGCTTCTATGCGAAAGCATATTGGCCATGCCGCTCGACCCTTCCGTCGCGGACCGGATCGACCGGAGCCGGGAAAGCGATTGGCTCGTCAGGTCCGCACGGGACGCATTGGCAACTGGTGGCGTGATCGATCACGAGAGTATGAGCGGCCTCGGCAATGCCCTTACCAAGCTCTGGACCAAGATCGTGATGGTCACCGGCATCGGAGCAAAACTGTCCACCGTCGGTGTACTGCTCGACCTGTCGATGACACCAGACCGCCTTGCGATCCCGCAATCGCTGCTGCGGCTGCATGCCCTGATCTGGGTGCCCTATCGCTTGCTGACCCGCCCTTGGCGCAAGCGTCAATCGCGCAAGGGAAAGACCGCGAGCACCCCATAGGTTTCGCTGCCCGCGCAGCCGATGACATCGACATCGCCCGACCGCACCCAGACATGTGCGACCAAGGAACCGGCATCGTCGCGCCGCGCGCCATAGTATAGCGACGCGGACAATCCCCGCCGACGCAACATCAATTGTGCGGCCAGCCCCTGCTGGAAACAGACCGCGCGCCACGGGACGCGACGCGCCCAAGCCGACAATACCCAGTCGATATTGCCGGCCAATACGGGTGTCGCCGCCGGTCGGTCGCCGCAGCCCTGCCCTGCCAAGGCGGCAATCCGGCGAAAGCTGAACACGGCGATGAGGAGCGAAGCGACAGCCAGCGCGCCAACAGCCTCCGCGACGAGCGGGAGGTTCGCGAGGACACGCGCCCGGTCTTGCATCAATTGGTCCGCGCGACTTTGCGGAGAAAGTGCCCGGCAGCGACCCCGCGGAGCATCGCATGGCGATACAGCCAGGTCGTCTCCGGATCGTGCCATCCGTCTTCGGGCCAGTCCGCCAGCGCCTGTTTCAGCCGCGCCACATCGACAACGTCTGTCGCCCCGGCGCATCGTTCGAAACTGTCGAGTTCGGCGGCAATCTGGCCGCGCGCCGCCGCCATGCCGACATGCCAGTCGGCACCCTGCAACCCGCGCCGCCGCTCGCCCGCTACCTCGGCGGGCAGCCGGTCGGCAAAGGCACGCCGGGCCAGCGCGCGCGGGACACCGTCGCGGATGTATTCGCCTTCGGGTACCCGCAACGCAAATTCGATCAGGCGGCGGTCGGCGGTGGGGTCGCGCAAGTCGATGCCCCAGCCTGCCAACGTCCCCTTGTTATACACCCCCATATCGACGCGCCGCAGCACCCAGAGGCGCATCGCGGCACCATCGGCCCAGGGGCGATAGCTGAGGTCGAGGCCACGCGCCGTTGCACGCGCCGCGACCCCAAACCCGCCAAAGGCTTCTTGGCGAAGCGCGCTGTATCGTTCGAGCGGCAGATCGTGGCCGCGCAGCTTCGCCGCACTTTGCCACAGCGCAGGCGGCAGCAAGGGGCCGAGTGTTGCTGCAGCAAGATGTCGGATGCGCGCGCCGCCACCGTGCAATTGGCGCAACAACATCGCCAGCTCCGACCAGCCGCCCCGCCGCGACAGTGCCGCGAGATGTGGATAGCCATCGTGGCTGATCGACATATTGCCCATTTGTCCGGTCAGCAGCACGGTGACCCCGCGCACCTTGGCCGCATCGTTGATCGCCTCGTTCCAAACCGCGTTCGAGGGGTTGAGCACAGGGCGCTCGAACAGCTGGAACTGGCGGTCCATCAGGTCGAGCGGCGATGCGCCACCCGGCGCAACGCGGACATGATCGATGTTCGGATACAGCGCAGCGGTTGCCGCCGCCAGCGGCCCTTCGTCGGCAATTTGCCCTTCGGCCACGACACATGCTTGCGAGGGGACCGCCGTGAAGGCAGCGAGACGTTCCGGCCCAAGCTGATGCGCCGCTGTTGCCGTGACGATACTGCTGTCGAGGCCGGCGCTCAGATGCGACCCGACACCGCCTCCGGCGCGGTGCAGGCGGCAAGCCACGGCGCGGTCGAGCTCGGCACGCATCGCTTCGGCATAGGAGTCGCCGCCTCCGGAAAACGGCGAGAGGTCGGGCGTCCAGTACCGCTTCGCCTGAACGGTTGCGCGCGTTAACGTGACGATATGCCCCGGCGGCACGCGCTCGATTCCCGAAAAAAAGCTCTCTCCCCCGGTTTCGGGGACGAGCGCAAGAAAATCGGCGGCCATTTTCGGATCCGCCGCATAGTCGACAGCCGGATGGGCGTGGAGCCCTTTGGGCATTGAGGCGAACGCGACGAACCCGTCGCCCCGGTGATAGTGCAGGGGGCGCTCGCCCAGTGCATCTCGCGCGAGGGTAAGTAGACCGTCGCGCGCATGCCACACGGCAAGCGCGAACGGTCCCACGATCCGGGCAATGCCATCATTGCCCCAACGCGCGATGACCGCCGCCACCAGTGCAGGATCGCTGACCCCGCCCAGCGACAGGCCAAGCGCTTCTGCCAGTTCCGCCCGGTTGTCGATCCGGATATCGGCCACCAGCAGGATTGTGCCGTCCGCCGCGCGCACCGGACCCGTGTCGAACGTATCCTCGGGCGTTGACGGCCAGAGCCGTCGTCCGAAAGCGAGCGGTCCCACCCCCGTAAGGGCATCATGCTTGCCATAGATCGCCTGCGCTGCAAGCATCCGCGCGACCATTGTCTCCTCCGGCGCCTCTGCCGGTGTACCGCCGAAATTCCACAACCCGGCCAGTGCGGTCATGGTGCGGTCAGGACGATCAGGCGTTCTGCGGCGAGGTCCGCGAGCACAGCGGCGGTATCGGCGAGACACGTTGGGCGATCAACATCATGCTCGGCCATCAACCGGTCGCACAGCGCATTCAAGGTGCAGGGTTCCTCGATCATCTGCCAGATGCGCGTTGCGGTCGGGTTAAAGGCAAAGCAGCTGCCGCGTTCGATATCGAGGCCGACGAGCTCGCCGCCGACTTCGGCTTCGACCAGCGCGTCGAGGCGCTCGATCCGCGTCTGCGCGTCCATCACGTCGGTCCTTCTTGTGTTCGCCCGACGCCGCAATTGGGCTAGGGGCCGTGTCATGGTGCAGGGTGCAGGCCTTTATCGAGCCTTTGGCGTAGATTTTCAATCGGCGCTGGCGCTGCCCGAAATGCGTGCAGGCAGCGAGGGTTCGGGTACGCCCGTTCTTATCGAACGCGGGTCAGCCGTGCGCCCGACTGCCGGTATCGAGATCGCAACCGGGGTTGTCGCCGACCCCCGCGTCTTCTGGATGGACGTGCCCGGCGTTGTTCGTCTGCGCGTCGAACGGGGCCGTCGCATGATTGTCGAGCTTGCCGAAAAGGCAACCGAGAGCGAGGCGCGAGCCTATCTGCTCGGATCGGCGCTCGGGGCATTGTTGCATCAGCGCGGGCTGCTGGCGCTCCACGCCAGTGCCATCGAGATCGGCGGACGCGCCTTTGCCTTCGCCGGACATTCGGGCGCGGGCAAATCGACACTGGCGCTGGCGATGACTCGGCGCGGCCACCCGCTGTTGTGCGACGACATAGTCGCCATTGATACCAGCGGGTCCGTGCCGGTCTGCTGGCCGGGTCTGATCAACCTGAAGCTCTGGGGCGAAACGCTTGAAGCGGCGGGACACGGCGCGAACGGACTAGAGCAGGTGCTGCCGACGCTCGACAAATATCGGCTGCCGGTGGCGGGCCTCGCCGAATACCGTCCCCTGCCGCTGGGCGGTGTGTTCGCGCTGGCGAAAGGCAGCGAAGCGGCGCTTGCCCCTGTGAGCGGCGCGGATGCCGCTGCGCTGCTGATCGCCAACACCTTTCGCGGCCAGCTTGTCGGTCCGATGCAGCGCCAGCGCGTGCATTTCGATCAATGCTTGGCGGTGGCGTCGGGGGTGCGCTTCGCGCGGCTTGAACGGTCGTGGAATCTGGCCCTGATCGATGACAGTTGCGCGCAGATCGAAGCCAGCGTCACGACGTAGAGAACGCCCCGTCACCGGTGGCGCGGGTGCCGACTTCGGCTTGGCCTGCATCGATGCGGTCGACGCGCGGCGGGGTCCAGGGCTTGCGTGATGCCTTAGCGGCGGGCTTGGAGGTCGGGGTTTTCTTCATCGTCATCGGTCCTAACTCACCGCGCTTGCGGGCGGCGATTCATTGCAAATCGGGCAGCTGCTTACAGCACGAAGTCGGTGGCGACCGGCGGGGTCGCGGGGGTCATCGCCACACTCAGCGTGAAGTCGGCAATCCCGTCGCCGTCGACGTCGCCCTCGACAATGAAGATGTTGCCGCCCGCCGCCGTGTAGCGCAGCTGGCCCGCCGTCCCGCCGCCCGTGAACGCTGCAGTGCCGATGAACGTGAACGCATCGTCAACACCGCCAGTGATCGCATCGATCCGCGACAGGTCGATCTTGTCGCCCGGACTAAAGTCGAGAATGCGGTCGCGGGTCGCGTTGGTAATGCCGTTGGAGTCGCTCACCGCATCATAGCGGAAGGTGTCGTTGCCAGCCCCGCCGGTCAGCGCATTGGATGCGGCGTTGCCGGTGAGCATTCTCGGTGCCGCCATCAAGGCTGTCATTGCCCGACCCGCCGATCAGCGTGTCGCTGCCCTGACCGCCGAAGAAGACCAGGTTACCGTTCGTCTCTGCCGATCCGTTGACCGTCATCGCGGTCGTGACGTTCAGTCCCCACACCGTCTTGGTGGCCAACGCCGCCGTCCAGACATCGGTCAGCGTGATGTTGAAATTGTTCGGAGTGCCGCCCGGCCCTGGCAGCAGGATTAGTGTCTCGACATCGGCGTTCGCGCCGATGTTGATCGAATAATCGCCGTCGAGCGCCAACTGGTCATTGGCACCGCCCCCGCCTGTGACGCTGTCACCAGCGCCCCATTTGCCCGGGCCGAAATAAAACCCGTCTTCCTGCGCGCCGCCGGTGAAGCTGTCGGTGCCAAGCCCGCCGAACATCCGGAAACGCCCGTTGGTTTCCGCGCTGCCGTTGAAGGTAAAGTTATTCCCCGCCAGCAAATTGCCGCCGAACACCGACAACTCCTGACCTGTCGCCACGTTCGCGTCGATCGAAGTGATATTGTAGCTAAAGCCCGGGAGCACCGCGAGCACCTCGACATTGACAAGCGAGCTCGCCCCCAAAGTCAGCCCACCCGAATAATCCCCCTGCAAACCGACCTGATCGTTGGTCCCGGGTCCGCCGTCGACGCTGTCGAATGCGGTGAACGCCGCACCGAACATGAAGGCGTCGTTGCCAGCGCCGCCCGTCACCGTGTCGTTTCCGCCCTGTGACAGGTTGAAGAAATCGTCGAGCGGCGTGCCATTGATCGTGTCATTGCCCGCCCCGCCGCGCAGCTGGTCGCCCGCGCCCGCGACGCCGTTGATCGTCACCGTCACCGTCGCGGTCTGGAGCGCCGAGCTTGCGCCGGTCAGCGTGTAGGTGAAGGTCTCCGTCGCGCTGGTGTTGGTCGCGCCCGTCGCAGCTGCCGTCGCCGCGTCGATCAGATAGTTGAACGCGCCATTGGGGTTGTAGCTGTAAGTGCCATTGGCGTTGACGGTTAGCGACCCGCCCGATGCGGTCGTGAAGGGCGTCCCGAGCATCAGGGCCGTTGCGCCAGACATTGCCGACGCAATCAACAGCGCGGGCGCGCCGCCTAGGCTGGCATCGTTTGCGAACAAATTGCCGTTAGTGATCGTGGCATTCTCGGCAACCGTCCCCGCATCGGCCGCCGCCGTCAGCGAGCGCGCGGTGATCGAGAAATCGTCGATGGCGAGGCCGGCGTTCGATCCCGCGACGTTGAAATCGGTCCAGCGGATCCAGATCGTTGCTCCCGAAGCCAAGGTGAGTCCGGTGATTTCCGAACTGACCGCCGTACGGTTTGCTGCGAGATTGCCGTCGAGCGCGGCAGCCACTGCCGAAACGATGGGACTGTTAAAATCGAGTGCGTTGACATCGGTCCATGTGCCCGTCGTCAGGCTCGTCGCGTTCGTGCTGATCTGGAAGTCGAGCGTGTCAATGGCGTTCGCGCCGCCATTGCGCCATTGCTCTCCAAAATACGAGACAAGCAGCGACGTCAGCGTCAGTCCGGTGTTGTTCGTGAATGCTGCGCCGATAGTCGGGATCACGGTGCCGCTTTGCAGTCCGCCCAACGCCCGGTCAGTCGCTGCCACCGAACCGAAGCTATAGGTATCTCCGGCATTCGAAGAGCCCGTTCCGCTACCATAGAGCTGATTGGGAGACGTTCCTGCTTCGCTGAGTGCCCATCCGCGGATGGTCAGTTCGTTGGTCGCGCCCGTATTTGCCAGCGCATCGAAACTCTGCGTCAAGGCGACGCCCGCTGTCGCCAGCGACACCGGTGCGAAACTGACATTGGCGATCGTTGCACCTGCAATGGCTGCAACACCGTCGCTGACCGTCACATTGATCGAGTTCGAGCCATTGAAGTTCGCCGACGGCGTCCAGCGGATGTTCGACGGTGTGTCGAAATAGGCATTGATCGCGGCGACGGTGCCGCTGAACGTCGGCGTAGTGGCTGTGCCGCCGATGGTGATGCCCGCAACTGCCGTCGTCGCAAAAGTGCCGCCGCCCGCCCCCGAACCGACGATGACCGAGAGGTTGGCAGAGTCGACATCGCCGAACGTCGAGGCCGATAGATCGACATTGCCTTCGACGCCCGGTGTGAAGTTGGGCAGGCTCGCAGGCAGGCCGGTGATCGTCGGGGTATCGTTGGTCGCAACGACATTGACCGTGCTCGTCACCGTCAGCGTATCGACACCGCCGTTCGCGGTGCCGCTGCCATCCACCAGCGTTGTCGTGATCGTGCGCGCGCCCGCCGTCGGATTGTCGCCGCCGGTGCTGCCGAAGAATACGAAGCGTGCGACGCTTTGGACCAGCGCGGGGGTCGCATTGGCATTGAGCGTGATAACGATATCACCACCGCCGCTGCCGCCGCCGCTCACCGTACCGATGGCCGTGCCGCTGACCGAGATCGTGCCCGCCGCAATCGTGACGATGCCGGTCGTGTCGATGTTCAGCTGATCCTGCGTCGAGTCCTTGCCCGCCGTAATTGCAAAGCGCAGCGTGCCGCCGCTGAAATTGGCGTTATCGACATCGGCGAACGTCATGTTCGCGCCGCTGTCGATATTCACGCCCGACATGACAGACCCCGCACCCGCCGGTTCTGTCGTCGTCACGCTGTCGCCCTGCAACGCCGAGGCGGTCGGCGCATCGTTGACTGCCGTCACGGTCTGGCTGAGCACGACCGACCCACTTGAAAAGCGCGTTGTGCCGCCGGTGGTAGCGGCGTTGAGCGTGCCGGTGGTGAGCGCACCTCCTGAGTTATCAACCAGCGTCGCCGTAAACGTCGGGATCGTGCTGTTCACGCTGTTGGCGTTGGCAGCAGGCAGGAACCGAATCAGCGTGGTTGCGGCGAGCGCAAAGCCGGTCGCGGCCGACGCGACCGTCGCAATCGGGTTCCACAGCACCCCACCGTTTGTCGAATACTGCCAAGCCCCGCTCGCGTTGGGGGTGTGACTCGTGATGACAATCCCTGCGAAGGCGTCTGCCGAAGACCCGCCCGTAACTTGGTCGGTCGTGTCCGAATAGAGCGAACCGAACACCGACGAAACGGTCTGTCCGGCAGAAGACGCATCCTCAAGGATCGTCGTCATCGCCGCCGTACTGCCGGTCGCAACCGGCGCGTCGTTGACCGCCGTCACGCTGATCGTTTTGTTGTCGCTGTCGGTCTGCGCGCCGCCGGTGCCGGTCGCGCCGCCGTCGCTGGTCAGGATCGTCAGCGCGTCCGCGCCGTTGACGTTGGCCGTCGGCGTGTAGGTCAGGCCTGTCGCGTTGGCGAGCGTCGCATTGATCGCGTTCTGCGTCGCGGTGACGGTCAGCGTTGCAGTGCCGTTCGCGCCCGCCGTGATCTGCCCAGCCGTGACGCCGCCCGCGACACCCGTATTGAGCGTGATGATCCCGCGCCCGACGCTGAGCTGGACCGTCATCAGTGCAGACGACACGCTGGCGTCGGCATCGGCAATCGAAATGCCGGTCAGTGCGGTCGCGGTCGCATCCTCGTTGAGCGTCAGCGTGCCGCCGACGGTGTTGATCGGGTTGTCATTGACGCCGACCACGGTCACCGACGCAACCACCTCGTCGCTGACGCTCAGCCCGTCGGTCACTGCGACCGCAAAGGAGCGGGTCAGCGCTGTACCGAAATCGGTCGGGTTGTCGCCGCTCATCGAGAAAGTGACGAGCTCTATAGCCGCCTTATACTGCGCGACCGTCCCCTGTCCGGTCAGGATCATCGCGCCCGTCGTCTGGTTATAGGCATAGGTGATGCTGGTACCGGCGATGCTGCCCGACAGACTGCTGTTGATCTTCAGGAAATCCTGATGCGTGGCACCCGACTGGAAATTGACCGAAATGCGGACGACCGCACCGGTGATTTCGTTGCCGCTGCCGGTATCGATGTCGTCGACGGTAATGCCCGAATACAGCACGACGCCTGCCGTCTCGACGCTGCTCGCCCCTGCTGTTTCGGTGACATTGGTGCCGCCCGACGTCACGCCCGTGCCCGTCACCGTCGGCGCGTGATTGATCGCGAAGCCGACGGTCGACAGCCCCTCGATATTGCCGATCTCGTTGGAATATTGCGTGCGCGTGCCGCCCGCGAGCGGGATGGAGAAGATGTGGCTATCTTCGTTGCTGGCATTGGTGCCGTTATAATCGGTGACGTACAGCCGCCCGCCCGCAACATCGACCTCGAGATCGCCGTACAGGCCGGTCCCCGCGCCGCCAGGCTGGGTGTGGAGCACTGTAATCGCCCCAGTCGGGTTGCCGGCCAGTGCATAGCTGCCGATGATGCCGGTCTGATAGATGGTGTCGGCAGGATCGGCGTCGCCGTCATGGTCGAACAGGATGGCACCGGTCGAAAAATACAGCGTGTTCGTGAGCGGATTGATCGCGAGGCCGTCGAGCGAACCGTATTCCTGCGCGAGGAAAAAGGCCTGATTGGCCGCAGTGCTGCCGAAAAAGGTGGTTCCGGCATTGGGATTATACGCCACATCGTTCTGCGCGAACGGCAGCAATCGAGCGGTGCCGATGTTGCCGGTCTGGAACTGGAAGGCGTTGTTACCCGAAGCGGTCGTGAGACCGGTCAGTTCGTAAATGAAGTTCTTTGAGATGGTATCGCCGCCACCGGACACCACAACGCGCGTGCTCGACAAATAGATGCTGCCGGTGGTGAAGTTGATCACCATGTCGTTAAAACCATTGGACCCGCTGCCCGCCGGATTGGCGACGCCGCTCGGCGAGGTACCGGAGGTCACATTGGCGCGGAACAGGACGGTCGATGTCTGGTTCGGCGTATCGAAAACAACCTTCTCGAGATTGCCGCCGTGGGTGAAGTAGATGATATTATTGACGATATCGACTTCAAAATTGTCGAGTCGCACGTTGGCTGCGGTCGTTCCCGTATCCGAGAAAAGTGTGATCAGCGTAGGCATCGTGCCCGGATTTCCGAGCAGGTCCGCAATGTTGCCCTGAAGGATGCGGTTGTGCCCGCCGCCGATGTCGCTGTCGATGACGAAGAATTTGCCCTCGACGGTGTCGAACACCATGTCGCGCGGATTCCAGAACACGGTGATGCCGCCCGACAATAAGCCGTTGTAGAGCTCGGCATGGTTGAAATCGGCCGTGCCGCCGCCGACCGTCGCATCATGGCCGGTGCGGACAATGGCATGCCCACCACCCGCCGCCGCACCGAACATCTCGACATCAGGCGCGACCAGCCACGGGCCGGTCTGCACCTGCGCCTCGACCGCGTTCAGCCCGTCCTGATCGTCGCCGTACCAATTGTCCGACTGCGACAGGCTTTGGAACAGCGTCGCGCCGCCATTGTGAAGGAACGATCCGGCAAAGGTCGTCGGCCCGGCATAGGAACCGCTGTCGAACGGCACCGAGATCGCACCATTGCCGACGCTCAGGCCGGTATTGGCGAGGCTACCCGCGAAGGTGGTATTGCCGTCGCCGCCCTCGATCGCGAACAGGAACTGGGTCGGCGCGTCGACCGCGCCCTGATAGACATAAATCGCCTCGCCCACGATATGTTCGAAGTCGATTCCTGCGGCCAGCAGTTGCGCCGCCGTGATCGTGATGACCGTGCCCGCGGCCATGTCGGTCGCCGCCGTAAACGTGAACGTCCCGTCGGTACCGCTGGTCGAGAACGCCGTCCCGTTCCACGTCTTGTCGGTGAAAAAGATGTTGGTGCCGGACCCGATCGCGGTCAGCAGGACGAAATGGAATTTGTCGGTGGTGGCGGGACGACCGCTGCCGTCGCTCGATCCGCCGTTATACCCGATGAGGGCAATGCCGCCGATCCTGAGAGTCGTCGCCACCATTTCAACTATCCCCTTGTATCCCCGCGCAAATTCGTCGGCTGCTTAAGCAACGACGCGCCGCTATCCAAAGTCATTGCACGATTTTTTACGATAGACCAGCCCCGGTTATGGCGGGTGCGGACTTCCTTGCAGAGTGTCCGCAAGTGGTCGGTCGCCACAATTTGGAACAATTTGACAGCACCCGGCTTTGCGCCCACTAAAACGTTGAAACGTCGGCGTCCTTTTGGACACGGCAAGTCATGGGGGGCATGCACGATGGCACAGCCATATGTCGGCGAACTTCGTCTGTTTGCGGGCAATTTCGCACCGGCGGGGTGGATGTTCTGCGAAGGCCAGTTCCTTCCCATTTCCGAAAACGAAACCCTTTTCCAGCTGATCGGCACGACCTATGGCGGCGACGGGCAAAGCACGTTCGTGTTGCCCGACCTGCGGGGCCGGGTACCGCTTCATTTCGGGTTAGCGCCGGACGGCATCACCTATCAGCTGGCACAGTCCGGCGGGACCGAGACCGTCACGCTGACCATCCAGCAACTGCCCCAGCACAGCCATCCCGAGTTCGCGTCGCTCAACGCCGGCACCAGCCAGTCCCCGGCCGGCAATGTTCTGGCCAGACCGACCAGCGTGCGCCCCGACTTGAAGACCTATAACAGTGACAGTCCTGTGTTCATGAATGCCGCCGCAGTAGCACCGACCGGAGGCAGCCAGCCGCACACCAACATGCAGCCATACCTGTGCCTCAACTATATCATTTCGCTGTTCGGCATCTTCCCCAGCCCGAACTGACCCGGAACCGACCGCCGCCGCAACCGACGCAATTTTCATACGGAGACCGCCATGGCAGATCCCTTTGTCGCCGAAATCCGGGCCTTCCCGTTCAACTTTGCGCCACGCGGCTGGGCGTTCTGCAACGGGCAGCTTTTGCCGCTTTCACAAAACACCGCGCTGTTTTCGCTGCTCGGTACGACCTATGGCGGCAACGGCCAATCGACCTTTGCGCTCCCCAACCTTCAGGGGAGTGTGGCGATGCATCCCGGCCAGGGGCCGCTCCTCAGTTTGCACGATCTCGGCGAAATCGGCGGCACCGAAACAGTGACCCTGCTCCAGTCCGAAATCGCCGCGCACACGCACCCCCTGCGCGCCTGCGATGCCGACGCGACCGAGGATGTGGCTACGGGACTGCTACCGGCGAAGGGGCTTTACGACGATCTGACGACTGCCGGACCGATCGGCGGCTATTCAGCGCTCAACCCCAACACCAGCATGGCCCCGCAGGCGCTGGGCCTCAGCGGCGGCAACCTGCCGCACAATAATATGCAGCCCTACATCACGTTGAACTATTGCATTGCCCTGCAGGGCGTTTTCCCGCCGCGGACCTGACCCGCGCGTCGCAAGCCCCCTAGCCAAGAGGAACCGAACCGATGGCCGAACCCTTTCTGTCCGAACTCCGGCTGTTTTCCTTCAACTTTGCGCCGCGCGGCTGGGCGCTTTGCAACGGCCAGTTTCTGCCGATCAACCAGAATCAGGCGCTGTTCTCGCTGCTCGGCACGACCTATGGCGGCAACGGCCAGACGACCTTCGCGCTGCCCAATTTGCGCGGGCGGGTGCAGATGCATAGCGGCAACGGCCACACCTTGGGCGAAGCGGCCGGAACAAGCTCGGTCACGCTGACGCAGCAGCAGATGCCGACCCATAACCATTTGGTGCAGGCCCAGACTGAAAGTCCTGTGCCCTCGGTGAATTCGCAAAACCCGACCAACAAGATCTTTGCTGCGCCGAAGGTCGGACTGCAGGGCGGCGGCACCGGGCCAGTCCAGCTCTATAGTCCGGCGACGAATTTGACGCCGATCGACGCGCAGTCTGCCGTGAACACCGGCGGCAGTCAGCCGCACAACAACATGATGCCCTATCTGGTGCTCAATTGGTGCATCGCCTTGCAGGGAATTTTCCCCTCGCAGAATTAGGCGCGCGGCGGCGTCCATTTCATCTTGCTATAGGCATCGGTTTTTTCGGTGAACCGGAATCTCATGCGCGCATAGAGCCGCGCCGCCGGATTTGACGCAAGTACGGACAGGGTGACAGGCTTGGTCGCCCGCGCAGCATGTGCCATCAGGTCAGCAATCAGCGCCGTCCCCCGTCCGCAGCCCCTGAACTCGGGCATCATCGATATATCGACAAGATGACAGGTCGCGCCGGTTAGATTGACGTAAATGCGCCCGATGGCCGAACCGCCCGCCTCGATGATGCACCGCTCCAGTTCGGGGAACCGCTGCAGATACTCGCCGTGCTGCCCCGAAAACTGCTGTACCACGAACAGCGCCTTGGTCGCCTCGGGCCAGCCGGTCGTCGCCAACTCGTTGGCCCGCGTCGAACCATAGAGCGCTGACAGAAACGGCAGGTCGGCATCGGTGGCGGGGCGCAAGCTCAGCCCCAATGCCGCCGATGCGTCGAGCGCGAACGGCACCCTTATCCTGCCGTCGGGCGGATCAGATATTTCTCGCCCGTCCGCTTCGCATTATAGCCAGCGATGACGTCGAGGTTCAGCGCCTCTGCCAGCGAGATCTCATGGCTGTAGTGACTGGCGAATGTCGTCGTCAGTTCGGCAACGACGCGGTCCTTCAACCGCTGCGTTGCTTCGGCGCCCGCCTTCATCAGGAACGGGGTCAGCAGGAACCCGCCGAGGTTCCACGAAAAACCGAAGCTGCGGTTGAGGATCGTCGGCCCGACATCGAGCGCGCCATAGACATAGAGCTGCTTGAACGTGTCCGAGCCATAGCGGCTATAGGTCGCCATCCGCTTGACCGCCGCCGACTCCATGCACGCCAATATCTGCCCCGCCAGCTTGCCGCCGCCAATGGCATCGAAGCCGATAGTGGCACCGGTTTCAACGAGCGCCGCAGTCAGGTCGGCCATGAAGGTTTCGGACGTGGAGTCGACCACATGCGTTGCGCCGATGCCCTTGAGCAATTCGGCCTGCGCGGCGCTCCGCACGATATTGACCAGCGGGATACCGTCCTTAGCGCAGATCTTGACCAGCATCTGGCCCAAATTCGACGCAGCGGCAGTGTGAACGATGGCGCTGTGCCCCTCCATCTTCATCGTCTCGGTGAACGCCAGCGACGTCAGCGGATTGACGAAGCACGACGCGCCGTCCTTCGGGTCGGTGCCGTCGGGCAGGACCATGCACATTTGCACCGGCAGGCAGCGATATTCGGCATAGATCGACCCGCCGAGCATCGCCACGGTCTTGCCAAGCAGCGCCTGTGCGGCGGGCGACGCACCTGCCGCGACCACGATCCCGCTGCCCTCGTTGCCGATGGCCAGCGCCTCGCCGATCCGCCCGCCCATCGCGCGCATCCCTGCGGCGGGGATATCGGCAGTGACCAGCGGCAGGCCGTCGCGGGTCGTAGCACGCGCGGTCGTCATATCAGCCGCGCCGAACAACAGCCCCAGGTCCGACGGGTTGATCGGCGTCGCCTGCACGCGGACGATAACTTCGTGATCCTTGGGCGCGGGCATTGGCAACGCCGAAAGCGACACTTCGAGCTGGCCACTTTCGGTCACGAGCGTCAGCATCGTCAAATTGGTCGCGGGCAGGTCGGTCATCGAAGTTCCTCTCGGGATGCGTTTTAGCTTGCAACCGGGTTAGACGAACACGTCGGAGCGGGCAATTGCTGCCGCAACACATGGATGGGCTGCATCGTTGGACGGAACGATTTGCAATCGATATGATTCCTGAAATCAGGGGAGCCAGATTTGAACGACATATGGAACAGTCTGGTCGAGGTCGTCACTGGCGTCTTGGGACCGCATGGCCCCGCCACCGCCGCCGCGCCGACGAGCTTTGCGCCGGGCGACTTTAGCGTTCACTTCTTCCTGCAACTCGCGGTCATCCTGATTGCGTGCCGGATCATCGGCAAGCTCGGCCAGCGGTTCCTCGGCCAGCCGCAGGTTGTCGGCGAGATGATCGCAGGTGTGGTGCTCGGTCCGTCGCTGCTTGGCCTGATGTTCGCCGAATTTCAGGCAATGATTTTCCCGAAAGAAACGAAATCGGTGCTCTACGCGGGCGCGCAGCTCGGGGTCGGGCTGTACATGTTTCTGGTCGGGACGACGCTCCGTCTCGACCATTTCGAATCCAAGGCGCGGAGTGCGGTTTCAGTGTCGCTGGCGGGGATCGTCACGCCGTTCCTGTTTGCGATCGTTATCACGCCATTGTTGCTAACCGTCCCTGGCCTGTTCGCGCCGGGCATCTCGACGACTGCGGCGACCCTGTTCATGGGGGCATGTATCGCGCTCACTGCTTTCCCGATGCTCGCGCGGATCATCAACGAGCGCGGTCTGGCCCATACGTCGCTCGGTACGCTCACCCTGACGGCCGGCGCATTCGACGATGCGGTGTCGTGGTGCGTGCTGGCCGTGGTGCTGGCGATGTTCGGCGGCGGGCCGGGCGTTGCGGTTCTCGCCATCGGCGGCGGCCTTGCCTATGCCGCTTTCATGATGCTCTATGGGCGGCGGCTACTTAGTCCGCTGGGTCGCATCGTCGAGCGCGAGGGGCAGATGAGCACGACGGTGCTCGGCATCACGCTTGCGCTGTTCTGCCTGTCGGCGTTCGTCATGGACATCGTCGGCATTCATGCCATTTTCGGGGGCTTCATCCTCGGCGCGGTCATGCCACGCGGGCGGTTTGCCGAGGAGATCAAGGCGAAGATCGAGCCGCTGACGGTCGTCCTGCTGCTGCCGATGTTTTTCACCTATTCGGGACTGAACACGCGGCTCGATACGGTCAACTCGTTGCAATTGCTGGCGATTGCACTCGGTATTCTCGCGGTGTCGATCGCCGCGAAATTCGGTGCGTGCTATTTTGCGGCGCGGCTGTCAGGCGAGGACAACCGCACATCGCTCGGCATCGGCGCATTGATGAACTCGCGCGGGCTGATGGAACTCATCATCATCAACATCGGCCTGCAAAAGGGCATCATTGGCCCGACGCTGTTCTCGATGATGGTGCTGATGGCGATTGTCACAACGATGATGGCCGGGCCGCTGTTCGAGATCGTCTATGGCCGCAAGGCGCGCGTTAGCGGCGAGCTGGGGTCGCTGGATGTGACGAAGCCTGCCTAGACTTGGTTCAGGAGCGATCAGGTTTATTGCCAAACAGCAATTTGTGTTGGCTTTGTGCGCGCGCCAGAACGCACAAAAGTCCCAGTCTTTCGACCGGGGCTTTTTGTTAAACGTTTGAACTTGCGAGACCTTGTTGGTTGCGGGAGCAGGATTTGAACCTGCGACCTTCAGGTTATGAGCCTGACGAGCTACCGGGCTGCTCCATCCCGCGATACCGACGTAAAGCGTGAGGCCTCGCAGCCGAATTTCAACATTGGAATGGGTTCGAATAAACACCCTCATGCACATGCGCGCCTGCTACAAAGCCTGGCGACGTCCTACTCTTCCGACGCTTAAGCGGCAGTACCATCGGCGCTGACTGGTTTCACGGCCGAGTTCGAGATGGGATCGGGTGGGTCACAGACGCTATGGCCACCAAGCTATGAAGCAGGCGCGTATATGCGGTTGGGTGTTCTTAAAATCGACGTCGTGCACTTTTGTAGTCAAAGACCAATTATAAGGCGTCTGATTGATTATCCTCATCAATCAACAGCCAGAGCTGTCGTTGATGGTGGGACTCTCAAGCATGAACAGAGCAATTAGGACCAGTTAGCTCCATGCGTTACCGCACTTCCACACCTGGCCTATCAACGTGGTGGTCTTCCACGGCTCGATGAAATCTTATCTCGAGGGAGGCTTCCCGCTTAGATGCTTTCAGCGGTTATCCCGTCCATACATAGCTACCCTGCTGCACGACTGGCGTCATGACAGGTCCACCAGAGGTATGTTCAACCCGGTCCTCTCGTACTAGGGTCAACTCCTCTCAAATTTCGACGCCCACGGCAGATAGGGACCAAACTGTCTCGCGACGTTCTGAACCCAGCTCACGTACCACTTTAATTGGCGAACAGCCAAACCCTTGGGACCTGCTCCAGCCCCAGGATGTGATGAGCCGACATCGAGGTGCCAAACAACCCCGTCGATATGAGCTCTTGGGGGTTATCAGCCTGTTATCCCCGGCGTACCTTTTATCCGTTGAGCGATGGCCCTTCCACGAGGGACCACCGGATCACTATGACCGACTTTCGTCTCTGCTCGACTTGTCAGTCTCG
>ENA-OBLH01000153-OBLH01000153.1-metagenomes-genome-assembly--contig:-NODE-153-length-24409-cov-3.54373_pt1 | contig 24409 bp, 19 predicted proteins | sample MGYA00153382_OBLH01 | MGnify analysis MGYA00153382
TACACCGTGCGCTACGCCAGCAACCTTGATGATGGGCCTAATCATGGAATGCCCTTGGGGGGGTTTGGGGCGGGGTGCATTGGTCGATCGCACAATGGGGATTTTAACCTCTGGCATCTCTACGGCGCAGAGCATACTTTCAAATCTATTCCTGCCTGTCAATTTAGCGTTTTTGAATATCCAGAAGGCGGTGAGGCCAAAGTTTATGCCATGAATACAGAACCTCCCCAAGATGGAAGCTTATCTCGGTGGCAGTGGTATCCCCAAAATCAAGGCACATACCACGCCCTCTATCCCCGTAGTTGGTATAGCTATGAGGGAGTATTTGAGGCAAATCTTACCTGTGAGCAGTTCTCCCCCATCTGGGCAGGGTCTTACCAAGAAAGTAGTTATCCCCTAGCGGTGTTTGAATGGACAGCCCACAACCCGACCGATCGCCCCATTACCCTAAGTATTATGGTGACGTGGCAGAATATTATTGGTTGGTTTAATAATGCGGTGAATGATCCCCAGATCAGCGTCCGGGATGATGGTAGCCCCGTCTATGAATACCAGCCCCGCTGGGGAGATAGTACCGGAAATTTGAATCAGTGGATTGTGGATCATCATCGAGTGGGGTGCTTGTTCGATCGCATTCGCATGGATGATGATAGCGTGCGTCCCGGCGAAGGGCAGATGTGCCTTGCCAGCATTAGTAATATTGCCCTAGAATCCTTCTATAATACCCGTTGGAACCCGGCTGGAGATGGCGGGGAAGTGTGGGATGACTTTGCCCACGATGGTTCCCTAAGTGACTATCAAGATGAAACCCCCGCTGATCCGGGAGAGCAGATTGCCGGAGCCTTTGCAATTCGGTTCACGATCCGGCCGGGGAAAACGAGGGTTATTCCCTTTGTTTTGGCTTGGGATTTTCCTGTATTAGCCTTCCGGGAAGCTGAGTACTTTCGGCGTTATACCGATTTCTTCGGGCGCCGGGGTAAGGATGTTTGGACAATGGTGCGTACTGCTTTGAAGCATCATGAGATGTGGAAGGAATCTATTCTGGCATGGCAGCAGCCCATTTTGGAGCGATCGAACCTCCCCGACTGGTTCAAAATGGCTCTTTTCAATGAACTATACCTGTTGACTCAAGGCGGGGCAGTATGGACGGCTGGGGATGAACGGGATCCAATAGGGCAGTTTGGAGTATTGGAATGTTTAGATTACCGTTGGTATGAAAGTCTAGATGTCCGTCTCTACGGTGGTTTTGGCCTATTGATGCTCTTCCCTAAGCTAGAAAAAGCCGTGTTAGAAGCCTTTGTTAGGGCAATTCCTACTAGCGATGATACTCCGAGGGTAATTGGTTACAACAACGCCCCGGCGGTACGGAAAATTGCCGGAGCTACTCCCCACGATCTGGGGGCGCCTAACGAGCATCCTTGGGAAAAAAGTAACTATACCAGTTATCAAGATTGCAACCTCTGGAAAGATTTACCCAGTGATTTTGTGTTGCAAGTCCATCGTTACTTTTTATTCACTGGGAGTAAAGATGTAGAGTTTTTGCAGGATAGTTGGGAGGCAGTAGTAGAGGCTCTGGCCTACCTGAAAACCTTTGATCTGGATGAGGATGGTATCCCAGAAAATTCCGGGGCGCCGGATCAGACCTTTGATGATTGGCGGTTACAGGGGATTAGTGCCTACTGTGGGGGTTTATGGTTGGCAGCTTTGCAAAGTGCGATCGCTATGGGAGAAATCCTCCAAGCTCAACTAGAACCCCTAGCTGGATTATCAGAAACTATTACTACCTATCAAGAATGGTTTGCCCAATCTCAACCCTTGTATCAAGAGAAACTCTGGAATGGTCAATTTTATAAGCTGGATACAGGTAGTGGTTCGGAAGTAGTTATGGCAGATCAAATTTGCGGACAGTTCTTTGCTCGGCTGTTGCAACTACCAGATATTATTCCCCCCGACTGTACGGAATCTGCGCTGAGAACTATCTATGATTCCTGTTTTATAAAATTCTACGAAGGAAAGTATGGAGCAGCTAACGGGGTAAAACTTGATGGTACGCCGGTAGATCCTGATGCTACCCATCCCTTAGAAGTGTGGACAGGAATTAATTTCGGTTTAGCTGCCTTCTTGATTCAAATGGGCATGAAAACTGAAGCGATGCAATTAACAGAGGCAGTAGTAGAACAGGTTTATACTAATGGTCTACAATTCCGTACCCCAGAAGCAATCACCCCTGCGGGAACATTTCGGGCTTGTCACTATCTGCGGGCAATGGCCATCTGGGGCATTCTCTGGCAGCTTGATCGAAACACTTAAAATTCGAGATATCTAAAAAATATACGAATTGGCATTGAGGTTGAGCAAGAATTAGTAATGGACAGAGCTAAAGGTATTGATGCTCTTGATCTCAAAATTCTGGTAGAGCAATAAGTTATGCTTCTAATTAATTTTAGGGGTTATCTTTCTATGCAATCTTCTCATGTCGCCATCAACTCAAGACGAGTGCATAGCTTACCTAGAAAAAATTCGCTGGGGTGATAAACCGATATGTCCATACTGTGGTTCGACAAGATCAAGTAAGTATAAAGGGATACATAGATATAACTGTCATGACTGCTTCAACTCTTATAGCGTAACTGTTGGAACTTTATTTCATAAAACCCATGTGGATTTACAAAAATGGTTTCAAGCAATTCATCTTGTCGTAAGTGATCCGTCAAATCTTGGTGTGCGCCAACTTGCTAGGGTAATAGGTGTAAATAAGAACACAGCATCCAATATGCGTAACAAAATTCTCAAGGCAATACAGGAAGAGTCAGAATTGTTGCAAAAATTAATAGATGCTAATCTTAGATGAATTATGATGAGCTGTAGGTTTATCTAGCTAAATTTAGAGGAGAGATAATTAATGACTTCCCTACGTCGCATAAGAAATATGATTAACAGCCTAAACCTAAAAAGTTTTCATTTTGTAGCATTGACAATAGGGTTATCACTTTTTTTGCTTGGCTATCTAGCTAAAGATTTAACTAGTTTTTCACCTTTTTTATCTCTTCTACTTGCCGGATTGTTTACCCTATTCGTAGATGGATTTGTTAATGGTGAAATTGATAAGGTTAAAAGTGACTATAACGAAGAAAAGAAAGTCTTGGAGAAAGAGATAGAAAAACTCAAGGGACAAATAGGTGATGATAGTGATTATCGCTTTGCTCAGGAGTTAGAGTTTTTATCTATATTATTCCAAGAGTTGGGGAAACTTCCAGTCCCCTTTCCTAGAGACAAATTTTGTGCCAAGATAAGGAAATTAAACAGTGATGGGATACTAGAAGAAGAACTTAAGCATTATCCTAATGACGCAAAGGATCGAGAAATTGCTTTAACAGGTTTACATAAAGGTTTTAGAAAGCAGGATGATGGGCAGATTCCTTTTCTAGGATTAGTTGGAGAAGCCTGCAATCATGTATTAAAAATTCAAATATCTGAAGAATGGGCTTATCCTCTTTACAATGATATCGAGGCATATTTGCAAGCTTGGTTGGTTTGTAGCATAAAAAATAACGTCATAATACGAATAGAACCGTTTGTTCTTGAGTCCTTAGGGGAAAATGGAAAAGGACGATATCGTGGAAAAGAGACGTACATTGAGGTTATCAAATATATCAAGAGTGTAGTTACTAATCAAGAAAGACTAAACTCTTTTTTCACTACACCAGACTCTAGGAATATAGTTAACAACTGTCTTCAAGAGTTAATTAATTTACTAGAGAAAACCGAATCAAATTTACCTTATTCCTCTATGGAACCTTATAATCATACTGCGTTATAGGAAGTTTTGGTTTATTGCGAACTTTAGCTAAAATGGATGCGTAATCAATTGTCGCATTTATAAGATTGCGCTCATTAATAGCTTTTATCAAATACTCTGTTAGATTCTCTTGATTTTGAGGAGTTTCAGATAGCACTTCATTAATTAAATATGAAAGTTTCTTTAGAAGTTCCGTATCTAATTTATCCCATGTTTTAATTGTTTCAATAATTGTCACTACTTCTGTTGCTAACTCTAATAGAGTATATTTTGTCTCAGAGCTTGGTGAAGCCATAAATTACCTCAGAGTATATAAATTAGGGGTATGATTTCTTATGATTCCATTGATTTTCTAGAAAATCCATACCACTAACTAAGACACTAAGTAGGAAAGATAAATTTCATCTCTACATTGATTGACTAGCCCTCGAAATAATGAATACGATCGCTCATCTTGTAGAGTGCATTAATGAAATGGAACGTACCTTGTCTTTTATGTACTAAAAATGTCTGCTAAAAAGGCTCGTTTGTTCAAGTTGCTGAAGGGTAGTATCAGAACTCTAGCTTTGTTCGATCGAGGGTTAACGGCTTTGGATTCCAGATTTTGGAATTCATAGTTATCCTGATGTGATGGTAGTACCTAAACCGATATTGCTCCGCAACGCTAAAGCGATCGCTATTCCATAATCTTGATCTTCAAGTCTCCCTTTGGAAGGGAGATTTAGAGGGTTTTTCTTACCACTTATCTGAACACAAATTGATGTAATTAACCATTGAGAAGCGCTTCTACAAACTCGTAGCTAGAAAAAGGGCGTAGGTCTTCAATGCCTTCCCCAGCGCCGATAAACCGAATTGGTAAACCTAATTGTTTCACTACAGCCAGAGCTACCCCACCTTTGGCAGTGCCATCTAATTTTGTCAACACGACTCCACTAAGTTTGGCTGCTTCGGCAAATACTTGGGCTTGGACTAAGCCATTTTGTCCTAGGGTGGCATCAAGGACTAAAAGGGATTCCACCCTAGCATTAGGGGCTTTTTTATCCACAATGCGGCGAATTTTACCTAACTCGTCCATGAGGTTTTTCTTATTTTGTAGTCTGCCAGCCGTGTCGATGAGTAATAACTCTGTGTTTCTGGCTTGGGCAGCAGCGATCGCATCAAAAACCACGGAACCGGGATCCGTATTCTGCCCCGGATTAGCTATTACTTCTGTCCCACTCCTTGCTCCCCAAATTTTCACCTGCTCTACCGCTGCCGCCCGGAAAGTATCCGCCGCCCCAATCAAGCAACTATAACCAGATTTTTGAGCAAGATGGGCAAGTTTACCAATAGTAGTAGTTTTCCCAGCCCCGTTCACTCCTGTCATCAGCCAGATATTTAGGGTGTCTTTATCGGGGACAAAAGTAGCCGTATAGTTGCTTTGATAAGGTTTATCTAGGAGATCTCGGAGGATTTGTTTTAGATAAGCGATCGCCTGATCGGGGGGTAAAATCTCTTGCCGCAACTTCGTTTGCAGAGTAGTAATAATATAATCCGTAGCTTCTACTCCCACATCAGCTTGTAAGAGGAGGGATTCGATCGCTTCTACAGCATCTTGATCTAGAGGTCCTTGCCCCACAATAGATTTGAGCTGATTAATCAGACTCAAGCGGGTTTTTTCTAAGCCTTGCCGCAGGCGCTTTAACCAACTAATCTCCTCAACGGTCACATCTTCGGGACGACGACCCTGAGCCGCCAAGACTTGAGCAGACCAGAGGAAACTTTCATCAAACTCTAAACTCGGAGTTGGCGTTGTTATTACTTCCGTTACTGCCTCTAGAATTTCTGCCTCTTCTACTACAAGGCTTTCCAGCCGGGCCAGCCGTTCTTTTTCCGTTTCCCTTGCCCAAAAAGGTAGAGGTGTCTCTACTATTTCTGAAACTTCCTGAGCAACAGATTCTATCGCAATTACAGATTCTTCGATCGATTCTGGTTCTGGTTCTAGTTCAGAAGGAATAATAACTTCAGGTACAATTGCTGGTAAAGAAAATGTGGATTCAGGGAGAATATCTGGTTCAACAGGTTCAATAGAAATTATTTCAGAAGTAATTTCTGGTTCAATCAGAGCTAATTCCGGGGCGATCGTCCCTATTTCTTCGGCTACTTGTCCTAATTCCTCTAATTCTGGTAACTCTTCTAATTTCTCTAATTCGCCTTCTCCCTGTACCTCCTCTAATTGCTCTACCTCCCTGTACCTCCCTGTACCTCCCTGTACCTCCTCTTTCTCTACCTCCTCCTGCTTTTGAATATTCTGATAAGCAGCCTTTGCCCAAGCCAAGTAATCATCAGTTGCTGGAGTGGTGACCGCTGGTGTATCCTCCCCTAGTTCCTCTGGGGAAACTTCTAGAGGGGAGTTAGATTCAGCAGAATCTGGTGTTTCAGGAGTTTCGGCTGGTTGTTGGAAACGTTTGAACCAATTAAACATAGATTAGGGGATAAAAAAAGTAATGAATATCAAAGTAGGGGCGCAAGGCCTTGCGCCCCTACCAATAATGGTAGTTAAGAGCAGAATTTGCGTAAATCCTAATATAACTATTTTAATCTTAACTGCCTAGTACCGGAGATTTCGGGGGATGATTCGCCCCCATTTCCGGCTCTGGGTTAGGAATATCTGCTGTATCCATTTCTTCTGTTCCGTGGGGGAGCCAACCTAAGAATGGCAAGGGAATTAGAGTGGTCAGGTTAGTAATCACAACTAATATCCAGAGATTATCAAAATTACTATCTGTCACCCCTAAAGCATGGGTGAGCAATGCCCCAGACTCGTGGGAGAGCAGGCCGCCTAGATTCCAGATAGACATCAAAAGGGCAAAAAATGTGGCTTCTACACCGGGGGGACAAATCTTGGCCGAGAGTACCAGTACGGGCATGAAGGTAATTTGGCCAATCACCGTGAGGATAAGACTATCTCCTAAGCTAAACCAGTGGTCATCAATCCCCAACAGGCGGTTGGTGTGGGTAACTAGCAGTAGGGTAGTCATGCCCAAGGCAGCAGCAATGACAGTACTCCAGCCTAAAATTAGGCGAAAGGAAAGATGCCGGAGATAGCGCTGAAAAACCGCCACTCCAACTAGGGAAGCAAGACTTGTAACTAGACGGACTCTACCCAGAAATTCTGGAGTAAAACCTAATTCATTAGTTGTGAAGAAAAAGAAGGCTGAGTCGGCAGTAGGGGTAGATTGCCAGATAAAAAGAAATAGGGTAGGGAGCCAGATAGCTTTTTGTTTCATACCCTGCCATAGTTGCTGGGTTTGGTGGCGGACAGTGGAGAAATTGGGACGATCGTTCACCTTTTGTTCGTGGATCAGCATTGCCACACAGGAAACCAGCAGGGGGAATGAAGCGGTAATCCCAAAAACTACTTGAGTACTAAAGTGCTGTAAGAGGGAGCCACTGATGTAGGCAGTGATTAATCCCCCCAAGGCGGAGACTCCCCAGCAGAGGGATTGGAGAGAACCTGCTTCCTTTTGAGATTGTTGCTGAATTCGGATTACCACCAAAGAATCTACAATCACATCACTAATTGCCACAGAAAGGGAACTGAGGAGAATGGCTAGGGTAGCTGTAATTGCTGAATCTACTACCGTGGCCATGGCCAGCCAAGATACCGTTCCCAATAGTCCAGAAAAAATAATGTACGATCGCCGGCGATAACCTAAAATTGGCAAGCTATCGGAGAGAAATCCAAATACTGGCTTGATCACCCAAGGCAGGGCTGCAATCCCCATCAAGGCAGCTACTTGGGCAGGGCTTAAATTCAACTCGTCCTTCAGAAAAAAGCTGACTGCTAACCGAGCCAAACCTAGAATACCCTGGACAAAATATACGGTGAGAATTGCCAGTAGCTCTGGGGTTGGCTCATTACCCAAAAATATTTTCTCGGTCAGAGTTGTTTTTACTTGGGGGAGGTTAGGAGGGGGGATTAGCATAGAGTCTTGTTTACAAATAGCTTCTTTACAAATAGCAACATATCTAATCTTATAGCAATGCTTTGGGATTAGGGAGATTTTCCCAATTAGTTGAGTTTAATCTGCCAATAAATTGCCCCTGATGTTCAGGATTAACTCAGAAGGATGTTGTAGTCTAGAAAATATAGCGATCCTACAAAGTACGAGATAATGCTCAAGCGCCTTCCCTACTGGGTAAATAAGATTATTAGCAAGTTGCCAGACCTTAATGGCGCAAAATTGGTAGCGATCGCCACCATCGCCGTTTCGGGAATAATTATCGGACTCCGCACTGGCGGACATTTCCAGCATTGGGAGTTACGGGTTTTTGATTATATGGTGCGATTGCGAGAGCAACAGCCGTCGGATCCGCGCATCATCATTATCGGTATTTCAGAGGCTGATCTCCGGGAGCAAAATCGCTGGCCTTTCCCTGATAAGACCATTGCCACGCTCCTAGAAAAGCTCCAAGCTAATCAAGCTAGAGTTATTGGTCTAGATTTGTATCGGAATCTGCCGGTAGAACCCAAGGAAGAAAATGGCGGCGCTCGCCTGCTCACTCAACTCCAGAAGACCAACGTAATCACTGTCCGCAGCCTTGATATCATCAGAGATACCCCACCACCACCGGGAATTGACCCCAATCAAGTCGGGTTTAATGATATTGCGATCGATACTACCGATAATGCAGTGCGGCGGAATGTTTGGCTAGCGCAATCCCCTAATGATGGGCAACTGGTCGCCTCTTTTGCCATGCAAGTAGCCATTAACTATTTACAAAAGGAAGGCATTAGCCCCCAACCAAACCCCGAGAATCCTGATTATATGCAATTGGGAAAGGCGGTGCTATTCCCTCTGAAACCTACGGCAGGTATCTACAAAAACTTCGACTCTGGGGGGATGCAAATTATTCTTAACTATCGGAATTCTGGGAATGTTGCCAAGGAAATTAGTCTAACAGCTTTTCTGACAGGCAAGGTTGATCCCGATATAGTCAAGGATAAGATTGTCCTGATCGGCTCCACTGCCAGCAGCCTCAAGGATGATTTTTTTACCCCCTTTAGTCCTGCCCTCAAGCAAGATTTTAAGATGCCGGGGGTCAGAGTTCATGCCCAGATGGTAAGCCAATTTTTAGATGCAACTAAGGGCGATCGTCCGTTATTTACTTTCTGGCAAAATTCTTGGGAGTGGACATGGATTGGTAGCTGGATTCTCCTTGGGGCGCTCCTGCCTTGGTTAATGCGGCATCCCTCCTCTCTAATTCTGGTATCCCTAGGCTGCGGGGCTATCATCCTCGCTAATGGGGTCTATTTTTTTAATAGCTCTGTATTGATTCCCCTAGCCACGCCTGCCTTGGGATTTATTCTAGCCATTACGATCGTTCTTACCTACCAAGCCTACGAAGCTCGCCAAAAAAATATTATTGTCATGAAACTCTTGGGACAAAACACATCCCCAGAAGTTGCCGAGGCTCTGTGGAGAGGGCGCGATCACCTCCTGAAATCTGGCAAACTACCGGGAATCAAACTTACTGCAACGATGTTATTTCTGGATATCAAGGGCTTTAGTACAATTTCGGAAACTATGCCCCCAGAGTCTCTTTTGGAATGGTTAAATGAAATTTTAGAGGAAATTACTACAGAGATAATGCTCCGGGAGGGAGTTATTAATAAGTTTACTGGGGATGGGGTAATGGCAGTGTTTGGTGTACCGATGTCACGGGTGCAAAATGCCGAAGTGACCCTAGATACCCAGCGATCAATCTACGCAGCCTTGGCCATTAGCAATCGCCTAAATATTCTGAATCAAAGCTGGAAAAAACGTAACTTGCCCACTATTCAGATGCGGATTGGCATTTTTACGGGCAACATAGTTGTCGGTTCCTTGGGGGGGAAAGATCGGATGGAATACGGTGTGATTGGGGATAGTGTCAACACTGCCTCCCGGTTAGAAAGCTATAAAAAAGAACTCCAACCCAACAACTGCCGCATTTTAATTGGCTATGATACTTTGATTTATCTAGAAGATCGCTTTGAGGTGGAATCTTGGGGATCGGATACCCTGAAGGGACAAAGTAAAGAAGTAGAAATTTTCCTAGTCAAAAGTAGCAAAGTTCCTGAATCTCCGCCCTAGTCTTGGAGCATTTCCCTAGGAAACTAATTTGTTATAAAGAGCTTAGAATTGACGGCGGGAGAAAATTAGAGTAGCGATCGCTAGGAGCAGAAATGTATAGACCAAGCCATAGAAACCATTAAAAAATAAATTATTTATAGATGGTAAAATTCCATAAACTGCATCATTTTTCAAGTCTAATCTTGATAAGTCTGGGATCACAACATAAAGAAACTGAGTAAAAAATTCTAGTTGAGGGTTTTTACTGATTTTTCCTACTTCCACTAAATCACCAGTATAGTTACCCATAAGATAAACACTAAAGCTTAATAACATTGCGAGTAAAGGGCTAGTAAATACCCCAAATAAAATTGCTACTGCAATGATTAAACTAACTTGAAAAAATAAATAAACTACAGCTAATAAAATACTTCCGAAGGGATAGCTAATCCCGTTAAAACTTAGTAATAGCAAATAAATTCCGGTCATAGCTAATAACAGGACTGCCATTACTCCCGATAGACCTAAATGCTTACCTAGAATAAACTCAAGCCGACTTATAGGCTTAGGAATTAAGACCAGAATAGTCTTTTTTTCTATTTCCTTGTAAATTAAACCAGTCCCGACAAAAATAGCAACTAATATACCCAAGATATTAATAGTAGCCAACCCAAAATCTACCGCAATCTTTGCTTCCTGGGCTGCCGCTAAGTTTGGTAATAATTTCAAAGCTGCTATCATTAATAGGGCAAAAAGTCCAATTACATAAAGGATCCGATCGCGAATCACTTCCCGAAATACATTAACAGTAATTGCCCAAATTCTGCCAATACTCATAGCCTCCTCCTAGTTTTTATAATTTTCTGACATTCCATTTTACTAGTAGAAGATACCTTTGAGGTAAATTGAGAATTTATTTCACTAGGTGAAGTATTTATTTTCTTAATCTGACATTTACTACTAAATTTAATCCCTCCACCATTAGAGCTTGGGCCATTCCAAATAGAGAACAACTCTAGATCATAACCCCAATCTTCTTTACTAACAGTAGTGTCCATCTTCCATAGGGAATTTTCCTTCGCCGGGGATAAGCGTCCTAGGACTGCCCTATGAATATCCTCGATCCAGCGCTTGCGATCGGGTAGTTGTAGCAATCCTTCCATTTCTTGCCACGATCGATTATTAAGTTTTACCTTGACAGGGGCAACAACAGAACTAAGAATTATTTCTCCCTTTTCAGTAGGATTAGGAACAAAAGGTATTTTAATCACAAAAGCACTATTCCTAAAGTTTTCGCCAATCAAGCTAGAGTAATCATTAAGTAAATTATTAGCAGCAAAGAAAAATTGCAGCCAACAGCTAATTAATAAATGTACGGCTAACAATGTCACTAATTTTTGCCGGGTAGGAACATTAGGGATATAAAATTTTAAGTTTGTATCTGTAAAATCATTAATAGCAGTAATCAACATTACCACTAAGGGAAGAGTTACCCAAAGTTCTAGTTGTTCTAAATCTTCTAAAATATATCCAAAAACAAATAGGCAAATTATTACCCCAGTAATCCAAAAGTTTAGGAGAATAGAATTATTTATTCTAATAGGTTTTTCATTCATGAGCCATGCTATTCCGGTAATAAAAAACATCCACCCGCAGGCTATGATAAATCTTCGAGTAAATCCCGTAGTTAAAATCCCTGTAAATAGAGAATAGAAACTTAGAAGAACTAGAGTTTGGGCCGAAAAAACCATTGGCGGCTTAAGTTGTTTTTCTAGCCACTTCCAAACTTCATCTAAGAATTTTTTAAAGATATCAAGAACGTTTTGCATAGACTAATAAATTACATTAGTTTTAGATAGTAATTAAAGGATGTTTCATGTTTAACTCTACTATTTAGAAAAATTGTCTCAGGGATAAAGACTCTTTATAAATAAAAGCGCAGCAATAGTAGTGTTGATTAATACATTGGAAAGAAAAATGATGAATATTTCACTAGTAAAAGTAAACAAGGGCTTACGATCGAACTTATTATAGATTATATTTTTTCCTGCTGGAGAAAAGTTTTGTAATAAGGATTGTAAAACCCTCATGCCAGTAAACTTTGTTCCGGTAGTTGTGATAATAATAATTACAAAATACAAGAAAAAATTTAATTGAGATTCGTTTTCTTGCATATCAAAAGGGCGACCAAAAAATAACCAACTAATGATTTTTAACTCTGTTGCTTGGGAGAAGAAAGGCATAAAAACAAAGAAAAAAATCCAACCTAAGACAAGAGTAAATAAATTTAAAGTTCTGGCATATTCAATAGCAATTTTTCGGCTAACTCTCAGTTGTCGATAAAACAAAAAAGTATCCCAAGTAGTGGCAATTAGGAGAAATAGAGACTGCCAGAAAATAATTGGCAAAATAATTACATAAAACATAAAATATTAATCTTTCTTTAGTACCTTCCACCCTTGGCGATGTTACACTTATAGCTAATATTGTGATTAATAGCTATGACGACAAGAAATGGAATTGGGATTCGGACAGCAAATATCCGTCCTGAAAGGCTAGAAGGACAAGTTCATGTTTATGATGGCATGGGCAAGGGAAAATCCCAAGCAGCCTTGGGGGTGGTTTTACGATCGATTGGTCTGGGGATTGATGGCGATGAAGAAGCTGCTCCTTGCCGAGTCATGCTCCTGCGCTTTTTGAAGGGCGTGGGACGTACCTACGATGAAGATGCAGCGATCGAAGCTCTGCAACGAGGATTTCCCCATCTAATTGATCATATTCGGACTGGTCGTGCCTCCTATTTTAACAAAGATGAAATTACTAAATTTGATGCTCAAGAAGCCCGCCGGGGCTGGGATATTGCCAAGGGAGCGATCGCCTCAGAACTCTACTCTGTAATTGTGCTAGATGAACTCAACCCAGTCCTAGATCTAGAATTACTGCCCCTAGAAGAAGTAATCCAAACCCTAAAGCATAAGCCGCCTAGTCTGGAAGTGATTGTCACCGGGCGGGGTACTCCCCAAGAGCTATTAGAAATCACTGATCTTCATAGTGAATCTGTTCCCCATCAGCATCCAGAGGCCCGGGCGCAGGGAATTGAAGGAATTGAAATTTACACCGGGGCGGGGAAAGGAAAATCTACTAATGCCCTAGGGAAAGCTCTTCAGGCCATTGGCAAGGGCATCAGCAGCGATAAATCTCATCGGGTGCTGATTATGCAATGGTTAAAAGGGGGTAGTGGCTATACGGAAGATTCAGCGATCGCCGCTCTCCGAAAATCCTATCCAGCCCTAGTAGATCACCACCGCTGTGGGCGGGATGCCATTGTCTGGCGGGGACAGCAACAGGAGATCGATCGCATTGAAGCTGAACGAGGCTGGGAAATTGCCAAGGTAGCGATCGCCTCTGGTTTATATAAAACTATTATTTTGGATGAACTTAATCCCACTGTAGATCTAGAGCTTCTTGATGGGGAGCTAATTGTCCAAGCCCTCCTCCGTAAACCCAAGGACACAGAAATTATTATTACTGGGCGCTGTTTGCACAACCCGCCTTACTTTAATCTTGCCAGTGTCCATTCAGAAATGATCTGTCACAAACACTACGCTGACAGGGGTGTAGACCTAAAACGGGGGGTAGATTTCTAAGATTAATTCTCTTCAGATAAATAATAGGTAAAGCAATAGGGCGCAAAGCCTTGCGCCCCTACCAAATGCTCGGTGATAGTCCTATATTTATCTATTAAAATATTTAATGCGGATGAAAGGACTTGAACCTTCACTCCTTGCAGAACCAGAACCTAAATCTGGCGCGTCTACCAATTCCGCCACATCCGCACAATGTAAGAAGTATAATCTCATTAAAATCAACCTCTTGTCAAGAGTCTAATTTAAAGATCGTGACAGGCAATTTAAAAAGTGCTATCGTGATAGCTTTGATTCATATAGAAGTGCCCAATGCCTTGGAAGCGAATTATCAGTGGAATTATAGCGATCGTCGCTGCCTTGAGTTTAACTATCCTCGGCGGCTGGTATTTCACCGCAGGATTTGCGCTTATTGTGTACTTAGGGCAACTAGAATACTTTGAACTAGTCCGAGCCAAAAACATTGCCCCTGCCATCAAAACCACCTTGGGCATTTCCCAAGTCATGTTAATCGTAGCTACCCTTGCCCCCGATTTGACAGATGCCCTATTTCCTCTGGGAGGAACTGGAATTTGTTTTTACCTCTTGTTCCAACCCAAATTAGCTACCATTGCAGATATTTCTACTTCTCTTTTGGGGCTATTTTATGGTGGGTATTTACCTAGTTACTGGATCAAGATACGAGAAAGCCTACCTACTGCATCTACCCAATCCCTTTTCCCGGCTGTCTCAGAATCTACGGCGATCGCTGCTAATAATTTAGCTCTATCAATTAATGATTCTCTAACTAATACTTGGCTATCTTCCCAAATACTTTCCCCCGGCTTGAGCATCACCATGCTTTCCTTTGGATGTATCTGGGCAGCAGATATTGGAGCTTACTTCATCGGCAGATTCTTTGGAAAAACTCGTTTATCAGAAATTAGCCCCAAGAAAACTGTAGAGGGAGCAGTATTTGGGACTCTAGCTAGTATAAGTGTGGCTGTAGGCGGAGCATTTTACTTGGCTTGGGATAACTGGTTGGCTGGGGGAATAATTTTAGGATTGCTGATTGGAATTACCAGTCTTTTGGGTGATCTAACCGAATCAATGATGAAAAGAGATGCAGGGGTAAAAGATTCTGGCCAGTTAATTCCCGGTCATGGGGGGATACTCGATCGCACCGATAGTTACGTATTTACTGCCCCCGTAGTCTACTATTTTATGACCCTAATTTTACCTTTAATACCTCCTATTTCGTGGGGTTGAGTAAGCTAATATATTTAATTAGGGAGATGTTTGTACTGTAGTCTGGGCGACACAAACATCTCTGGTTTCATTCATCTCTGGGGAGTCATTTTCCATATCTTTTCTAAAAGTTGAATTTGCTCTTGCAGGGTCAATTCTTGCTGACGTTTACGACTTTTATAGTTCCATGCTCCTAAACATAAACCAACTAAAATAATGGTAATAAAAGCTCCTGTAAATATCATATAGTTACTCTCTCCAGTTTTAGGATTAGCGCAAGCAATGGGACTTTCTGAAGTAATTAAATTGGGTTTTGAATTTTCTAGACCAGACATTGCTACCGAGGGAGGAATATAAGTAACTGTACCGATCATTACCAAAGAGGCGATCGCCCCCGCAGCAAAATGCAAGAGTTTATTTCTCATAGCTTCTTAAAAACTTTAGATCTATTTTTTAGGTTAACTATACTTAGGCAGTTTTAGAAGCATGTCTAAAACTTCTGTCATGCTTACTTTGGATTTACTTTAGTAACTCTCTAGAGGGTTTGAGATTAATCCACTAAACCTTATGTATTCTGTGCTACTATTATCTCCATTTTTTGTGGTAAAAATCCACGAATTTGATTAGCTTCATAAAAATTTGCATGAAAATTTTTTATAAAAGTTTTTAGTTAAGTAACTTTACTGAAATATAGCCTCCAAAAACAAAATGTTATTTAAAATACAGAATGATTACAGCAAAATTGGTGCAATGCTAGCTAGTGAGTAAAGCTAAACTGCATTTTCACCGAGAAACTAGAATACAATCCCCATTCCGACTTCAGCAAGTTTTACAACGAGCTTTTGCCTCCCTTGAGCTTGCCGAAGGGTCGAAATGCTCAACCCCCTTCTAGGACGGCTTCTTGACATAACATAATCAGTGGTAAATACATGAATCCTCTCTAGGCTCAAGGCACGTTGAAACAGCTACGGTTAGAGCTGCCGTAGAGAAGGCTGCAAGGGCAATGGTCTGAAGTTCAACCCCGAAATAAAAATAGTCAACTGCCTATCAAATCACAAGTAAATTACAAGGAAAATCACAGATATGAACAAAAAACGTGGGCGTTCTGCGGCCAGACTTACTCTTGGGAGACTTTTCCCAGTTACGACTTCTTTTAATTTCTTCGATAAATTACAGGCAAAAATAAAGCGCCTAACTCCTAGTTGGCAGGCCTGTATTCCTTTAGCGATGATTATTGTATTTCTCTGGGGATTAGCTGCTCAAGCCCAAACCCCAACCCCGGCATCTCCTCCACCTCTAACCCCTGAACAAATGATTGGTGAGCTAAAGGTCGGGATTGATACCATGTGGGTAATGATAGCTGCGATGCTTGTGTTCTTTATGAATGCTGGCTTTTGTATGCTAGAAACTGGCTTTTGTCGCCAAAAGAATGCTGTTAACGTTTTGGCAAAAAACCTGATCGTATTTGCTCTCGCCACTGTAGCTTTCTGGGCGATCGGTTTTGGCTTGATGTTCAGTAATGGCAACGCTTTTATTGGTACTAGTGGTGGATTCTTCCTTGCAGGGGAAGATAATAGTCCGGCCACCTTAGATGCTTATAAAGGTATCTTTAGCTCCCTCAATTGGACTGGCGTTCCCTTAGGAGCAAAATTCTTCTTCCAGTTAGTATTTGCTGGAACAGCCGCCACGATCGTATCTGGGGCTGTAGCCGAAAGAATTAAATTTGTCAGCTTTCTAATTTTTAGTCTTCTCTTAATTGGGATTGCTTACCCCATCACAGGTCACTGGATTTGGGGCGGTGGCTGGCTCTCCAAAATGGGCTTCTTTGACTTTGCTGGTTCTACTGTAGTTCACCTTGTTGGTGGTTTTGCCGCCTTGATGGGCGCAGCTTTCCTTGGTCCCCGGATTGGTCGCTATAACGAAGATGGCAGTGCCAACCCTATGCCCGGTCACAACATGAGTATTGCGACTCTGGGTTGCCTGATTCTTTGGTTAGGCTGGTTTGGTTTTAACCCCGGTTCTACAATGAGTGTTGGTAATGGTTCTGCCATTGCTCACATTGCTCTAACAACTAATACTGCGGCAGCCTTTGGTGGTCTGGCAGCAACTGTAACAGCTTGGCTGTTCCTTGGTAAACCCGACTTATCAATGGTGATCAATGGCCTATTAGCTGGTCTGGTAGCAGTGACGGCTGGATGTCAATTTGTTAGTACCGGCTCTGCTGCCATTATTGGTTTGATTGGTGGTGTGGCAGTTGTATTTGCAGTTGGTTTCTTTGACAAGCTAAAAATTGATGACCCTGTAGGAGCTATTTCTGTTCACCTGATCAACGGTGCTTGGGGAACGATCGCAGTTGGTCTATTTGCTGAAGGCGACAAATACTACAAGGGCGGTCCTTTGGGACTCTTCTTCGGTGGTGGCGCGCTTTGGCCACAATTTGTGGGGATGATGGCTGTGGGTGGTATGACCGTATTACTTTCTACTATTTTCTGGTTAGCCCTCAAATTTACCTTAGGCATTCGTGTGAGTGCGGAAGAAGAAATTGAAGGTCTAGATATTGGTGAACACGGTATGGAAGCCTACTCAGGATTCACTAAGGAAACAGTATCTTCTGGTACTGGGATTCCGAGAACCTCCGGTGATATGTCTGGCTCTAGTACCTACTAGTAAATTAGCCCTAGTGATTTCTCTATCACAGGTTTAGCCTTCTAAGGATAATTAACCTTCCAATTTATTGGGGGGTTTTATTTGTTGGTAGCGAACAGCTAGAGCGCTTGCCAAGGGGGTTAGGATAGACAAGTTAAGCCCCTTTTTCTATAAGAAAAGTGTGTTTTCATATAACTAAAAAATGCGGTATATTGGCATCGATTACTTAACCTGCTGCTGTTGGGCAGTAACTTTCTGAGCCACTTCCGGGTTGTATAGACGGAGATAGTTCCAGTAGTTTCCTAGGACTGATTTGACATAATCATAGGTTTCTGGAAAGGGAATTGTCTCGACAAAGGCATCAGGATCATTAACTCCAAATCTTTGTACCCAGTCAGCCACATTGCCAGACCCAGCATTGTAGCTGGCGATCGCAAATAAACTACTATTCTCGTGCTGCTTATGGTTATGGGCTAAGTACCAAGTCCCTAGCTTGATATTATCTTGATAGTTTTTTAGATCATACTTACCAAAATTGGCAGTAGTCGCAATCCAAGCAGCAGTATCTGGCATTACTTGCATCAAGCCCAAAGCTCCTGCCGAAGAAGTAATATCTGCCTCAAATCTAGACTCTTGCCTAATTAGAGAGGTGACTAAAAGGGGATTTAGTTGGTTTTGTTGAGACCATTTAGAAATTTCTGTTTGAAAGGGAAAAGGAAATAAAGCTTCCCAGTAGATTTTTTGTTCACGTAACCTTAGCCATTGAGTTCTTTCTTCGCCCCGGCGCTTGCTAAGAGACCAGATTTGATTAATTCCAGCTAAATTATCTCCAATCCCTTGACGGAGTACTCCATCAGTAAATTGCTCTTCTACAGTCATTTTGGACTGATCTTTTAACTCCATCCGCCAAACAGCCCAAGCGGGTTGGTATTCTCCTAGGCGATAAAGCTCCCGGACTAACTCTGAACCTGCGGGCAAAATCAGATTTTCTGAGTTTACCTTGATGGCCGGATTTTTTTGTCTGACGGTAGAAAAATCTCCCACATCCCAACCCAAGAGGACTGCCGATCGCCAAGCATAGTAAGATTCTGGATATCTAGCCAAAGTATGTTGCCAAGCAGCAATTGCATCCTGATCTTTGCCTAATTGCTTAGCCCATTTCCCAATCCAGAAAGATGCTTCTGAGGCGTACTCACTATCAGGATTATTCACAGTAATTGGTTGGGCATTCTGCCAAGCTGCGGCCAGATCACCCCTCTCTGCTAATTTGCTTGCAGTTTGCCATCGGAGTTCGGCGGCTATTTCTGAATTGGCGTACTGACTAAAAAGTAGCTGTCTAGCTTGGGTAGCTCCGGCAGAATCCTCTTGTTTGTCGAGGATTTTTGCCTTTTCTCGTAGAGCTTGGGGAGCCTCTTCGGGAAACTTAGCAATTACTTGGTCTAGATAGCCTAAAGCACTTTGGAACGGGGTTAAGCTAGCCAGATGACGCAGACCCAGACCTGTTTCCTTCGCTTCAGGAAAATCCGCTATAAGTTGCAGATAGCCAGACTTGGCTTCGGGGGGGCGACTATCTAAGTGTTTCCCTCTGGCATAGCGGTAGGCGGATAAGGCAGTGCGGGGGGCTTTGCTATAGGCATCAGCGGCTTTGCCGTATTCTGCTGCCTCCCAATAGCCAGAGGCGATCGCTTGCCATTCTTCTGGTTTTAGCTGGTCTCGATTGTCCTTAACTAGTTGATTCCGTACTAGGTTTGCCCCCTTCATATCAGGGTGATGGATAGCTAGGAGCTTGAGGAGTTTGGGTTGTTTTGGCTCCTGCTGGAGACGGGTTTGGATAATTTCTCTGGTGAAGGGATGGGCAGGAAATTTGGCGATCGCTAAATCTGCATACTTCGCCTCCTTCTTCCCCAATTCAAACTTCCCCAATTCAAAAAAACCTTCCGGGGCTAGGGGATGATTGCTGTAGTTATTAACTAAATCTAACCAGGTTTGCTTGGCTTTTGCCTCTTCTCCTTGGAGTTTGTAGGCACGAGCGCGTAGGCTGAGAACTTGAGGGGCAAGGAGATTGTAGTCCTTCTCTAACCCAGCCAACAAATTAAGGGCTGGTTCACTTTGCTTGAGGGAAATATAATCCTTGGCCAAGAGGTAGCGGGCGCGGAAAGTATCAATATTTTTTTCTCCTTGGGCCAACTTTTCTAGCGATCGCATTCTTTCTTCCCTAGGAAGATTAACTAGCCCCCAGACTAAAGATTTTACCTCTACGGTCGGCTGCTTATTAGAAGATAAGTTAGGTAGGGCGGGGATTCCAGCCCAAGCAGGAATGACCTTAAAACGTTGTAAAACCAGTATGATAGATGCCGTTAGACCAGATATTAGGACTAACCCAAGCAAAATTCTAGTGATTGGATGGGCAGATTGCTTTTTCCGAAATATACTTTTTCTTTGCTTATATGTTTGTTTAGGCATTTGTTTAGACATTAAACGTCACCCTTGATTCTAATTACTACTAATTATTTTTTTAGCTAGTTTTATCGCTTGACTAGAGGTTGAAATAGCTCCCTCAGCTTGAGCAAGCATAAGTTCCTGAAGGAGGTAGCCCACCAGCTTACTAGGAGGAATCTTTAAACTCATCATCAATTCCTTCCCATCGACTAAAGGGCGAGGATGGGCGATCGGGCTATGGGCATCGCTGTAGGCATCTATCAAAGGAGTTAATAAATGTAGTTCTATACCTTGGCTGAGGGCAAACAAAAACCATGCCGGAAAATATTTCCCCAAATGTTGAAATAAGAAATACTGCGATCGGACAGATAATTCCTTTGTTTTTTGCCATTGATCGTAAACCCGGAGGATAGTAGTTGCACCCCGGAGTACCTCACGGCTGTACTTAAGCTTAGTCAGTTGATTCTGAGCAACTTCTGGTAAGGGAGACACTAAGGTAGCTAATTTAGCTAGACCTATCCAATTATAACCAAAATTTTGTTCTGAGGAACTAACACCGAAATCTGCACACATTTCTTCTAAATATCCCCATTTTGATCGTAGGACTAAAACAATTTTGGTGATTTCTGGCAGAAATTTGCCCTGATTAACCCTAGTTTCTGGTAGCCAAGCGGTAAATAAGCCAATTTGAATTGCAGCTAGTAATTGTTCTGTCCCTTGGGGATGCAGCAATAGATAATTCAACTCCATCTGGACTCTTTCTGCCGCCACTAGGGAGAGAGCCGGGGCTAGTTCTTGGATGGTTGTGTGGGTATTTATGTCAATCTGAAAGCCTAGCTGGGCAGCTTGACGATAAGCTCGGAGTAGTCGTAGAGGATCGTCTTGTAAATTAGATGCTGCCACCATCCGAATTATTTGCTGTTCTAGATCTAAGCAACCCTTGAGGGGATCAAGAATTTCTTTGGTACGGGGATTATAGGCGATCGCATTAATCGTAAAATCTCGCCGTCTCAGGTCTTGCTCTAAGGTTTTTCCTTCCTGGCGAGCAAAATCTAGGGTTCCCTGAGGAAATACTACCCGAGCGATCGCTCTTTTTTGATCCAAAACTACAAATCCAGCTTGATAAAAAGCCGCAATCTTGTGGGCAGTTTCCACTGCTTGCCCCGGCAACACAAAATCTAAGTCTAAATACTCCCTTGTTCTGCCCAAAAGAGCATCCCGCACTGCCCCGCCCACTAAATAAGTATCCGGTGGCAGTAATTCCACATCAAAAAACCATTGGTGCGGATCCAGAAGAGAGTTAGAGAGCATTAGAAATAAAGGTTAATTGTGATATATAGTTAAATGTATGCCAAGGTAAGACTAAGGGAAAGTATCCCTCATCTTTACCAATGTGACTCTGTAAATAGAACCTGTCCCCCGCCGAAATAATAAAAAAATCATAAAAAGTGGATTACCTCTAAAAGATAACCCACCAAAATTTTAATTATTAACTTGTCTATTTAGCCTTAGCCCAAAAACCTTGTACCTGCTTCAGGGCAGCAGCACCAATATTGAAGACCGCCCAGCCAGCCGCTAGGAGTAGGGGTGCTAATACGATCGCAATCCGAAAATCAATACCGTCCATAGGTTCCTCTCTCAAGTAAATAAAGTTTCTTAAATATTTTTCCAATATTTCTCATAATTTAATTTGTAGCAAATTCTGTCCCCTTTGTATAGGGAATTTCCTCAACAAGTTGCCAGAACGACAGAAAGCTCTCATTCCAAATGTGTAGGGCGATTTCAATCGTCCAGCTTCTTCCCCGGCGGAGAATTCTTAGCTTCTACCTCTGGAAAATCAAACACACTATCATCATCCTCTTCCAAACCCCAATCTTCCTCCTGAGCCTTTGCCACCTTGGGGGGTGGAGAAAAGGGCGCATTAATCACCCGATAATTGGCATCATAGACAGCCTCGGTTCTACCCACCCCTGACTTGCCCACTTCGGCTTTATCTCCCTCAGCTTTACTTCCCTCAGACTTACTCTGATTCCCTGCCCCATAGGGAGCAGGTGCTCTAGGTGGTGCTACAGGGCTTTGCTTAGGTTCAGGAGCCGGGGCTGTAGCTTTTGGAGGCGGATTGCTGGGACGTGCTTCCTCTTGCCAATCATCCCCAAAATCTAGATCCCAATCAGAAATGTCAGAAATGTCGGAGCTAATTTCTGGGTTCGATCGCTTCTCATTCTGATAAGGTCGTCTCCCATAGGCTTGATTGCGGTCGATCGGCTCCTCTACCAAATCTTCCTGATAACTTTCCCCCTGATAACTTTCCCGTTGATTCTCTCCTTGAGGCTGCCGGGGATGAGAACTGCTGAAGCTACTGGGTAATTGGAGAAACAAGCTCGAAACAAACCCCAACCCGATCGCCACCAAGACCCACACCCCCAAGGGCAGGGCAGGAGTTTTCACTCCAAAAACTATTAAAGGCAACACTGTGCTTAGATTTTGGACAATAAATAAACCCAAGACAGCTATCAGAGAGAACAGGAGAAGCGATCGCATATTAAACATAAGTTCGGCATGATTTCATTTCATCATCTGAAAACGTTCGGTTCGACTTCGCTCACCGAGCGGAGCTAAAGATGTTTACCTAGTTGAGCCAAAGACTTTCACCAAGAAAAATTAAAGATGTTCACTTGGTTAAGCCAGACCCCTCACTGAACGAGTTCAAGCACATTCACCAATCAAATTCAAAGACGTTCAGTAATCTGAGGACGTTCAGTGAGCGGAGCCGAACTGAACCTAGAATTAATATCCTTCCCAGCGATTAATCGGAATACAATCAATATCTAACTGATCTAAAGCTCTGGCTACTACAAAGTCTACTAGATCTTCAATGGTTTGGGGTTGATGATACCAAGCTGGAATTGCTGGGACAATTCTCGCCCCCGCTTCCGCTAGAGTTGTGAGGTTTCTGAGATGAATTAGGCTAAAAGGAGTCTCCCTAGGGACAATCACTAGTTTCCTGCCTTCCTTGAGTTGCACATCCGCTGCCCTTTCTAATAGATCCGAACTCAAACCCGCCGCAATCTTGCCCACCGTCGCCATACTACAGGGAATAATCACCATCCCCAGAGTCCGAAATGACCCACTGGCAATATTTGCCCCCACATCTGACCAACGATGACAATGAAGTTTTCCCCCCTGAGCTACCCCGGCTTGGTCTCGCCAAAATAGCTCCTGCTGGTCTGGTTCTGAGGGCATTTTGATCTTAGATTCCGCTTGCCACACCATAGATGTGGATTTGGAGGCGACTAGCTCGATCGCATACTCTGCCTCTAAGAGAAATTTCAACGCTCGGACTGCATAGATTAAACCGGAAGCTCCTGACACTGCCAAGACTAAGGGCTTATTCTTCATCTTCTAGCTCTTCATTACTAGCTTTGTTGCCATCCCCGACCGTAACTAGATCAATTTGTTGGCGGTAGTAATCCACATTTTTGACCTGAACTTCTGCTTGATCACCCAAGCGGTAAGCCGTGCGGTTTTTTCTGCCCACCAAACAGGAGTAGCGCGATCGATACTCATACCAATCATCTTTCAGGGAACTTACGTGGACTAAACCTTGCACAAGTAGATCATCAATTTCCACAAAGAAACCATAGGACTGTACTCCCGTAATTAGCCCTGTGAAAATTTCCCCTGTGCGCCGCTTCATTTGCTCTGCCTTGTGCAAGCCCCGCCAGTCTTGCTCCGCATCAATGGCAACTTTTTCCCGATCGTTGATATGGCTAATCAGAGTGGTTAAATTAGCTTCCCATTCTTGCTGGAGGTCTGGGGGCAGAATGCTCCAATCAAACTGACCATGACAACTGCTATGGAAAAGATCAATACTTTCCTTAGTGCGGGTAGTTTTGCGATCGCGCCCCTTATCTGCCAGCACATGAATTAACCGTTGTACCACCAAATCTCCGTAGCGTCCCAAGGGTTGAGAAGTCCGGGTATAGCCACTTTCGATCGCTAGGCCAAAATGTCGCCCCGGTTTAGTTCTAAATAATACTGGTTTCAGGGTTCCTTGTAAGAGATAGTGGAGGACTCGATGGTGCTTAGATTTGACAAATTGCTGACAGAACTGTTGGTAATCATTGGAGGTAATCTCATCTTCTTGGGGACGTTCCATATCCAGTTTGAGGTTATTACCCAGCTTAACTAGATCCTGCAAATCCATCGGCTCTGGGGCAGATTGCACACAGTAGAGCAGAGGTAGCCCCAAGGCATGGAAATGGTTGGCCACCGCTTGGTTGGCCACCGCTACTAATTCTGCCAATAGAGACCTAACCGGGGTGGTGGGATAACTAGCGATCGCCCCCAGTCTGCCTTCATCTTTGTAGGGATCCAGAGTCTCTAAACCTAGAATTTCAAAACTTCCTCTCTGTTGACGCTGGGCTTTAATGGCCGGACTAAGATTAAAAAATAGGTACTGGAGCATGGTGGCTAGTTCCAGAGAAATATTCTCCGGTACTGCCTCCCCCTCATTGGTTAATACTGCTTGGACTTGGGTATAGGTTAACAGGCGA
>ENA-OBLH01000154-OBLH01000154.1-metagenomes-genome-assembly--contig:-NODE-154-length-24256-cov-3.86381_pt1 | contig 24256 bp, 18 predicted proteins | sample MGYA00153382_OBLH01 | MGnify analysis MGYA00153382
ATACTGGAGCAGCGATTGTGGCAACCACAGCTTTGATCGCCTAGGTAATTGAGGAAGGTGTAGAGTGGAAAAATAGGTTTTGAATCGTGATAAAAATTCCTGTAATCGACTTTGCACCTTTTCTCTACGGTAAAGGAACAGCCCAACAAAAAGTAGTTCAAGAAATTTATGTAGCTTGTCAAGAAGTTGGGTTTTTCTATCTCAAAAATCATGGAATCTCCCAAGAATTGATCGATCGACTATTGAAGGAGTCTCGAAACTTTTTTAGTCTGCCAGAGACGGTGAAAAATCAAATGGAGCGATCGCCCCATACCAATTGTGGCTATGTAGGTTTCCAGCAAGAAAAGCTCAATCCCACCCAGCCTTGGGATTTGAAAGAGGCTTTCAATGCTGGTCTAGAGACAGTTTGGCTCCCCGAGTTAAGGGAGTTCCGCCAAGCTGTCACGCAATTTTATGAATTGACTACTCAACTAGTTGCACCCCAAATTCTCCGAGCTTTTGCCCTTGCTCTAGAATTATCACCTAATTTTTTTGATAATAAGCACGGTAAAAATTATTTCCTACGCTTACTACACTACCCACCAGTGACAGAAATTCCCCAACCAGGGCAACTACGGGCAGGAGAACATGCAGACTATGGCAGTATTTCTCTGTTGTTACAAGATGCTGTAGGAGGCCTAGAAATTCAGACTCAGCAAGGAGAGTGGATTACAGCCCCACCCATGCCCGGAACTTTGGTAGTGAATGTGGGGGATGCCATGCAGCACTGGACTAATAACAAGCTGCGATCGACTCTTCACCGAGTCGCTATTCCTCTTGATGCTAAAGCAAAAATTTCTCGCTACTCGATCGCTCTATTTTGCGATCCTAATCCGGGGGTGGAGTTGGCCTGTCTTGAAACCTGCTGCTCTTCAGCCCATCCTCCAGCTTATAAACCAATTTTAATGCGAGATTTTCTTGCTAAGAGACTGAACGCTACTTACTAGTTAAAATAACGTGAATTCGGGTTAAGCCAAGACCCACTCTTCGAGAAGCAAGCTACACCCTAGCCCTCTCCCAGAACGGGAGAGGGAACAAGAAAAATTTGTCTTACTCCCCTTCGCCCCTTGTGGGAGAAGGGGCTAGGGGATGAGGGGTATTTCTTATCCCGAACTGACGTTAAAATATCTTGCGTAACATTCGGAATATTGTATATCTGGGATTCCCAATTTTTCGGTAAAAGTTTATGGCTAATCTTTTTCATCTAGGCTGTGCAGTGTGGGCGTACAAGGGTTGGGTAGGCGATTTCTATCCTGCGGGGACAAGTAGCTCAAAATTTCTATCTCTCTACAGTCAGCATTTTATGACGGTGGAGTGTAATTCTACTTTCTATGCTGTACCCAACCCATCGGTACTTAGTAGTTGGGGCGATCGCACTCCCCCAGAATTTCGCTTCTGCCCTAAATTTCCCCGTGACTTAACCCATCAAGGATTGTTAGCTCCCCAAATTCCTGCTGCCCAGAAATTTCTGGCTTATATGCAGGACTTGGGCGATCGCCTTGGTTGTCCTTTTATCCAACTACCTCCCCAGTATGGCAGTCATAATTTTGCTGATCTAGAGGAATTTCTGATTGCTTTGGGAAATACTCCTACTCATCTGGCCTTGGAAGTGCGGCATCGTAGTTGGTTTCAACCACCCCATGAAGATAGATTAAATCAGCTTTTAGAGGCTAATAATATTAGTCGAGTTATTCTGGATACTCGTCCCATCTATAAAAGTGAACGATCGCCAGATCTAGATTGTCGCAAACCAGATTTACCTGTTCATTTCACTACTACGGCTAACCATATTTTAATTCGTTATATTAGCCATCCCGATCGCTCTTATAATCAAGCTTATTTCCAAGAATGGCGGAGCTATCTATCCCTATGGCTATCCCAAGGTAAAACTATTTATTTCTTTGTCCATTGTCCCCAAGAAGACTACTCGCCCCGCAATGCCTTTGATCTCCAACAATTACTAGAATCATCGGGGATATTAACCCCTCCCTCACCCCAACTTACTATGGTAGGTAATAACCAAAATACAGCTACACAAATGTCCTTGTTCAGCTAGGGCGATCCTAAATCATCTATCAGAAGCAATGTATAATATCTGAGACGGTTAAAGAGCCTAGAGGAGTCAAATTAGTGAGCTTTACTATTCAACAAGTTTTGATCCCTGCTGATCAGGGTTATGCTGCGGTAGATGTGCAAATTATAGGGAAGAAAATCACAGCGATCGCTCCCTATTTAGACCCTGTAGGAGTTGTCATCAACGGGCAAAACAAACTCTTGCTACCGGGATTTTTTAATGCCCATACCCACTCTTCAGAAATGTGGCAACGGGGCAGTATTCCTCCTGTTCCCTTAGAACTATGGATTGTCGAGCTTTATGATTTTGCTCCCCTAGATATCGATCGAGTCTACCTCAGCGCCCTAGGTACAGCCGTAGAAACTCTCCTGACCGGGGGAACTAGTGTGGTCGATCATCTCACCCTGATTCCGGGACAAGAATTTGAAACTATTGCTACGGCAGTTAAAGCCTATAAAGAAGTTGGTATTAGAGCTTTTGTGGCGCCCCTAATTCAAGACCAATCCCTAACAACGAGTATGCCCGATGGTGGTTTGGGCAAACAGGATGAAGCTTATTTTCGATCAACCCAAGTGACCTTAGATATCCTAGAAGCCGCAGTTAAGGAATTCCATCGCCCAGAAGAAGGAGTAAATATTTTGCCTGCTCCTACAGGAATGCAGCTTTGTTCTGATGAGTTGTTCAAGGGTTGTGTGACCTTGAGCGATCGCTACCATCTGCCCCTCCATACCCATCTCCTAGAAACCAAAGCCCAATCTATGCTGGCTCAAGAAAAGTATGGCCGCAGTGCGGTGGCACACTTGCAAGACTTAGGTTTTTTGACCGATCGTACTTCCCTAGCCCACTGTGTTTGGTTAACTGATGCTGATATTGAAATCTTAGCGGCAACTAAATCTACCGTTGTTCATAACGCCCTGAGTAATCTACGTTTAGGTAGTGGCATTGCCCCAGTGTTGAAATACCTAGCAGCAGGGGTAAATGTTACCTTTGGTTGCGATGGTTCTGCCAGTAACGATTCCCAAGACCTCCTAGAGGCCATTAAAATGGGTTCGATCTTGCACTGTGTCACCGATGTGGACTATCGCCATTGGATCACGCCCCGCAAATCGGTGGAAATGGCTGCCCTAGGGGGAGCAACGGGATTGCATATACAGGATCAACTAGGGACGATCGAAGTTGGCAAAGAAGCAGACCTAGTTCTCTACGACCTGACGGATCTATCCCTCCTGCCCAAAACTGACCCTATTGGTTTATTAATTCTTGGTCGCCCTAATCAGGTAGTAGATCAGGCTTGGGTACAGGGAAAACAGGTAGTGGCGGATGGCAAAATTACTGGCACTGATGTAGATGGCTTGAAAAAAGAACTGTTTGCAAAATCCCAGTGGGCTAGCGATCGCCCCTCCCCCATGCGAGAAAAATCTGAAATTCACTATCGTCAAGTAATGGGGCTACCTAACTAGGTGACTAATTTTAGCTTGATCAAATTCCTACCTTCAGTTAGATATCTAACTTGCGATTTAAAGAGGATTTCAATTGTAGTTTTGATTGAAGACCTTAAACAAGAAGTGGACTTTAATTCTTGGTTTTTAAGGTTTAGGTGCAATTATAATTAACTATAACCAAAGATAATCTAAGAAATCATTTTTTTGGGAATAGTCAATAGTGGCTACAAACTTTTTGTGAGGAGTAAAGTATGAGATATTTTTTGAAGAGTAGTAGAAAGTTGTTTTATGGGATAGCGGTTAGTTTGGGGTTGGGTTTAGCGATCGCTCTAGCTCATCCCGCTCAAGCTGGGGGAATTGTGGGCAATGGCACAGGAGCTAGTTGCACAGAAGCTGCCCTAAATCAGGCCTTGGCTGGGGGTGACTTAGTTACCTTTAACTGTGGTATCAGTCCTGTTACTATCCGGGTTGCAGAAAAATTTATTAGTACTAATACCATCATTGATGGCGGGGGCAATCTAATTACCCTCAGTGGTGGTGGGACAAATCGGGTAATCCGCACCGCAGATGGCGGGATTCAGCTTACCTTGAGAAATATCACGATCGCCAATGGCTTCACCCCAGAGCAAGGTGGAGGGGTATTCAATGGTTTTAGGGGAATATTAACCGTGGAAAATTGTACCTTTACCAATAATGTTTCTACCCAAGGGGGAGAATTTGACGGCGGCGGGGCAATTTATACCAAAAGTGAAAGTACAGTGCGAGTTAGCACTAGCCGATTTAGCGGTAATCGGGCTAGTAATGGAGGGGCGATTAATAATCTCTTGAGTAATCTAAAAGTTACGGATAGCGTCTTTGTGGGCAATAGTTCCACCCGTCCGGCACCTTCTGGGGGCGGGGCAGCTATTTACGTGGATGGGGCTTTGAATAGTAGCGGCAAGATTGTCATCCGTCGGAGTCGCATGAGTAACAATATCTCTGCTAATCATGGCGGGGGGATGTTTGTGCAACTATACGGGATTGACAAATTAGTTTTTAGTCAAAATATTGTGGCCAGGAATACTGCCAGTGGAACTCAAGGGGGTTCGGGGGGCGGTCTGTTTATTTTGGGCAGTGGCAATGGAACGATCGCCAATATTCGGCAAAGTACTTTTTCTAGTAACAAAGCCAGTGGTTTAGGGGCGGGATTATGGTTAGGGACGGGGATCAATGCTAACTTGATTAATAATACGATCGCTAATAATCAAGCCGTGAATCCTGATAGCAATGGTGGTCAGGCTGGAGGAATTGCCGTGTTGGATAATAGTCCGGTTACTATTAATAACTCCACGATCGTGAATAATTTTGCCAGTTCTTTTAATGGAGCAATTATAGGTGGTAATTCCGTTACCCTAAGCAATAGTATTATTGCCAATAATCGGGCAGGAAATTCTTTTGGAGTCCGTAATAATTGTTCTAGTTTGATGACTAACGGTGGGAATAATATCGAATTTCCCCAACGCAGTAATGATTCTAATGATAGTAATTGTGCCGCAGGAATCCAGATTGTTGATCCTTTATTAGGAGCTTTTGTAAATAATGGCGGGTTAACTAGAACGATCGCTCTGCAACCCAACAGTCCAGCAGTTAATGGAGGTAACAATGCTACCTGTAATCCTATTGATCAGCGGAGTATAGCTAGACCTCGTGGGGGAATTTGTGATATTGGGGCTTTTGAGCTTTAAGGTATTACTTTCTAAACCTTGACAATTTTTTTAATTGCCCGCCAAATATTTCCTAAAAATCCTTCAATCCAGAGAGTAATTCTATCAAGGATTTCTAAACATTTTTGTAAAGGATGTTTAACATAGCCTCTGGAAGTTACTTCGGTTTCTATCCAATTATGGTTGTTACCTGCTAAGTCTGGCGATCGATAACGAGAAGTTATAATTCTATCTTTTACATCTCTAGAATTTATTCTCTGGTTCGCAGATTTAGCAGATTTATCAGACTTAGAAGGTTTAGGATAAGTGGATTTCTTTTGAATGCCATGAGAATTATTGGCTGAGCTTTTTTTTGTATTTTCTCCTATACTTCTTTTTGCCAGAGGATTATTAGCCGGGGGTCTATTTGTCTTTTTTTGATGAGCCATGACCTGAGCAAAGGAAGGATGGTTAGTTTGGGATAAGAGTTTAGTTTCTTCTACAGAGGAAATATCTATCATATCCTCATCTTCATAGTCATGTATTTCCTGATGTAAGAAAGTTTTAAATAAATCTTCTGAGGTTAACCAATCATCTTCAGAGAAAGGTAGCTCTTGATATTTTGGGGATGAATTTAGGGAAGGATATAGAATACTCGGAATGGAGCTATTTAAGGAATAATCACTGGGATGACCTGGGATCGAAGAAATTTCTTGAGGATATCTTTTTCCAAAAAAGTAAGCGATCGCCCCTTGAATTAATGCCCAAATATTTTCTCTAGGATTCTCTAGATTATCTTCTGAATTATTTTCTACTTGACTATTACTAATTCCCTGACTAATTCCCCAAAACTGAGTTCTAGATAATACTTGCTGAGGAGAAACCATCAAAGGTAGTAATCTTTCACCAATCTGATTTAACCATTGCGAAGCAGGAGTGATTTGTTTTATTTCAATCTCATAAATTTGTTGATCAACCACTTGTAGAGTTGTTGTTGAAATAGGCAGAATAGGAAAGGAGAAAAAATTAATTTCTGAGAATATTTTTAGGAGATTAGTTGATGAATTAGTTGATGAATCTATTATAGCTAAATTCGATTCTTGAAAGAGATTAGCTGCGATCGCTACTTCCCCCCTCTGTACCCAGGCCATAACTCGCCAAAACCACTTAGCTGGCAGCAAAGTTTGGGGACTCTGGGGGCTAGGTAATTCCTTGGAGATTCTTTTTTGGGATTGGAGGAAACGATGGCGATCGTACCCATAGCTTGCCACTTCCCAAGTGATTTTCTCAGCTAATTTTTTTTGTTGTTCTGGGGTAAGAATATCCAGAATTTGATTATTATTATCTACTAAAACTAAATTCCGAGATGTAATTAAGTTAGCTATCCCTTGAATAAACAAACCGACCTTCATTAATCCATTTTCTTCACCTGATAAAATAGGAGCTAAATTCTCTTGCTCTCTCAGACCTCCTAGGGAAAGGTGCTGGGCATTTCCTTGAGCTTGTCGAAGGGGATGAGGGTAAATATTATTACTAAGGGTAAGGGTAGAATCTTGATCTACTTGATCTACTTGATCTATGAGAAAAGATGGTTGATAGTAAGGATAAATAGAATTACTATTATTGCTATTATTGTCAAACTGAGATGTACCTAGAACGGGAGTTTGAGAAAATAATTCTGGTAAAAATTCCTTTACTAGCTTTAGAGTCTGAACAATTGGTTTATCTACTTTAGGTGATAAAAATTGCTGATTATCTATTTCATTATTTAGAGATATTGCCTCCCTTTTGGCAGCAGATTCTTGTAACTGCCAAGCAAGATTTCTACTAGTTTGAATTAGCAAATAAACTGGATAAAGAGCTATTTGGACACCCCAATTAGCGGCTACTTGCACATGACGCAATGCTATCTTAGACTGATTTATGAATTGTTGCGATCGCCGATTCAGGAAGTTAAATAACTTACTTTTATAAACACCAGAACTAGATTCAGAGCTAGATTCAAACATAGGGGGAACCTTGGAACAAAGTAGTGAAGTAGCAAATAGGGAAAGTGCCAACCATCTAGTAGAAGAGGCGATCGCTAGACTCCGTGCCTGTACCCAACTGGACATTTTAGGGAATTGGCAAATTTGCGATCTAGATATTTCTACTAGTCGGATAGACCAATTATACTCTTTCCCTTGGATCACACCTGAAGTTAATTCTAATAATTCTAATAATTCTAACGATTCCAAACCAAGCGATCGCTCTGGCAATCCTCTTCCCCAAAAGATTACTTGGGCAAAAGGCTCTCAAGTTCGCTGGTTCCGCCAAAAATTAATCATCCCCACAACTCTAGATACCTATTCCCTCGCTGGGTTATCCCTCCGCTTAGCTTTGACTTGGTGGGCAGAAATGGCACAGGTTTTTGTGGATGGACAGTTGGTGCAAGAAGGAGATTTATTTGATGCTCAAGCACGGGTTTTGTTACGAGAAGAAGTTATCCCCGGTGATAGTATAGAAATCTTGGTGAGATTAGTTAGCCCCGTGCATGATCAGGGGGCATTGATGCGATCGCTCTGTATCTATGAATTGCCCTATACAACTTTTCAAAATTTGCCTAATTTACAATTATTTGATCTCAACTTTGTAGCTGATCAATTAGCTGTTTATCAACAATATTTAACTAGCAATCAACTACAACAATTAGTAGAAATTACCAATAAAATCAAATGGGATTTATTATCTGATGCAGCACAATTTAATTTATGTTTAATTCAATGGTACGAATCTATCTATAATTTAGGTCTGCCCCAAACAATTCAACAGCATAAAATTCATCTTCTTGGTCATGCCCATCTAGATATGGCATGGCTGTGGGAAGTAGCAGAAACTTGGCAAGTAGCACAGCGGACTTTTGAGTCGGTAATTAATCTCCAGAAAGACTTTCCTGAGTTAATATTTTGCCATTCTACCCCAGCTTTATATCAGTGGATTGAGCAAAATCGCCCTGATTTGTTTCAGCTAATTCACCATAAGATTCAACAGGGAACATGGGAACTTGTAGGAGGAATGTGGATTGAGCCAGAAATGAATTTAATTAGTGGGGAATCGATCGCTCGACAACTCCTCTACGGGCAGCGATATTTTCTAGAAAAATTTGGCCAGATAACAAAAATAGCGTGGCTACCAGATACCTTCGGTTTTTGCGCTACTTTACCGCAGTTTTTGCAATTAGCTGGAATTGATTATTTCGTAACTCAAAAACTAGATTGGAATGATACGACAAAATTTCCTTATCCTTTATTTTGGTGGGAATCGATCGATGGCAGTAAAGTTTTGAGCCTCATGTCTAACCCGATCGGGGAAGGAATTGAACCTATCAAAATTGCCGCCTATGGAGCCAATTGGCAAGCTAAAACTGGCTTAGGTGATCATCTTTGGTTAACAGGGGTGGGGGATCATGGGGGTGGGCCAAGCCGAGATATGTTGGAAACTATCAAGCGTTGGCAATTAGCTTATTCTAACCTTACCTTACCCTCCCAAAAATCCAAGGAGCACGATCAAATTAACCGCCAACATCTTGCTTTTCCCCAACTACAATTTACCACTGCCCTAGATTATCTAGAGCAGATAAAATCTCAAGAAAATTCATCAGACCTTCCTATCTGGCAAGATGAATTATATCTAGAATTTCATCGAGGTTGCTACACTACTCATGGGGATCAAAAATACTTTAATCGTCATTGTGAAGGATTACTATATGAAGTAGAATTATTAGCGGCGATCGCAACTCTCACCACTGGTAAAATTTATCCCCAAACAGAGATCACTGCCCTTTGGCAAAAAGTATTATTCAATCAATTCCATGATATTCTTCCCGGCACTTCTATTGCCGAAGTTTTCCTTACTGCTAACCAAGATTGGCAAACAGTAATCACCACAGGAAAAGAGATTTGGGAAGCTAGTTGGCAAGCTGTTTTCTCGAATATTAATAGGCCTTTGCCACCCGAAGAAAATGCTCAACTAATTATTGTGCTTAACTCCCTGAGTTGGCAGCGTAGTGAAGTAGTTAGTTTAGTTTTGCCAGCTTGTATTTCTCAGAATTTGGTAGATGCTCCTTGGGATATTTTATTAAGTAATTCTGTTAGCGATCGAGATATTATTCAACAAACATGGCAAACATGGCAAATTCTAGATAGTAAGAGTCAAGTTATTCCTAGTCAACTATCCACTAGTTCGCCGAATACTTTACTGTTTTTAGCTGAAAATATTCCTAGCATTGGCTTTACTTATTTTTGGTTAACAGCTTCTCCTACTAGCGTTTCCCTAACATCAAAAACTCTGATAACTAAGCCAATACTAAAGGCAACAAATAAGTTAGTAGAAAACATGACTTGGCAGCTAGAGAATCAACTTCTTAGGGTATTAATTAATCCCACGAATGGAGATATAGCTAGTATTTTTGATTTGATAAATAATAGAGAAATTCTTCAAGCAGCAGGAGGTAATCAATTACAATTCTGGAGTGATGCAGGGCAGTACTGGGATGCGTGGAATATTGATCCTAACTATGCTCAACATCCTTTGCCAGATGCAGAATTAGTATCTATTAATTATCTAGAGCAAGGAATTATTCGCCAGAGTATCCGGGTAGTTAGAAAATTTAGAACCTCTACTTTTATTCAAGACTATATTCTCGATCGCAACTCTCCCCTAGTAAAAATTATCACTAGCGTAGATTGGCAAGAATCTCATGTACTTGTTAAGGCAGCATTTCCCCTCACGATCGCCAGCGATACTACTACCTACGAAATCCCCTACGGAACTATTAATCGCTCGACCAAACCTACTAGCGAAGCCGAAAAAGCTAAATGGGAAGTTCCGGCTCTCCGCTGGGCAGACCTAAGTAATTCTGAGTATGGTGTCAGCCTATTAAATAATTGTAAATATGGCTATGATGCCCAGCCAGATCAGTTACGGCTTACTTTATTAAGGAGTTCAGAATGGCCTGATAGTAATAGCGATCGAACTCAGCATCAATTTACCTATGCTCTTTATCCCCATCTAGGTAGCTATCAACAAGCCCAAACTATTCACCGGGGTTATGAGTTAAATCTTCCCCTAACTATTAAATTAAATTCTACAAATAAATTAAACTCTACAAAAATTCAAGAAAAGGTTGCTTCTCCTAGTCATAGTTGGCTTAGTCTCCGGGATGATAAGGGCATGGGCAATTTAATAATTAGCTCCCTAAAACTAGCAGAAGTATCACCTCAATCCTTAGCTTCTGCATCTTTAGCTTCCGAATCTTCACCTCAATGGATTTTGCGCTGTTATGAAACTACAGGCGATCGAGCAACATTTATACTAGATAATTCCCTAGGTCTAGCGGTATCCCATAAAGTTAATCTTTTAGAAATGGAAATACTAAATAATTCATCCCAAGCATCACTCCTAAAATCCATTGATAGTAATAATAATCAAGAAGAGTCAATAGAAATTTATCCTCATCAAGTTGCTAGTTTTTGTTTAACTCAATCTCCAAAATTATCTGTATAGAAAATATCTTATTCCTTTAATATGGCAATTTTCTACGCATAATTACGGACTAATCTAAAGCCGTTAGCGATCGACTAGCGATCGCTAAAAATTTTGGAGTGAAATTCCCTTGATTAATAGCATTTATATCAAGTATCTCTTCCGGGAGAAAATCTATAGACTTGATAACTTGCCTGTTCTGACCCTAAGGGCGAGTGCTATAAATTAACAAAATGTGCTAACCTACGGTATGACCGTTTTGTTGTAATTAAGATTAAAAACAATTGTTGTTTATGGCTATTTTAGATTCCCAAGGACGTTTGTTTGGCAAAGTTAGCATTCTTGATCTGGGAGCCGCCTTGGTAATCCTGATGGTGGTAGTAGGAATATTTTTGTTTCCCGGCACTGGTCGATCGGTCGCCCAGATGAATTCAGATAATAAGCCCATAGAAGTAGATTTGGTGGTCAGAGGACTAAACGTAGGTGATGCTCCCGGACTTTTGGGCAAATTTCAATCTGAAAAAAAGACGAAGATTATCATCCGCAATCAACCCCACGGTGAAATTGATATCAAGTCTATCCGACAGCTACCCAGAACTATCGCTGTTCCCCAGCCCGATGGTTCAGTCAAAGCTCTGCCAGACCCAAGACCTGAAATTTTTAGCCTTGATCTATTAATGACTTTGGTAGGGAAGGCGCAGGTGACGAAAGATGGGGCAATTATGGGAGGGAGCAAGGTAAAAATTGGAACTTCTGTAGAGCTAGAGGGAGTAGACTATAATTTCAATGCCACAGTTATTGGTGTTCGGGTCAATTAAAATACTAATATTGTCTAGAACTAAATCTTCGGGCTGAGTTATTTTTCTGCATAGAATTTTGTCGTTATGGGATCATATAGATTAACCCGCACGGATGTAGGTTAGAAAAAGGCTCCTTTGCATCGTTAAGTATCACGGTAATACTTCTTTATCGTTATCAGGTATCAGGGCTGGAGAAATAATGAGTAGCGATCGCAATGAATCTGCTAAGGGAAATATACTCATAGTTGATGATGTGCCAGAAAACCTCCGGCTTTTATCTACTATGCTCCAGCAGGCAGGTTATGATACAGGAGCTATAGAAGGTAAAGTTTATACCTTAGATCAGGTACTAGAGACAGTTCAAATCATCTCTTTTGATACAGTACTCCTAGATGTGGACAGTATGGGGATAAGTAGCTATGAGATATGTACTCAACTTAAAGCCCTCCCCGAAACTAGTAATATTCCAGTTATTTTTCTCAGTTCCCTAGATGATTTAGCTGATAAGCTCCGGGGATTTGAGGCGGGGGGTGCAGACTATGTAACTAAGCCTTTTCAACTCCCTGAACTATTGGCAAGGGTTAAAAATCAGGCAGAACAAAGACAATCAAGAAAACAGTTAGAAGAACAAAATAAACTTCTTCAAGCAGAAATTATTAATCATTTAGCAACAGAAGAAACCCTTCAAAAAAATAATTATGAACTAGAGCTACTGAACAAGATTGATGGTTTGACCATGCTATCTAATCGCCTCTATTTTGATAATTATCTAGAAGGAAACTGGCGGCAGATGCAACGGGAGACAACTTTTATTTCCTTGATTATTTGTGATATAGACCTATTACATTTTTATAACGAAGTTTATGGTCGTCAACAAGGAGATAATTGTTTACAGGGATTTGCCCAGGCTGTAGTCAAGGCAGTGAAACGTCCGGGGGATATCGTGTCTCGTTATGGAGAGGATGAGTTTAGTATTATGCTACCGAAAACTGATGCCTCTGGGGCTATTGCTGTGGCCAAACAGATCCAGAGAGAACTCCAAACTATGGCGATCGTCCATAGCAAATCACCCACTGGTTATCTAACAGTAAGCATAGGTATATCTACAGCAGAGCCAACCCAGCAGGGATCACCACAAATACTCTTAGAAATAGCAGAACGAGCGCTTTATCAAGCAAAAGAGGAAGGGCGCAATAGCATTATTTTTAAAGCGGTTGCATCTTCTGAAGCGGTATAGCAGTTTGGGGGTGGCTGTCGCCGCCTACGCAATTCTAATTAATTTTTTAATTCCATGAATTCATCTCACCTAAGCGAACCAAATTGGTCTAAATATTATCAAACAATGGCTGGTAGACCGCCCCGGAATACTCTTCTTAAGGCCTTAGAAAGTTTTTCTGAGTCTAGTTTTCCCCCTTATACAGCCGTAGATCTGGGCTGTGGGGAAGGACGAGATACGGTGGAGTTACTTAAAAGAAACTGGCGAGTTCTGGCTATAGATAGCCATGTACATTCCTTTGTTTATTTGCTCCAACATCCAGAATTATCCTATCCAGAAAACTTAACAATTCAACTTTCTGCTTTTCAAAAGGCAATGTGGGGGAGGGTAGATCTGGTCAATGCCAGTTTTTGCCTACCTTTCTGTCCTCCAGAAGATTTTTCTAATCTGTGGCTAAGAATTGTTGATTCTCTGCCTACGGGGGGAAGATTTGCAGGGCAGTTTTTTGGCGATCGAGATACTTGGGCGACTATTCCCGGACGCAGTCATCACACCCTAGAACAGGTAAAAGCATTGCTTACTCCCTTTGATTTAGATTTTTGGCAAGAGGAAGAAGAGGATGGCACGACTCTGACTGGAGCAAAACACTGGCATATTTTTCATGTGGTGGGCAGAAAAAGGTGATAGAAAGCCAAAAAATAACTAGCCATGTTTTTGTGTTTCTCCAAGTATTTAGCTGGGAAGGGGGGATACAATCCTATGCCCAAGACCTCTTGACTGCCTACGCTGCTATGGCTGAAGAATTAGCGATCAAGGGAGAAATCTATCAAGGAGAAGTATTTTTATTACGAGATACCCCGCCTATTAATTTTTCTAGCCCGCACTTGAAGTTTCGTTTTTTTGCCTCAAACTTGGCAACCTCCGGAGCATCTGTAACAATACTATCAAAAATTTCTGTAACTTGGGGTAGAACAAGACTGGCGATCGCTCTTCTTACCCACCTGTGGGGACAACTACCAGACCACGTTTTTTGTGGACACATTAAGCTTGCGCCCCTGATTCAATGGCTGACGGAACCCTTGGGGATTCCCTATACTGTCTTTACTCACGGTAAGGAAGTTTGGTATCCCCTGCCGGAACCAGAGAGAAAAGCCCTCGCCGGGGCAGCAGCAATTTGGAGTGTGAGTCGTTATAGTGCCGATCGCCTTGCTGTAGCCAATCAGATTTCTAGAGAACGAGTACAGGTAGTTTCTTGTGTGGTGGATCCAGAGCGCTTCTCTCCGGGAGAAAAGTCCCCAGAATTGCTCGATTGCTACGACTTACATCAGCATCAAGTCCTGTTGACCGTGGCTCGGCTGTGGTCAGGAGATATTTATAAAGGTGTAGATGTCACAATTCGGGCTTTGCCTACCATTGCTCAAACATTTCCTAAGGTTAAATACCTAGTGATTGGGCGGGGAGATGACCAGCCAAGATTAGCCGCCTTAGCAGAGGAGTTGGGGGTGAGCGATCGAGTCATCTTTGCCGGATTTGTGGCCACCCCAGATTTACCTGCCCATTACCGCTTGGCTGATGCTTACGTGATGCCTTCCCAAGAAGGTTTTGGTATTGTCTATCTAGAAGCAATGGCTTGTGGTGTCCCAGTGATCGCCGGAGATGCCGATGGGTCGGCGGATCCCCTCCAAGATGGGCATTTGGGTTGGCAAGTCCCCCATCGAGATGTGGATGCGGTAGCTCAAGCATGTATTGAAATTCTCCAAGGTCATGACCAACGCTGTCAGGGTGCATGGCTGCGACAGGAAATTATGAAGAGCTTTACGCCCTTCGTTTTCAAGGATAAACTTAGGGGGAGAATGAAGGAAGGAGGTAGAGGGAGGTAAAGGAGGTAAAGAAGGTAAAGAAGGTAAAGAAGGTAAAGAAGGTAAAGAAGTAGGGTGCGTTAATGAACTCCCTGAGAATAACGGTTTGGCTGGTGCGTTACGCTTTGCTAAGACACCCTACTGATCTACTAGGAGAGATTGAACGATCGCATCCCGTATATGAAAAAACTGTTCCCCTTTTATTAGAGGAGGCATTTTCAGACAATGCACCTAAAACTTATCTGAATCAAGGAGAAGTCCATGACTGGCTTACCGCCCTTCTCGCTTGAAATTCCTGACAAATTTAAGCGATCACATCTTCCAAAGCCATTGCCTTTATACCTAATAATTGAATAAAGTTTGTCTTAGTCTATATGCACCAGTCATCCAATATTTTTTCGTATTGAGCTTCCGTTATTTCCACATCTGATAATTGGACTAATTTACAATGGCGAAACAAATCTATGCGCCGACTTATTTCTTTCTTCTTGACTTGCCATACAGCATCTGTCTGCCCACGGGTGTCATAAACCATTATCAACGCTTCATTCTTTATTGGACTTTTAACTGGACAAGTTAACAGTTGAAAATGAGTTATCTCGCTCCTTATGCAATCTTCTGGCACATACTTTTCGACACCCACTGGAATTTTTTTATTGATTTGACTATTTCCAGCCATAGCTTCAAAAATAAATCTCTCTTTATCCATTGCTTAATCCTTGAGTTGAATTTATTTCACCTTATTTTATTATCTATTCCAATTCTCTCATAGTAATTCAATGATTTTGCTCATTCAAGGCATTAGGAAAAGTTTTTATCCCAAATTTAATAACTCCCGACAAGCATGATATAGCCCAAACTTTCCAACCCGGTTAAAGCGTCAATTAAAATTTCCTGTGCTTCTTCTACGATCGCTGGAGCTAAAGTTACCGGGTCTAGACTATACAAAGACTGCCAACGAGTTAATAAATCAGTAAATTTTTGACTACTATTCCAGAGGGGAAGGATGCAGCTAGTAATCTTGGGATCAATAAGGTAGGGTTCGCCAGTCAGGGGGAGATGCCAGCTAATTTGGAAGGGTTTGGAGGATTTAATTTGAGCGATCGCTTCCTCCCTCACCTCGTCGCTTAATAATTGGGGATGAAGATGGACAGTTACTTGTTGCCAATCAGCCGTCTCCCATTCAGCCACGGGAATTTTTTCGGGAGTTTCCCCAGCATGACCGCACCAAAAATCTAGGAGACGATGCACAGGATGGAGGAGTTCATACATTTCTAGCTGCTGGGTTAAGGGCATGGCAGCAAGGGCAAAACTGAGGTAGATGGGTAAATTATCTGGCTCTTTAAATAAATCTAGTACTTGCCATTTACGCCAATCTACCATGCTAAATAATTCTAGTTCTGCCATTTCTAGCATGGTCAAGGTCTCGGCCATGGTATAGCCCTTATCCCCCACCAACAGAAAGTTACATAACACCCCCTCATTATCTTGATAGTAATCTTGCTCCCAAGTTTGGGCTTTGAGAATTACTCGATCGCCCATAGCAGCCATAGTTTCCCGCACCATTTCTATTTCTCTTTGTTGAGGAGAATTAGTTTGAAGCCCCATCAATTTAAATAATTCCTGAGCTTGATAAAACTCCGTGCGCTGGTAATAACTATGGAGGTTAGTGCGGATAATTCCTTGGGGATGGAGGATTGATCGCATCATTACTAAACTTCCCTGAGGATCGGCCAACAAATACAAAACCTCATCACAATTTATATAGTCAAAAATCAAACCTAATTGCTCTAATTCATCCACCCCCAAGGTATGAAATTCGACATTTTTATAGTTATGATAAGCTGCTCGTTTATGAGCCAGATCAATAGAAACTGGGGAAATATCAATCCCCACTACCTTGGCTCCCGGATTAGCCGCCGCTAAAACTAAGGTGGTATAACCAGTGCCACAGCCCACATCAAGAATTAATTTATCTTGGCTAGAAATTACTTGTTGATGGCGGAGATAGTAGGCAGTGATCAGGCTGTGAGTATAAAGGAGATAAGGATCATTGTCGAGCGATCGCTCCAACGCTGTCCGGGGATAAGGAGCCTGATCAAACTGCTGGCGAATTTTCTCTAGGTTGTCTGTGGAGTCTTTCAAATCTTTTAAGTCTTTTTGAGTTTCATATTCCTAGTAGGGGCGCAAGGCCTTATCTCCCTACCATAACTAACTATCAACTGACAGCATTACATAGCCTAAATATTCTAAACCAGTCAAGGTACTAGTCATGGTATCCGAAGCGGATTGATAAGTTATGGGTTCAAGGGTTTGGAGATTGTAGGGGCGGAGATATTGCGATCGCTCTACCAATTCCTTTAGGGAACAAGCAGATTCTATCAAAGGCAGAATCACAGTAGCGACTATAATACTATCTAGATTAGAGGAGGGAACCGTTGGCAGGTAGCGACTAATTTCTAAAGGATTAAGCTGACTAGCACAGCGATTTGCTTCTGTGATAAATTCTGGAGTTTTTAATTGGGGATGGAGATAAACCTTCGCCTCTGCCCATTGAGTTTCTGTCCACTCTGCCACAGGAATAAAATTATTACCTTGGTCTGGATGCCCACACCAAAAATCAAATAATCGATGATTCGGTTGTATCAATTCAAAGACTCGGAATTGATCGGGCATAGAAAGTTTCCCTAAAAATTCCTCTAAGAAAGCTGGTAAGTTCTCCTTACTTTTAAATAATTCCTGTAGATTCCAAGTACGCCAATTAGTCATTTTGATAAATTCTAGATTTGTCTTCTGTAACAAGTGAAATAAATCTAGAATCGCAAACCCCTTATCTCCTACCAGAAAATGATTAGATAATGTTCCCTTCGGCTTTTCTTCAAAACCTGTACTCCAAGTATTAACCTTAAGATTGACATCCTCCTTGAGCGATCGCATCAACTCTGTCAACATGCCAATTTCTGCTTCCTGAGGATTTCCATCCCACAGACCCAAGAGTTTGCAGAGGTCTTGCGATCGATAGAAGTTCTTTCTTTGTAATTTACTATGGAGATTAGTGCGGATAATTCCCTTTGGTTTGAGGACAGACTGCATGGCTTGTAGCCCAGCTAAAGGATCAGGAATCATATACAGAACTTCATCATTATTTATATAGTCAAACTGCATCCCCAGGCGGGGTAGTTCTTCTAGGGGCATCACATGAAATTCTGTATTATCAAAACCGTGGTTGGCTAATCTCTGTTGGGCTTGGGCAATGGAAGCTGCCGATAGATCAACCCCCACAATTTTCGCCCCTGGATTTGCGATCGCCAAGCTCAGAGCCTTATAACCATTGCCACACCCCGCATCTAAAATTACCTTATCTTGGGGATCAACTACTTGTTGATATCGCAAGTAATAAGCAGTAACTAAGTTATGAAGGTAGAGATGAGAGGGATTAATATTGGGAGATTCATCTAAGTCTACAACGGGGTAGGAAGTAGCATTAAACTGCTGGCGTAGTTTATCTAGCAACTCAGGGGTTTGTTGATCCATCTTTAACTCTTTTTGGGGTGTAATTTCTATTGTTGATATCAAAATATTTAGCTTGAGTGATACAGAGTTTCTGAAAGTCACTATTTTTAGGTAGCTTTTCTGATTATTCCCCTAGCTTTAGAGAATTGTTCCCCACGTCATGAACACAACCAAATAGTTTAGACAAGGTTTCTCTGCTATCGATCGGTAGGATAGATGCGATACTGGTATTTAGCTTTCATTTTCTTATTATCTGTTAATTACTCTATAATTATCTTTTTATTTGTGTTAGAGATCAAACAGCTTTGTAAAGCCTATGGGAAGCGATCAGTCTTAGAAAACCTGAGCTTACAAATTCAACCCGGCGAAGTCTATGGTTTGCTTGGAGCTAACGGCGCCGGCAAGACTACAACTATTAATATTCTCTGTAACCTACTACAAGCAGATAGTGGGGTAATTAGTCTCAACCGGCAGCCAATTTCTGAGGCAACTAAAACTTTAATTGGAGTTGCGCCCCAAGAAAACCTCCTCTATAAGGCTTTGAGTTGTCAGGAAAATTTAGATTTCTTTGCAAAGATCTATGGTTTAACCCAGCGACAGCGCAAGTTGCGAGTCCAATATTGTCTAGAAGCGGTAAATTTGAGCGATCGAGCCTGTTGCCCTGTAGAAACCTTGAGTGGGGGAATGCAGCGCCGTCTCAATATTGCTGTGGCTCTTGTCCATCAACCGAAGTTATTAATTCTTGATGAACCAACTACGGGGCTAGATCTAGAAGCCCGCTATGAGATTTGGGAGCTAATTCGTCAACTACAACAGCAAAATATGACGATCTTATTAACTACCCATTTTTTGGATGAAGCAGAGCGTCTTTGTCAGAAAATTGGCATTCTTAAGGAGGGGACAATTATTGCCGAGGGGACTCTGGGGGAACTGAGAAAGTTAATCCCGGCGGTAGAAATTGTGGTGATCCAAACTCCCCAGGAGGCAGAAGCGATCGCCCGTGCCCAGAAGTATAATTTTTCCTACCGTCGCTATGGCAACGATCTGGCTTTTTGGTTGCCGGAAGTGCTGGAAATCAAGGATATTATTGCTAAATTTGAGGGGATTGCGATCGAGGGTATTTCTTGCCATCCCGTCCGCCTTGAGCATATCTACATGGAAGTAACTCAAGGCTGAAACCAATAAGGAAGACTTGAAAATTTCTGGTTCCCCCGCCTCGTGTAGGCTTTGCCTTCCCATAGGGTGGGGGGGCTAGGGGGGGTAGAATTTAGGACTAGAGACTAGTCTGGTATTACGTTTTAGGATCATTTTGATACTTTTGCGCCAAATCTGAAGGGGGTCGCTCATCACTCCAAGCCCACCAAGCCGTTCCACAAGAGCAGTGATAAAATTCTTGCCACTTCCGACGTTGGTCATAGGTGAGGACGGGCGATCGACGATTGAGCCAGACGTGATTAGCTGACCGGGAAGTTGCTTGACAATTGGGACAACAAAAACCGTAGGCATGAACGGCGGAATCCGCCCATTGAGGTGAATCAGGACTAAAAGCATCCATATTTAATCAACAATACATACTTAAAGAGAACGATTCTGGTAGTATGACATTTATTCTGGAAAATTTAGCGTCCCAAAGGAACTGTTTCTCAGGAGTTTTTAGTAATACAGCCCTGCTACCATAATTCTCAAGTAGCTTCAGGGGAATACTATGGTTTTCACTTACTGCTCGAAGAAAAATCACTCTTCCTATGTATAACATTATTTCTTTTTTCGGTATCTTTGGTATCTGCTTGGTAGCTTGGGTCTTCTCAGAAAACAAGCGCAAAGAATTTATTCCTTGGCGGGTGATCTTTTGGGGTATTGGCCTTCAACTTGTTTTGGGAGCATTAATTTTCATCTTTCCCCCTACCAGAATTGCCCTAGAGTGGTTTACTTCTTTGCTTGATGGAGTATTTACAGCAGCAGATACGGGGGCAAGGTTTGTTTTTGGGCCAAATATTGTGCCAGTTGCAGGGCAGACTCCCCAAGTGAATTTGGGCTATATTTTTGCATTTCGGGCATTACCAACGGTAATATTTTTCTCTGGGTTGATGGCTCTGTTGGAAAATATCGGGGTCATCCAGCCGGTAGTTAATTTTTTTGCAGTAATTTTTTATAAAACCATGCGTTTGAGTGGGGCTGAGGCTTTGAGTGGCTCGGCGAATATCTTTGTGGGGATTGAGGCAGCGATCGTAGTCAAACCCTACCTAGCCAAAATGACCCGGAGCGAACTCTGTGCGATTCTTTCTTGTTGTTTTGGGACTGCCGCTTCTTCTACCCTAGCAATTTATGTAAGTTTTCTGAAGCCAGTTTTTCCGAATATCTTGGGGCATCTGATCTCGGCTTCGATCATTGCTATTCCGGCTTGCTTTGTTATTTCCAAAATTTTAGTCCCAGAAACAGAAACTCCCGTGACTGCCGGGGGCATTCCTCAAGAAGAAAAATCCGAAGAAGATGCTATGGATGAGGATGATCGGTATGCTCTTGGCTACGAAGAAGAGGAATACAAACCAGAAATGGCGGGAACTGAGGCCATTGAAAGAGTTAGCCCTATGGATGCGGCTATTCTTGGAGCTTTGGATGGGGTAAAAATGGCAGCTTCGATCGCTGCGGTATTGGTTTTAATTGTAGGCTTAGTAGCTTTAATTAATCAAATTTTTGGAGCTTTAGGAGCTTTACAAGCTAATGAAAATCCCATCCTTTCTATAGTTGGTTCCTTCTTTAAAGTAGTAACTTTGGCAAATATTCAAGGCTTTTTCTTCTACCCTCTAACTATTTTAACTGGAGTTCCCTTTGAAGATTCTTGGACAGCCTCAGTAATTATTGGGCGGCGCTTGCTAGAAACAGCAATTCCCCCTTACAAGGCTTTAGCTGATGCTTCTGCTGCTGGGCAAATTAGCGATCGCACAGTCCTGATTGTCAGCTATGCCCTTTCTGGATTTGCTCACCTAGCCTCCGTAGGTATCTTTGTGGGCGGAACTAGCGCCTTAATTCCTTCCCGGCGCAAGGATATTTCCGAGCTTGGTTGGAAGGCTCTATTTGTGGGAACCCTAGCTACAATTATGATTGGGGCTGTAGCCGGAGTATTTGATACTGGGGATCCAAGTATCCTAGGAGATAAAAAAGCTCCTGCCCCCATCACTGCTCCTAGTCCCGCAGCAAGCCCCCCAGCGAGTCCGGGTGCTAGTCCAGCTATTAGCCCGACTCCCGCCGCCCCAGCGAGTCCAGCAGCGGCCACCCCCAGACCTGCCAGCCCAGCCCCTAGCCCTGTAGCCCCCGCAATTCCAGCCCCAGCGGCCACCCCCAGACCTGCGAGTCCTGCACCTAGACCTGCTGTTCCTGCCAGTCCTACCCCAACTTCCCTAGTTCCCTCTAGCCCAACAGCTATTCCTAGGGGATAACAATAGGTAGGTCGGCGCAATAAAAAAAAAGGTTGAATGTTTCAGTTGTCTGAAAACCTTTACAGTGCAAGAAACAAAAGTGATTTATGGTGGACTCTAGGGGCAAAGTCTATTTAATAGGAGCAGGGTTAGGCGGGGTTGAGTACTTAACTATTCAAGCCCATAATCTTATTACCACCGCCCAAGTGTTGGTTTATGATGCCCTAGTTAGTCCAGAGCTTGTACAATTAACTCCTGATTTCTGTGAGCAAGTTTATGTGGGTAAACGTGGGGGACAGCCTAGTACATCCCAAGCAGAAATTAATCAGTTATTGGTGGATTATTGTCAAGCAGGTAAGCAGGTGATCCGCCTGAAGAGTGGCGATCCGTTTATTTTTGGCAGGATTAGTGCAGAAATTGATACCTTGGTGCAGTATGGTTGTGATTTTCAGGTGGTTCCCGGACTCTCTTCGGCTCTAGCCGCCCCCCTCTTGGCAGGGATTCCCTTGACGGATCCAGTCTTGAGCCGGGGATTTATGGTGGTGACGGCTCATGAGCCGGATGCCTTGAATTGGCAGGTTCTGGCTGCGATCGAAACCTTGGTGATTCTCATGGGAGGGCAGCAGTTACCAGAAATTCTGCATCAATTACAAAAATATAATCGATCGCCCTCTACCCCCATTGCCCTGATTCGTTGGGCTGGGACACCCCAGCAACAGGTTTGGCGGGGTACTTTAGAAAATATTCAGGCACAGTTACCGACAAATTTATCCCCGGTAGTAATTGTGGTGGGAGAAGTTGTTAGATTACGAGATTACTTGGGGCAACCAGCAGAAATAATATCTTCATCTAATCCTTCTAGTAATCTTCCCCGCCATCCCCCGTTGCCTTTGGCAGGACAGACTATTTTAATTACAAGGGCAGCAACCCAAGCTAGTGAATTTGCCCAAATGTTACAAGCTCAAGGCGCACGGGTATTAGAGATGCCCACCCTAGAAATTGTTCCTCCTAGTAGTTGGCAAGAACTAGATCAAGCGATCGCCCAATTAGAGGATTTCCAGTGGTTGATTCTCACTTCGGCGAATGCTGTAGAATATTTTATGCAACGTCTCTTGGCTTCTGGTCAAGACCTAAGGAAATTAGCACACCTAAAAATTGCCGTGGTAGGTAATAAAACTGCGGCTAGTCTCCAAGCAATGGGGATTAACCCTGATTTTATCCCCCCAGAATTTGTGGCAGACTCTCTCCTCGCAAACTTTCCCGAACCCCTAGAGGGGCTGAAGATATTGTTCCCTAGGGTAGAAACTGGGGGCAGAGAAATCCTTGTCCAAGAGATGACTGCCGCAGGGGCAGCGATCGTGGAAGTAGCGGCCTATCAATCCTGTTGTCCAGAGAAAATAGAGCTTCCTATTTTGATAGCTTTACAACAGGAACAAGTCGATATGATTACTTTTACTAGCTCTAAGGGAGTGCAGCATTTCTCGCAAATGTTGCAACGGCATGGGGCGATGAGTAATATGGTGGGGGGAGAGGATAAACCATTATTAAAGAAACCTGATCCTGTTTTGCAGATCAAACTTAGTAGAGATAAAATTATGGATCGAGTATTGATCGCTGCGATCGGTCCGCAAACTGCTCAAAGCTGTCAAGTCCTTTTAGGAAGAGTAGATATAGAAGCACAAGAATACACCCTAGAAGGACTAACTCAGGCGATATTGCGACCCAACGCTAGAGCGACCATTCATCACAAGCTAAACTAGTAATTTTCGCTTTTCTCATCTCAGAATATTGGTGGTACTAAAAAAGTAAGGATGTCTTCTGCATTGCAAGGGCTATTCTTCCCAAAAGATTGTCAATCTGTAACTACCAGTTTATTATTTTAACTAAGTGATTATCTCTTGGGTATTAACTATATTACTTAGTGGCCACCTATGCAAAATGAAGTAAAGTCACTAAACAGATTTATTTATAAATTATTGCTACTCTATGGCGTGGTAGCGGGGCTTTGGGTTCTTGTTTCTAACTATCTGATTTCTTTTATAGTCTTGCAACTGCCAGTTACAGATAAGATTCATAGTATTCAATCAATTCAAACTATCAAAGAGTGGGGATTTGTAGTTCTTACGGTTCTTTGGCTATCGCAGGTTTTACGAGAACAACTAAAATCTCTATTTCATAAATATTATTTGTTAAATACAATTTTTGACACAACTTCTGAATCAATTTATGTCAAAAATCAAAATGGCCAATACCTAATGGTCAATAGTATTTATGCAAATAAAATTGGGCTATCTCTAGCAGATATCGTTGGCAAAACTGATGAGCAAATCCTGCCTACAGAAATTGCTATTCCCTTCATGCAAAACGATAAAGTTGTGCTTCAGACAGGAAAGCCTTTAACTATTGAGGAAAAAATATTTAATGAAATTCAGCTATCTAATAAAGCACCTTATTTTGATAGGCGGGGAAATTCTATTGGGGTGATTAGCCTTTCTAAAAATATTACTGAATATTCTCAATTATCAGAAGATCTCCGAATTCAAAAAGAAGATTTCGCGGCTCTGAAATCTATAACAGAAAATAGTATTAGTACTCTCAATACTACCGAGTTGCTTAATGTGTTATTAGAAAGAGTTGTAGAGGTGATGCACGTAGACTCAGCCGTAATTCTCCTGAATGAAAATAATAGTTT
>ENA-OBLH01000155-OBLH01000155.1-metagenomes-genome-assembly--contig:-NODE-155-length-24220-cov-4.62541_pt1 | contig 24220 bp, 20 predicted proteins | sample MGYA00153382_OBLH01 | MGnify analysis MGYA00153382
TGTCGGTGCGCTTACCCGAGAGGATTTCGTCGCCGACGATGATTACGCCGAAGGCCGGTGTGGTGTGGGATTCGGGCATTGGTTTTGGGATTTGCAGCAGAGTTTGATGAGCATAACGAAACGGGCGAGCAACTACTCTGGCGCACCGTGTTTGTTTACCTGTTGCGCCTAACTGTTTCCATTGCGGCATTCAAGCCAGCCAACATTGTTTCCTCAGGCGTACCCTGCGGATAATGCACCAAGGTTCCGTCTACAGGCGAACGCAGTATTCGAAGTAAGCAGCGAGCTAGTAAGTACACCAGATGACTAGACGCAATACTGATCGCTTTCTCAACATCAAGCGACAATCCACTGCCGTGCGCGACTCTGTTTCGCAATTCGTAGAGTCCCGAAGAGTGCGGGGCAGACATAGGCCATAGATCGTTGGTATCAACGTGCCAGTGTTTGCAAAACTGGTTGAATTGTTCTTTAAAGCTTGGACGACTAAAAAACGTTACTGCCGCGTCGAGTGCGGCGAGGTCGTCACTTTGAATGCCGCGAAGTCGAAGATTTTTGCCCAGTTGCGACAAGGCCGCATGATACGGGCTAAGGGAACCGGGCGCGGATGCGTCCGAGCCCGTTCCAGGAAACGTGCTCACCAGGCCCTCGACAGCAGAAAATAGGCGTAGAAACTCTAATGCGACAACATGCTTACTTCTAGGCACAAAAGCATAAATCGCCTGTCGCAGTGACTCTCTTTTGTCAAGTGTGTCCCACGCAGTCCAAGCCTCTCGAAATCGATGTTCGATGTCGTAATCTTGAACCAATCCTTCATCGAACGGAAAACGACTTGGGTACTCAAGACTGCCCAGTCGAGTGATATGCCTCTCAGTTAACTCACCATTCTCCAACACGGATACACACGTCACTAAGGTTCGTGTTGCAGAAAAAAACGACAGGAGTAAAACGGCATCTTCAAGCACCTGACTCGTTGGGAATTGCTCAAGTACGTCAATCGCCCCGATAACTTCGCCAACCAATCGAGGGCGACATGTCGCACCGTTCTCGAAGCTCCAGTCAAAGTGTTCATCCAGATGAATCGCGCAGTCGCCGCCAAGCTTTAATGTCTTGGTGTCTTTGTGTTTGATAGCTCGCAGGCCATCGCGGTTATGCGTAAAGGCCGTCCGAGGTTTAGCGCGTTTATTTTGCGTGAGCGATACAAAACGCTCGTCTTCGGGAAATTCCTGCGAAGACCCAAATTCTCTTATGACGGTGAGATCAAGCGGGATCGCCCATAAATCAACCTCGAACTTATCCTCAGCCACCATCCTTGACTGCCTAAGACACCAGACGAAATTCTCTACGACAACACGCAACTTGCGCTGCCCATCCATAGTTCCCTCGCACTCAAACTTATTCCACATAGCGGAATCATCTGAACAGATTCGATACTTATCAGAGCAAATACGGACAAAGGGAGTGTCGTCGTCAAAGCGTGGCACGAACACTTGCATCCAAGCGGCTTGAATCCCGTCTTGAGTTGCGAGAAAAATCTTTACGATGTGCTCTGGATTTCTCTGTGGCAGAGGAATTTCAGTTATTTCAGTTCGCATGCCTGCGTGCAATTATTTGACGACAAAGCGGGAAGTGGCAGATTAGGCATTAACCCAGTGACCCTGAAAATTGGGCAGCACATTCACGGTTTTCCCAAGATTTCAACGAACGCGTCAAGCGTAAGAATAGTGAATTTCGTCTGCCCGACAAGCGCCAGCAAATCTCGATCACCTGTCACCAGCAAATTTGCCTTGCCCGCCACCGCAAGATGCAAAAACATCACATCAAACGAATCACGACATTCGGGAACGGCGGGCGGAGGATCGGGAATTCGAACGGTGGTGGTGTACGGCAAATAGTCGGCCAGCAGTTCTTCCTGATCGGCGGCCGTCGGGCGAAACTTTGGATACGCGAGCACACGCACCAACTCTTGCGCGGTGGCTGTGCTCACGAGAGGCGTGAATGCGCCTACCTGCCACGCACGGCGGACGCGAGCGCTGTTGCCACCACCGAAAACGAGCGCAGAGAGCACGATGTTGGTATCGAGAACCACTCGCTGAAGGGGCGCGTTACCGGTCGTGCGAGCGGCGCGTTTGGCGATCATTTGCGGCAGCCGCGTTAAGTCTTCTGGCGCGCCCAGATCACCGCGTCAGCAATATCGGTTGGTTCAATCGACAGTTCGGCGAGCTTGGCGCGCACCGCGTCGCCGCGCTGGATGCGCACAGGCGTGAGGATAATTTGCCCGTCGGTCGCTTTGACATCGAAATATTCCACCGGCCCGGATGTTTGCGCGATGGCATGCGTGATGCTCTTCGGCAGAGTGAGCTGATTTTTTGATGTGATTTTGGCGAGCATACGAATCTCCTGCAATCGATTAAAGGCGAGGAAAGTAAGAATTCCTTACTTTAGCAGGCTCCACGGATTTTGCCATCCGTGCATCGCAACGCTGACGAGACACAACGCTCACGGCTGTGAAAGCTACTCGTACACCGTCACGCCTCGCCAAAAAACGCATCGTACCGGGCAAAAAATTCATCTGGAACTTCAAAGTACGGAATCGCGCCGGTAGGCATCACATCCATCGTCCAATTTGCAGCCTGATCGAATCGCGATTTCAAGCGGTAATCGACAAAGTCTCCACGAACGCCGTGAACCAACCACGTCGGCATTTTGAGCGCATCGTACACATGCATGATGTCGGCGCTGAACAAGAGAGCCGACAAAAAGTACAGCGGCGCGTGTTTGGCGCCGGGTTGTCGCGTGATGAGGACGTCGTACTGAAACAGCGCTTCGTCAATCTGCTTTGACCCCCACGTTTTCTCCAGAAAAAAACGGATCACGCCGGGGCGTGTGAGCTGGCGAAACAAGCCATCGCTCCAGCCCGACCACGCGAGCACGCGCTGCGCACGAAATGATCCCACAAGGCTTTCTGGCGGCCCGAGACGCGGCTTCTTTCCGTTGAATCCGGTCGGGCTGACCAGTGCCACGCTGTTGTAATCGGCGGGGCGCTCCATCGCAGCGCGCGCCAAAAATTCGCACCCCAACGACAAAGCGAGTGCATTAACCTGGGCACCTTGATGCTCGGCGCGAATACGCTCCACGAGCGCATGCACGGCGTCGGTCATCAGCCGCGGCAGGTAGGCACGGTCGCTGCGATCAGAAAATCCGAAGCCCGGCAGGTCGATGGCGTACACCGCTCGCGTGGCGGCGTAGTGCTCGTACAACGGGCGCATTTCGGCAGCGCTGCCCGATGCGTTCATGCTGTGAATGAGCAGCATCGGTGCGGCAAGATCAGCATCGTTTGCGCGCGCTGCACGGGGCGCACTGCGATAGTACGAAAGGGGGCCCGCGGACGAATCAAATTCGATGCGCTCCCCGATTAGAGCAGGTGGCAACGTAGACGTGGCGGTGACGTTGGCGTGGGCGTTGCACATCTACAAAGCATAGCCGAGCCCGCCGCAGCGCTTTTGACGGCTACCCTTCCAGTCATCGAAGTACAGTTGGGGCGAACCGCGCGCATGACGAACAGACGAGCCGCGTTTCCTTCAAGTCCCGCAATCAAAACCTTGCCGCCTCATGCGCGCGTGTCAAGGTCCGGCCTCGTCCTTTGCGGCCCCCTCGTTCGAATACGACAACAATCGCTCGAGCATCTCCATGCGGTGACGGTGGACGGTAGTGATGGCATAGAAGCGCTCCTGCAGCTCAACCAGCTGTCCCACGGTGACCAGAATGCCCGAACGCAACTCGTCTTGCACCACCACGGCGGGCAACAGTGTCAGCCAGCCGCTATCGCGGGCGATCAGGCGCAACATGGCCATGTCGTCGACTTCAGCGCGCATTCTGGGTGCGACACCGGCCGAGGCGCACATCGCATCAAACTGGGCACGCACGGCATGTCTGGGGCCGGGCAGCGCAATATCGAGGCCATGAAGATCATCCGGCACGCGCAGGCTGTTCTCGGACCATTGACCCGCAGGCCCTACGAGCGAGATGGCCTGACTGCCCAGAAACCGGCAGTACAGCGGATTCACCGGATCGGCCGGTACCGGCTCATTGGCCAAAACCACATCAAGCTGGTGCTGGGTGAGACGCGAAAGCAACCCCTCCAGCGTCCCGGACTCCAGCGTCAGCACGACCGAAGAATCGGACAAGAGCGGTTTGATCCAGTTTTCCTGATAGTTGCGCGACAGCGTGGCCACACTGCCAACGCGAATCCGCGTGATGCCCTGTCCGCGCCCCTGCAAGCGCCCGAGCATCTCCTGCCCCAGGCCGAAGATGTTTTCGGCATATGACAGCACCAGATGACCGGTCTCGGTTAACACCAGTCGACGGCCTTCGCGCGAAAACAAGGGCTCTCCGAGTCGGTCTTCGAGCTGGCGGATCTGGGCCGAGAGCGCCGACTGCGACGTGTTCAGCGCCTCAGCCGCGCGCGTCAAATGCCCCAGTTTGGCGACGCGCCAAAAATACAGCAGGTGGTGAAAGTTAAATTGTTCAAGCTTCATCGTTCTGTTTACAAGCTTAATTCATTCTTTTCAATATATTTTACTTAACGGATGAAACCCAAGAACATACGTTCCAGTGCTTCAGCCCGGATCAGTCATGGATTTCCTGCCCATTGTTTTTGCCGTCAGCGCGTTCGGGCCCATCGCCCTGATGCTGCTGGCGCTCGCCGTTGCCCAGTGGCCCACAAGCACTACGCCGCAACTGTGGAAGCGTTTTAACGCCTTGTCGTTTGCCGCGCTGGCGTGCGCGGTGGTCGCAGCGTTCGGGCTTGCAGCCCTTCCCGACGCTCGCCCGTGGTTGGTGACCACGCCCCTGGGCGCAGGCGTCGCAATTCTGGTTCAGTTTCTGGGCAGCGTCGTTGGCATGTTCTCTGCGCGTTACCTGCAGGGCGAACCTGCGCAGCGCCGTTACGTGACCGCACTGGCGGGTGTGCTGGTTGCTGTCCAGTTGCTGCTAATGGCGGACCACTGGCTGCTGTTAATCGCGGCATGGGCAGGGGTGGGCATCGCACTGCAGCCGCTCTTGTGTTTCTACCCCGACCGGCCGTTTGCGCTGCTGGCCGCACACAAAAAGCGGTTGGCCGACCGGCTGGCGGACGTGCTGCTCATTGCCGCTGCCATGCTGGCCTGGTGGAGCACGGGCAGTGGTTCGATCACGGAGCTCACGTCGCACATCGCGCGCGAAGGCGTGTCGCCCGCGCTACAGGCGAGCGCGGTGCTGTTGGTGCTGGCCGTATTCCTGCGCATGGCGCTGTTGCCGGTACACGGCTGGCTGATTCAGGTGATGGAGGCACCAACCCCCGTGTCTGCCCTGCTGCACGCGGGCGTGGTGAACCTGGGTGGCTATGTGCTGATCCGTTTTGCGCCATTGCTGGAGCAGGCGACGCTGGCGCGCTGGCTGCTGGTTTCACTGGGTCTGGCAACGGCGATTCTGGCCGGGCTGGTGATGCTCACCCGTATCAGCATCAAGGTGCGACTGGCCTGGTCAACCGTCGCACAAATGGGCTTCATGGCGCTGGAGTGCGGACTGGGCCTCTACACCCTCGCGGCGTTGCATCTGATCGGCCATTCGCTGTACAAAGCGCACGCCTTTCTGTCGGCCTCAATGGCGGTTCGGCAGACTCGCCTGCAAACCATGCGCGGTGTGCACAAGCCCGTCGCACTGAGCTTGTGGCTCGCCCCCGTGCTGACAGTAGCCACCGTGTTGTTGCTGCAAACGTTGGTGAGTCCGGCAGCGTGGCCGTGGTGGTGGAGCCTCTCGCTGGGCCTGTCCTGGGCGCCCGTGCTGTGGCTGTCGGCGCCGCCCGGGCAATCCGCCCGCGCCATGCTGCGCGGCACACTGTCGGGGCTTACGATGATCGTCGGTCTGACGGCTGCCGCGTTGCTCGCTCACATACTGCCGCTGGGCTTGACGGATGCGCCACATCACACGCTGGGTGTGCTGGCATTGGCCGGAGCGGGAGCGCTTTATCTGTGCCTGGTGCTGCTGCAAACGCGCCCGCGCTCACTCGAATCGTGGCGACGCTGGAGCTATGCCGGCTTTTATGTCGATGAGTATTACACCCGATTAGCCCTGTGGCTTTGGCCGGCAAGATGGATGCCGGCTGTGGAGGACTTCAACGTGCCGGTGGGGCCGAATGTGCCAACCGCAGTCACCGTGACCACCGTCAAGGCCGAACATAATGCTTAGCGAGATGCACCCGATGAACGCTTCCCCGACCGTTGACGAGGCCGTCGAATCCCGACCCATCGACGCGGCGTCCACTCCCGCGTGGCAGCGACAGATCGAAGCCGCATGCGCCCGGGCCTGCCAGATGATCGCCCCGGCGTGGCCTCTGGATCGGGCCATTGCGGTTAACCCACACTGGTCACGCATCGGCATGCCGCTGCGGCATGTCGCGGCACGTATGGCGGTGCTCGGAGATGTTCAGGTGCTGCCATCGCGGCTGGCACAGCAACAGGCCTGGCAGCAGGGCCGCATCGTCATGGCCGACCTGATTCATGCTATCGCGCAGGTGCCTGCCGCGCAGGCTGCCAGCCTGAGCGCCGAGCAATGTTTGCATGCGCTGCAACACCCCCCGGCCATCACGCGCCTGCCGCTCTTGATTGATGTGCTGGACGCTGACCCGCAGCGCCACACCCGGCTGTCGTGGCGGCAGGCCATTACACACCAGGTGAGCCAGACCTGCGCGGCCTACTTTGATGCGCATCAGGCCGACTGGCAGCCGGACAGGCGGCAAGGTTTGTACGCCTTCTGGCGCGACACCCTGCAGCACGATCACGGTATTGGTGTGCTGATGGGCTTGCCCGAATTGGGCCGTGCGCTCAAGGCCCTGCCACCGACCCGCGAAGACGCCGAAAGCTGGGTGTTGAAGCGGCTCGGTCTGCCGCCCCAAGTGTGGGCCGATTACCTGGAATCGGTGTTGCTCACGGTCAACGGCTGGGCCTCGTGGTGCGCCTATCTTGGCTGGCAAGCACGACTCGAAGGGCGTGAGGACGGGCATTTGCGCGACCTGCTCGCGATCCGTCTGGCCTGGGGTGCTATCCTGCTCGAGTGCAAAGATGATGCTGCGACAACGCTCGCCCTAAATGCAGTGCAAAAGGGCTGGTCTCAGGCAGCCGCACTCATCGCGCAGGCCGAGCAAGCGCTGCTGGTGGATGAAGTCTGGCAAGTGGCGCTGGAGGCGGGCTACCAGCAGCGACTGATGCAGCGGCTGACCTGTGCGGCGGGTGACTCCCCCGCGCCGCAGTCCATCGAAGTGCAGGCGGCGTTTTGCATTGACGTGCGCAGCGAACCCATCCGCCGCGCACTGGAGGCCGTCTGGCCTGCCGTGCAGACCATCGGCTTTGCTGGTTTTTTCGGGCTGCCTGTGGCCTACACGCCGCTGGCCACCGAGGCACGGCGGCCGCAGTTGCCGGGCCTGCTGCCACCCACCGTGGAAGTCACCGATCAGGTCACGCCGCTGAATGGCGCTAGCCCGCGAGGCGGCGTCGACCTTCAGAGCGCCGTCGCCCGCGCCCGTGCCGACCGCTTTGCATTGGCGGCGCAGTGGCACGCCACCAGCCAGTGGCCGAGCGCAGCGTTTTCGTTTGTGGAGACGGCGGGCGTGGCCTACGTGGGCAAGCTTTGGCAATGGCTGCGTCCGTCTGAGAGAGGGCGGGTCAATGATGATCTGGCCGGTTTGCCTGCACGTTACCGGTCCGTCTGTCGGCCGCAGCTGGCGGGGCTTGATCTCAGCGCGAAAGTGGCTCTGGCCGCTGGCGTGCTGCACGCCATTGGGCTTGATCGCAGCCTGGCACCCATGGTGCTGCTGGTGGGGCACGGCAGCCAGTCGAGCAACAATGCGCACGCCGCTGCTCTCGACTGCGGTGCCTGCTGCGGCCAGACCGGCGAGGTCAACGCGCGCAGTCTGGCGCAGCTGTTGAACGAGCCAGCGGTTCGCGACGGCTTGCAGGCAAAAGGAATCACCGTTCCGGCGGACACCTGGTTTGTGGCCGCGCTGCACAACACGACCACCGACGAGATCGAAGGCTTCGACCTCGACCTGCTGCCGCCACCCGCGCAGGCCCGCTGGCAGAAGCTGCAACCGGTCTGGGCACAGGCCAGCGATCAGGTTCGCCGCGAGCGGGCACCTGGATTGGGGCTGAGCGCGCGCACGCCGGGTGACAAATTGCTTAGCCAGCTACGCAGGCGCGCCAACGACGGCGCACAGACGCGACCCGAGTGGGGGCTGGCCGGCAACGCCGCATTTGTCATCGCGCCGCGCGCCCGCAGTCGCGGGGTGGCGCTGGAGGGCCGGAGCTTTTTGCACGACTACGAGGCCAGTCAGGATGCCGACGGCAGTGTGCTGGAGTTGCTGATGACCGCGCCGATGCTGGTCACGCACTGGATCAACTGGCAATATCACGCATCGACCTGCGACCCGCTGCGGCTGGGCAGTGGCAACAAAGTGCTGCACAACGTGGTGGGCGGCAACATTGGCGTGTTTGAGGGCAATGGCGGAGACTTGCGCATTGGCCTGTCGCGACAGTCGTTGCACGACGGCGAACGCTGGGTGCATGAACCGTTGCGCCTGACGGTGATCATCGACGCGCCGCAGCAAGCCATTGACCGCGTGATTGCGAAGCACGAAGTGCTGCAACAACTGCTCGGCAACGGTTGGCTGCATCTGTGGCGCTTTGAACAAACCGGTATGCACCGCTACGTTTCAGGCCTCTGGAAGCCGCTTGAGGCAGATTATTTTCGGCCGTCTGACCCACAGCATTCGTTGCCGCTCACCAGCCGTCGACAAGCTGTTTTGAATGCGGCGGCTGCCGAGTAATCAGGGGGAAACGGGCAGCCGCGACCGTGCCCGTATCGATAGCGCAAAAAAATGCCCAACGGAGAAAAACCGTTGGGCAATTGGATGGTGGACCCGGCGGGAATTGAACCCGCGTCCGAAAGCCATTAGTGGTCAGGACTACATGTTTAGCTCACAATTTGATCTTGCCGCCGACACGAGCATGAGCACCCTTGCCGCCAACCAGCCCACTTGATTTCGGACGCACGTCGCAGACATCCGCGCGCCCTACCCGTAGGAAAATGATGTTGCTGCTTTACCAGTTGCCCGGCTTGGCCCGAGGTCTACGTCCCCCGGTGCAACACACGCGACCTAGTGTTTAATTAGGCTGCGAGACGGCTTTCGCCGTAGAAGCTATCGTTTGCAATTAGATTGCGTTGCAGCGGTTTTACGAGGAGCTACCCCTCGACATGCCCCAATCGCACCTCAGAACTCCCGTCGAAACCAGGTCGGGCCCGGTAATCGTTGGTGAATGCTTTGTCGCGTTCAGTGACCGTTATTTTAGTCCTTCGGTCGGGATTTCAAGAGGCGACTTAAAGCCGCCTCGTAGCCGCGATGAAGCTACAGCGGAATCGCGGGGGATTGCGCGGATGTGGGTTGAGCGGTTTCCTCGATTCCGCTGTAGCTGCATCGAGGCTACGGCTCGCGAAGCTTTTGGGAGTGCATCGCAACCAACGATTACATAAGCTTTACTCTGAAACCCTTATTTGAATTGGGCTTATGGCTATAAAACCGTATTTGTCGACTAACACCACAAAATGCTACTAGGCCCATATCGGATAAGGCATTGCGAAGGCGGGTGCAACTGGTGCATGTGCCAAAACCGTAGTGTCCGGGCTACAATAGTGGGCTCTGCTCCACGACACATACGCATTGCGGCGACAACGCTCCTCACCGAGTCGAGTCATCAACAAGGCGCAACCAACAAACGTCGGGAGTCAGTTAAGTGTGTGTTTTGCGGTTTTGCAGGGCACGCGTTTTCTGTCCATAGATCAAAAGGAAAATGACATGCGTCATTACGAGATCGTTTTTATCGTCCACCCGGACCAAAGCGAGCAAGTGCCTACGATGGTCGAGCGTTATCGCTCCCTCGTCACCGGCAAGGGCGGCAAGATTCATCGCCTCGAAGACTGGGGTCGCCGTCAACTGGCTTACCCAATCAACAAAATCTACAAAGCGCACTATGTGTGTATGAACGTTGAGATTGATCGCGACACGCTGATCGAAATCGAAACTGCGTTTAAATTCAACGATGCCGTGCTGCGTCACCTGACGGTGAAAAAAGACGGCGCTGAAGTCGGCCCATCACCGATGATGACCGGCGAAAAAGCCCGCAACATGAACTCACCTGAAGCCGCTGAAGCGGTTGCAGACTAAGGAGCACACACATGGCATTCGGCAAACCAAAATTCGGTCAAAAGCCCCGCAAGGCTCGCGAACCCAGCCTTTTCAAACGCAAAAAATTCTGCCGCTTCACCGCAGCAGGCGTGAAAGAAATCGACTACAAAGACATTGACACCCTGAAAGATTTCATTCAGGAAAACGGCAAGATCATGCCGGGTCGTGTGACGGGCACCAAGGCTCGTTATCAGCGTCAACTCACCACAGCAATCAACCGCGCGCGCTTCCTGGCGCTCGTGCCGTATTGCGATCTGCACCCTTAATCTAGGAAGGACCTCATCATGCAAATCATCCTTCTGGAAAAAGTATTAAACGTCGGCCTTCTGGGCGACATCGTTAAAGTTAAAGACGGTTATGCACGTAACTTTTTGATCCCGCAAGGCAAAGCCAAGCGTGCGACCGAAAAGAATATTGCGGACATGTCGGTACGCCGCGCTGAGCTCGAAAAGCTCGCGGGCGACAAGTTGGCCGTGCAAAACGCGCTGGGCGAAAAGCTCAATGGCGTTGAACTGAAAATGTCGCAAAAAGCGGGCGTTGACGGTCGTTTGTTCGGCTCGGTTAACAACGTGGACATCGCCGAAGCGCTCAAAGCGCTGGGCTATGACATTACTAAGGCCATGGTGCAAATGCCAAACGGCCCGATCAAAATGATCGGCGAGTCGGCAGTCAAGCTCCAGTTGCACACCGATGTAACGACCGAAATCAAGGTCATCATCGTGGCGGAAAAAGACTAAACGTCTTTCGCTGCAAAAACCCGCTTTGAGGTGACTCTGGCGGGTTTTTTGTTGTCTGTGATTTCGCCGCATCGCCCAAGTAGTAGTTTCTTTGTCGCCCCTGCGAAGGCAGGGGTCCAGCGTCTTTCGCTTGCGCGCAGAGGCTAGTTCCGCAAGTGACGTCACTGGGTTCCTGCCCGCGCAGGAACGACGAGACGGGAACGACGCGTTTGAAGGATTTGCTCGACAAAGCAAACATAGCATCAAAGCCATGCAAGTTTTAACGCCCACACTGGCCAAGCGGTGAAGCCCGCGCTGCACATCACCTTTCTGCACGCCAACGGCTATCCTTCGGGCGTGTATCGGCAATTTTTTGCGGCGTTGCGCGAGCATGCCACCGTGCATGCGCCCGCGATCCTCGAAACCGCGCCTGATAGCGCCGCACATCAGCGTTGGCCGATGATGCTCGACCAGGCACTGGACGCGCTGCAAACCTTACCAGCGGGTAGTACAAAAAAGAACGGCGCGACACCGCGACATGTCCTCGTCGGGCATTCGATGGGCGGCTACATCGCGTTGCAGGCAGCAGCGCGACACATGGACACGATTCGTGACGTGGTGCTGATTGATTCACCGATTCCGACCGGTTGGCGCGCCAATGTGTTGACCTTCGCGCAGTTGACAGGCCTCGCCTACAAATCGGGGCCTGCGCCAGTTGCCGCGCGACGTCGCGACGCATGGCCATCGCGTGAAGCGGCGCGCGAATTTTTCGCGGGCAAGGCGTTTGTGCAAGCGTGGGCCGACGGCGTGCTCGATGATTTCATTGAACACGCCATCGTTGATAGCACCGACGGCGTAACGCTCAAAGTGCCACGCGACACCGAGCGCGACATTTATGCACACATCGTGCATCGCTCTGCACACGCCGCGTTGCGCCGCTTAAAGCGCGGTGGCGTCACCGTGAGCTTCATCGCGGGCGAACGGTCTGAGGAAACACGTCTCGCAGGGTTTGAAGATAACGAGCGGCTGTTCGCGCCGCGATTTCAGCGTTTGGCGACGGGGCATTTGATTCCAATGGAAGCGCCGCAAGCTTGCGCGGATGCGGTGCTTAACGCGTTGAAAACCTGACTACGACGTCTCGCGCTTAACTTCGTCAATCGCAGGCGGCACACGCAACTGCCACGCCGCCACCATCGCCAGCGCACACAGCGCCGCGAGCATCACAAACACTTCATCAAACGCGTCAAGTCGCGCCGCGCTGGTCGCCACATTGGTCAGCGAATCACCATGTGCACTGATCCGCCATTCAAGCATGATGCCGCACAGGCTTACGCCCGTCGCACCGCCCAACATGCGCACAAAATTGATGACGCTGGAGCCTTGCGGAATCAGCACCTTATCAACGCCGCGCATCGATCCTAAATTCAGCGACGGCAGAATAAAACCGAGCCCAATACGCCCCAAAATCGCAAACACGACCAGCCACCAGAGCGGCGTGCCTAGGTTCACCGCGATCATCAACGCGAACGATGCGGCAAGCAACAGCAAACCAATGCTCACCAGCCGATGCGTTGGCTGCCTGTCTGCCAGTCGTCCAACAAAAGCAATCGTAATCGCCAGCACCAGGCCGGCTGGCAGCAAAATCGTGCCGACGTATGACGCCGAGAGGACTAGCGCGCGTTGCATGAACACCGGCAACAAATAGGTCGATCCAAACAGCGCCGTGCCGTAGATAAACGCAACGATGCTGCCCATCATGAACTGGCGGTAGCGAAACAAATCAAAGTTCATCAACGGCGCAACCTGATCGGGCACGCCGTCGGCCAAGAACTGCAACAAGCGTTTGCCCACGCGGCGCTGCCACATCACAAACGCGATTAGCGCAACGACCGACACGATGAGCAACGTGGTCGCGGTAAACGCCGTGCCGCTGTGCAGTTCAACCAGCCCGTTTAACAAACACAGTGTGCTCACGCTCGCCAGCAGCAACCCAATCCAGTCCAGCGGCGCGCCGTTGCGATTGGCCGCAGCGCCGCCGGGTGCTGTGACTGGAACGAACTTGTACGCCAACCAGATCGACACCACGCAAAACGGCACCACCATAAAAAAGATCGAGCGCCAGCCGAACAAATCCACCAGCACGCCGCCAATACTCGGCCCGATAGCCGGAGCCAGCACCACGCCCATACCGAACAAACCACTGGCGCGGCCCTGCTCGTTCTGCTCAAACGCGCGCAAAATAATGATCGCCGGAATCGGCTGCACTACGCCCGCCGCCAGCCCCTCCGCCACGCGCGCCGCCAGCACCATCCAGTAGTCGTTTGACATGCCACCCGCGATGCCGCCGATCATCAACAACCACATGCAAGCCAGATAGGTTTGCCGATAACCGTAGCGCGTCAGCAGCCACGGCGTGGTGAGCATCGACACCGTCATCGCGACCATGAAGCCAGAGCTGACCCACTGCGCCCGCTCCTGCCCGAGCGTGAAGTGCTGGCTCATGTCGGGGATCGCGACGTTGACGATGGTCGACGACATGATGGAGGCCATGGTCCCCACCATCACCGCCAGCAGCAAATACCAGCGATGCTTGTCGCCGTAACGCGCCCGCAGCGCAGCGAGCGTGCCGGAAAGTGCGGTGGTGGGCTCTAGCATTGGGATGAGTTTACTTGGTGACCGCACGATGCATAGGCTGCGCTCCGCGCACCAAGCCGAGGGCGTCGCAAAGTGGTCTGCGAGGAGTGCGATGATGCGCAGAGCGCACCCTTTAAGCATCGCTCAGGCTAGATTCACCCGCGCCGCCTAAAATCTCGGTTTCGCTGTACCCCGGATATCGCTTCACCATGATTCCTGAACTCGGTCACTTTTCACTGATCCTCGCCTTTTTTGTGGCGCTCACCAGCGCGGGGGTGGCGGGTATTGCCAACTTGCGGCGCGGCGTCGCGATGGCAGATTTCGCGCGCAGCAGCACGCTGGCGATGTTCGGCCTGGTCGTGCTGGCCTTCGCCTGTTTGATGACAGCCTTCACGCAGGGTGACTTCAGCGTGTTGAACGTTGCGACCAATTCCAATTCGTTGTTGCCGATGCAATATCGGGTGTCGGCAACGTGGGGCTCGCATGAAGGATCGTTGCTGCTGTGGATATTGATGTTGACCGGCTGGAGCGCCGCCGTGGCACTGTTTTCAAAGCAGTTGCCAGACGTCTTGGTGACGCGTGTGTTGGTGGTACTGGCAGCCATCACCGCTGTGTTTATTGCGTTCACGCTGCTCACCTCGAATCCGTTTGAGCGCCTGATCCCTGCCGCCGCTGAAGGCCGCGATTTGAATCCTTTGCTGCAAGACGCAGGCATGATTTTTCATCCGCCACTTTTGTACATGGGCTACGTCGGGATGTCGGTAGTGTTCGCGTTTGCGATTGCTGCGTTGTGGGGCGGACGGCTCGATTCGACGTGGGCGCGCTGGAGCCGCCCGTGGACGATTGCGGCGTGGATATTTCTCACGCTGGGTATCGCGCTCGGCAGCTTCTGGGCGTACTACGAATTGGGCTGGGGCGGCTGGTGGTTCTGGGACCCGGTGGAGAACGCATCATTCATGCCGTGGCTGGTCGGTACCGCGTTGATTCATTCGCTCGCAGTGACTGAGAAACGCGGTGCGTTCAAGGCGTGGACGGTGTTGCTGGCGATTGCGGCATTTTCGTTATCGCTGCTGGGCACCTTCCTCGTGCGCTCGGGCGTGCTGACCAGCGTACATGCGTTTGCAACCGACCCGAAACGCGGCGTGTTCATCCTTGCGTTTTTGGTGGTGATTATTGGCGGATCATTGACACTGTACGCGTTCCGCGCACCGAAGGTGAACGATGGCGGACGCTTCAGTTTGTTGTCGCGTGAGTCGTTTTTGCTGGGCAACAATTTGCTACTGGTGGTGGCTGCGGGGGCAGTGTTGCTGGGCACGCTTTACCCACTTTTTGCTGACGCGTTCGGCATGGGTAAAGTGAGCGTTGGCCCACCGTATTTCGAGATTGTGTTTGTGCCGTTGATGCTGCCGCTGATATTTCTGATGGGCGTTGGCCCACTGGCGCGATGGAAAGATGACGAAGGCCAATTGATCGTGCGCCGCATGCTGGTGCCGGGCATCATCGCGGTGGTTGCGTTCGTGTTGTGTGCGACGCTGGCACCGCGTTTTTCGCCATTGGCTTGCGTCGGTGTGGCGTTTGCCGCATGGCTGATGTGCGCGATTGTGAATGGCTATCGTGACCGCTTGCGCCACGCATCCGGCATGGCCAGCACTGCGACCAAATGGAAGCAAATACCCATCGCATATCACGGCATGCAGGTCGCGCACTTCGGCATCGTCGCGTTCATCGTGGGCGTGACGGCGGTAAAGGCGTTTGAGCAGGAATATGACGTGGCGCTGGCGGTCGGTCAGACGAAGCCGATTGCTGGGTACGAGGTTAAATTTTTAGGCGTGACCGATGAGTTGGGGCCGAATTACGCGGCGAAGCGCGGCACATTTCAGTTGTCAAGAAACGGCGAAGTCGAGCGTACGCTTTCACCCGAGCGACGCGCGTACGTGTCCAATCGAGCAACGCCCATGACCGAAGCGGCAATTGATCGCAGCTTGATGCGCGATATGTATGTGTCGCTTGGCGACGATCTCGGCAACGGTGGCTGGACAGTGCGCGTGCACTACAAACCGTTCGTGAACTGGATATGGCTTGGCTGCGTGATCATGGCGTTTGGCGGGTTGCTTGGCGCGCTGGATCCGCGGTATCGGCGGGCGCGGAAGAGTGCGAGCGTTGCATCATCAGCCGCGATAGACGTTCGATGAGGCGCGCTTCGATCTGGATTCCCGCCGTCACGGGAATGACAATGGCTTTGCTGATGCTGACGGCGAGCGCGCAAGTGCAAGCGCCCATTACTGCGTCCAACGACCCCGTCTTCGAAGCCCGAGTAAAAGCCCTGTCCGCAGAACTGCGCTGTCTCGTCTGCCAAAACCAAACGGTTGAGGACAGCTCAGCCCCGGTTGCGCGCGACATGAAAGATCAGGTGCGCGCGCAGCTCGCAGCGGGCAAGAGCGAGGCGGAAGTGAAGCAGTACATGACCGAGCGCTTCGGCGATTTTGTGCTCTACAAACCGCCGCTTAAAGCGACCACGATTGTGTTGTGGGCCGGGCCGTTCATTGCGCTGGCTTTTGCCGGGTTGATGTTGGTGCGGCGATTGCGGCGCACGTCCGCTGGCGCTGCCCCAACGCCACTCAACGACATTGACCGCGAGCGCGCACGCGCCCTGCTAAACGACACACCCAACCCATGAATCCAGCCATCCTTTTTTTAGCCATCGTCGCTGTGATCACGGCGGTTGTTTTGTGGATGGTGTTGCGGCCCTTGCTGGCAAAACGCGCCAGCGACACGAGTACGAGTAACGCCGCCAACCCCAGCGGCCAATCCAACGTCGACGCGTTGCGCATCGAACTCACAGAAGCACGTCGCGACCAGAAGCTGGGCTTGCTGTCGGAGGCCTCCCTCGCCGAAGCCGAACGCGAACTCGAAACGCGTGTATTGGCCGAGTCGAGGCAGGACGCCAACCCGACCGCTCCGCGCTACAAGCGCACCGCGATTTTGCTCGGCGTGTTGTTGCCGGTATTGGCCGTGGCCGGTTATGCAGCGGTGGGCAGTCCGGCGGCGGTGGTGCCGCAAATTGCGCGTGCTGCGCCTACTGCCCCCGTAGCGCAATCCGACGCGGACAAGCAGATGGACGAGTTGTTCAAGATGGCTGAGGAGCGGCTTAGCAAAGAGCCGAACGACGTCAAAGGCTGGCTGCTGCTCGCGCGCGCCAAGGCATCCGTCGGCATGTTCGACGGCGCGATGAAAGCGTACGAGAAAGCAGCGGCGCTCGATCCGAACGACAGCGAAATGTGGTCCGACTACGCCGATTCGGCCGCCGGGGTGTCGCAAGGCAAGATGGACGGCAAGCCCATCGAGTTGATTAACAAATCGCTGGCGCTGGACGGCAAAAACGTCAAGGCGTTGCTGCTGCGCGGAACGTGGGAGATGCAGAAAAACGATCTCGTCGCCGCCGAAAAATCATTCACGCTCGCCAAGTCCGTGTCGGAGCCGAACTCCGGCTTCGCGCAGATCGCCGACAACGCGCTGGGCGAGATTACGGCGCGCCGTGGCGGCACGCCCGCTGCTGCTGCTCCGGCTCCGGTGGCCGGAACGCCGCCAAGTAGCGCGCCGGACGCCGTGTTGACGACGGTGACCTTGCAACTGAGCGCTGACGCGCGCAAAGCGGCGAATGCAAATTCCGCCGTGTTCCTGATCGTGCGCGCGGCGGGAGCCGAGCGCGGACCACCGCTCGCGGCTAAAAAGTTAGCACTCGCTGACGCCAGCAACCCCATTTTGCTGACCGCCGCTGACGCCATGATCGGTGGCGCAGGGCTCAAACCGGGCGCGGACGTGCTGCTGCAGGCGCGGCTGTCGCTGAGCGGCCAACCGATGGCGCAGGCGGGCGATTGGGAGAGCGCGAAAACGAACGCCAAATTGCCGAGTACGGCGCTGATTTTGGCGATTGATCAGCCTGTTAAAAACTAACAGCTTTTGGTCGAAAGCGCCGTTTTATATGGGCTTAGACGGATATTCACTTGATATTCGATAATTAGCTAAAACGCAGCTTAGCCCCCGTGTTGACGCCATTTCATACTAAAGTTGTATTCGATTTGCACTGATTTGGTGCACGCGCAGAAACGCTCTTTTTTAGAGCAGACGACAGACGCGGAACACAAATCGCACCAAATTAGCGCGATCAAACGTCGCCAGTCACCCATTCACAAAAAGCCGCCGCCAAAAAAACTCCGCCCGCCGCCGCAAATTCGTTCCACGCGCATCCGCAACCCACCCTATCTCACTATTTACCGGGACGTTTGATGCTGTCATCCATCCCGCGTTACCATTGCCATTCAGTCACTCGTTCGATGGCATGTTTTCTGCATTGTGCGGTGCAAAGAATGCAAAACGCAGTGCGCGGAATCCACCCCGCGCTATCGATTTCTTACAGTTCGATCCCACTCATAACTCAAGCCCTAGGAGATACTGGTATGGCAACAGGTGCCGACGTCCTCAAACGAATTAAAGACGAAGATGTGAAATTCGTCGATCTACGCTTTACCGATTTCCGCGGCAAAGAGCAGCACGTACAAGTGCCGGAAGATCACTTCGACGCAGCCAAATTTACCGAAGGTCACGCCTTCGACGGCTCGTCAATCGCAGGCTGGAAGGGCATTGAAGCGTCCGACATGCTGCTGATGCCAGACCCGAGCACCGCCATCATCGACCCATTCATCGAAGAGACGACGCTCAACATCACCTGTGATGTGATCGAGCCATCTACCGGCAAGGGCTACGACCGCGATCCGCGCTCGCTCGCCCGCCGCGCTGAGGCTTACCTCAAAGCCAGCGGCATTGGTGACGTCGCCTACTTCGGCCCTGAGCCAGAATTCTTCATTTTCGACTCGGTTGAGTGGAAAACCGATATGTCCGGCAGCTATTCGAAGATCTATTCGGAAGAAGCCGCATGGGAATCCGACGCCAAGCACGAAGGTGGCAACAAGGGCCATCGTCCGACCGTTAAGGGCGGCTACTTTCCGGTGCCTCCGGTCGATCAGTTGCAGGACATCCGCAACGCGATGGTGCTTGCCACCAAAGAAATGGGCGTTCCGGTTGAAGTGTTCCATCATGAAGTAGCTAACGCCGGTCAGTGCGAAATCGGCACGCGCTTTTCATCGCTGGTGCAACGTGCCGACTGGACGCAGGTTCTGAAATACGCTGTGTGGAATACCGCAGCACTTTACGGCAAAACGGCGACCTTCATGCCGAAGCCTATCGTCGGCGACAACGGCTCCGGCATGCACGTTCACCAGTCGATCTGGAAAGATGGCAAAAACCTGTTCGCAGGCAATGGTTACGCGGGCTTGTCGGAAATGGCGCTGTTCTACATCGGCGGCATCATCAAACATGCACGCGCGCTCAACGCCATCACCAATCCGGGCACCAACTCTTACAAGCGCCTGGTTCCGCACTACGAAGCGCCGGTCAAGCTCGCCTACTCGGCGCGTAACCGTTCCGCCTCAATCCGCATTCCTTATGTGCAGTCCGACAAGGCCCGCCGAATTGAGGTGCGCTTCCCTGATCCATTGGCCAACAGCTACCTCGCTTTCTCGGCGATGATGCTGGCCGGTATGGACGGTATCCAGAACAAAATCCATCCGGGCGAGCCGTCCGACAAAAACCTCTACGACTTGTCGCCAGAGGAAGATGCCAAGATCCCGACCGTGTGCTCGTCACTCGATCAGGCCCTTGAGTATTTGGACAAAGACCGCGAGTTCTTAACCCGTGGTGGCGTGTTCAGCAACGACATGATTGACGCCTACATCGCACTCAAAATGGAAGAAGTCACGCGGTTCCGCGCGACGACGCATCCGATTGAGTTTGATATGTACTACTCGCTGTAGATTCACGCAAACACGGCGATTCAGAGGAAGCAACGGAACCAGTTCCGTTGCAAAGACTCCAAAAGAGGCAGGGAAACCTGCCTTTTTGCATTTTGGGTTGCCGTAACCTCTTGTTTTGACTACACTTTCCTTATGAAAACTGCTGTTGCTTCCGTCGCCGTTGTCACGTTGTCGCTGCTCGCGTCGATGTCTGCACAGGCCGAAATCTACAAATACGTCGATCCGGTGACCGGTGCTGTCGAGTACACCAACCAGCCCAAGAAGGGCGCGACGCGCATGAATACCGCTGACTCGTTGTCCGAGATGGGTACGGGCAACAAACCTTCCAAAGGCTCAACAGTCAGGGTCAGCACCACTAGCAATTTGAACTCCGGCAGCGCGGCCGCATCGGTCGACGCAGGCACACAACGAACCCGCGACGGCACGCGTCGCCAAGTGCTCGTTGACGAGTTGGCGTCTGAAGAAAAGATGCTCAACGAAGCACGCAGCAGCTTCAACAATGGCAAGCCATTGCCGATGGCAGACGAGGGCCTCGGCTCGCCGAAATACATTGATCGCTCGAAGCAGATCGAGAAGACGCTGCGCCACCACGAGCGCAATGTCGCGTCACTCAAGCAAGAGCTGTCGAATCTGAAGCTGTAGAAAGGTTCTGCTCCCTCTGCCGTGCACGGAAGAGGGTATCAAACCGCGAGCCCGTCACGACAGATTTGTTGCAACGGGCGTGATTTCCCCCACGCTGGTTTGCTTCTTGCTAAAACCGGGCTATGGTTGAAACAGCAGGTCTGGAACTCATCTCCACAGCGGTGCTGTTGCTGGGCCGCGGCTATCGCATTGCCTACGCTAATCCTGCCGCAGAAAATCTGTTCGCGCAATCGCGTCGACAACTTCTCGCGACGCGCCTGACCGACCTGTTTCGCGACAGCGAACGGCTCACCCCCGCGCTTGAACTCGCGCTGACGCACCGCGCCAGCTACACCGAGCAAGAGCTTGAGCTGCACCTGAACGGCAGGGCCGACGGCGTGTCGCGGCTGGTGGTCAATTGCACTGCGAGCTTTCTTGAATCGACCGATGCTGACGACTCGCAATTGATCGTTGAATTCCGGCATATCGATCAGCAATTGAAGATCGCGCGCGAAGCAAAAATTGCCGAGCAAAATCAGGCCAATCGTGAATTGGTGAGGAACCTAGCGCACGAAATAAAAAACCCGCTCGGCGGCCTGCGCGGCGCAGCGCAGTTGTTGGAGGCAGAGCTGTCGTCGCCCAACTTGGTCGAGTACACGCAGGTCATCATCAGCGAGGCAGATCGCCTGCAAAACCTCGTCAACAAACTGCTCACGCCACACAAATTGCCGCGCTACGCACGCACCGACATTCATCGATTATTGAACCGTGTGTTGCAATTGCTAACCAATGAATTTGGCACTACCCACGCGCTCGAAGCTGACTTCGACGTGAGCTTGCCCGAGGTCGAATGCGACGCGGAGCAGATCACGCAAGTGCTGCTGAACATCGCGCGCAATGCCTGCCAGTCGACGGCCAATCAGCGCAACGCGCACGTCAAGTTGCGTTCGCGAATCACGCGGCAAGTGGTGCTCGCCAAGCGCCGTTATCGCATGGCGCTGGAGATCTCGGTCATCGACAACGGCCCCGGCATTGATGCCGATATTCGCGACCGCATTTTTTATCCGTTATTCACCACCCGAAACGATGGCACCGGCTCAGGCTTGGGCCTGTCAATCGCACAAACCTTTGTCACCCAACACTACGGGCTGATCGAGGTGGACTCTGAACCCGGACACACGCTGTTCCGGGTCATCCTGCCCTTTGCGCATCCTGCAGAGCAAATATCTGTGGCTGACCGAGCCGAAAGAAGCAACTTATGAAAAACGTCTGGATCGTCGACGATGATCGCTCCATCCGCTGGGTGCTGGAGAAAGCACTGACCCGTGAGGGTTTGCCGTATCGCAGTTTTGAGAACGCACGCGATGTGCAAAACGCGCTTGACGACGAGACGCCGTCGGTGCTGGTCAGCGATGTGCGCATGCCCGGTGAATCTGGCTTGTCGCTACTAAAGAAAATCAAGGCCGCACACCCGCAAGTGCCGGTGATTGTGATGACCGCGTTCTCCGATCTTGACACTGCCGTGCAGGCGTTTCAGGGCGGCGCGTTTGAGTATTTGCCGAAGCCGTTTGACGTTGATCAGGCGCTAGCGCTGATTCGCCGCGCGGTGGCGGTTGCAGAGCCGGTCCCTGCAGAAGAAACGCAGGCCTCAGGCGAGCGCGAAATGCTCGGCAAAGCAGCGGCGATGCAGGACGTGTTCCGCGCCATTGGCCGCTTGTCGCAGTCGCATGTCACCGTGCTCATCACCGGTGAATCCGGCACCGGGAAAGAGCTCGTCGCGCGCGCACTGCACGAGCACAGCTTGCGCAAAGGCAAGCCGTTCATCGCGATCAACACCGCCGCGATTCCAAAAGACTTGCTCGAATCCGAACTCTTTGGTCACGAACGCGGCTCGTTCACCGGCGCGCAGGCGACGCGGCAAGGGCGCTTTCAACAGGCCGAAGGCGGCACGTTGTTTCTCGACGAAATCGGCGACATGCCGTCTGACCTGCAAGTGCGTCTATTGCGCGTGTTGCAGGACGGCGAGTATTACCGCGTTGGTGGTCATGCGCCGATGAAATCGAACGTGCGCATCATTGCCGCAACTCATCAAAACCTCGACGAGCGCGTGCGTCAGGGCCTGTTCCGCGAAGATTTATTGCATCGCCTGAACGTGGTTCGGCTACGTCTACCGCCGCTGCGCGAACGGCGCGAAGACGTGCCGTTGTTGATGAAGCACTTCCTGGGCAAGAGCGCGCAAACGCTGGGCGGCGACATGAAATCGTTGACACCCGCCGCCATGAATGTTGTGCAAAATTTCGCCTTTCCCGGTAACGTGCGCCAGCTCGAAAACATCTGCCACTGGATCACCGTCATGGCACCGGGAAACACAGTCGACGCCGCCGATTTGCCGCCCGAAGTGCGCGTGTTGGCAGGCGCAGGCGTCACTGCACCCGTGGAACCCCCCGCGCCGATTGCCGAATACGCGCCCGCGCCGCCTGCGCCACCCACCTCCGCTTACGCTACCTATGCGCCAGTCGCGGCACCACGCCACTTCATCGCCGAACCACCCGCCGCTGCACAGTCAGCCACCAGCAACGGCAACGGCGAATGGCAACACGCGTTGGCCGCAAGCTTGGCAACAGCGATCCAGCAAGGCGAACGCGCCCCCGGCGAACGCCTGACCCGCGAGTTCGAAGCGACCATGATTCGCTCCGCGCTCGCCCAAACCAAAGGCCGCCGCATCGAGGCGAGCGAATGGTTAGGCTGGGGTCGCAACACGCTGACGCGGAAGATTCACGAGTTGGGGATGGACGGCGAAGTGTAGCGGCGTTCCCAATGAGGCGTTGCAACACAGAGCAGTGCTGCGCCCCGGTTTACCGGTGAGAGTTTGTGTGTGAAAATCATTAGTGGTGACGCGCTAGGCAGTTACAAAACACAATACACATCACTCATCCGCGAGCGATAGCGCGGGTTGCCGGGAGAACTTTTTGTCGGATCATGTTGACGCAACGTTGCGTCCCAGCGTGCGCAAATGGATGTTTGCGATTGGCCTGTTCGCCGTCTTGCCGATGCTGCTGTTTTCGCTTCTCGCGGGACGGTCGCTGCTGAATCAGCAGCGGGCGGCACTCCACGTTGAGCTTCAGCAGCAGGCCGACTTCGGTGCGCGCGAATTGGCGCGCGAAGTTCGCGTCATGTTTGCCACGCTCGATTCGCTCGCCACCAGCGACGCCGCGCTGCGTCAAGACTACGCGGCGCTGCATGCGCATGCCAGCCGCGTGGTTGCGTTGTCGCCACGCATCGGCGGCATCGCCGCAGCAGGCGCGGACGGCGTCGCACGGTTCTCAACCGTGGTGCCATTCGCCGTGCGGTTGCCAGCGATCACGCTCACAGACACTGACAAACAGGTGCTGGAGACCGGGTTGCGTCAAGTGTCGGCGTTGCACGTGGCACCGTTAAGCGGAAAAAAACAGGTGTTGTTTATCGTTCCGGTCAAGCAAGACGGCAAGACCGTGATGATCTTACGGGCCTCGATGTGGTCCGAGGCCGTTGCCGAGGTGGTGTACGAGCAGCCAGTGCCCGCCACTTGGATTGCAGGCGTGATCGATCAGAACATGATGCAAATTGCCCGCTCGCGAGACTCGGCGCGTTTCGCTGGCCAGCCAGCGACCGAATTCACTCAAGCGGCGATTCGCGCCCGTCAAACCAAGCCGTATGCGGCAGTGTCGCCCGACGGCGTCAACATGACCGCAAGCATCGCTCGCGTCGCTGGTACGCAATGGACGGTGGCTGTTGCCGCGCCGTCAACGTCGCTGCAAACGGACGTGTGGCAGGCGTTTCAATCAACGCTGTGGATCGGGCTGCTGTGCGCAGTGCTGTCAGCGCTCGGCGCGTGGTTTGTAGCGCGAACGCTGCGCAAGCAAGTTCAAGTCGCAGTCGACACCGTCACAGCGCAGGTGCCGCCGAAGCAGAAGATAGTGCAGCGCGACGATCCGCTGTGAGTGGTGCGGTATAGGCAAATCGCTCGTCAACTTTTTGGTTTAACCCTTATTGAAATTGGGGTTACCGGTTGTTTTCGCCGTATATCGACTATTGACGATTTATATGCCTAAGCCCAATGAGCGCGG
>ENA-OBLH01000156-OBLH01000156.1-metagenomes-genome-assembly--contig:-NODE-156-length-24170-cov-3.5774_pt1 | contig 24170 bp, 28 predicted proteins | sample MGYA00153382_OBLH01 | MGnify analysis MGYA00153382
TGAAGCCCCTTACCTGCCTTAACTATAATGGCGATCGCTATAGCCGGTATCTTAGGGAGTAATAGATGAAGTGACGAGAAGAGCCGGAATCTATTACCATTTTTACATTAGGACTAAAACTTTTTATTGAATACAAGGAATAGGGTAATGGCAGATATTTCCGCAAAATTGGTCAAGGAACTCCGGGACAAGACCGGGGCTGGAATGATGGATTGCAAAAAGGCACTCCTAGAAAATGATAGTGATGTGGACAAAGCGATCGAGTGGCTCCGGCAAAAGGGGATCACTTCTGCTGATAAAAAAGCTGCACGAGTTGCGGCTGAAGGTGTGGTTGATAGCTACATTCACACTGGCGGTCGGGTTGGTGTAATTGTAGAAGTTAACTGTGAAACTGACTTTGTAGCCCGGCGGGATGAATTCAAAACTCTCGCTCGCAATATTGCCATGCAGATAGCAGCTTGCCCCCAAGTGGAGTATGTCCGGGAGTCAGAAATTCCGGCAGACATTGTTACTAAGGAAAAAGAAATTGAAATGGGACGGGATGATCTGGGTAATAAACCCCAAAATATCAAGGAGAAAATTGTCCAGGGGCGCATTGACAAGCGTCTGAAGGAAATTTCCCTGTTAGATCAGCCTTACATCCGAGATCAAAGTATTACGATCGATGAATTAGTGAAGCAGGTTGCATCCCAACTGGGGGAAAAAATCCAAGTCCGTCGCTTTGTTCGCTTTGTCCTCGGTGAAGGCATTGAGAAGGAAGAAGCTAACTTTGCCGATGAAGTAGCCGCAGCAACTCAAGTTGGTCAGAAATCTTAAATTCCTACCTACCTATTTATTTAAGTTTGTACTGAAAATCCAAGGGGCTTGTAGCCCCTTTTTTTATTGCTACATAGAATTGACCACAGCCCCAGAATTCCAGCAGCCACCAAGGGAGTTAGAATAATCAGGATAGGGGAAATCCTTACTCTGGGGGAACTTCACTACGCAATGAGCATAACAACTGCTATATTTGGTGTGTTAGGATAACCTCTTACAAAAAGGGGAGATTGATTTCATGACTAATTTTAATGTCGAGGAATTTATCGAAGGCTATGCTCAAGGATATTTCCTGATGTCTAATGACAATGACACAGGTTTGGGTTGGTATTCCAGTAGTAAGCGGGCTTTAATTCCCCTTGATCAGCGATTTCGCTATCCTAAATCTCTTCAGAGAGTTTTAAACCAAGATCGATTTCGGGTAGCGATCGATCAAGATTTCTCGGCAGTGGTAGAGGGCTGTAGCGGTGGTCTTGGGATGGCGGAGGCCTATCGTCCCAGTACTTGGATTTCTTCTCCCTTAAAGGAAATATATTACGCTCTCCACCAAGCAGGCTACGCCCATAGTTTTGAGACATGGCAGGGGGATGAACTGGCGGGGGGGATTTTGGGGATTGTAATGAATAGGATATTTATTGGAGAATCTATGTTTTATCGGATTCCTGAAGGCTCAAAGGTAGCAATGGTAAAGCTGGTAGAGCATCTGCGCCGCCAGCAATTTATTCTCTTTGATACCCAGATGAATAATCCTCACCTAGAGAGATTTGGGTCATTTATTGTTAATAATCAGTCCTACCAAAAGTTGCTGAAGGAGGCGATCGCTCGACCCTCCGTCAAGAATTTTGTAGAGTTAGAGCCTTAGCAAACTACAGCATCTCCTCAACAAAAAAAGCATTGATTTATGGATCTATCCCCTCAGCCAGATTTAAGTTTGCTTAGTCCAGAATTGCGATCGCTCCTCTCCCAAGCAGCCCAAGTTGCTGATCAACGAGGTTGGCATATTTACTTAGTAGGAGGAGTAATCCGGGATTTACTTTACTTTTCTCATGGATTAAAAAATCTTTCCCCTCTCCCTTTGGGAGAGGGGTCAGGGGTGAGGGCTCTTGCTCCCAATTTTACTGATATTGATCTAGTAGTAGATAGCTACCATCAAACCTCTAAAGCCGCAACAGGTGTAGAAGTAGCCCAAGCTATGCGATCGCTCCATCCAGAAGCTCACTTAGAAATTTATGGAGATTTTCAAACTGCTGCCCTGTCGTGGCATCAAGACCCCCTTCTCAATTCCCTGTCGATGGATATTGCCACTGCCAGAACAGAATCCTATCCCCATCCGGCTGCCAATCCTCTAGTAGCTACCAGTTCTATTTATCAAGACCTCCAACGGCGAGATTTTACAATCAATACCTTGGCACTACGGTTAACTTCAGGGCTAGAGTCCGACCATTCCCTGATCTTAGATTTTTTTGGAGGTTGGCAAGATTTATTGCATAAACAAGTCCGGGTTCTGCATAGCCATAGCTTTATTGATGACCCTACCCGGATTTATCGAGCTGTACGGTTTGCTGTGCGCTTGGGTTTTAAGATTGAATCCCAGACAGAAGAGTATATTCGGACTAGTATTGCCAGTGGAATTTATCAGCAATTGCGATCGACCCAACCTAAGATTCCTGCCCTGCAAAATCGCCTCAAAACTGAAATTAAATATCTTTTTCAAGCTCCCTACTACCAACCAGCCCTGAAACTATTAGGTAATTTGCAAGCCCTTACATGTCTCCATCCAAATCTAGAAATTGCTCCCCAACTCTGGCAACAGTTACGCTTAGGCGATCGCTTACTTAGATATTTACATCAATTTTTATCCCCCGCTACTGCCCCGTCATCACCTCAAAATAATTCCCACTATTTCCCCTTATCCCCCGATTGGCTCCTCCGCCTAGAGTTGCTCCTCTCTGCCCTGCCGGTTGATGAGCGAACTTGGGTGGCAAATAATTTACAATTACCTGCTGATAGCGTTTCCCGATTGCAACAATTAGACCTAGTAGAATCAAGTATGACCGCAGATTTACCGGAGGATTTAGCTCTAGCGGTAACTAATTTAGCTGTTAGTCAGCTAGTAGAAAGATTAAAATGTTATGAAGATAATCTGTTACTATTAACCGCAATCAGAAGTTCCCGGAGTTGGCGAAGGCTGATATGGCAATACTTAACCGTCTTTCGGAGGGTACGATCGCCCCTTAATGGTAATGATCTAAAAAATCTAGGCTATCCACCGGGAAAACAGTACAAAATTATCCTAGAAGCTCTAACCGCAGCTACTTTGGATGGTTTAATTACTGACTCTTACAGTGCAGTTGCCTTTCTAGAAGCTAACTTTCCTATTCAACCCCTAACTAACCTGAAATAATGACGACTTGGCAAAATCAACGCTGGGCAGATGCTCCCCTACAAAATGGTAAATATATCCTAAAAAAGAAATTAGGGGTAGGCATGTTTAGTGCTACCTATCAAGGGCATGACCAGCAACTAAACCGCCCCGTTGTGATTAAAACCCTTGCTCCCGGACTGCAATTTCACCCAGACTACCTACAATTTAAGCAGCAATTTAAGCAAGCAGCCCTCAAGCTCCAGCAATGCCAACATCCCCACCTAGTTTCAGCGATCGACTATTTTGAAGAGCAGGATTTACCTTTTTTAGTAATGGATTATGTACCGGGACAGACTGGGGCAGAACTTTTGGCCGCAGGCATGGTCTTGACCCCGGAAAAGGCAGTTCATTATATTCGGCAGTTGGGAGCAGCCTTACAGGCCATGCACGATGGAGGACTTTGCCACGGGGATGTCCGTCCGGCAAATATTATTCGCCGCCCCGGAACCGATGATATGGTGCTGATTGATGTGGGGATTGTCTGTGATTTCACCTTGGGGATTCGCCAGACCTACGCTAATTTGCTTATGGCGGGCTATGCTTCCCCGGCTCACTATAGCGAAAATTTTACCCCTAGTGCCGCCGATGACCTCTACGCTTTAGCAGCTACTTTATACTGTCTCTTAACAGGAAAGCCTCCGGCGATCGCCCGGTTAAGCTCTACCCCGATGGACACGACAGACCTCACTATAGACCAGCGATTACTGCAAGTAATTTTTGATTTTGGTTTACAACCAGCCGAATGGCGATCGCCCGATATCAAAACTTGGTTAGCTCTCCTGCCAGACTATGAAATTCCTGCCAAAATTCCTGCTGCTACTCCCTTAATGGATAGAGCAACTTCGATAGCGTCTCAGGGATTTCCAAAACGGCAGCGATCTCTCCTAAGTTCGCCTCTCAAACTATTGGTGTTTACGGGAGCGATCGCCGGAGCCTTGGGTATTGGTTTTGGTTTAGCACTCAGGATTTATCGTCCCGCCCTGCCGGGAGATTCTATTCTCCATACAGAGCAATCTTTTCCCCCCCGCCTCAATTGGCCTATCTCTGAATCAGAATTGTAGGAGTTTTTCTTGATCCCTCTCCCACTCTGGTAGAGGGTAGGGTGTAGCTTGCTTCTCGAAGAGTGGATATTGTGACTCTAACTAATTAATAACTCCAACTCTTCTACCCCCCGCCAGAGTTGACTCAGCTTGGTGGCAGACATGGTTAGATACAACACATCTCCCGGTTGTAAGCAGATTTCCAAGAGAGTCCAGCCGTGGAGTTTTTTTCCCAAAGACTCAATGTAGAGAGGTACGAAATCCGCATCCTTGGCAGCTTCTATAACGGTTTTATCGCAGAAAGGATGGTTGGGTGTAATTAGGGTGGCCAGTGCTACCCAGAGGAGGTCATCGGTCATACCATTGCCCAGAATTCTGCCCCCTAGAGCAGCAGCGACAAAGGCGGGAGTGGCCAGTTCTGTAGGACAAAGAACATTTTCAAATTCAAATACCTGCTGGACTGATTGGGCAGATTGGGGGTCTTGGTTACGGACTACGATCGGGATTTTTGGTTGCACTCCCTTCGCACAGAGAGCAATTTCCACATTCACCATGTCATCGCTAGTCACGGCAATTAGAGCCGCCGCATTCTTAATATTTGCCGCCCGCAGAGTGCTAGATAAATTAGCATCTTCAATGATCACTGGGACACCAAGGGAACGGGTATTATGTAAAAAGCGATTATTCGGATCACTATCAATGACTACTACTTCATAACCTTGGCTCAGAAGATGATTAACAATTCTCATACCGATCTGCCCCAATCCACAGACAATGTAGTGATTCCGAGTGGGAACCCTAGACACATCCCAAAATTGCTTGAGGCGGCTACCGAGGACAAAATCATTAATTAGGGCGTAGCAGATACCGACTAATCCTGCCCCCACTAACATCATAATGGCGGTGAAAATTTTGACCCCATCGGAAGATTTCTCGGCGACCTGCTCCTGCCCCCCAGCCCCGGTGATCATACCCACAGAAAAGTACAGGGCATCTACAGGGGAAATATTATAGTTAACCACCACGTAGGTAAGACTAGTCAACAGAATTGTAGTTAGAAGAGTCAGGGTCATGAGGGCAACGGAACGCCCATAGCGGTTGAATTGACTGAGACTAGTGAGCAGTTTCCAGAGCTTGTAGAAGAGCGATCGCTTCAGGTTTTTTACTTGGGGCTGAGTCCCGATAATTAAATGATCTCCTGTTTGTAAAGATTTTCCTTCAACTACAGCAGAAATAAGATCAAATTCTCCATTAGCAGGGAGGTAATAGATCAACATCCGGGAGGGGTTTTCCCATAGTTCACTGAGTTGCATTCCTCGCCAAGGATGACGATCGTGAATAATTTCTTCTTGGATAGGCCAAGTTTGATTATGGAGATGGAGATGACCGATCGCTTTATTTCCTAAGGCCGCAAAAGCAAAGATGGGGGCTGCCAGAGCCGAAACACTCATGGTGACATGATCTGCAAGAGTGCGATCAAGTCTCTCACCGAGGGTAGCATTAAAAAGCCGATTCACAATCCGAATCCGGGGATTAATTACCTTGGCTTGGGTCAGAATTGCTAAATTCAGGGCATCATTATTACCCGCCAAAACTAGGGTATCTGCCTCCCGGACTCCGGCAGCAATTAAAGTCTGGGCAGTCCGGGGATCCCCAATAATAATTTCCTTCCCAGAATCACCGGGAATGGGGTGATCGCTAATCCCCACTACATGAGCAGATTGTTGTTTTAGGAGATTATAAATCTTGTAGCCAGTCCGCCCCAAGGCGCAAACTATAATTCTTGGTTGCATAGTACTTAAGGATACCAACAGATTAGTCTTCCATTATCATTGAAGAAAATTCTACAAACTGTAGTGCAGATATCAATACCTGAGTTATCTACCTCAAGAGGTTCAACCATGATCACCAATGCTAGTGGCATCACTCTGCGTCATCTCCGCCAAACTTTTGGGGTGCAGCTAAATTCTGATGATAACTTTTTTTCTAGCTGGCTCAAAAACTCACCACCCCTGACGGAATCAGAGCAGGTAGGACTCGATCGCCTTTGCCGTAATTACCTCTATCTCAGCCAAGAAGAACCGCACCTAGAAGAAGTTGTTAAACTTGTAGTGATTTCTCCCTTACTTGATCTGGCGGGGTTTTATCAAGCTCCTTTTTTTGTGAAAACCGAAGTCAGCACTAGCTTAGAAGTTGCTGATGATCCTAATTCTGTCCCCATTCAAGGCAGGATAGATATTTTGGTAGTTCAAGATAGTCTTTGGATTGTAGTTATAGAATCCAAGCCCGCCCGCCTTGATGTGACTGTGGGGATTCCTCAAGCACTTACCTATCTTCTCAGCGTTCCGACTAGGCAAACTACTTGCTATGGGATGGTGACTAATGGCAGGGAAGTGATATTTCTCAGGCTCGATCGCACCTCCAATCCTATTTCCAACCCGCCTCAATATGAGCGATCGTCTACTTATCGCCTTCTAGAAAATACAGAAGAACGCAGCCAAGTTTTACAGGGACTCAAACAAATTGGTTCTTATCTAATAACTCAAAAGATTTAATAATCCAAAAAGGGTATTAAGCAGGTTTTAAGAAGTGTATTTTCTCATGGATAAATTCAGTTTCATCTTGTTGGGAAATCCTAAGGAGGATAAAATGTAGTAATGTTGAAATTAAGGGCAAATACGATCAAAATGGATTTATATCATAAAAATGATGCGGGTGAATGGATTATTATTAACTACAAGGAAGGCGATACTATAGAATTAAAAAGCATTAATCTCAACTTCTCGATCGAGCAAGTCTATCGCCACCTCGAACTTACCCCAGAAATAGAAATACCTTAATGAAACTAGATCGTATTACCACTAATCCAAAACGAATGAATGGGCAACCCTGCATTCGGAATCTTCGCCTTACTGTTCGTCGGGTGATTGAACTACTGGCGACTTACTCCGATCGAGAAGAGTTATGTCGAGAATTTCCAGAACTGGAGGATGAAGATATCCGACAAGCCCTAATTTTTGTATCTTCTTACCTTGACGATCGTATTATTGAAATCCCTAACTACTATGAAACTGTTGCTTGATCAGGGATTACCTCTCTCTGCGGCAACATTATTACGTAGTGAAGGTATTGATACCATTCATGTAGGTGAAATTGGGATGTCTGAAGCTGAAGACGTAGAAATTATTCAAAGAGCTAGAGAGGAGCGGCGGGTTATTGCTACACTTGATGCAGATTTTCATACACTGCATATCCTACAGTCAGATTAGGCGGAAAATTTTCATACCCTAAACTAAAGGGAAGCAGAGCTAAAAACCATCTTCGATCGAGATATTGACCTAATTACCCGTCAAGGCATTGAAACTAGCCGCAACTATCTACGCCGTCACGAAATCCTTTCCTCCGCCCACGTAGTTTATGCAAAGAGATATTCAATTTTGAACATAAATTGCTGTAAATAATGCATCAACCCTTCCGCAAAAGTAAATTTAGATTTCAGATTGTTAACAAATCTTCCTTGATTCGATTATCAATACTTTTTGCTGTATTACTGATCATAGCCCTCTGGATGTGGTTAACAATGTTCAGGATGCCTGAAAAAAGCTATAAAGGACAGCTTCCACCTCTACAAAAAGAAGAAATAATACTGCAAAATTTATTGCAACAAGATATTCAAAAAATTGCCGTTGAAATTGGGGCAAGAAATTATAGTCAATATCAAAATCTTAATGCTACAAAAGATTTTTTTGAGGCTACCTTAACTCAATTAGGTTATAAGGTAAAACAACAAGAATATAAGATTGATAAAAAATCTTACTATAATCTAGAGGTGGAAAGATTGGGGACTGAAAAACCTAATGAGGTTATTTTAATAAGTGGTCATTACGATTCCGCCTTTAGTACTCCTGGTGCTAACGATAATGGTACAGGTGCGGCAGCCACTTTAGAGTTGGCACGAATATTTGCCAAGAAATCTACTAAACGAACGGTTCGTTTTGTGGAATTTACTAATGAAGAACCGCCTTTTTTCTGGACAGAAAATATGGGAAGTTTGGTGTATGCCAAGCAAATAGACCCGCAGAAAGAAAAGATCCTAGCGATGTTGAGTCTTGAAACCATTGGCTATTTTTCAGATCAGGAAGGGAGCCAAAAATATCCATTTCCCATTGGATTACTTTACCCTCAGCAAGGTAATTTTATTAGTTTTATTGGTAACCTTAATTCTGGAGATTTAGTCCGCTGATCGATCTCATCATTTCGCCGTCATACTAAGTTTCCCTCCGAGGGGGCTGCCCTACCTAGCTGGATTCCCGGTATTGGTTGGTCAGACCAATGGTCTTTTTGGCAGCAGGGGTATCAAGGAATTATGGTTACAGATACGGCTCCTTATCGTTATCTCCACTACCATACGGAAAATGATACTTTTGATAAAATCAACTTTGATAAGTTAGCAAGAGTCGTATCTGGTCTGTCAGCAGTTATCTCTGATTTAGCGGAGTAATTCGGTTGTTTAGATTACCCATTTATGTATAAACAGAAGGTTGATGGGGCGATCGCCCCTTCGATGACTCAGGGTAAAATATAGTAGTAATAGTAAAACCTACTTAAAACTAAGAAAATGTTATGAATGATCAAGTTGGATTTGTAATTAAAGTTTTTTTGATCTCTCTAGCGATCGCTTTACTAATCAAAGTTGCCGCCCTCTGGGTTTCTCCAACTAGTAATAATATTATGGTTTTAGCGATCGTCCTTCTGCCATCTTTAGTAATTGCGATCGTGTTTGCTATGCGAAGTATGAAAGTATCAGAAAAATTAGAATAATAGGAAAGATTTACCTAAGCAAATTAAAATAATGGCGATCGCTATCGCCCCTTTATCTTTAATTGTCATTTTAGGCGATATTTCTGGAGTAGGAATACCTTGATAACCACGAGCCAACATTGCCTGATAGATACGATCGCCCCGGTCATAAGTACGAATAAACAACGCACCAATCATATTCCCTAAAACTAAGCGCTGCCATTGATCCTTACCCCGAAAATTACGAGATGCTGCTGCCCTTTGCATAGCTTGAGTTTCCCGAATCAAAACATTAATATAGCGGTACATAGAAACCATAATTGCTACTAGTAAAGGAGGAGTCCGCAATCCTAAAAGAGCGTTTAATAAATCTGGAATAGAGGTAGTCAGAGTTAATAGATTCATAATTATTAATGATAAGAAAGCCTTAGTGAAAACACTCCCCAAAATCACTAATCCTTGACTACTAATCTGCAACCATCCCCAACTCCATAGAACCTCTCCACCACCCCGAAATAAAGTTCCAATTAATACTACTCCTAAAAATACCGACTCCACCACAACTCGACGTACCAAAATATTAATTTTGACTTTAGTTAAATATACTAAGCCAAAGACTGCTGTTCCATAAACCGACCAAGTATGCCAACTAGCATTAGGAGTTAAAACTATTCCCAGTAGGATAATTAACACTACTAGTAATCTAGTTTTAGCTGTCAATTCATGCCAAATAGTTAACTTCTGACTATCAGTATCTAGCTGGAAAGCATTAATATGAAATAGCATTTATTAGTCCTAAATTAATAATTATTTAGTAGCACTCCCACAGGGTGGGCTTATCACTACTTCTAATGATTTTTTGGTAGGAATGTCTCCATAGAATGGGGGCATCCCTACTTTTTAAGACTTTTTATTAAAACTCTCTAACAGATGGTTTTCCATCAATAACTTCGCCCACTAGGACTAGATTCGTAACTCCAACAAACAAGCCATTTTCTAATACCCCCGGAATGTTATTTAAGGTTTTCTCCAATTCCGCAGGATCAGGAATGGCATCAAATTTTACATCAATAACCATATTTCCTTGATCCGTGATCACCGGCCCAGCTTTTCTGATACCCATGCGGAGTTCTGGCTGGCCACCGAGTTTAGCGATCGCCCGCATCACCGGAGTTATGGCCATGGGGATAACTTCTACGGGGAGCTTAAAAGTAGAACCCAATTTATCCACCAGCTTCGAGCTATCCACCACCACAATAAACTGGGCAGCTAGGCTATCTACAATCTTTTCCCTAGTATGGGCTGCCCCACCACCTTTAATTAGATTCTTTTGGGGATCAACTTCATCTGCCCCATCAATGGCAATATCGATACGATCTACCGCATCTAGGGTAGTCAGGGGAATGCCGTATTGTTTTGCCAGAACTTCAGCTTGGAAGGAAGTAGGAATGCCTTGGATATTAGTGATTTCTCCACTTTTGAGCCGATCGCCGATATATTCGATCGCATAGGCAGTAGTAGATCCAGTTCCCAGACCTACGATCATATTAGACATCACCAACTTCGCCGCAGCTTTGCCCACTTCTTGTTTCATTACCACTGCCGGATCAAGGGGTTGATTCATAGGTTTTTTATCTCCAGTTAATTTACAAGTAATTTTTAGTTAATTTCCAGAGATAATTATACAGTTACGCTACCCAGTAGTCCTAACTATAGCAATTCCTGTAAAATCAGGTCAGTAGCTCCCTAAATAGTTGGAATCATGATCAACCCTGAAGAAATTCACTCACAATTTCAAAAAAATAACCATATTGTACTAAAAGAAAGTGAAACCCTGACTGAGCTAAAACAACTCCCCAATAATACTTTCAAGTTGATTGTTTCTTCTCCTCCCTACAATATTGGGAAAGAGTATGAAAAACAGACTGCCCTTGAATATTATCTTGAGTGGCAACAAGAAATTATTACAGAATTATGTCGGTTAGTAACAACTGATGGCAATATTATCTGGCAAGTTGGTAATTTTATTAATAATGGTGAAGTATTTCCTTTAGATATTTATTTTTATCCCATATTTAAGGCTTTAGGAATGCAACTACGCAATAGAATAGTTTGGCATTTTGATCACGGACTTCATGCTTCTAAGAGATTTTCTGGCAGGTACGAAGTCTTACTTTGGTTTACCAAAACTAAGGACTATACTTTTAATTTAGATTCAGTCAGGGTTCCCTCTAAATATCCGGGCAAGCTCCATTACAAAGGCAAAAAAATTGGGCAGCCTAGTGGTAATCCCCTAGGAAAAAATCCCTCAGATTATTGGCAATTGATATGTCAAGAATGGGAAACTGGAATTATGGAAATACCTAATGTAAAATCTAACCATCCAGAGAAAACCGAACATCCCTGTCAGTTTCCGATCGAATTAGTAGAAAGATGTGTTTTGGCATTAACTAATGAAGATGATTGGGTACTTGATCCCTTTGGGGGAGTTGGTTCTAGTGTGATTGCTGCCATTAAACATAAGCGGCGGGGGATGGCGATCGATCGAGAACCAAAATATCTAGAAATTGCTAAAAATCGCATTAACTCTTTCTATGCAGGTACTCTGAAAATTAGACCTCTTGGTAAACCAGTACATAAACCTAGAGGACACGAAAAGATAGTCCAAATTCCAAAAGAATGGCTTAATGAATATCAAGAGAGATAATTAGATTATTATTTTTTGCTTATGAAAATTGTAATTATTGGCAGTGGTAATTGGGGTAAAACCCTTGGTTATTTGTTAGAAATTAATGGTCACGAGGCTAGCTTTTTATCAGCCAGAAATCAGGAGTTATCAGAGTCCCTTGTTAGGGGAACTAGTGAAGCTAATTTAATTATTTCTGCGGTGTCTATGGCGGGAGTTAGACCCACAGTTAATCAATTAGTTGCCCTCAATTTACCAAAGAATTCTATATTAGTTACTGCTACCAAAGGTTTAGATCCCGCAACTACCAATACCGCCTCCCAAATTTGGCAAGAAGCATTACCAAATAATCCTTTAGTAGTGCTTTCTGGACCAAATCTATCGGCAGAAATTAGCCAAGGATTACCGGCTGCTAGTGTTGCAGCTAGTCACGATCGAGAGGCAGCAAAAGTTGTTCAACAAGAATTTTCTTCTCCCAAATTTCGAGTTTATACTAATAGCGATCCCTTGGGAGTAGAACTAGGGGGAACCCTGAAAAATGTAATGGCGATCGCCTCCGGGGCTTGTGATGGTTTACAGTTAGGAACCAATGCTAAGGCTGCCTTATTAACCAGAGGTTTGGCAGAAATGATCCGCATAGGTATCGATTGGGGAGCGCAGGCAGAAACCTTCTATGGGCTATCAGGATTAGGGGATTTACTGGCCACCTGTAATAGTCCCCTCAGTCGCAATTATCAAGTAGGTTACGGTTTAGCTCAGGGGAAAAGTTTATCAAAAGTTTTACAAGAAATTGGCAGTACTGCGGAGGGAGTTAATACTACTTCAGTCTTGGTACAAAGAGGAGAAAATAAAGGCATTTATTTACCCATCTCCCATCAAGTCCAGAAATTATTAAATAATGAAATTACTCCCCAAGCGGCAGTAGCAGCTTTAATGCTCCGAGATACAAAACCAGAGTAGTTACAGCAACCTCTGAAAGAAAGAGTTAGGATAAGAGAAAATTATGTAATCTTCTCAAAATAGTAAACTTCAAAAGCATCTTCTTTTTGTCCCAAGTTGATATAGCCTTGCTTGAAATAAAATCTTATTGCGGCTAGATTTGTAGGGCTGACACTCAATCGAGCTGCTCGGCAACCGAGTTGCTTGAGAAAACTTGCAGCATATCGATTTAGTTGCCGGCCCAAACCCTGACCTCGAAATTCTGGGATCAGGTAAAACAGATTGATGTAACCTATACTGGGATCGTGTTTCCAACGTGTCATTTCCACTTGTCCAATGATTTGCTCTCCTTTCCAAGCGTGTACACAACTGTTTGGAATTTCTGCTATGCGCTGCCTCAACCACTGCAAGTATCTCTCTGCTCCATTTCCATCCTCTTCATAGAAACGAGTGGCTGAACCAAAGCTGCAAACAAAAGAATCTGCTCTAAACTGAACACACAAATCTTGATGTTGCTGTAAATTGATAGGCTTGAACTCAAGCATAGAAGATTGCAATTATAGTTCTCCAAACAAACTGTATGTCGTTTCAGCAATAACTTCATCTTAGAAATATCTTTTCCGATATTGCTACAACTTTGAACTTTTTTATAGTGATAGATTGGGCTTCAACCATCTGTCTCCGCAGATAACTTAAGCTGCTAAACTATCTATTAGGGCGAATCAAAACGATCGGCGTTTGTTGATTATCATTCCCCGCCGGGTTTTTGCGGAGGGCATCTTGAAGCAGTTGTTCGGAAACTCCAGAACTAGCCAAAACAAACACAGCACTTAAGTCATTAGCATCAATAATTGCCGCATCTAAGCCAGTTTTTTGCTTAATTTCATCGACAATTTGTTGGGGATTATCTGGGCCGAGGACAATAAATTGGTCGTACGGTGGTATAGTTCCCGTCACATCATCAATTAACTTGGCCTGAGGACCAGCAAGAGTGTAAAACATTCCCGGTTCCTTAAGCACGGCTTTATAAAATGCTCCACCCACAAAAGCATAGATTACCCTGAGAGGCCCAATCATATCTACTAAGACTTGTAGCCCCCCAGCAGTGGAAAAACTACCCTTATGGTGGAAATATTGACACAGGCGCTTGGCAACCCAACCGGGCTTAACTTTCTTGTAGTGGATTAGTCTTTCTTGCATGATGGCCATGGGGCTTTCACTGATGGCGACAATATCTCCGGGTTGAGCATGGGGAGTTACATAACGCTCGATCACATCCTCCGGGCGATCGGTATGGGTGAGAATATGGGTACGAATAGGCAAGACTTGAGCCACCGGGGTTTGTCGCCATTGGGGATCGGTGTTGGGGTCGGGGAATTGCAGCGGCAAGACAATATGCCGAGTTTTACTCACTAGTCCTTCTGGCCCGTAAGTATCATACTGAACCTGAATCCAAGCAGTTTGTAAGGGTTGGAGGTCAGCCCCTTGGATCTCTAAGCAAATTTCTAGGGCTGTTTTATTTTGCGGCTCTAGCATTTGGGGATTGACAATATAAGCAAACCAATAGCCATCATTCTTCGCTGGAATATCATGGTGGCGAGGGGAAACTTGGCACTTATAAGTAATTCCTTCTAGACTCTTTTCAGAAAGCAGGGTTACTTTGGGTTCTATGTGGGGAATAAAAACTTCCCTAGTGGGATTGTAGTTAATTAATTCTAATTTCCCCACCAAAACATACTGCTCTGGCTCAAAAACCACGTAGCTCCAATCTCCTGCTGTTAGTTCTATCTTATTGCCGGGGCGCAATCGCCATTTAATTTCCAAAAATAAAGCTGCCACGGCCGGCACTGATAAGGTCAGGAGGAGAATTTTCCCCAAAGCAGTAAATAAAATTTCCATAGTTTGGTCAATAATTTAGTCAAGATAAATAAAACTTTGTTGATTCTAATTAAACCAGACTAGAGAACTGATTACGAATCTAGGTAGGAATTAGTTCACCGGGGCGGAGTTTTGCCCACTTGCCCATTTCTGGGGTAAAGCTTTCGCAGCTTACCACATCCCATTCCATCTGGATCTCTTCGGCAGTAGTCCGAATGTTGACATTAATAGTTGGTTCGGTAGCTTCAAAATTTGGGGCTTCTGTCAGGTGGGGTTGTTGATGCTGATGCTCTACGGCGTGGTACGTGAAGCAGCGATCAACATAAAAACAATTAATACAAACACACATAGCTGTATCTCCTAAGCAGTGGACACATGGCACTAATTTATAATTCTATAGCAAGCGCTACTTCCGTTAGGACATTTATAAACTTTGATAACAAAGGGCTTAAGCTCCTTGTCTGTCCTAAGCATAATGGCTAGCGCTATATCTACACAGTTTATCAAAAACTTTGAGATGCTGACTTTTTTTTCCTTGTCCCTATTTAGCAGGAGGCGTAGAAGTGTCATCAGAGTGGCGTTTACTAGCAGCTTGGGTCAGCAAGGAAGCAGCAAAAAGTAATGCTTCTTGATCAGATTTCCCGCCTGCAAGTTGTGCCAATTCTTCTTGGCGTTGAGTTTGACTATTTAGAATACTAACTCGAACTACAGTCCTAATATTCTCATTGCTTTGGAGATCGTGATTATCTAGATGATGCGACTCTTCAAGGGGCTGATTGATTATTTGTTTATCGACTCGGAAGTGTTGATCGGCTAGAGCCGCTACGAGGGGCTGGTGAGTAATGCACAAGACTTGTTGGGGCAGGCTGAGGGTGTGGAGTTTGTCGGCGATCGCTTGCGCCACTTTCCCCGATACTCCCACATCAATTTCATCAAAAATCAGGGTTTCTCGATCGCTAGTCCCTACAAAGCAGGCCTTAAGTGCCAACAAAAATCTACTCATCTCTCCCCCAGAGGCGGTAGCTGCTAGGGATTGCAAGGGTTCACCGGGATTAGGAGAGAAATAAAATTCCACCTGATCTGCACCACTAGCTGTCGCATTGGCGGGAGAAATCTGGACTTGAAACTGAACTTTTTCCATAGCGAGGGGGCGCAGTTCTGCCACGAGGCGAGATTCCAGAGTTTGAGCGGCAGTCCGGCGGAGGTTAGTTAGTTCTCGGCAAGCTAAAGCTAGGTGTTTTTCTAGTTGTTGGTGCTGCTCGGTTAATTCTTCTAGGGATTGTTCAGAATCCGTCAGTTCCAATAGTTCAGCCTCGATCGTGGTTTGGTAGGCGATCGCTTCCCCCAAAGTTGCTCCATACTTACGACAAATTTGCTTCAGGAGTTGGATCCGCTGGGTAACTTCTTCTAAATGCACCGGATCGCTTTCTAGATCATCCCCGTAGGCATTGACTTGATTCCCCGCTTCGACCACTGCTAGGGCGGCACTATTTACCAAATCTAGAACTGGCTGCAACTGGGGATCATAACCCACCATACTGCCGAGAATCCCCTCAGCTTTTCCTAAGAGGTCTGCTACGGAGGAATCACTCTCATTTTGATATAGCAGTTGGTAGGCCTGATAACTCAACTGTTGCAATTCCACTACGTGGGCCAGGCGGTCTTGTTCTTGTTGTAAATGCTCTAGTTCTTCGGGGTCTTGGAGTTGGGCGGCTTTCAATTCTTGACTTTGGTATTGCAATAAATCCAACCTTTGCAACCGATACTGAGCAGATTGATGGCGTTTTTCTAAGGCTTGGGCAACAATTTGGGCTGCTTGGTAGGCTTGGGCAACCTGCTCTAGCTGTTGTCGGACTGGATTGCCGCCAAAATTATCAAGGAGATGGCGCTGAACTGCGGGGGAAATGAGTTGGACTGTCTGCCCTTGGGCGGTGATTTCGACTAGTTGCGATCGCAGTTCTTCGATGGCTTGCCGGTTTACCAATACCCCATTTACTCGGCATCTCGATCGCATACTAGTAGTCCCGGTGGCCAGTTCTCGACTACAAACTAATACTTGCTCCTCTAAGGGTTCTACTTCTTGCTGAGTTAACCAAGAGCTAACGCCGGGATGCAAGGCAAAGGTAGCTTCAATGAAGGAGCGATCGCTCCCGGTACGAATCATCCGGCTATTCACTTTTCCGCCCAAAACTACATCGATCGCATCCAAAATAATCGACTTCCCCGCCCCCGTCTCCCCAGTCAACACATTCAACCCTGCCCCAAATTCCAACTCCAAGGAGTCAATCAGGGCAAAATTCTGAATCCGCAGCAATAACAGCATTTATATTACTTTTAGTATAGTATTTCTAAATTTCTTCAACCCCAACTAGGATTGGCATATCCTTCAACGATCATACCTTGATTCTTTTATACTGCTGACAGTCCCTATCTAGATAATTTACACATACAAATCCCTGAGCTTGTATTCATAGGGAGTTTTCTGGACGTGAAGATCAGCATTAAATATTTTCTTAAAGTGTGTTTTTTGATTTTGAATACGAGAAATTGGTGTGGGAGGAATGCTAGTCACAATGATAAAACATACTTTTTTTAGTTTAGTAGGATTATCAGATAATCCTCTAATAGTTGATTCTATTTGCTTAAATGCATGATTAAGATCAGACCCTTTGAGTTCTATATACACTTCTATATTGCTACTAGGAATAAGTGCATAATCACACCGTAAGGTTTTTTTGTCCCTAATTACACAGTTATCAACTTTGATTTTTATAACTGTAATTCTATCTGGATTTAAAAAGGTTATTTTACTTTTATATTCTTCCAGTGGTATTTTTGAATTTGAGTTGTTCTCTTGACATTCAGGAGGAATTCCTTGCATAGATAACTTAGATAAGATTTAGAAGATTATCGAACTCGATCATTAAGTCTTCAGAAACAGCATCAATGATTGTTGCGTCGATCAAGCCAGTCTCTGGATTAATAATACTAGTACATTTTCCATCTGCCAAAGCATAGGCTGAGAAATCATCAGTAGATAAGGCTTTATATCTCGGAACTATCTTTTCTAATTCTTCTAAATGCTCTGCATCTAATTCCTTATAAAGTATTCCAGCCTGAAGTAAATTATTAAAAGCAGTTAGAGTATAAGGACTATGGGTAGTTATAAAAAACTGTAGCTTGTCTTCATGATAATTAAATACAGTTGCTATTAACTCAGTGATACTCTTTTGAGCTTGAGGAAATAAGTGTGCCTCTGGCTCCTCAATATAAACTGTTCTCCCAGTAGCAGCCTCGACTAAAAATGGTAATGTAGTTAGTATAAGTAAAAGAGGTAATGTCTCTTGCTGTCCAGAAGATGCATTAGATAAACTAACACGACGATGATCTATGGTTTCTATATAATCTCTCCCTTTATAACGAAGATACTTTCCACACAAAGCTTTTTCTACTAGCTCAATCATTTCATATAGTATATTTTTCTTGTCAAGATGTTCTAAGTTTATTAAAGAGTGTAGGGTATCAATTTTTAACATCTTAACACTTTCATAGGTAGAGCCGAATACTTTTAAAAAAGGATCTATTGCATTGCTAGTATGAAGAAAAGAGAATATATTATTTTGAAGATTGGCAAAAAAAGATCTTCCAGCGGGGACAAAAAGCTGAGTAAAAGAAGCTTCTTTACAAAGTGATTGACTCAAATGCCTTGACAAATTTCCTCTAACTGTAGAAACACCCATAATTATTTGTTCATATCTAATATTTTTAGTAGTATTAGTTTCTCTAAATTCATTTAAGACCTTACGTAGCTTCAACAATTCTTGGTTGTAAGAGTCTGCATAAGTAATTAATATTTTATTTTTATTATTACCATTTAATCTTTTCACTTCTATGAACATATTATATAGCTCATATCTTATAAGGAATTCATTGTTTCCCCAAGAATCTGGAGAAAAATATTCTATAAATTTCTGGGAGTAAGTAGAGTCAAACTTTCTTTTTGTATCTACATTTTCCACTGCTGATATAATATCCCAAGGAAAATTTTTGAAATAGAAGAGGAGTTTGGCACAGATACTTTTGCCACTGGCTTGAGGTCCGATGAGGATGTTGATTTTTTTGACCTCAATTTCTAAGTCCTTGATGCCCACAAAATTCTTGATGATTAGCCGCTCAGTCATGGCTTGATGTTCAATTTAGTTGAGTTAGTAGCAGTGGAATAATGACTCTTTTAGCCTAACATACCGTTCCTTATCCCCCTCCTTTGTCATTAAACGCCTACAAACCTTAAAGAAAGACTAGACATAAGATGGGAAAATTCTTTAATATAAAGTATTATTGACTACAAATGAGGGTAGTTAGTCGGAAAGCATTGCGGAAATTTTGGGAGAAACACGCTGATGCCGAATCTCCTCTTTTACTTTGGTATGAAAGAATTACCACTAACCAATTTGCCTTATTGAACGAGCTATGGCAAATCTTCCCCTCCGCAGATATTGTTGAGAATTTTACGGTTTTCAATATCAGTGGCAACCGATATCGTCTCATCACCTACATTGACTACGAGTATAGAATGGTGTTTATTCGGTCAGTTTTGACCCATGCAGAATACAGCAAGGAGAGATGGAAAAATGACGAGTGGTTTAAAGATTCCTAGCCGCTATTATATGGAACTCATTACTACATTCCCGCCCCGCCCGATCGACAACGAACTGGAATATGCAGCTACCCAAACCCAGATCAATAAAATTTTAGACAAGAGTGAACTAAACTCGGACGATCGAGCTTATCTAAAAATTCTCGGTTTAACCATCTACGACTACGAAGAACAAACTGAATCCTTTTGAAGCAGATGGATAGACTAACTGACTATCCCAAAATTATCAAAACTATCCTTGCTGCCCACATCGTTGGCGTAGCCTCTCCTCTGGAGAATCGCTGCAACCAAAAACCTGACCCAAATATCGAAACCTTTCTCATTGCCGATGAAGCACAAAGGCATTATCTCTGGATGACACTGGGTTGGCAAAAAGGCGATCGATTCAATGGGGCAACAGTTTATGTGCGCTTGCGAGACAATAAATTCTGGATTGAAGAAGATTGGACAGAAGACGGTATTGCCACAGAACTAATCAAGGCTGGTATTCCTAAAGATGATATTGTTCTTGCCTTTCACGAGCCTCAAATTCGTGTCGATACTGGTTTTGCTGTAGCGTGATCCGAGTATAAAATACGGCTGAAGTAGTTTCCTAGAAGAATTGCTGATCCTTTGTCATTAAACGCCTACAATCCTTAAAGAAAGACTAGACTAAGATGGGAAAATTCTTTAATATAAAGTATTATTGACTACAAATCTTCTAGTAGTACAGCGATCGACTACTAAACCCAAAATAATTCGGTGAGGTTCCTATAGTGCTTTCTCAGAGTATATCTCCAGCCACCATCATCCCCAAACCCACCCGGCGCAGCGGGGCTTATGCCTTAATTGACAGTCTCACACTTCATGGCGTAGAACATATCTTTGGCTACCCCGGCGGGGCAATCCTGCCCATTTATGATGAACTATACCTCTGGGAAGCCGCAGGAAAAATCCAACATATTCTAGTGCGCCACGAACAAGCCGCCGCCCATGCAGCCGATGCCTACGCCCGTGCTACTGGGAAGGTGGGAGTATGCTTTGCCACTTCTGGTCCGGGAGCCACAAATTTAGTCACCGGGATTGCCACAGCCCATATGGATTCCATTCCGATGGTGGTAATTACTGGCCAAGTCGGGAGAGCTTTTATCGGTTCTGATGCGTTTCAAGAAACCGACATTTTTGGGATAACTCTGCCTATTGTCAAGCATTCCTACGTAGTTCGAGATCCCCGTGATATGGGTCGTATTCTAGCTGAGGCTTTCCACATTGCTAGTAGTGGTCGCCCCGGCCCAGTATTGGTTGATATCCCTAAGGATGTGGGCTTAGAAGAATTTGAATACACACCAGTTCTCCCCAGCGAAGTCAAATTAGCTGGCTATCGCCCCACAGTGAAAGGTCATGCCCGAAATATTAATCAAGCCTTGAACTTGATCCGAGCTGCTCGGCAACCCTTGTTCTACGTAGGTGGGGGAGCGATCGCTGCTAATGCCCATGCTGAAGTCCTTCAATTAGCGGAAATTTTTCATCTCCCTGTCACTACTACCCTGATGGGGAAGGGCTGCTTTGATGAACATCATCCCCTCTCGGTAGGTATGCTAGGGATGCACGGTACAGCCTATGCTAACTTTGCGGTGAGTGAGTGTGATCTATTAATTGCAGTGGGAGCAAGATTTGACGATCGAGTCACTGGCAAGTTAGATCAATTTGCTAGCCGGGCCCAAGTAATTCATATTGACATTGACCCAGCCGAAGTAGGCAAGAACCGCGCCCCAGAAGTGCCGATCGTAGGAGATGTCCGTCAGGTATTGCTAGATCTCCTCCGCCGTTACGAAGAAATAGATATCCCCGCAGAACCAAACCAAACTAAGCAATGGTTAGCGAAGATTAATGAATGGCGGCAAGATTATCCCCTGGTAGTTCCCCACTATCCCCATGTCCTCTCCCCTCAGGAAGTAATTGTGGAAGTGGCGACCCAAGCTCCCCATGCCTACTACACTACCGATGTGGGACAACACCAAATGTGGTCAGCCCAATTCCTGAAAAATGGCCCCCGCCAGTGGATATCTAGTGCGGGGTTGGGAACTATGGGCTTTGGTCTCCCCGCAGCTATGGGGGTGAAGGTGGCATTTCCCCAAGAGCAGGTAATCTGTATTGCTGGGGATGCCAGTATCCAGATGAATATCCAAGAGCTGGGAACCCTTGCTCAGTATGGGATTAATGCCAAAGTAGTTATCGTTAATAATCGCTGGCAGGGCATGGTACGCCAGTGGCAAGAGGCTTTTTATCAAGAGCGCTATTCTTCTTCCAATATGGAGCGGGGAATGCCAGATTTTGTGAAATTAGCTGAGGCCTACGGGGTGAAAGGAATGCAGGTAAGTAAGCGAGAAGATTTAGCAGATGCGATCGCCACTATGCTGACTACCGATAGTCCTTTTATCTTGGATGTGATCGTCTCTAGAGATGAAAACTGCTACCCTATGGTGGCTCCGGGCAAGAGCAATGCAGACATGATTGGCCTACAAGAACCTGTTAGTAGAATGCCTAAGACTATCATCACCTGTCCTAATTGCGGCACAGAAAATCCTCAAGATCATCGATTCTGTGGGGAGTGTGGCACTAAGTTCTAAAAGTTCTGCGGGAGATGATAAATAAATGACCCCGCCCCTTGGGGCGGGGAACTTGACCATTGAAAAGATTAAAGATTTAAATTTCCGCTCGAATCGTAAAAGTATAATCTCCCCCCGGTTCTAGTTGGTAATCACTCCGCTCTAGAAATCTGCCGAGGGGTTCTTGGATCAATGCCCTACCTAGGGAGGGTTCCACAATCAATAAACTACGGCGAAAACACCATTGGAATTGCCATTGGTAATCAGCAGCCCGGACTTCCCCCACAAGTCTGCCCTGCTGCCAAGATTGCTGAGTGACACTGATATAGGCGATCGTTTCCGGCAGGGAGTTAGCCATAATTCTTGGTCTGGAAAGTTAAATAATAACCACTTTACAATAACTAATTAAGGTAGAGAGGCGATCGCTTATGCCTTCTCTCCTAGTTTTTTGCATCTGGAGACTCCGGGCAGCCTTGAGTAAAGACATATCTAAGGCTAATAATTTCATCGATCGATGGATTTCGGTATTGAGCGATCGCCAACGAGAGGCAGTCTCCGGGGAAACCTCTGCCCCAAAATTTTCCTCACCTAGAGGGAACATCTGCTGTTGATAAAAATTCTGCAATTCTAGGAAATGATTAGTCTCTACCTGAGTAACGGAGTTCAGAGTATCTGCCGAATTAACTGAATTAACTACCGTCTCCTGTAACTGTTCCAGAAGCTCTAGTAATAACTGATATTTTTTTAAATGAGTATTAGGTAAAATTTTGTTCATAATAAGATTAAGATTTGTGTAAATAATTCTGATATTTTAATTAAATCCTTTATTAACCCTACATGGGAGAAAATTACTTTTATTGTAATTCGCTACCTTTTCTCTGTCAGGGACTTGTGGCTTTTAGCTCTGCTCCGAAAAATTACTGATATTTTCTATAGATCAACTATCTAAAACTGGCTTTGCTAAAAAAATAAGAATATCTCAGAATCATTACCTTGTTAGGAACCTCAAAACTATCTGATACTACTTGAAACTAGACCCTTAACTGCCATGAACACTGCTACCCTAGAACCCACTCGCCATAGCTGTCTGATATCCTATCAGTTTGATGTTCCCTCTTGGCTCCAACGATGTTTGATCAATCAATCAGAGGGAAAAACTACCGAATACTCTGCTGCTGATAATCAGCTTATCTGTAATGCCTTTAACTTTGCCTACCTACTTCATGATGGGCAGTGCCGTCGATCGGGGGAACCCTATATTGCCCATCCCGTAGCAGTAGCAGGTATTTTGCGAGATATGGGGGGCAGTAGTATCATGATGGCAGCAGGATTTCTCCATGATGTGGTAGAAGATACAGAGGTAAAGGCAGAAGAAATAGAAGAGCGCTTTGGGGAAGAAGTCCGCCGTTTAGTAGAAGGAGTAACTAAACTTTCTAAACTCCAATTTTCTAGCAAGACTGAATCTCAAGCCGAGAACTTTAGGCGGATGTTTTTGGCCATGGCCCAAGATATTCGAGTAATTATTGTCAAGCTGGCGGATAGATTACATAATATGCGGACTCTGGAATTTATGCCCCCAGAAAAACAAAAGCAAATAGCGCTAGAAACCAAGGAAATTTTTTCTCCCTTAGCTCATCGTTTAGGCATCGGGCGTTTGAAATGGGAATTAGAAGACCTAAGTTTTAAGTATCTAGATGGGGATTCCTATCGCCAAATGCAGGAATTAGTAGTCGAGAAAAGAGCCGATCGAGAAGCCAGAATCAAAGAAACTACCGAACTATTACGCAACCGCCTAGACCAATCGGGCATTAACTGGTTGGATGTGAGTGGCCGTCCGAAGCATCTTTATAGTATTTACCAAAAAATGGAGCGCAGTCAAAAAGAATTTAGCCAAATCTATGACCTGACTGCCATGCGAATTATTGTGGAAACCAACGAAGAATGTTATCGTGCCTTAGCGATCGTCCATGATGTTTTTCGTCCTATCCCCGGTAGATTCAAAGATTATATTGGTTTACCCAAACCCAATCATTACCAATCTCTCCACACAACTGTAATTGGCTTGAGTGGGAAGCCCTTAGAAGTACAAATTCGCACCATTGAAATGCACCATATTTCTGAGTACGGCATAGCTGCCCATTGGAAGTATAAACAAGCCGGAAATTCAACTCCAGCAAAATCAGATACAACGGAAGAATACAAGCTCGTTTGGTTACGCCAATTATTAGACTGGCAAAATGACCTAAAAGATGCCAAAGAATACCTAGAAACTGTTAAAGGCAACCTTTTTGATGAAGATATTTATGTCTTTACCCCTAGTGGTGATGTGATTGCCCTCATC
>ENA-OBLH01000157-OBLH01000157.1-metagenomes-genome-assembly--contig:-NODE-157-length-24131-cov-5.328_pt1 | contig 24131 bp, 23 predicted proteins | sample MGYA00153382_OBLH01 | MGnify analysis MGYA00153382
TCCGCCCTCTCCCGCGCTACGGGAGAGGGAACCTGCATCACGGACAAGCGATCAAGCTCGGAGCAGGCGAAACTCAAACCCGCTCCACAGTCATCAACCAAACGCGTCGCCCATCTGCCCGCAACACCGTAAATTTGAACCCACCCAGAACCACCGACTCCCCGCGATGCGGCACGCGTGCGAGGTGATGGGTGATGAGTCCACCGACCGTGTCCGACTCGTCATCGCTGAACGCGCTGCCAAATTTCTCGTTGAACGCACCGACTTCAACCGACGCCTTAACACGCCATTTAGTCGCGGTTTCGGCGATGATGTTGTCGGCGACTTCGTCATCGTCGTATTCGTCGATGATCTCGCCGACGATTTGTTCGAGCACGTCTTCGAGCGTCACCAGGCCTGCCACCGAACCGTGTTCGTCGATGACGATGGCCATGTGATTGCGCATGGATCGGAACTCGCGCAGCAGCACATTCAGGCGCTTCGTCTCGGGGACAAAGACGGGCGGACGCAGCACTGCCTGCAGCGAAAACGCGTCAGCGTTTACGAGGTACGCGAGCAAATCTTTGGCCAGCAAAATGCCGACGACTTCGTCGCGGTTTTCGCCAATCACGGGGTAGCGCGAGTGCCGCGTGTTGACCATTTCGGCGATGACTTCGGCCGGCTCGCCGTCGGCCAGTTCGATCACGTCCATCTGCGAACGCGGCACCATGACGTCGGACACCGTCATGTCGGCAACCTCTAACGCGCCCTCGAAAATCGACAGTGCGTCGGCATCGAGCAGCTTCCGCTCATGCGCATCGCGCAACATTTCGAGCAGGTCGTCGCGATCTTCCGGCGCGCCGGACAGCATGGTGGACAGGCGCTCAAACAGCGACGGTTTCGGGCGCGGCTCGGTCTCGCTCATGGCTTTGATTTTTGGCAGCAGCTTTTGGCTGAAACGCTTATTTTATTGGGGCTAGCCGCCAATTTCATCACTAATCGACAAACGCTAAATTTCACGTCTATACCCAATAATAACGGGCGTTTCAGCCAAAAGTTGCATGTAAAAACTACTCGATCTCATAGGGGTTTTTTATACGAAAACGCCTAAGCAACGCAATCTCGGTCGCTTCCATCGCGGCAGCATCGGCGTCAACCTCATGATCCAAGCCCTGAGCATGCAGCATGCCATGGATCACCATGTGGCCGTGATGCGTGGCAACGGCCTTCTTCTGCTCGCGCGCCTCACGGGCGATGACCGAGGCGCAAATCACGATATCGGCAGCGTAATTTTTCGACGAACGCTTTGCCGTACGCCCGGCAAACGGCGAGGCGTCGGACTCATGCACAAACGTCAACACATTGGTCGCGTAGTCCTTCTGGCGAAACGCCAGATTCAACGACTGGCCTTCCTTCTCATCCACATAACGAATCGTCACCACTGCGTCACACCCTTCGCCATGCGCACCGTGCGCGGCTAACGCCCAGCGCCGAACCTGCGCACGCTCCGGCACATGCTTCGCTTTTGACGCAAATTGCACGGCTAACGACAGTGTCACGAATTGTCCACCGCGCTTTGCCGCTCGTAGGCCTGCACGATCTTTTGCACCAGCGGATGGCGCACCACATCCACCGCCGTGAACCGCGTGAACGCGATGCCTGGCACGCCGTGCAACACATGCTGCGCATCGTGCAAACCGCTCTTCTGGTTCTTATGCAAATCGTTCTGCGTCGGGTCGCCGGTCACCACCGTCTTGGTGCCAAAACCGATGCGCGTCAAAAACATTTTCATCTGCTCGGGCGTCGTGTTTTGCGCCTCGTCCAGGATGATGAACGCGCCATTGAGCGTGCGTCCGCGCATGAACGCGAGCGGTGCGACTTCTATCGAGCCGCGCTCCATCAACTTGGTCGTTTTCTCCATACCCATCAGCTCAAACAGCGCGTCGTACAGCGGCCGCAAATACGGATCCACTTTCTGAATCAAATCGCCCGGCAAAAAACCCAGCCGCTCGCCCGCCTCAACGGCAGGCCGCACCAGCACAATGCGCTTGATCAGATCACGCTCAAAGGCATCCACCGCACAGGCCACCGCGAGATAGGTTTTGCCGGTGCCCGCCGGGCCAATGCCGAACGTGATGTCGTGGCTTTGAATGTTTTGCAGATAGGTCGCCTGCATGTGCGTGCGCGCCGCGAGGTCAATGCGCTTGACCTTGAGCGCAATGGCCGCAATCGGCGCTTCAGGTACGCTACCCGCGGGCGTCGGCATCTTGAGCTCCGCCAGCGTCAGCTCAATATCCTCGTCGCTCAAGTCGCGCTTGCCCTGCACGGCGATGTAGCGAAAACGCTCAATCACACGCTTTGCTGCCTGCACCAGCGCCGCCTCGCCCTCGATGCGCAGCAGCGCCACGCGACGTTTGATGGAAACAGCAAACGCAGATTCAACCCGACGAATGTTGCCATCCATCGCGCCACACACGGCAGCCAGGGTCACGTTGTCGATAGGCTCAAGCGAGAGCTCAAGCGAAGTGGTGTTCAAATTATTTTGCGGATTAGCGGGAGAGCCGCTATTTTCGGGCTTTTACGAGGTGGTGGCAAACGGGGTTACGTGTGGTGCATGGACGGCAGCGATCTGGGCGGCGATCAAGCAATACCGGATTTCTCTGTGCCTGCAACGCGCTGCCAGTATTGGCAAATTATGCAGTTTGTCGCATCATTCCGTTGCGAACATCGCAACTCAACGAAAGGAATTATCGAGGCAGGCTATTACAAGCTCAATCCGGCATCGGGCAGCAAGTTCATGTTCAATCTGCACGCTGGCAATCATCAGGTCATCCTCACCAGCGAAAGCTACAACGACAAGGCGGGTGCGATGAGCGGCATCAGGTCGTGTCAGATCAATTCGCAAAAGGACGCGATGTTCGAACGCAAAGTCGCCAGGGAGAGCAGCCCATACTTCGTACTCAAGGCAGGCAACGGCCAAACCATCGGCAAAAGCGAAATGTACTCAAGCAAATCCGCGATGGAAAACGGCATCGCGTCGGTCAAAGCGAATGCGGGTTCTGAGACCGTGGACGAGTCGTAAAAGGCGTGCCGCGAAACGTGCCGTAGATAGCTAATTGACGAAATGATCGTTTGTTGGCATAATTGCCAACAATGAAGGCCGACCTCATCACCCGGTACAAAGACGTTACGCCGGAAGGCGGCATCATAGAACTGGTGGTTTGGCGCGTACCAAAACCAGTGCCTCCAACCGAGCATGGTTACAAGTATCGAGCGGTTTACTCGCTTGATGGCGTGCGGGTAGTGGGTTTCGACAATGAGCGAGGCAAGGGCGATCACTGTCATTTGGACGGCATCGAGCGGCCTTATCGCTTCGTGAGTGTCGAGCAGCTGGTCGAAGATTTCATTGCGGCGGTTGCCGCGCGGAGGCAGTCATGACGGACAGACATCTCACCATCACTTTGCAACCAGACTGGCAAACAGCACTGCGCGCTGCGGGACGACGCGCTGGTGCCTCACGCTATCAGGGCGAAGCGCTCAACTTTGAATCGCCGGGCGCGTTTTTCGGGCAACTGAGCGAACGACGCTGGGCCATCGTACGTGCGCTGCAGGGAGCTGGCGAGCTGGCATTACGTGAACTTGCACGCCGCGTTGAGCGTGACGTGAAGCGCGTGCATGAAGACGTCGAGGTGCTCAGTACGTTGGGTCTCGTCGAGCGCACCGAGCGCGGCGGTGTTATTTGTCCGTTCGTCAGCGTGCATATTGATATGGAATTGCGCGCGGCAGCATGACTTGTGTTTCAGCCTAATACGTGGGCAACCATCAGGTGATCCTCACCAGCGAGAGTTACAACGACAAAGCAGGCGCGATGAACGGCATCAAATCGTGCCAAACCAATTCGCAAAAAGACGACGCCTTTGAGCGCAAGGTCGCCAAGGACGACAGCCCGTACTTCGTGCTCAAAGCAGGCAGTGGTCAAACCATCGGCAAGAGCGAAATGTATTCAAGCAAATCCGCGATGGAAAACGGGATTGCGTCTGTGAAGGCGAATGGTGGGTCGGGGACGGTTGACGCGGCGTAATTCGTAGGTGCGGTTGACGCGTGGGCAGCGAGTCCCGTAGGGCGGGCACTGCCCGCCTCGTAAACTTCCGCGAATGCCCAATTACGTTCGCGCCTATCTGCCTGGCGGATCATTCTTTTTCACTGTGGTGACGCACCAAAGAAGGTGTGTATTTTCCGACGACGCGACGGCGGATGTTTTGCGCAACGTGGTTCAAGAGGTGCGGCAACGCTTGCCGCTTACTGTCGATGCATGGGTCGTATTGCCCAATCACATCCATGCCGTATGGACATTGCCCGAGGGCGACGCGGATTTCTCCAAACGTTGGGGTTTGATCAAAGCCACGTTTACCAAACGCGTCGTCGCCGCAGGATTGATACAGGCCAACGTTCCGATTTGGCAGCCGCGATTTTGGGAGCATCGCATTCGCGACGAAAGAGATTTCGCGGCGCACATCGGGTACGTGTACATCAACCCGGTGAGGCACGGATTGGTTGCAAACGTTGCAGATTGGCCATGGTCATCGTTTCACCGCGACGTTCAGCGCGGTTTATACCCGGCAAATTGGGGCAGCGAAATCAACGTAGACCACTCGCGCCAGTACGGAGAACCCAACGATTGCTAGGGCGGGCATTGCCCGCCGTGGTAGCGCAATTGCAATGGTCGGGCGAAGGAATTGCGGGCTCACGCCCGGGGGGTTTACGAGGCGGGCAGTGCCCGCCCTACGGCGCTGTTTTCATTCTGCCTACTTCTTCTTGTCGTCTTTGACTTCCGTGAAGTCTGCGTCGACTACCTTGGCGTCATCGCCTGGTTTGCCGCCTCCGCCTGCTGCGCCTGCGTCTGCACCGCCACCCGCCGCGCCTGCTGCGGCAGCCGCTGCCGCTTGCTCAGCCTGCGCTGCGGCATACATCTTCTCGCCTAGTTTCTGCGAGACAGTGGACAGCGATTCGAGCTTGGCGTCGACGGCTTCTTTGCTTGCGTTCTCGTCTTTGAGCAGCGCTTCGGCCTCTTTCAATGCTTCTTCAATCTTGCCCTTTTCGTCGCCTTCCATCTTGTCGCCGTACTCGGCCAACGATTTCTTCACGCTGTGTGCAAGCGTGTCGAGGTTGTTGCGCGACTGCACGAGTTCCAGACGTTTTTTGTCTTCGACTTCGTTCGCTTTCGCGTCGTTCACCATGCGCTGGATCTCATCCTCGCTCAACCCGGAGTTGGCCTTGATGGTGATCTTGTTTTCCTTGCCGGTGCCTTTGTCCTTCGCGCTGACGTGCAGGATGCCGTTGGCGTCGATGTCGAACTGCACTTCAATCTGTGGCAAGCCGCGCGGTGACGGTGGGATGCCTTCAAGGTTGAACTGGCCCAAGCTCTTGTTGCCTGACGAGACTTCGCGCTCGCCCTGCAATACGTGAATGGTCACCGCACTTTGATTGTCGTCAGCGGTCGAGAACACTTGCGATGCCTTGGTTGGAATCGTGGTGTTCTTTTTGATGAGTTTGGTCATCACGCCGCCGAGCGTTTCGATGCCGAGCGACAGGGGCGACACGTCGAGCAACAACACGTCAGTGCGGTCACCCGAGAGCACGCTGCCTTGAATCGCAGCGCCCACGGCCACAGCTTCGTCCGGGTTCACGTCTTTGCGTGGCTCTTTGCCGAAGAAGGCTTTCACCGCTTCGATCACTTTCGGCATGCGCGTCTGGCCGCCAACGAGAATCACGTCGTCAATTTTGTCGATGGAGAGGCCCGCATCTTTCAACGCAATGCGGCATGGCTCAATCGTTTTGGCGATCAAGTCTTCCACCAGCGATTCGAGCTTGGAACGCGTGACTTTGAGTGCCAGATGTTTCGGACCGGTCGCGTCCATGGCGATGTATGGCTCGTTGATTTCGGACTGTTGGCTTGACGACAATTCAATCTTTGCGCGCTCAGCCGCTGCCTTGATCCGTTGCAGCGCTATCGGGTCTTTGGTCAGGTCAATGCCGCTCTGTTTCTTGAATTCGTCGCAGAGATAATCCACCAGACGCTGGTCGAAATCTTCGCCACCGAGGAACGTGTCGCCATTGGTCGCGAGCACTTCAAACTGCTTTTCGCCGTCAACGTCGGCGATCTCAATGATCGATACGTCAAACGTGCCGCCGCCCAAGTCATACACAGCAAATTTGCCGTCTTTTTTGACTTTGTCGATACCGAACGCGAGCGCGGCTGCCGTCGGTTCGTTGATGATGCGCTTGACTTCGAGCCCAGCGATACGACCGGCGTCTTTCGTTGCTTGACGTTGGCTGTCATTGAAGTACGCAGGCACCGTGATGACGGCTTCGGTCACTTCATGGCCAAGATAATCCTCAGCGGTTTTTTTCATTTTGCGCAGAATTTCGGCGGACACCGCAGGAGGGGACAACTTCTTGCCGCGTACTTCAACCCATGCGTCGCCGTTCTCGTTTTTAACGATAGCGTACGGCATCAGGCTGATGTCTTTCTGCACTTCTTTTTCTTCAAAGCGACGACCGATCAGGCGCTTCACCGCGTAGATCGTGGCTTTCGGGTTGGTCACGGCCTGCCGCTTTGCAGGCGCCCCGACGGTGACTTCGCCGTCTTCCATGTACGCGACGGTGGAGGGCGTGGTGCGCGCACCCTCCGAGTTTTCAATCACTTTGGCGACGCCGCCTTCAATGACCGCTACGCAGCTATTGGTGGTGCCGAGGTCGATTCCGATAATTTTGCTCATGATGTTCCTTTTATTTTTTTCTGTCCTGTCCCCTCTCCCTCGGGGAGAGGGCTAGGGTGAGGGCGGGTGATTACGATGACCGATATGTTTGGGGACTAAGCCTGCGGTTCAACTGGTGAAGCGCTCGAATTTGCAGCAGTAGCAGCCGCTTCAGGTGCTTTAGCGACCGCCACCATCGCCGGACGCAGTACGCGGTCAGCAATCGTGTAGCCCTTTTGAAAGACTTGCAGCACGGTGCCCGGCGCGTCCGTGGTGGACTCAATCTGCGTCATCGCCTGATGCAGGTTCGGGTCGAACTTGGCCTTCTCGGCCTTGACCTCTTTCACCTTGGCGCGCTCGAACGCGGTGACCATGTTTTTGAGCGTCATGTCGACGCCCATCTTCAATTGCTCAGGCGTGCTTTGCTCGTCTTTAAGCACCATTTCCAGCGTGTCTTTGACGGCGAGCAGCGCAAACGCGAAGTCGCGCGATGCGTAATCGCGAGCGGACTGCACTTCCTGCACATTGCGCTTGCGGATGTTTTCCTGCTCAGCGACGGCGCGCAGATGCTGGTCTTTCAACGCGGCGACTTCGTTGTGCGCAGCGGCGAGCTTCTCTTCATCCGACAGCCACACAGCGGCGGTGTCGAGCTCGGGTTTGTCGTTGAGCGGTTGATCCGGGGTGGGGGTGTTTTGTTCGTCTGGCATGGCCATAAAGTGAAAACCAGTGGTTAAGTCAAGGTATTCAACGGTACTTCGGGGAGCTTTCCCCTATTTCAAGCAAGGGCAATGAAAAAGTGAACAACTTTTGTGTGAAAGCATTATTTCAATAAGGGCGGATATGATTTTGGCCATTAGTCGACTATTAACCTTAATAGCATTGGGGCCCAGATGCAACGGCGCTTCCAGCAAAAAGCTGCGCCCAGATAATCACGATTTTCGCCGCCCAGCCAAGCCGTACGCCACCATCGCCCGCAGTTCGCGCCGCGATCCTGTCACTTCATCGCACCGCAATGGAGGGCGCAACGCGGAAGCCCTAAATTCGCCTCTGGACAAATTTTCCCCTCGGAGACCCCATGAAGTTTCGTCATTGGCTGACCGCGATGATCAGCGCTAGCCTCATCGCCACGGCTGCGCACGCGCAACCTGCAAAACAGTATCCGTTGCGCGACTTCTTCAAAAACCCCGAGCAGGCCTATTTCCGCCTCTCACCCGATGGCAAGTACCTCGGCTTTATGCAGCCGTACGAATCGCGCATGAACATCTTCGTGCAGCCGATCAACAAGATCGGAACGAAAGAAGGCATCAAGCGCGTCACCGCGGAGACCGCGCGTGACATCCCGAACTACTTTTTCAAAGGACCGCAGCACGTCCTGTTCACCAAGGATTTTGGTGGTGACGAGAACTTTCACGTCGTCACAGCCGACATCACAACCGGCGTCGTCAAGGACCTGACACCGCACGAAGGCACCCGCGCCAGCATTCTCGACGCACTGCCGGATGACGACGACCATGTGCTGGTGATGCACAACAAACGCGACAAAAAAATATTCGATGTCTACCGCGTCAACATCAAGACCGGCGAAGAAAAGCTCGCCGCCGAGAACCCCGGCAACATCACCAGCTGGAACACCGATCACGATGGGAAGATCCGCGCGGCGACCTCCTCTGACGGCGTGAACACGTCGCTTTATTACCGCGAAACCGAAGCTGACGCATTCAAACCGATCCTCACCACCAACTTCCGCGAAGGCGTGGCCCCCGTGGGCTGGACCGCAGACAACAAACTCATGTACGTCGCGTCCAATCGTGGTCGCGACAAGTCGGCGCTGTTCGAGTTCGACCCGAAAACGGCGAAGGAAGGCAAGCTGATTTACGAAAACTCGAATGTTGACGTTGACTCACTTGGCTGGTCACGCGCGCGCAAGACGATCACGCAAACGCTGGTCAATTTCGAAAGAGCACAGCCGGTGTTCTTCGACAAAGAGGCAGAGCGCGTCTACAACGCGCTCAAGTCCAAGCTGCCTGCGTACGAACTCGGCGTGCAGAGCATGACCAAAGACGAACAGATAATGATCGTCGCGGCCGTGAGCGACCGTACACCTGGCGCGCGCTACGTGTACGACGTGAAAGCCGACAAGCTCACCAAACTCGCCGACATTAACCCGGCGATTGCCGAAGCCGACATGGCCGAGATGAAGCCGTTGAGCTACACCTCGCGCGACGGCCTGACCATTCGCGGCTATCTCACGCTGCCGAAGGGTGTTGCCGCGAAGAACCTCCCGGTGATCGTCAATCCGCACGGCGGCCCGTGGGCGCGGGATAGCTGGGGCTATAACCCGGAAATTCAGTTCCTCGCCAATCGCGGCTATGCGGTGTTCCAGATGAACTTCCGCGGCTCGACGGGCTACGGTCGCAAGTTCTGGGAGGCGTCCTTCTGGCAATGGGGATTGAGCATGCAGGACGACATCACCGACGGCGTTGATTGGCTGGTGAAAGAAGGCATTGCTGACCCGAAGCGAGTGGCCATTTATGGCGCGAGCTACGGCGGTTACGCCACGCTGTCAGGTATTACGCGTACGCCAGATTTATACGCAGCCGCTGTGAGCTATGTCGGCGTGTCCAACATGTTCACCTTCATGAAATCGATCCCGCCGTACTGGAAGCCTTTCCTCGAAATGATGACCGAGATGGTCGGCGATGCAGAGAAAGACAAAGCGCAGTTGACGGCAACGTCACCCGCGCTGAATGCTGACAAAATCAAGACGCCGCTCTTCGTCGCGCAGGGTGCAAAAGACCCGCGAGTAGTAAAAGCGGAGAGCGACCAGATGGTCGAATCGCTGAAGAAGCGTGGCATTGTCGTTGACTATATGGTGAAAGACAACGAAGGCCACGGCTTCCGTAATCAGGAGAACCAATTCGAGTTCTATGGCGCGATGGAGAACTTTTTAGCTAAACACTTGCAAAAGGGCTGATTCCGAACGGAACGAGGCTACGGCTTCGGCCCGCGCTGAATCGACTCCAGCCGCACGATGCCGTGGCCGTCGGCTGTTTTCTTGGGCGCGACTTTCCACGCGTGGCCGTAGATCACTTCGACGCTGATGCGAATCGGGCCATCGGGCTTTCGAGCACTGTCTAGCGCTGATTCAATTGCCCGCAACTTGCGTGGCGTGAGCAGGCCGCGCGGCCGGGACAGCATCGAAGTCACCGCACCCTGCGCCTTGATGTCGCGCCACAGCGCAGCCGCCGAGGCGTATTCCAGCGTGATGACCTCCATGTCCATCACCGGATCGGCAAAGCCCGCATGAACGAGCATGTCGCCGATGTCATGCAGATCGGTGAATTGTTGCACGCGTTGATTGGCAGCCTCGCCAGCCTTGGTAAGCGCACGACGCAGTTCGTTCAACGTGTCCGGCCCGGGTGCGGTGAACATGATCAGGCCGCCGATTTTGAGCACGCGGTTCCACTCGGCGAGTAACGCGGGCAGATCGTTCGCCCACTGCAGCGCAAAGTTGCTCCACAACACGTCGGCATGCTCGCGCGGCAACGGCAACCTGCCCATGTCGCTGACGAGGCCGCGAATGCGAGGGCGTTTGCTCAGTCCCGTAAAACGGGCAAGCAAACCGGGTGTAGGCGGAACCGCGCGCGCGACCATCGCAGCTGAATGATCCACCACCGTCACCACCGCCTGTGGAAAACGCGCCGCAAGGGCTGTCGTGTGCGTGCCCGGCCCGCAGCCGACGTCAAGAATATGGGTCGGCGCGATGCGCATCACGTCGAAGCGTTCAAGCAACCGATTGCCCACTTCACGTTGCACCACCGCTGCATCGGCATAGCTAATCGCTGCGCGGTCGAAACGATGGCGCAGCAATGCGGTGTCGAGCGGGTTGGGTGCGCTCATTTGATGCGCGGCGTAGTTGACGGCATGGGAAAATTGACTGAATCAACAACTGGCTGGAATCGAAATTCTATTGCGCTTATTCAACTCGGAGGCTTTGGCCACGGTCAGGCCGAGCCTGAAGCGCGTGCGCGACCGCGTGTTGCCGCAAAGCTGTTTCTTCTGCGGCGACAGCAGTGACGAGACGGTGTGTGCGCCCTGCGCAGCCGACTTGCCGCGCCTCGCTCAGCAGGTGTGCCCGCGCTGCCAGCTCGATGCCGCCAACGGTGAAGTGTGCGGACGCTGCTTGAAGAAGCCACCGATTTGGGAGCACTTGGTCGCAGAGTGGCGGTATGATTTTCCGCTCGACAAAGCGATGGTTTCCGCGAAATATCATCACGCCTTTGCGATTTATCGTTGGGCTGCAGCGCAGCGAAACGCGTGGCCGTTTGCGGTAAATGCGACGCTGATTCCAGTGCCGTTGGCCGAGTTGCGATTGCAATCGCGTGGCTACAACCAGGCACAACTGATCGCGGAGGAAATGGCGAAACGCTTTGACCTGAAGATCGACGAAAGCGCTGTTATTCGCATTCGCGAAACCGATATTCAGCAGCGACTGACCTGGATGGAGCGGCGAAAAAACGTGCGTAGCGCGTTCGTTGCAACGCGTTCATTTGCAGGCGATTCAGTAGTGTTGATTGATGACGTACTCACCACCGGCGCCACGCTCAATTCTCTCGCGCAGACCCTTCTGGATGCGGGCGCAACGCGTGTTGATGCATTCGTACTGGCGCGCGTGTTACCGATCCGACGACGTGATCGCGTCGCTAAATTTGGGCAGCTCCGAGCATGATTCACGTAGTGCTGGTCGAACCAGAAATACCGCCCAACACCGGCAACGTCATCCGCCTGTGCGCGAACACGGGGGCGACGCTGCACTTAGTGCGCCCGCTAGGATTCCCGCTAGACGACGCCAGAATGCGCCGCGCCGGACTCGACTATCACGAATACGCGACGATGCTGGTTCATCATGACTGGGCGGCATGCAAAGCCGTGCTCGCGGGCCATCGTATGTTCGCTATCGAGACGTGCGGCACACGATCACCACATGAAACAAAACTCGCAGCAGGCGACGTTTTTGTATTCGGCTCAGAGACAAAAGGACTCTCGGCCGAAGTGCTCACCGATTTCGACACCGACCATCAATTGTGCTTACCCATGCGCCCCGCAATCAGGAGTTTGAACCTGTCGAATTCGGTGGCAGTGACCGTGTATGAGGCATGGCGACAACTTGGTTTCTTCGGCGCGGCACCGTGAATCGACCTAGCCCGACGTGCTAACGCTGCATTAGCATTGTGCGCCTATGACCTTTGATTCACTGACGTTCGCGCTGTTCCTCGCGATAGTTTTCCCCGTCTACGCATGGCTTCGCTCGTGGCCCGCTCGCAAGAACCTGTTGCTCGTGGCGAGCTGCGTGTTTTACGGATCGTGGAACCCATTTTTTCTGGTGTTGCTGGCGTTCACAACCGTGTTCGATTGGTGGGCGGCGCAGCGCATTCATGCGGCGTCGAATCCACGTGCGCGGCGCATCTGGTTTTGGGCATCCATCGTCGCCAGTCTGACGTTGCTCGGCTATTTCAAGTACGCACAGTTCTTTGCCAACACTGCTATTGAATGGCTAGCAATTGTCGGCGTGACCTACAAACCGATGGACCTCGGCATTGTGTTGCCGCTGGGTATTTCGTTCTATACGTTCGAATCGATTTCATACATCGTGGACGTCTATAAAAAGCGTATTGAGCCGACGAAAAGCTTGCGTGATTACGGCCTGTTCATGACGTTCTTTCCGCACTTGGTGGCGGGGCCGATCATGCGCTTCAACGACTTCAATACGCAAACGGCGACGCCGCGCGTGGTTACGTGGGACGCAGTAGCGCTGGGCTCCTACATGTTGATCGGCGGGTTGTTCTTGAAAATTGTTGGCGCGGATCACGTGTTCGCACCGATCTCAAACATCGTGTTTGCGCCGGAATACAAAGCGGGATTTGTTGCTGCGTGGGCGGGCGCGTTCTCGTTTTCGATGCAGGTGTACTGTGATTTTGCGGGGTACTCGCTGGCGGCGCTCGGCATCGCGAAGATGTTCGGCTTTCACTTGCCAGCCAACTTTGAGTCGCCGTTCGCGTCGGTGGGCATTGCGGAGCTTTGGACGCGTTGGCATATCTCGCTATCGAACTGGCTGCGTGACTACGTGTTCAATCCGTTGGGACACTATCGCAAAGGCAGGGTGCGCGGCTATCTGAATGTGATGATCACGTTCACGGCCTGTGGTTTTTGGCACGGCGCGGCGTGGCATTTTGTGGCGTGGGGTGCGATACATGGAGTGTTTCTGGTCGGAGAAAGGCTGCTGAAAGACAGTATCGGTGACTGGAAAATTTGGGATGTAAAACCAGTGCGCTGGGTGCTGGCACTGCTGACGTTTGCGTTGTTCTCGCTCGCGGTGGTGTTCTTCCGCGCGTCGACGTTGACGCTGGCGTGGGAGCGTGTCGTTGCGATGTTTGGCGTGGCAATCAAAGACGCCGCAACGCTCGCGTGGAATGGCGACGCCAAAGTGTTTGTGATCGGGCTCGTCGTCGGACTCGCGGTGCAGGCGTGGTTAAAGACGCGTAAAGGTTGGGAGTGGCTGCCCGCTATCGCGTGGCCTTGGCGAGTCGCATTGCTGTCGCTGATGTCGCTCGCTATCGTGTTGTCACCGGGCAAGACCAATGCCTTCATCTACTTTCAGTTTTAGGAGCGCGCGATGACGAATTCTCGTTGGCTTCTGACTTGGGTGCTCGCCGCAGCGATCACGACAGGTGGGTGGCTCGCGTTTGAGGCGCATTGGCGCGGTCAGGGCTATCAGCCCACTGTGATGGACAGCATGGATCTATGGTCGCTCAATCGCGCACGAGCAGCGAAAACTTCGCCGCCGCTGCGGGTCGCATTATTGGGCGCGTCGCGCATTCAATATGGATTGTCGCCATCCGTATTTCGTGACGAAGCGCGAGCGATGAGCGTAAGGGCGGACCCCATCATGCTGGCGGTGAACGGCCATTATCCGCTGGCTACATTGCGTGATCTGGCGATGGATGAGAAATTCAACGGCGTGGCCATCGTCGGCATCGACTCGCGCGGCATGGACAAGCGGGTGTGGGAAATGCAGGAAAAACACGTGCAGCAGTATCACCACGATTGGAGCCCGTCACGAGAGGCGCATCGTCGTCTGCTCACCTACGTTCAGCGACACGCCATCGCAGCTCGCCCTGATTTCGCGGCGGCGACACTGACTAAACGCTTTTTCGACAATCAGGGGCCACCGTACAAGGAATATGTCACGTTTGAGCGTGATCGTTCGGGCGGCACCGACTATCGCAGGAGCGATCTGCCAGCGATCCGCAATGGCCGTGTCGCGGATCTTAAAGGTTATTACTTGTTGAGCACACCGCCCACTCCCGAGATGTGGCTTGCCGAAATGCGCGAGGTCGTGCGCTGGGTAGAGACAATCAACGCGCGTGGCGGCAAGGTCGTGATTTATCGCGAACCCGTCTCGGGCGAGCACATCGCACTGGATGAAGCGAATTTTCCGCGTGCTTTGTACTGGAACAAATTGGTCGCAATCATGCCCGCGTTGATGATTGATTTTCGCGATTATCCCGAGCTCATCATTGATACGCCTGACACGTCGCACATCGACATCAAGGATATTGATCGACACACGCGCGCGCTGGTGCGGGTGCTCAAGCTCAAAGGATCTTTGTAGCGCTAGGCTAGGCGCGCTGGTAGCAACGCAGTGCCGTCGCGACTGGCACTCGTGATGACGGCAGCGCCAGAAACTACGTGGAATAAGCCTTCAAACGCCGTGAGCGTAACTAAATCTGCTGGCGACCCCAACGCGCCCAACTCTATTTTCGGTAGTCCCACAAGACGTTTGGGGCTCATCCACAATTGCGGATAAGACGAACTGTCGTGATGCGCACGAAAGCCTTTTTCGATGATGTCTGCCACTGTCTGCGGCGAAACGTATGACGTGTCGACGACCAGATCGTAGTTGCGATAGTCGCGCAACTCGATGCCGTAGAGCGTGCGGTAGCGCGCCGCCTCCAATCGCGTGCGGGCAAGATTGTTCTCCAGCGCCTCGGCTAGCGAACCGTGAAATTCATCGCTGCGCGATGCCTCGAACACCCGCTCCGCGCCCACCAACGGATCGACCGATAAAAACACCTTGTACGCCGCCGGAATGAAGTGCCAGGCTAGTCGCGAGTCGACAATAATGTGATTGCTAGTTTCGCCTAGCCATTTAGTGTGTGAATCGATCTTGTCGTCGACGCTACGATCCTTCGCGGACCATTCGTTGAGCTGCAACGTAGTCAGCCCCATGCTCGCAGCGATTTCGCGCTGAATGCCGCCAGCGGAAATGAGCTGGAAGCCCAGTTTCTCGTTGAGAATGCGCGCGACGGACGACTTGCCGCCGCCGATGTCGCCCGAGAGCGTAACGATGTCTTTCACGTGCGGGTCAGAAATTTGCAAACACCGATTCTAGGGGAAGCGTTGGTCGTCAAACTCGGCTATCGAATAGTGTCACTTGCCGATACAGAATCGGCTGAAAATTTCGCCCAGCAACTCGTCCGCAGTGAACTCGCCGGTGATCGCGCCCAACGATTCATGGGCCAGTCGCAGCTCTTCAGCAAACAGTTCAAGCGCGATGTGGTCGAGGTGAGCGAATGCGGCATCGAGATGTGCTAGCGCTGCTCGAAGCGCCGTGACATGACGCTCGCGCGCCATGAAGCCACCCTCTTCACGATAGTTGAAACCAACAGTTGCAGTTATCGCGTCAATCAGCAATTCAACGCCGTCGCCCGTCTTCGCCGAGAGCCACACGCCACTATCGTCGGCATGGGCTTCACCACCAGCGATATCGACTTTATTTCGCACAACAATTCGTGGCAGGTTCGCAGGTAATTCAGCAAACAGGCGAGCAGGCACATTCGCGTCCGCTTCAACCAGCACCAGTGCCAGATCGGCGTCAGCAATCGCGGCGCGAGTACGCTCAATGCCTATGATTTCAATCGGGTCAGTGGTCTCGCGCAAGCCAGCTGTATCAACGATTTCTGTTGGCAGACCTTTCAAACTTACACGACTTCGCACGGTGTCACGCGTAGTGCCTGCAATTGGCGTCACGATGGCGATCTCATCGCCCGCCAACGCATTGAGCAGGCTCGATTTGCCGACGTTCGGTTCGCCCGCAAGCACGACACGAATGCCGTCATGCAGCAATTGCCCGCGTCCCGCCTCGGCGAGCACATGTTCGAGCGCAGTGCGCGCGTCAGACAGTTGATCGCGAGCCCGCTCTGACTCCAGAAACTCAACGTCTTCTTCCGGGAAATCTAGCGTCGCTTCAACAAACATACGCAGACGAATCAGCTTGTCTTGCAGCGTTCTAATGCGCCCTGAAAACTCACCAGTGAGTGAGCGCACGGCAGCGCGTGCAGCACTCTCGGTGGCCGCATCGATAACGTCGGCAACGGCCTCAGCCTGTGCCAAATCCATCTTGTTATTAAGGTACGCCCGCCGCGTGAATTCGCCCGGCTCCGCATGTCGCGCACCAAGTTCAATGCAGCGGCGAACCAGCGCCCGAAGCACCATGGGCGAGCCGTGTGCGTGGAGCTCTAATACGTCTTCGCCTGTAAACGACGCGGGGGTCGCAAAAAATAGCGCGATGCCGTCGTCGATGATGTGATTGACGGCATCAAGAAAGCGAGTGTGTTGTGCGACCCGTGGCGTGAGCACTCTTCCGCAGAGCATCTGGCCAAAGTCGGCAAGGGAGGGGCCCGAAACCCGCACCATGCCGACGCCGCCGCGACCGGGCGGTGTGGCGATTGCGACGATGGTGTCGGTCATGTGTAGACGAGAGCAGGACCGCGGCTTTCGCCGCGCCTACAGATTTCCGTTAGCGCTTCAGTGCGGTAACAACCGCCGCGTTTTCCTTTTCCAGCATCTTGTTGATTTGCCATTGCTGGGCAATTTGCAGGATGTTGGACACAGTCCAGTACAACACCAGACCGGCCGGGAAGAAGATGAACATGACCGCGAAAGCAACCGGCATGTATTGCAGTATTTTTTGCTGCATCGGATCCATGCCGGGGGCAGGCGGTTGCAACTTGGATTGCAAAAACGCGGTAATGGCATACAGCACAGGCAACACGAAGAATTGATCCGGCGCGGAAAGATCGTAAATCCATAAAGCCCATGGCGCATGACGCAACTCAACTGCCGCAATCAACACCCAGTAAAGCGAAATAAATACTGGAATCTGGATCACGATGGGCAGACAGCCGCCCAACGGATTGATCTTTTCTTTCTTGTAAAGCTCCATCATCGCCGTGTTGAGCTTGACGCGGTCACCGGCGTGGCGTTCCTGAATTTCCTTAAGCTTGGGGCCGACCAATTTCATCTTGCCCATGCTGCGGCCCGCTTTCGCGTTCAGCGGATAAAACACAGCCTTGATCAGGATAGTCAGCAGAATGATCGCCCAACCCCAGTTACCGACCAGCCCGTGGAACCACTTGAGCAACGAGAACATTGGTGCCGCTAGAAAGCTGAAGATGCCGTAGTCGACGACGATTTCGAGGCCAGGGGCGGCTGCCGCCAGCTTGTCCTGCTCCTGCGGACCCATGAAAATCGGCATGCTCACCTTGGCGGTTGCGCCCGGTGCAATGCTGCCAACCGCAGTTTTGAGCCCCGCGCGGTAGATGTCACCGTCTTCCTTGGTCATGTAAACCTCGCGCTTGGTACCTGCTTTGGGCAGCCATGCGTTTACGAAGTAATGCTCAACCATGCCGACCCAGCCGTTATCGGTATTGGCGGTGTAGAGGTTCTTCTTGGCTTTTTCGATATCCTTGAAGTCGATCTTTTTGTACTTTTCCTGCTCGTTGTAAACAATCGGGCCGTGGAAGATACCGACCATGCCGTTTTCGCTGCCGGTGACTTTGGTATCGCGATGCAGGTGGAAATAAGCAGTAGGATTGATCGCAACGTCGCTGCCGTTGGTTACGTCGTAGCCCACGTCAACGATATAGCTGCCGCGCTTGAAGGTGTACACGAGATCGGTCTTGCCGCCCGAGCCATTCGGTGCGGACAAACGCACTTCGAGGGCTTCCGCGCTGCCCATGTCGGTGTTGCTGGAAACCTTGCTGTAGGGGGTGTTGTGATTCGGCAACCCGGTGCCGATCAAGCCTGACTGCGCAACATGCGTGCGATCCTTGGTCTTCATCAGAACCAGATATGGTTTCGACTTATCCGCACCATCGCGGTGCTCCTTGAGCGCAACCTCTTCAATCACGCCACCGAGCGCGTTGATCTTCGCCTCAAATAGATCGGTCTTGACCGTGAACAGTTCGCCGGAAGTTGCGGCAGGCGTAGCGGACGGCACGGCGGCAGTCGTCGGCACAGCGCCGGTGGCCGCCGGCCCATTAGTAGCGGCCGCCGGAACTGCGCTTGGCACGTCGCTCTTTTTCTCGGCAGGCGCGGTGATTGATGCGACTGGTTTGGGGGGCGCAGGCGGCGCATTTTCTTTCTGCCATGCCTGAAACAGGAACACGCCAGACATGGAGAAAATGACGAACAGAATGAGGCGCTGGAAGTCCATCGTGGGCTTTCAGTTAAGGGTTGCGAGGGGTCGGCTGCGCGTTGCAAACGAGCGCAGCATTGGACGAGTTCAATTTCTTTTCGGGCACCGGGTCATAGCCGCCTGCATGCCACGGGTGACATTTAGCCAGCCGCAACGCGCCCATCGCACTGCCACGCAACACACCATAGTCGCCGATGGCGTCTGCGGTGTACTCGGAGCAACTAGGGAAAAAGCGGCAACGTTGACCCAACATAGGGCGAATGCCGTATTGATAGGCTTTGATGAGGCCGAGAGCCGCGACTTCGCCAACGTTGCGCTTGCGAGCAATCATGCCGTCACCGAAGGCGCAGCGCGCTTTGGCTGCGCGGCCACCGAAACTGCGGCGGCTGCCGATTTTGCGATGTAGCGATCAAGAGTAGCCGTCCATTCATTGATGACTGCTGCGATATCTTTGGTCGTGATCGACAGACTCAAGCGCACGACGTATTGCGCCGGTTGCAATGCGTTCTGACGAAGGCGAAATTGCTCTCGGATGCGCCGTTTGACGGCGTTTCGCAACACGGCGGTGCGAGCGTTGCGCTTGCCGATCATGAGGCCGAGCTGTGGGCGTAAGGCTTGCGGGGCTTGCGCCAATTCAACCCCCGCAAGCGCTGCCGAACGACGATACACCCACAAAAAGCGCCCGCGCTGGGCGCGAGTCTTCAGCGCCCGAGCGAAGTCGTCGGACGCAAGCACCCGGGCAGCACGCGGAAATGAGGCTCCCGCGAGCGTGGTGAGCACGACGGCCGCAGTAGGCGCGACGACGGCTCTACGCCGACAGAACCGCGCGGCCTTTGGAGCGGCGCGCCGCGATCACGCGACGACCGCCTTTGGTAGCCATACGGGCGCGAAAGCCGTGGTTACGTTTGCGGCGAATAACGGATGGCTGGAATGTACGTTTCATGATCTCTTCAACTCTGTGTGATGCGCTGGTTTTGCCCGGGGGCCACCTTCGTGATGAAGGTGTGATGCAGCTTGGAATGTTGTCCGACGGTCTCAGAGCCTTGTTGCCCTGTACTGACAAAGCTACACGCCATCGCGTGCAGTCGCGTGCAGTTTTTTGCGGAAAAGCCTTGCATTATAGCTTTTGGGGCGGTTTTTGAAAGGGGGAAGCGAATCCGAACCGTAGGCCTAGCGTTAAAGCCGTTCCCGCCAGCACAATCGCGCCGCCCAGCGCCATCGGCAAAGTCACCGTTTCACCCAGAAAAACGGCACCCCAGGCTATGGCAAACACCGGAATCAGGAATGTCACAGTCGATGCTTTTTGCCCGCCCAATCGCGCGATCAGCCGAAAATATAGGATCAACGCGAAAGCGGTCGCTAACACGGCAAGCAAAACCGCCGCAATCCACGCCTTCGCTGACGGCATCGTTTGCGGCCAAAAGGCGACGGCAAAAGGCAACACGATCAGCGCGCCCGCTGTCTGACTGCCTGTGGCGACACCCATCGGTGACACCGCCGAGAGCTTCTTTTTTGTGTAATGCGTCGAAAAACCGTACGCCAGCGTTGCGATCAGACCCGCCACGATACCCAGACCTGAGCCGCCCGGCTTGAAGTCAACCTTGCCCCACGTCAACACGACCATACCAACGACGCCCAAAGCAAGGCCCGCCCATTGCAATCGACTCAGCCTGGCGTTAAGCCAGAGCAGGCCGACTACCCCTGCCCACAGTGGCGTCGTCGCATTGATCAGCGCGGTAAACCCTGCTGTCAGCGAAGTGGCGGCGTAGGCGATCAGGGTGAACGGAATCACCGCGTTGACTATACCCACGACGGTCAACTCACGAACATGGCTCAGCATCTGCGTCTTGCCTTCGCGCAGCAGCACCAGTGGCAGCAGACAGAGCACCGCGATGCCCGAGCGCAACCCGATCAGCGCGAACGGCCCAAATTCAGGTACGCCGACGCGCAAAAACAGGAATGACGCACCCCAGATCGCCGACAGCAATACAAAGTCGATGACATCACGACGGTTCAAACAATGCCTTCCAGTTTCAGCAAAAACGCTTTGTTGTGCAGCCCGCCTGCATAGCCCGTGAGCGAACCATTCGCGCCGATCACACGATGACAGGGCACGATGATGCCGATGGGGTTTTTGCCATTTGCAGCACCGATGGCGCGCACGGCAGAAGGCTGTCCAACGATTTGCGCTTGCTGCCCATACGACCGCGTTTCGCCGTAGGGAATTCTGGTCAGCGCGATCCATGCGCGCTTTTGAAAGTCGGTGCCTTGCGGTGCCAGCGGCGGGGTGAACGCGCGCAATTTGCCGAGAAAGTACGCATCGAGTTCGCGCTTGGTTTGCGTGAGAACAGGCCGCTCATCATGCACCCAATCATCGTGCATCGCGGGGACGTACTTACCGGCGATCATGTGCAGCGCGGTCAACGCGTCGCCGTTCGACAACAACAATAACTCGCCGGTCGGTGAATCGTGTAACTGGTAATAAATCGTCATGTCGGTTTCTCCAATTTTCTCCACGTATGCAAAACGGCGTAGCTACGCCACGGCCGCCACGCCTCGGCAATCACATCCGCCTCGCGTTGCCCTTTTGCTGTGTTCGGTAAATTCATGGCGTTCAACAACGCCACATCCTGCGGTGGCCACGCATCAGGCCACGCCAGCGCCCGCATCGCGATGTAATGCGCGGTCCACGGGCCGATGCCTTTGATCGCGACGAGTGCCGCAATCGTTGTCGCTGGATCGGCATTAGGGGCCAAAGCATGCTGCCCGTTGTTCTGCTCCCTCTCCCGCATGCGCTGATGCACGAGTGCGCTAGTGTGCGCCGGGGTTGGGGTGAGGGTGGTCGCGGGGAGCGTCAACGCGGCTGACGTTTCAAAGTTGTCGCAAACCAATTTTGCAATTGCAATCATCGCCTCAGCCCGCGCACCCACGATGCCCAGTCTTCCAATGTCGTCGCGCGTCAATTGCGCGACGCGTGAAGGCAGCGGAAACGCCCGCGTCAGTTCAGAAAACGGTGTTGCCACAGGCTCGCCAAATGCATCGACAAAGCGTGTGGCCAACGTGCGCGCCGCCTTCACCGTCACCTGCTGGCCAAGAATCGCCCGCATCGCCAATTCGAATCCATCAAATGCGCCGGGCAAGCGCAAGCCGTGCGCGCCCACCGCAAGCTCACCGAGTGCCAGCGCAATTTCCTGCGGATCGGCCGCTACGTCGAATACCTGTTTCGTGCGCGAGAGCACCGTCTGTGTTGAACTCGCGAGCTTCGATGAAAAACGCAATTGCAATGCATTTCGCTTGGGTAAATGACTCACTTCCAGCCAATCCGTCTTCACAGTGCTCGTGTCGCTATCAACGCGAATTACCCGCCGATACAAGCCATCCACTACTGATTCCACACCCGGAATGGCCCGCATCTCGAAGAACGCCAGCAGCCGCGCCCAGTCGTAAGGTGGTCGATACGGCAGCACGAACGTCAACGCATCGGTCTGGTCGGGCGCGTCATTCTCTTTGCCATCCTTGCGCAAACGGGTCGGGCTGAAACGATAGCGCTCAGCGAACAACGTGTTCATACGCCGCACGCTGGAGAAGCCGCTCGCAAAGGCCACCTCCGCCACTGGGAGCGACGTGTCCGTCAACAAACGTTTCGCCAGCAACAAGCGATGCGTCTGCGCATATTGCACCGGCGACACGCCAAACTCTTCAGAAAAAATGCGCCGCAAATGGCGATCCGTCACGCCAATTTTTTGTGCAACGAGCGGCAGATCAAAGTCGTTGGCCACACCATCTTCAATCATGCGCGCCGCAGTGCGCGCCAGCTTCGCGCTCGCCTCGGTCGCTGCAAAGCCCGGAGCCAGTTCAGGGCGACAACGCAAACATGGACGAAACCCCGCCGCTTCCGCCGCCGCCGCACTCGGATGAAAGGTGCAATTTTTTTGCTGCGGCAATCGCACGCGACAAATCGGCCGACAATAAATATGCGTAGAAGAAACGCCCACAAAAAAACGCCCGTCAAAGCGCGTGTCATGCGCCTTCATGGCTTGGTAGCAGGCAGTGGTATCGAGATGCATGGCTGCAGTTTATCTGCGCAGCGCGCGACGTACTAGCCGTTTTCGGACATTATGATTTATTGTTGCCCGACCGACACCTCACTGAAATGAAACCCTTCGGACGGTCGCTGATGCGGCCAATGAGATGTTCCGTGAGCTTTCATTTTGTTGGCTTGGAAACTGCCGCGAGCCCGTCGAAACATCTTCAACTATACGGGCGAACACAAGCAACGGACAGCATGACGTTTCCTATGCCGTTCACAGTGCAGCGAACCTCCTCTCACGCAGTCAATGCATTCGTTCGGCGACACCATTGAGCGGCGGCTCATGGCCGAAAGCGGTAGTTGACATTCGCTGAACGACACGGCAACGTGGGGCCTCCTCGCGCCGGGAGTGAGGCACGGCCGATTTGCCCTAACGCCTGTTCCGGTCGCGGCCGCGCAGTGCCGAGTCATTTCGCAAATGAACCGCGCGTGCAGCGCTTGCATCGCGGCAGTGAAAGTCGCCGGAGTTTGCTAGGCGCGGTGGCGTATTTGCGGTGCACGGGGAGTGTTCCACACCGCCGCCAAGACAAAAGCGATTTTGTACGCCAACGCACAGATGAAACATACACAGGTGCCATTTAATGACGCTGGTTGAAAGTCATCATCATGCCGTCAACCGACTGGAGGGCAAAGCGGTGACTTGCCGATTGACAACAACACTATTGAAAATGCCATTCGCCCGATCGCAATCGGCAAGAAAAACTGGTTCTTCACGGGTGGTGAGCGTGCTGGGAAACGCGCTGCGGCCATTCAAAGTCTGTTTGCAACGGCCAAGCGAAATCAACTCAATCCGGCTGCGTGGCTAACTGACGTCATCGAGAAGCTGCCCGCCTGGCCCAACAGCCGCATCGACGAACTGCCGCCATTTGCCGACTATGGATTCTGGGCTACACACTGACCGTCGTTTCGTCTAGGTGGCGCGGTTGCACGCTTACCTTTTTTGTCTTTGGGGACGCGCATACTCGTGCGGGTTGGTGCGGGAGGCTGAGGACTGCGGGACTGGGCGATTTCGCACTTCTTCGCGGACGGCGGGTCTCTTCACGGCAGTGTTCTCCGGAACGTGGAGGCTCGTGCTTTTCTTAGTCCCGTGCTGCTTCAAACCCACCATCAATGCAATCAATTGCCTACGATCCGGGGGAAAAAGCTGCCGGCGTCAACAGTGCTTGTCGCCGCCACAGGATTGCCTCTGGCCAATTACGGCGTGATCGACTGAATGTACGCGCTGATGTCCGCGACTGGCCGAGTGGCTCCAAATCCGATAGCTCCTGTCGTCAATGACGGTCCTCGTATACCGAGCAGGTGTCGAAGCAGCATTAGCCCATCGGTTAACGCGTCAGTCTGCCCGTTCCCATCGACGTCCATGATCGGCTTGATATTGTCCATGTACTGTGCAATGTCGGTTGGACTAGTGCGCGCGGGGCCAGTGCCAATAGCGCCATTGGTCAGCGATGCGCCAGTAAATCCGAATAGGTAACGGATCATCAACAGTCCATCCGTCGCTGCGTCATAGGCGTTGTTTCCATCGATGTCGATACGCGGCAGCACAGTGTTAGGGGCGAAGGTCGCCGATACGCTGGTCGCGGCGGTGACGTTCACGCTGCACGGGACAGTGCCCACGCAAGCGCCCAGCCATCCCATGAAAATCGATCCCGCAGTTGGAGTATCTGTCAGCGTGACGAGTGTCGCGTTCGCGTACGGCTCCGTGCAGTCGGCCCCACAATTGATTCCGGGCGGGTTGCTGGTGACCGTGCCGCTACCTGTTCCG
>ENA-OBLH01000158-OBLH01000158.1-metagenomes-genome-assembly--contig:-NODE-158-length-24086-cov-3.39407_pt1 | contig 24086 bp, 26 predicted proteins | sample MGYA00153382_OBLH01 | MGnify analysis MGYA00153382
TATTTATTCCGAAATTGTCAAGGTCAGCAAAATGCCTAGGGGTTTTGGGGCCTGGGGGGATATTGTGGCGGTGTTGCGGGATGGATCTCGCCTAGAGATGCGATCGCTCCCCCAGTTCCGGGAAATTTATGAATATATTGTGGAGCGGGTGGCCAATAAAACTGGCAGACCCATTGACGCAGTAAAGGGTTAATTAATAAACTAAGTTAGTTAATTTAACTAAATCAATCTTCCATAAATTACATTTGGGTTTGGGTGGGGCGGCTCTTGTCCCCTCCCACACAGACTGTTATAATACATCAAAAATACAGGTCACTGAAACCTATGGCATTGATCAGTAACGGCAGCAACTTTCTCAAGGTTTTAGTTAATGGTAATAGCTTTGTCAAAGCCCTAGAAACCTCTGAGGCTTTGGGAGTATATGCACCTCTAGAAGGTGGCCATGAAGGCAGGTTTGAGCGGCGACTCCGGGTTAAGGGCTACACTACTTTAAATATTACTGCTAGGGGATTAGGGGATTTAGAATCTTTCCTCACCGGAGTCCACGGGGTGCGCCCTTCCCATCTAGGGAAAAAAAATATCCGTACTTACTTTATCCCGCCAATTATTAATTACCAACTGGAAAATCTTCCCCCCAAATCCAAGGGTTTGGTGCTATGGATCATTGAAGGTATGGTTTTTTCTAGTCAGGAAGTAGAATACTTAGTGGCTCTGGCGAAGAAGACCCCTAAGCTAAAAATTGTGGTGGAAATGGGAGGCGATCGAGAGTTCTCTTGGAAACCTCTAGGTGATGTGTTAGCTGCTGCCTAGATTTATCCCAATTTGATATCTACGCAAAAATTGTATATGTAGTAGGGGCGCAAGGTTTTGCGCCCTTTTTTTAACTCTTGGATTAATCCCTGCTGGAGGCATGGTGTAATAGCGATCGGTAGCCATCCCTTGGGAATCATTACATTCTGAGTTAACCCTAGAATTAGACATTAGCTAGATTGAATTTGAGTTACTAAATCATTAAAAGGTTGCCAATTATCTTCTTCTGTAATTGATCGCCACACTGATTCAATTAATGGGCGTAAGGGAACTATTTGAGGATTGGTAGCCTTAAGAATTTGACTAATTGAACTAACTTGATCCAGAGATAAACCTTGCAGAATATAATGATATAAATTAATCCATTTACTAAATATGGCTGGAGTCTCCGTGTCACTAAAAATCTGCCACTGCGGAAGATGATCTAGACTTTCCCACCAAGAGGGATCAAATACTTGAGCTAGGGTAGAAAAGAAATGATGATAGCCAATTTGAGAATCTTGTAATAACTGACAGGTGAGCAAAACTAATTCTTGGGATTCAGGAGTTTCTAAATCAATAAAACCTAGCTTGCATAACATTAACTGCCGATAATTATTCCAGTAGGTTTGATCAAATTCCTGCAATAAATTTTTGATCGCTTGAGCATCAATAACTGGTTCTAACACCCGACCAAGCATTTCTAGATTGAACTTACAAATCCCTGGTTGATTACCGTAGGCGTAGCGTCCGTAATGATCAAAATATGCTGCGGTAAAGTTCAAATCAAAGGTAGGCAGAAAAGCATAGGGGCCATAGTCAAAACTTTCCCCGGTGATGGACATATTATCAGTATTTAAGACCGCATGACAAAAGCCTGCTTGCATCCATTGGGCGGCTAATTTAGCGACTCGCGCAACTAACTCAGCAAAGAAAAGAGTGTACTTTTCTGGTTGGGGTTCTAGGTGGGGATAGTAGTAGTGAATTACGTGATCAAGAAGTTTCTGAATCAGATCTGGGCGTTTGAAATAGTGTAATCTCTCGAAAGTGCCAAAGCGGATGTGCGATCGACTAAACCGAATCATCACCGAAGACCTAGTAGGCGATGGCTCATCTCCCCGCCACAAACCTTCCCCAGTTTCCACTAAGCTTAAACACCGGGAAGTAGTCACTCCCATTTTGAATAAAGATTCTGCTGCCAAAACTTCTCGCACCCCGCCCTTGAGGGTGAGTTTGCCATCGCCGCCTCTGGAGTAGGGAGTAGTCCCGGAACCCTTAGTGCCAAAGTCGTAGAGTTCCCTATCCACGCCCCGCACCTGCCCGTAGAGAAAACCCCGGCCATCCCCTAAGCGGGAATTGTACTCTCCAAATTGGTAGCCATGATATTTCAACGCCAAAAATGGGCGCACGGCTTCAAAGTTCCCAAAGGCTTGAATAAAATCTGTATCGCTTACTTGCTGGGGGTCTAGTCCAATTATGGGGAGGAGGCGATCGTTCCTAAATCTGAGGATTTGTTGGGGAAATTCGGCGGCAGTAACTACATCATAGTAATCTTCCCCCATTGCTTCCATAGCTGGCTCGTACTGTAGAGTCGTAAACATAGTTGGTTGTTGGTAATCTTAGGTTTAGAATAACATCTGTGACCCAAGGAAAGTACTCTCTGCTTAGACATTTAAGGGATTTAATACACTGGTAGCTCGATCGTAAACTTAGTTCCCCGATCAATTTGAGAATCACAAATTAATTGCCCTTGGTGTTTTTCTACTACAATTTGATAGCTAATAGACAAACCTAAGCCAGTTCCTTTACCTACGGGCTTAGTGGTAAAAAAGGGATCAAAGATGCGAGATTTAGCCTCTGGAGAGATACCAGTACCATTGTCGGTGATTTTGATCGCTACTTTCTGGGGTTGTCTCTGAGAGTTATAGATTAAGTAAGTACAGATGGTAATAGTTGGGTTGACTCCGGGAATTTTAGTATCTAGAGCATCGATCGCATTACTTAGCAAATTCATAAAGACTTGGTTCAGTTGCCCCGCATAACAATCTATCAAAGGCAAATCTCCATAATTTCTAATTAATTGAATATTTACACCTTCAGCCCTAGCTTTGAAACGATGTTGAAGAATGACTAGACTACTATCAATGCCCTCATGAATATCAACACATTTGCGCTCTGCTTGGTCGAGACGAGAGAAATTCCGTAGAGAAAGGACTAACTGCCGGATACGATCGACCCCCACCTTCATGGAGTCCAAAATCTTGGGCAGATCATCACTCAAGAACTCTAAATCAATTTCTTCAGTTTTATGCTGAATTTCTGCCTCTGGTTGCGGGTAATAGCGTTGATACAATTTTAATAATTCCAACAAATCCTTGGCATAATTAACTGTGTGGGAAATATTGCCATAGATAAAATTAACTGGATTATTAATCTCATGGGCAACTCCCGCCACTAGCTGCCCAAGACTAGACATTTTTTCTGTTTGCAGCAGTTGAGATTGAGTTTGTTTTAAGTTGTCTAAAGCCTGGGCCAACTGGGTTGCCTGTTGTTTAGTCCGTGCCAACAATTCTGCCTGCTGGAGAGCTACCCCTAACTGATCAGCAATTTGTTGGGCAAATTCAATTTCCTCTAGTTGCCACTGTCGGGAAGCTTGGCACTGGTGGATACAGAGCAAGCCCCATAGGGTTGGGGTAGGCGCTCCTGGAACAATATGGTAGCGCAGGGGAATAATGAGGTTTGCCCGAATTTGGAATTTTGCCAAAATATCCATATGACAATCACTCAATCCTTGATTATAAATATCGGCTACGGCTTGAATTTGTCCTTGAGCATAACCCGCCGCAAAATTACTGCCAAAGCAGTGATCTTCTACTTGGTGAGCGAGGGCTGAGATAAATTCCGGTTTGACATCTTCCGAGACAAAACTCCCCCGATCGAATCCAGAGTCGGGATCGAATCGAAAAATACCCACGCGATCGGCATCTAAAAGAAGGCGTACTTCTGTAGTTGTCACCTGAAAAATAGTATCGATATCTAGGGATTCTCTAATCTTACCAATTACCAAAGAAAGGATTTTTTGTTGATTTGCTCTTTCCTGAGCTTGGGCGTAGAGTTCTGCTTGGGCTGCTAGGGACTTAACTAACTGGACTGTGTAGTCCTCATCTGAGGGGATAAAGCTAACCTTCCCCAAGAGGTTCTGAATTTCTTTTGTAGCTGTATTTGTAATTTGTAATGAATGGGGAGAATGGTAAACTTCATTACTAACTGAACGCATTAGTATGTCTTCTGCTGGCAGTAGATTTTCAGGTAAAATGTTTGAGTTAGAGGGAGATTTCATAGGTAATGATATATGAAGAATGACGGGGCACAAAGTCATGCCTTAAGTTATAAACTATAAATCTGGCTATGGCATTAGAGAGAATACCTAGATTAAAAAATTCATCTTAAATCTCAATAACTTTGAATAACTTTGAATAACTTTGAAGAAAACAATTGGTCTTGGCAACTCCAGCAGTGGGGGCAGCAGTTTGGCGAGTGGTGGGAACTGCAAACCCAAGGTTGGGGAAGAAATCTGCCGAAATTTACTCTCCCGGATTGGCTGAAAAATCTGGGCTTACCTGCTTGGATCTATCAATTAATTTTATGGATTTGCTTAGGCATAATTTTGCTTTGGCTGAGTTGGCAATTTATTCGTTTTGGGATTCCTTATCTTCAGAAAATTGCCGGGAAGTCTCTCCCTCTTGCTAACTCTACTGCTAAATCCAAGCAACTCAAGGCGCAGAAATGGCTCCAGCGATCGCAAAAGTTTCAAGCTCAAGGTAACTACACCGAAGCCTGCCGCTGCCTATATTTTGCCCTGCTGCAACACCTAGATGAGGTGGGGATGATTCCCCAACAGGATAGTCGGACTGATAGAGAGTACCGCCAGTTGGTCACTCCTCTGCCCGACGATTCTCTATATCAAATCTTGATCAACACCCATGAAGAGCTATGCTTCGGATTGCAAACTATCTCCCCAGAGAAACTTACCCAGTGTCATCAAGCTCTAGAGACGATCATGCAAAATAGTCCCCCAAGTATTCCTAAAACTATGAACCATGAATAAAAAAAAGTGGTGGTTAGGAGCGATCGCCCTGATTTTTCTCAGCCTTTTGTTTATCCTGATTTCTACCCCCAACCAACAGCGTTTGCAAGATGGCTCTACCTACAGCCGTCAACCCAGTGGCTATGGAGCTTGGTATGCAGCGATGGAGCAACAAGGGGCAAAAATCCAACGCTGGCAAAAGCCCGTGACTGATCTTATTAAGAATGCTCCTATCCCTAAGCAAACTGGGATGACTCTCCTGCAAATTTATCCCCAACCTACAGGGAATATAGTTTTGGAGCAGGCTGAGCGAGCATGGTTAGCCCTAGGAAATAAATTAGTAGTTTTAGGTGTGGCTCAACCCGTTACCAAGGCTGAATTTTCTACTACCCATCCTACTGCTGCCGGACTAGTTACAATTCAATCTAGCCGCCGTCGGGTAGCATCTTCTCCTAAAATTCAACCGGAGGAAGAGGTGATTCTGGGCGATCGCTACGGGGCAATTATCTGGCAATCCCAGATTGGCAAAGGGCAATTAATCTTGATCACGACTCCCTACCTAGGGGCAAATGCCTATCAAAAATCACCCGGTAATTTTAAGTTACTTAGCCAATTAGTTGATCAAAAAAATCAAATTTATATAGATGAATATCTCCACGGCTACCGCGATCGAGAGGAAATTGCTAAAGCAGGTGTGGGTAACTGGATAGCTTACTTGGAGCGGACTCCTGTACTAGTAGTCGTTTTGCAGATGGGAGTAATTTTTCTGGTTTTTCTGTGGGGTTACAATCAACGTTTAGGGGCGGTGGTTCCCTTAGTGACTCCGGCAATTAATAATAGTGAAGAATATATCAAGGCGATCGCCGCAGTGTTAGAACGGGCAAATTGTCCAGACTTTCTGGTAAGTACGATCGGCAAGGCGGAACAACTTAAACTCCAAAAATCCCTTGGTTTGGGCAATACTCCCGTCACCCCAGAAATATTACTAGCAGTGTGGCAAGAGCGTACAGGTAAGCCGGCTAAGAAACTGGCAGAAATTTTCCAACAACAGGCTCTAATTACCCAAAATAAGCCCCCGACCTCAGCCATAAAAAGTAAAGCTATTCTTGATCTGCTAGAAAAATGGCGACAATTAAATTAAGATAGCGATCTATTCAGTGATGAAAAACCTATGATGCAGTTACCCAAGGATTTAGATGAGGCAGTAGCTCAGGCAAGGGAATCGACCCAAGCCGCCCTAAAAGATGGCAAAACCCGGATTATGGTGGAATTGGTATTTCCTGAACTGAAGCCAATGGCGATCGCTTGGGATTTTCTCCCGGCTTTAACTAGCTTGTATGGTTCTGGCTTGAAGGTATTTTTCCCTGATACAGGAGCAGCAGCCCTGGCCCGGCGGGATTGGAAATTGGCAGAATTTAAGATTCAAGACTTGGGTAATGGCAGAACGCCCCTAGACCCTAAGATCAGTCCAGAAGATGAGGCGTTTTTGTTAATTGAACCCTCTTCGGTGGAAGTGTTAATCGTGGAAGAACTCTGCCGACTGGCGGGCGATCGTCCCTGTATTTTATTTAACCCCAAACTAGAAGATGTGAGTATTGTGGGGATTGGCTATGCAGCAAGACAATTGCGCGATCGCTTTATTAGCACTCTGGAATCCTACTACTACCTACGCCCGATGGATGATTTTGCTCTGCTCCGTGCCTATCCGAACCAGTGGCAAGTGTGGCAACTAAGGGGGGAAGAATACCAAGTTATTTCTGAGTCTCCCCAAAAGCCCGTAGGAGAAGTATTAGACCAAATCATGATGGGAGGAGAGAAGCAACCCAGCAATGACCCAGATGCTTTAACCAAAAATTCTGGGGGCAAAAGTCCGGGCATAATGGCAAATCTCCAAAGATTCCTCCGAGCGCTCAGTAGTTAATTTGGTTACTTTGACATCCTCACTGGGCTAAAGCTACAGTGATTCTTCACCAAGCGACACCAAAATGATGCCTACTCTGAAGGGGGTTGACGCTTTCACAAGCACAGCAATCTTCCAAATCTGCAATACACCGATGGGAAAAACGCCGCCCAGTAAAGATAAAAACCGAGCCACCGGGCTTAATCACTCTGAGTTATTCTTTTGCCCAAGTGGAAAACCATTCATAATATTGTTTAGAAATTTCTCGATCGGCCTCAGACCAGCCATTAATCGGTTTCCCCCGCTTTTTAAAAACTGCCCCTGCCCTAATTTGTCCGGGGCTGCTTCCCATGTAAGCGGAATTTGTATTAGCGTGCAGCACATCCCAATCTTCTACCCCAATGCCATAGGGAATATCACTCAAAATAAGATGAACATAGTTATCTGGAAGTTTACTTAATCCCGCAATACTATCCGTATTAATTATCTGATTAAGATATTTTGGCATTATTTAAAATAATCTTGCAGGGACGCAACGCCTTGCGCCCCTAGAAGTTATCAGAATTAGCTGAGAAAATTCTGCTTAAGCCTTGGCATACCTAGCAGCAAAGTCATCTAAAGATACAGCTTTGATTTTGCTGGCATTACCGGCAGTCCCAAACTGGTTGTAGCGATCGCCACAAACCTTCTGCATGTACTTAATAGAAGGCTTAAGGAAATGGCGGGGGTCAAACTCAGCCGGGGCTTGAGCTAGAGCTTCCCGGACTGCGGCAGTGATCGCCAAACGGCAGTCGGTATCAATGTTGATTTTCCGCACTCCATTTTTGATACCTTTTTGAATTTCTTCAACAGGAACACCATAGGTTTCAGGAATATTACCGCCATACTCATTAATCAAAGCTAGTAAATCTTCAGGAACAGAAGAAGAACCGTGCATAACTAAGTGGGTATTGGGTAAACGACGGTGAATTTCCGCAATCCGATCCATAGCAAGGATTTCTCCAGTGGGTTTCCGAGAGAACTTGTAGGCGCCGTGGCTAGTGCCGATCGCCACAGCTAGAGCATCCACACCAGTTTTGTTCACAAAATCTACAGCTTCTTCAGGGTCTGTCAATAGTTGATCGTGGGAAAGTACACCTTCAAAACCATGACCATCTTCCTTGTCACCCTTCCCAGTTTCTAAGGAACCCAGACAACCCAATTCACCTTCTACACTCACGCCCACACTGTGAGCTACTTTTACAACCGCCCGGGTGACATCAACGTTGTATTCATAGCTGGCGGGGGTTTTGGCATCTTCTTCTAGGGAACCATCCATCATCACACTGGTAAAACCATGACTGATGGCAGAATAGCAAGTAGAAGGGCCATTACCATGATCTTGGTGCATAGCGATCGGAATATCTGGATAGGTTTCGGCTGCGGCCAAGATCAAATGTTTGAGAAATATTTCCCCGGCATACTTGCGAGCGCCACGGGAGGCTTGGAGAATAACTGGGCTATCAGTTTCGGCTGCTGCCTGCATGATGGATTGAATTTGCTCCATGTTATTAACGTTATAGGCGGGGATACCATAACCGTGTTCTGCGGCATGGTCAAGCAAAAGTCGCATAGGTACGAGTGCCATAAAGAATTTCTCCTAAATTTTTTAATAAGTCTTTGGATAACTTTCTTTTAAATCTTAAAACATTTTGAGCAATTCTCAGCTAAGGAAATTATTCTGGTAACGCAGGCAATATTCTACACTCGTCGAGTAGTTGGTAAGTTGGGTAGAGCAAAGTGAAACCCAATAAAATCAATGATGGCGTTGGGTTTCCTTGTGTTAAACCAACTTACCCTAGTCAAGTAGTTGCGATCGCTAGAAATGAGGAATCTTTAGCCATATCTTATGAAGCATATAGCTTGGCTACATATTCTCCATAGCCGTTGTAGGGGAGAGTCGGGCGGGTTTCCCAAAGCAGACTGGGGGCATCACTAACTATTCTCTCGGTGGCTTGAGACCAACGGGGATGGGGTTTAGAGGGGTTAACGTTTGCTTCCACATCGTACTCATTAGCGTTGATTGTATTCCAGAAAGTTGCCGGTTGAGTGGCCAGAAATTCAATTTTGACGATCGATTTAGCTCCCTTAAAACCATACTTCCAAGGTGTAACCATGCGTAGGGGCGCACCATTTTGCTTGGGTAAGGGTTTGCCATGCACTCCGGTGGCAAAGAAGGCTAGGTCATTCATCATTTCGTCAAGGCGCAAACTTTCTGTGTAAGGCCAAGGACGAGCGCCTAACAAGCTCCCACCTTTGGTAATTTGGGGATCATAGAAGGAGGTAAACCGGACAAACTTTGCCTCACTAGTCGGCTCCACATCCTGCACCAATAGACTCATGGGAAACCCCACCCAAGGCACAACCATTGCCCACGCTTCCACACAGCGAAATCGATAAATCCTTTCTTCGATCGCAAATTTCTTATTTAACTGATCAAGATCGTAGGTGCGGGGATTTTTAACTAGTCCTGTAACCTCTACTTTCCAATTTTCTAGGGGCAATGCTTGAGCTGCTTGCCAGATAGATTTCCCGGTGCCAAATTCATAGAAATTATTATAGGTAGAAGTCAGGCTCTCCGCCGTAATCGGTCTACCGACATCGGTAAAACTGGGGTTACGAATTAGATTTTTGTAGGCAGTTTGGGAGTTAAGAGTGGAGGTGGAATCGTTGTTGCAAGCGGCTAGAGGTAAGGTCGAGGCGGCTAGTCCGGTAGCGATCGCCCCCCGGAGAAACTGCCGCCGGTTGAGAAATACTGCCTCTGGGGTAATTTGATTTTCTGATAGTTGCCAAGCCGGAGAAATTTTGATCAGGGTCATGGAGTTAGCAAGGTTTGTAAGAGGATACTAACTAGTTTCGCAGATCAAAACAGATTTAGACAGATTCAGAAAGATTCAAAGAAATTTAGCACGATCGCTATCTTAAAAAAACCTTGAAAAATCTTGATAAAGTAGGCGATCGGATATTTCCCGAATATTTAATGAAGGCACATGAGGGCGCAAAGTCTTGCGCCCCTACCCTAGGGATTTTGCAGATTGCGTATAGGTCTTATTAGGAGGGAGTCCTAGTAATAGGTTGAGTTAGAGGGGGTTGATTCTCCTAGTCTTCAGGGGGATTGTTAAGCCTCCCGCTTTAGTGCCGATGCTGCCCATGAACTAAAAACACCCCTAGCTATCCTCCAAGGAGAATTAGAGCGCACTCTCTACCGAGCCAAACCGGGTTCTGAGCTTCAGCAGCGCCTGAGTAACCTTCTAGATGAAGTAGGACGTTTAAAAGGAATTATCCGCAAACTTCTCCTTCTTTCCTTAGCAGATGCGGGGAAAATGCGCTTTACGCTGGTAGAGGCAGATTTCTCCACCTTGTTACTAGAGCTAGTGGATGATATAGACATGTTGGCTCCTGATCTGGAAGTGCAGGTAGAGATTGCCCCCAAGTTGCAGGCAAGTATCGATCGAGACCTCTTAATCCAAGTTTTATACAACTTAATTACCAATGCCATCAAATATAACCAGCCCAACGGTTGGCTGAAAATCCACGCCCGTTACCAAAGCCACACAGTAGTAATAACTATTCATAATAAATCTTTGGATTTGTCACCCCTCGATCGACAGCAGATTTTCGAGCGCTTCGATCGGGGCGGAGCCAATCGCAACCACCAAGTAGAAGGGGTGGGACTGGGGCTTGCCCTATCTAGGGAAATTGCTAGGGGACACGGCGGCGATCTCAAGCTAGATAAAACTCCTACTGGATCCACCGCCTTTACCCTCACCTTGCCTAAACCTCTGGCGATCGGGGTAAAATGAAAAAGGTAAAGAAGAGGGAGGTACAGATTATGCAAGCCCAAGAAAAAAAGATTTATACGCTCGAAGATTATCTTGATTTTGAGGTGAATTCTGAAATCCGCCATGAATATATCAACGGAGAAATTATTCCCATGACAGGTGGTACACCTAACCATAATGATATTGCAGGAAACTTGTATATTCTGATTAAATTAGCTCTCAAAGAAAAAGCGTATCGAACATTTTATGTAGACCAACGACTTTGGGTTCCCGATTATAAATTTCATACTTATCCTGATGTAATGGTGGTGTCTAAACCAATAGAACTACAAGCAGGGCGTAAAGACACGGTTACTAACCCAGTATTGATTGCAGAAGTACTTTCTAAATCAACTAAAAACTACGATCAAGATGAGAAATTTGTAGCCTATTGCACCATTCCCACCTTCCGGGAATATCTCTTGATTGATCAATATACTCCCCGTTTACAGCAATATACTAAAGATGATTCTAATCAGTGGATTTTTCGTGAATATGACGGTATGAAAGCTAATTTTGAACTGACATCAATCCCTTGTACAATCTTCTTAGCAGAAGTTTACAGCGATATTGAATTTGAGGCAAAATAGCTTACATAATAAACCAAAATTCATTCTCTTACCTCCTTCCCCCATGCTTACCCAAGATATTCCCCAATCAGAGCGATCAATCAACTGGCAACCAATAATCAAAGAATTCATTACGATCGTCGGCAAAGACCTAGTAGTACAACGGCGAGAGGAATTGATTGCCTACGAATGCGATGGTTTGACTAGCTATCGCCAACGTCCGGCGGTGGTCGTCCTGCCCAAAACTACGGAACAAGTGGCGGCAATTGTGCGAGTGTGCGATCGCCACAACATCCCTTTTATTGCCAGAGGTGCAGGTACAGGGCTATCGGGGGGAGCTTTACCTACCGAGAATTGTGTATTAATTGTCACGGCTCTGATGAAGAAAATCCTCAAGGTTGATCTCGAAAATCAGCGAGTGGTGGTACAACCGGGGGTAATTAATAATTGGGTAACTCAAGCGGTATCGGGGGCTGGTTTTTACTATGCACCGGATCCTTCGAGCCAGATTGCGTGTTCGATCGGGGGGAATATTGCTGAAAATTCTGGCGGTGTCCATTGTTTGAAGTATGGGGTGACAACTAATCATGTATTGGGATTGAAATTAGTCCTGCCTGATGGAGCGATCGTGGATGTGGGGGGACAGGTGCCAGAAATGCCGGGCTATGACCTCACCGGAGTGTTTGTGGGTTCGGAAGGAACGCTGGGGATTGCCACAGAAATTACCCTGCGGATTCTCAAGACCCCAGAATCTATCTGTGTATTATTGGCAGATTTTGGCACGATCGAAGAAGCAGGCGCGGCGGTATCTGACATCATTAGTGCCGGAATTATTCCTGGTGGTATGGAAATTATGGATAACCTAAGTATTAACGCTGTGGAAGATGTGGTCGCCACAGGTTGTTATCCCCGTGATGCCGGGGCAATTTTATTAATAGAAATTGATGGTTTAGAAGTAGAAGTTGCAACTAATCAGCAGAGAATTGGGGATATTTGTACCCAAAATGGTGCGAGAAACCTCACCATTGCCACAGACCCAGAAACTAGATTAAAACTCTGGAAAGGGAGAAAAGCTGCCTTTGCAGCGGCGGGTCATATTGCTCCTGATTACTATGTCCAAGATGGGGTAATTCCTCGGACTCAAATGCGTTTTGTACTTAAAGAAATTGAAGCTTTAAGTGTTAAATATGGCTACCGAATTGCTAATGTTTTCCATGCGGGAGATGGGAATCTTCATCCTTTAGTACTTTATGATAATTCTATTCCCGGAGCTTTAGAAGAAGTGGAAGAGTTGGGGGGAGAAATTCTTAAGTTATGCGTCAGAGTTGGCGGGAGTATTTCTGGAGAACATGGAGTAGGGGCAGATAAAAAATGCTATATGCCGGATATGTTCAGTGAGGCCGATCTTGAAACTATGCAGTTTGTGCGGACAGTTTTTAATCCTCAAAATTTAGCAAATCCGGGTAAAATATTTCCCACTCCCCGCACTTGTGGAGAAGGAGCAAAACAGGGGCAGACAAAACAATTTGAAGGTGTAGATCTATTCTAGCTTAATCCCCATTTTCCATTACCTATAACCAATTCCTTGTAAGGTGGGCATTGCCCACCCTACTACTATTTTAAGCCTTCTTGGACTCTCCATAAACCAGTATAAATCCCCTGCTGGATAATCAATTCTTCGTGGGTTCCTTGCTCTACTACCTTGCCATACTCCAAGACATAAATACAATCGGCATTTCTAATAGTAGATAGGCGATGAGCGATCGCAATCGTGGTTCTATTTTTAGTAATTTTTTCTAAAGATTTCTGAATAGCTGCTTCAGTTTCATTATCTACAGCAGAGGTGGCTTCATCCAGAATTAAGATGGGGGGATTTTTGAGAATGGCTCTAGCGATCGCAATTCTTTGGCGCTGACCACCCGATAGTTTTTGTCCCCTTTCCCCGACGATCGTATCATAACCGTAGGGTAATTGAGTGATAAATTCATGAGCCTCCGCTACTTGAGCTGCCGCAATAATTTCTGTAGGTGTAGCATCAAAGGTTCCGTAGGCAATATTATCAGCAACTGTGCCATGAAATAGAAAGACATCTTGACTAACTAAGCCCATACTTTGCCGCAGATCTCGTAATTTAATCTGCCGAATATCTACACCATCAAGAGTAATTATACCTTCATTAATTTCATAAAGCCGAAGGAGTAATTTCACCAGAGTACTTTTCCCGGAACCGGTAGAACCAACGATCGCAATAGTTTTCCCGGCCGGAATATCTAAGGATAAATTAGTCATGATCGGCAGGCGGTCTTGATAGCTAAAACTAATATTTCTAACTAATATTTCCCCTTTTACTGCTCCTAAAGTTAAGGACTTAGTCCCGGAACAAATAGTGATGGGAGTATCGAGAAGACCCATAACTCGATTAGTAGAAGCCATCGCTCTCTGATACTGATCTAAGGTTTCCCCCAGACGGGTCAGAGGCCACAATAAACGCTGGATCAAAAATACCATAACACTATAGTTTCCTACCGATAGCCTACCTTCCACGGCAGCCATCCCGCCTAATAATAAGGTGGCGGTAAATCCTAACAAAATTAAAATTCTAATCAGGGGAATAAAAGCTGCGCTATACTTAATTGCTCGGCGGTTACTATGGCGGTAAGCATTACTTTCTATCCTTACTCTTTCTAGTTCATAGGTTTCGGAGGTAAAACTTTTAATAGTAGTTATTCCCCCCAAATTATTGGACAGACGACTATTAATAAAACTAGCTTTTTCTCGGACTTCGGCATAGCGGGGAGCAAGGAATTTTTGAAAAGCGATCGATCCCCACAAAATAAAGGGCATGGGCAGCATAGACAACCAAGCTACTTCTGGAGCAAGCCAGAAAAATGCGCCGCCAATAATTAATACAGTGGTGACAACTTGAATAACTTCATTTGCCCCAGAATCAAGAAATCTTTCTAGCTGATTAATATCATCATTAATGATAGACATTAAAGTTCCGGTGCTACGTTCTTCAAAGTAAGCTAGTTCTAATTCTTGTAAATGACTATAGGCATCAACCCGCAAATCATGCTCAATGGTTTGGGATAAGTTACGCCATAAACAAGCATAGGCATACTCAAAAGCTGATTCTAAACTCCAGATAATAAAAGAAAGCAGAGAGATAAATACAAATTGCTGCCATAGGTCTTTAATTCCTAGCTGGGCAATGATAGAATCTTGTTTTTTAATAATAATATCTACCGCTATCCCTATCAGTGCCGGGGGAGCTAGATCGAAAACTTTATTAAGAATAGAAGAGGCGATCGCTAACCAAATATCTTTTTGATAGCGACTGCCGTAGTTAATAAGGCGAATTAAGGGGGGTTGAGGCTGACCTGATTTTGTATTCAAAGTTTTTATATTTAATTATAATAATTTAAGCCATAGGTAGGGGCGCAAGGCCTTGCGCCCTTACTATATCTGTGATCTTTATATATAATCCTATTTAAGAAGCATTTCTTTCTAGGGCTAATTGAATTAATTGATCGACTAACTCGGCAAAGGAAACCCCACTAGCCGCCCAAAGTTGGGGATACATACTAGTCGCAGTGAAGCCGGGCATGGTATTGATTTCATTGATTAATACTTCCCCACTGGCTTCCACATAGAAAAAATCTACCCGTGCTAAACCCGCACAATCTAGTGCCTGAAAAGCAGCGATCGCCATATCCTGAATTTCCTTAGTAATTTGGATTGGTAGATCAGCCGGAATTGCTAAACCAGCCAAACCCTCGGTGTACTTCGTTTCATAGTCATAAAAATCACTGGTAAAACTAATTTCTCCCACTACAGAGGCTTTGGGATGATCATTCCCCAGCACTGCACATTCTACTTCCCTTGCTACTACCCCGGCTTCGACAATAATTCGCCGATCGTAACTAGCGGCACTATCGAGGGCTGCCTCTAATTCTTGTCTAGTGCGGACTTTGCTAATTCCTACAGAGGAACCCAAATTAGCAGGTTTAACAAAACAGGGATAGCCTAATTCTGTTTCTAGAGCATCACCCAGGGCTGGAAAAACACAGGGATTAGAATAAATTTGCGATCGATTCACTGCTCGATATTTTACTTGGGGCAGTCCTGCTTGGGCAAAAATCATTTTCATCGCAATCTTATCCATGCCTAGGGCAGAACCCAAGACTCCTGAACCGACAAAAGGGATTTGTAATAGTTTCAACAATCCCTGCACCGTGCCATCTTCCCCATTCGGCCCGTGGAGGATGGGGAACCACACATCAACACTAGATTGCTCAAGGTCACTATTCTCTGCCCTATTTTCTGGGGTTAGAGCCACAGCTTGAGCCATGACGGCTAGAGGAGCTGAGGTTTTTGTTTCTGTCTCCGATAGCGATCGAGCTTGTCCAGAAGTCAACACCTCTTGGGCTAAGTTACCCGCCTGCCAGAGACCATCTTTTTGGATATAAAAAGGCTGTAATATGTACTTAGAGCTATTTCCATCTTCTGTGAGGGCTTGAGCGATCGCCCGTGCCGAACTAATCGACACTTCATGCTCCCCAGAACAACCCCCAAATAACAAACCCACCCTAACCTTAGTCATGCGATCGCTCCCTCAACTTTTTCGTAAAATATCCTTAAAATACTAAGGCATAGTTAGCAAATTCTGAACAACTGCATAAAATCCTGAACAAAATCATGCCATCTCTCCCCGAACTACCCCAAAAACTACCCATTTCGCCCCTAATTCGCCTCACTCTCCTCTTGCTTTATATCGCCCTAATTATCCCTCTCCCTTTCTTAGCTGCCGCCACTGCTGCCCCTATTTCACCTAATTTACTCTGGCTTGGTTCTGGCATTGGTTTAATTTTGATTTATGCGGCTCTGACTGAGCAGGTAATTTTAGATGAAGAGCGAATTCAGGTTATCTATCCCCGATGGAATAATTGGATATTTCGCCGCCAATGGCAGTTAGCTTGGACAGAGATTAAAGACCTGAAAATGCGAACAACGGGGCAAGGAGGATTAGTTTATTACTTTATTAGTAAGTCCTCAAATCAAGCCTACTTATTACCCATGCGAGTAGTAGGTTTCACAAAATTAGTTGCGATCGTTCAAGCAAAAACTGGGATCGACACTACCGATATTCGTCCTTTGGCACAGCCGTGGATGTATTTGATTTTATTGGGATGTAGCTTGTTATTATTATTAGTAGATAGTTGGACGATCGTCACTGCTTTAACTATGCAAAGTTAACCACAAAATAAAATTGTACCTACTCTGCTACCTATTTCTATTAGACTTTTCCGACCCCAAGATGCTACCCAAATAGCTCAATTATTTCATGATACAGTACGGACAATTAACCGCCAAGATTATTCTCTTAACCAAGTCAAGGCTTGGGCGCCCGATGACCTCTACTTTCGAGATTGGGTCAAGATTTGTAGTAATCGATTTACCTATGTAGCGGAAAATGTATCAGAAAATGGGGATCAAAAGCAAGGAATAATTATTGGTTTTGCAGAATTAGAAATAGATGGCCATATTGATTGTTTCTACGTTCATAAAGATTATCAATCTAGAGGGGTGGGTAAGAGTTTGTATCAAGCGATCGAATCCCAAGCCCTAAAACTAAATTGCGATCGCCTCTACACCGAAGCTAGTATTACTGCTAAAGCATTCTTCCAACGACAAGGTTTTACGATAGAGCAAGAACAGCAGGTAGCAGTCAGAGGTGAAGTTTTCAAAAATTATCGCCTGTCAAAACTAGTAGGGGCGCAAAGCCTTGCGCCCTAATTTACTCCCTACCCGCCCAGCAGAAGACAAAAACTCCCAATCCCCAGCCACAGCAGAAACCCATAGCGAGTTAAATTTAGGGCTTGCATAATAGTATTCTCAGTAATCGGTTGGCGATCGTCCCCCAACAAGGGCTTAGATTTAATCACTCCCTGATAACTATTATCTCCCCCCACCTGTACCCCCAAAATGGCAGCATAAACACCCTCACTCCACCCAGAATTGGGGCTGGGGTCTTGGGGAGCATCCCGGAGGCAAATCGCTAGCACCTCTAGGGGACGACCGGAAAATAGAGCTAAAGTCAGGACATGGAGACGGCAGGGCAACCAAGTGAGCAGGTCTTCTAGTTTGGCGCTAGCCCAGCCTAGGTAAGTATAAGGAGGAGTGAGATAACCAATCATGGAGTCTAGAGTACTCAAGGCCTTGTAGGCGATCGCCAGCCCTACCCCCGGCAGTCCCCAAAACGTTACCCCCACTAATCCATAAAATAGAGGCGCCATCACCCCATCGGTAGCATTTTCAGTCACGGTTTCTAGCACAGCCCGATAGATATCTGGGGTGGATAACTGGGCTGTATCTCTTCCCACATAACGGCTCAGAACTTGCCGGGATATCTGCTCATCTCCTATTTTCAAAGGAGTCAAAACTTCCACTGCCGCATCCCGTAAACTTTTTCCTGCCAAACAACTAGCCAAGGTGAAGCTACTCAGTGCCAATCCTAAGTTTAGATTAATAGTCGTAGCTATTTGAATACCCCAAGCAGTTGCACTGCTACTACCTAATAAAAGGATAAATAATAAATAAATTCCTGCTACTCTTTCTAAAATTTTTTGGTAAGATTGTTGTTTCTCTGGAGTCAAAAAATTCTTTGATTTTAGTTGCCAAGTTGCCTCAACCTGCCAAAAAAGCTTTGTATACTTAGCGATCGCCCAACCCATAACTTGCACTGGATGTAAGCACCAAACTGGATCGCCTATTAAATAATCTAGAAAGGCGGCGATCGATAAACAAGATAAACTAATTAAAGCTCCTTCCATAGACTTACATAATACCTAACATAATACCTAAATAATAAAGCTGGCCTCTTCCCCTTGCGCCGCCTGCCAACTCCGAGCATCATAATATAAATCTGCCAGAGTAATATTGTACAAGGCAGTTTTTAATTTGTCATGAAGTTGTCGCCAAAGACTGAATGTCACCCAATCTTCTGCCTCATTAACCTCAGGTGTATAGCGAGATAAAGGCTCAATAGTTTCCCCTACTGCCTCTAAAATTTGGCCTAGAGATATCTCCTCTAGATGCCGAGCTAGATAATAACCTCCTTTGGCTCCCCTAACTGAGGTAACTAAGCCAGCTCGACGCAGTTCGATTAATATTTTCTCTAAATAAGCAGCAGGAATAGATTGACGCAGGGCAATTTGTTTTACAGAAGAGAGACTTAATCTTGGTTGGAGGCTTAAGTCTAACAGAGCCTTAACGCTATAGTGACCACGAATTGTCAGCTTCATAAGGTGGTTAAAGGTGGTTAAAATTTCTGGAGTATCGAGTCTGTCTTTCTATAATTGTACAGGTTTCCTAACAGTATCCTTTGAGCGATCGCCTTGATTTATCACTGGGTCAGGGGCAAGGAAATACTAAAACTTTTCCACAAATTTAACTTAAAATGTTGACATTTAATCGGTAATGTTGTTTCATTATTCATAAATACCCCTAGTTTTGTTTACCTAGCTGAAATGGAGGTAAAGCAAAATCTAGACTAAAATAAATCTAAATTGATTCTACACGTAAATACATGGTGAAAAAGAAAAAGGATTCCCCTCTAGAGGGAGACGAACTGCTAGCAAAAATCAAAGACATGCCCCAAGCCTCTAAGGAAGAAAAAGCACGGGCATCTGGCTACTATACTGTCACCAAAAACAATATAGAGCGAGTAAATATGATGAAATTCCTCAATGCTTTAATAGATGCAGAGGGAATTGAATTAGATGGTAAGTTCAATGGTTTAGGTAGAGGTGGTCGCAGTGCTAGTTATCGAATTAGTGTCCAGTCTAATGGTAATTTGTTGATTGGTGCTGCCTACACAAAGCAAATGGGACTGAAACAGGGAGATGAATTTGAAATTTCCTTAGGTCGGAAACATATCCATCTCAAACAAGTGGATCTAACTTCTGATGAAGAAACCTTAAAAGCATAAGGGCGATTTCGTTAGCTAAATCTTTCTCCACCTGCTAGGTATACTTTGTTAGCTTCTCTAGCTTAAAGAGTTGATAGAGCAAAGTTGGGATAGTTAAAATTTCAGGCTTTAGGCTCAGAAAAGTAAGCAAGGGAATTTACCCCCTTGCCGCTTTTGTTTTAAATATCTTTTGTTTCAGAAAAAGAGGAATTAAGGATAATTCGCTACACATTAGGATTAATTAAAAAGTGGCCTCTGGAGGGGCGATCGATCGATGAGCCTCCTGCATCGAATTGCTAGTTTTTGATTTATTTGTAGGATTATTTTGTTGAAGATTGGCAGGACTCGGACTAGTAAATATGGTGGGTAGTTCTGGCAATAAACTCCTACTTTCTTGGGGCATAATCACGGCTAATCCTCCCAAGGCTCCGGCAACTAAAGTAGAGTAGCCAAGGTAAAGATGGATTGGTCTGATATAGCTGGAAGATGAAGGGGAATCCTGATACCAAGATGGCAGAGTACTTTTGGTTATATCAGGCTGAGGTAATTTTTGGAGTAGAGATGGGGCATCTAGATGTAAAACTGCGGCTAATCGATAAATAAAGCCCCGGAGATAGACATCTTCAGGCAAGGTTTTTAAATCTCCAGTTTCTAAGGCAATAATTTGATGGAGAGTAATGAGAGTAAGACTCCGTACATAATCGATCGACCAACCTTTTTGAATTCTAGCCTGATGAATTATTAGTCCAATCTCTTTTAATCCCTCTTCTCTTGATTGATCTAATTGAGCCATCAATTCTACCTTGGTTAACTTCTTACCTCGCTTTGGCTTGGATGAGGGAAGGGTAGATAGGGACGGGAGATGGGCAGATTGTAGAGGAGAAGGGTTAATACTACTAACAGGAGGATTGATGGAGTCGGGCGGGGCAGAATTAAGGTGAATAGGATAAACAGATTGAGGAGATTGAGTACTTCTTTCTTCCGTAATTGGCATAGGGTTTAACGGCTGTGAATCTAGAGAAATATTTTCAATTCTGGAATAGTGATGACTAGGAATAGAGTTTTGGATAACTAGCTTTTCCTCTTTCTCTTCGGTATTTGTGGCTACAATATTACAATGTTTAGCCAGTTCTCGAAAAGTCAATCTAATTGCCTCTCTTCCCAAAGAACCGAGAGTCAAGGAAAGATTGGCAACTGATTTGCCCAAGGAATTTTCTAACCCTGTCAAAGATTGAAGATATATTTTACTTTCCATAAAATCTGTTTCTATCCGCTGAAGAATATGCCGTAGTTCCCCTTGAGATATTTTAATTGCGGGATTGTTGTAACTTTGATACATACTTTCCATAACCATAAGATTTTGTCTCCTTGCCCAAAAGGTAGCTACGTTGTAGAAATATATTAAGGATTTTTTGCTAGCAATTGCCGTTCCAGTCAAAAGAGGCAAGGAGTTTTAGCCCCTTGTTCTTATACATTAATTTCTTAGTCGTTTTGGCTCTTGCTATAGCTCTAATTGAATACTTAATCCTTGTTAATCTTTTCTATGATAGGCAGAGAACTCCGGATTACTATTGAAGGAATTACGGATTTGTAAGGGAATATTTAGAGAATATTTAAGGATATTTATGGAAAAAGAACTGTTGCCCACCAAAAGATTAGGTAAATCTACGATCGCTATTACCAACATTGTGATGGGAACTTGGCAGGCAGGAAAACGCAACTGGGTAGGAATTGAAGATGAAGAGAGCATTGCTGCAATTCGAGCGGCGATCGAAGGGGGGGTAAATACGATCGATACAGCGGAAATTTATGGGGATGGTCATTCAGAAAGGATTGTTAGTAACGCCGTGGGCAATTTACGCCAGCAATTAGTTTATGCCACCAAGGTATTTCCCAACCATCTAAAATTTGAACAGGTAATTACAGCGTGTGAGCGATCGCTCCAAAATTTACAGACCGATTATCTTGACCTTTATCAAATCCACTGGCCTAGTGGGGCTTTTAAGAGTGAAATTGTTCCTCTAGAAGAAACCATGCGGGCGTTGAATTTGCTCAAAGAACAGGGAAAGATTCGGGCGATCGGGGTGTCTAACTTCTCCCTGAGTCAACTTCAGGAGGCTTGTCAGTATGGCCAGATCGAGAGTATCCAGCCTCCTTATTCTCTATTCTGGCGATCGGCGGCAGCAGCAGTTCAAGATTATTGCCGAGCAGAAAATATTTCGATCCTAGCCTACTCGTCCCTAGCTCAGGGCTTACTTACGGGTAAGTTTACGGCAGATCATCAGTTTGCCCCTGGGGATCATCGGGGTAGCCATCGCTTACTAGAACCGGATAATTATCAACGAGTCCAGCAGGCTTTAGGAGAGTTACGCCCGATCGCTACTCAGTATAATTGCACCCTAGGTCAACTTGCCCTTGCTTGGTTAATCTCCCATCCCCAAACCCACGCCATAGTCGGAGCAAGATCGCCCCAGCAAGCCGAAGAAAATGTTCAAGCAGGAGAAATCCAAATTAGCCCAGAGGACTTGGGGAAGATGGAAGCGATCGGGCGGACAGTCACCGATCACCTAGACCAAAACCCCCTCCAGTGGACTTTTTAGGATTACAAAAAAATTATAGAAAGAGGGCGCAAAGCCTTGCGCCCCTAGGAAATATGGAACTTTTAGGGAAGTTCTATTAAAAAACACTCTGACTCCGTGTTAAACTAGCTAAAAGCAATATTTATGACTGCTAAATTAATTATTAACAGGTAAAAGTACAAAGAATGACTCAAGTAGTTGTTGGTCAAAATGAGGGCATTGATTCAGCCCTACGTCGCTTCAAGCGTCAAGTCTCCAAGGCTGGTATTCTGACAGAAGTTCGCAGACACCGCCACTTTGAAACCCCTCTAGAAAAGCGCAAGCGTAAAGAAGAAGCTCGCCGCAAAAAACGTTGGCACAATTAGAAAGCTTCTAGAGAAAAATTCTAGCGCAGTTCTGAATTAGTCTTTGAAAATAAAATTACAGCGATCAGCCAATTAATAGCGATCGCTGTTTTTAAGCATATTTAGTAGGGGGAGCAAGGCCTTGCTCCCTGAGCTATAAAGACTAGTTAAATCTTAAGAAAGAGGCAAGGAAAACCAAAAGGTACTGCCTTTGCCTAGCTGACTTGTGACTCTAAGTTCCCCTCCTTGGAGTTCTACGAAGCGGCGACAGATCGCTAAACCAATACCTGTACCCCGATGGTTGAGTTCGATCGCTTTAGTTCCCCGCCAGAAGCGATCGAATATATAGGGCAATTCCTCTGGAGCAATTCCTAAACCCGTATCTACAACAGCAAAATCCATCCAGCGATTTTCTAGACCCACTCGCAGGGTAATGCTGCCAGAATTGGTATAGTTGAGGGCATTCCCCAAGAGATTTACTAAGACCTGTTCTAGGCGATCAATATCTGCCAAGACAGGGGGCAGATGGGGGCTACAATCTAGGATAATTGCGGGATCTGCGCTCATAAGTTGATCCTGAAATCTCTCTACCAAAGAATTTAATAGGGGATACACTTGCACCGGCTGGAGATTAATCGGCAAATAACCCGCCTCTGCCTTAGATAGTTCCTGCACGTCATTAACTAGGCGCTGCAATCTTTTTGTCTCCCGCATCAACCTCGTATAAATTTCCGGACTGGGGGCAATCTTATCCTCAGCCAGTTCTTCAAGATAGCCTTGGACTATAGTTAAGGGAGTCCGTAACTCATGGGTTAGATCTCCAATAATTTCCCGCCGCCGCTCTTCCACCCCGGCCAGGCTAGCCGCCATCCGATTAAAACTAGCACTAAGGCGATTAATCTCTGGAATCTCACTAGCGGGGAGGCGTTCAGCTAGGTCTCCAGCCGCAAAGCGCTGGGTGATTTTTTCCATTTGGGTCAGGCTCTTGATAATCCGTTGAGACATCCAGTAGCTCAAAGCCCCAGCGGTGCTTCCCCCAGTAATTACTGCCCAGAAGGTACTATGGTTCCAAGCTGCTTCAAAACCATCGATCAGGTAGGTACGCACAGGATAGCTGATGGTAAAATTCCGGGCTTGTAACTCTTCTAAATAAAGAACAAAATAGCGGGGAGAAGATAGTTTGCCAATAATTACTAAACTACTAACTCCGACTATTAATACTAATAAATGGGATAAAAATAGACGCGATCGTAAATTAATCTTAGGCATAGAAATGTTTAATCAAGGTGGGGGATCAAGGGTAGCTTCTAATTCAGCTTAAGATTTTGCTCTTGAACTACTTTGTAGTTACAATATAAATTATGAGTGAGTTAGTCTTTGACTGGGACAATCAAAAAGCCAGAGTCAATGCACGTAAACATGGAGTTTCTTTTGAAGAGGCATAAACTGTGTTTTATGACGAGAATGCTAGGTTGCGCTACGATCCAGACCATTCAATAGATGAAGATCGATATATACTTTTAGGTATTAGCAGCGCACTTCGCCTTTTGGTGGTTTCTCATGTTTATCGGGAGAAAAAAGAAGTAATTCGCTTAATCTCGGCTCGTCAGGCAACCAAGCAAGAAGGTCAACAATACCGTAAGTTTAACCTATGAAAAATGAATACGATTTTTCTGAATCAGTTAGAAATCCTTACTTCAAAAAGCTGAAAAAACAGGTAACGATTCGGCTTGAGGGGGAAGTGGTGGATTATTTCAAAGGCTTATCTGAAGAAATGGGAATTCCCTATCAGAGCCTGATCAATCTCTACCTTCAAGACTGTGTGCGATCGCAAAAAAAGCCATCCTTGGAGTGGGTACAAAATGTCTGATTTATCAGCATTCATCCAGCTAGGCGATCGCATATTCTCCTAGATGCTTGCTAATATTACAGCAGATTGCAATTTAGTAAGCTACAATCTTGATCTTCAAATCTCCCTTTGCAAGGGAG
>ENA-OBLH01000160-OBLH01000160.1-metagenomes-genome-assembly--contig:-NODE-160-length-23924-cov-3.46131_pt1 | contig 23924 bp, 20 predicted proteins | sample MGYA00153382_OBLH01 | MGnify analysis MGYA00153382
ACCCGGAGTATTTGATCAAGCAACTGCAAGAGTACAAATCAGGCAAGCGAGCCAACGCCATCATGCAAGGCTTGGCTGCCGCGCTTTCTGAAGACGACATGCGTAACATTGCTTACTGGGTTACTACTAAAAAAGTCAAGCCAGGTTTTGCTACTGACAAAACCCAGGCCGCGTTGGGCGAGCGCATTTACCGCGGCGGCATTGCTGAACGCGGCATTACCGCGTGCGCAGGCTGCCACAGCCCGAACGGCGCTGGAATCCCCGCGCAAAACCCGCGCTTGGGCGGCCAGCACGCCGAATACGTTGCGGCGCAACTGACGTACTTCCGTGAAGGTGTTCGCAAAAATAACCTGCAAATGTCGCAGGTTGCCGCCAAGCTCAATGACCGTGAAATCAAGGCCTTGGCCGACTACGTGGCTGGTTTGCGCTGATCTAGCCAGCCTTTACTTGCCAACCCGCCCAAGCGTCGAGTGATGCTCTGGCGGGTTTTGTTGTTTCTGGACTACCCAGAACTTGTGGAGCATTTCAGAATCCATGTAAGACTTGGCGGCGTATTAAGACCAACTGCCAGTCGCCATTCATTTATTGACCTGTAAGGACTTTCACATGCTTATAAAAACCCATGCCAACGGCTACAGCCACGCGCTGCCTAGTGAAATCACCACCCACGGCATTTACCAAGGCCGCCGCGAGATGATGAAACTGATGGCAACAGGTGCTGCCGGGGCTGCACTGGCGAGTTGGGCGGGCCGTGAAGCAATGGCGCAAACGGTGGCCAAACCGGGAAAGCTGGCCACATTGGCGGGCGGTAAATCGGCAGTGGCCGGTGCGATGGTGATGGAAAAAATCACTGAGTACAAAGATGTGACCACCTACAACAATTTCTACGAGTTCGGTACCGACAAGGCCGACCCGGCCAAAAACGCAGGAGCGCTGGTCACCAAGCCTTGGTCGGTGGCCATTGAGGGTTTGGTCAAGCAACCCAAGACTTACACACTGGAAGACCTGCTCAAGCTTAGCCCGCAAGAAGAGCGCATTTACCGTTTGCGCTGCGTTGAAGGCTGGTCAATGGTCATCCCATGGGTGGGATATTCGTTGTCTGAGCTGATCAAAAAAGTCGAGCCACTGGGCAGCGCCAAATACGTTGAGTTTGTGACGCTGGCTGACCCCAAAACGATGCCCGGCGTAGGCTCACGCGTTCTGGATTGGCCGTATGTTGAGGCGCTGCGCATGGACGAGGCCATGCACCCGCTGGCACTGCTGAGTTTCGGCATGTACGGAGAAGTGCTGCCCAACCAGGCTGGCGCGCCAGTGCGCATGGTGCTGCCATGGAAATATGGTTTTAAAAGTGGCAAGAGCATCGTGAAAATCCGCTTCACAGACAAAGAACCAAAAACGGCGTGGAACAAGGCTGCGGCAAATGAGTATGGCTTTTTCTCTAACGTCAACCCGGACGTGGACCACCCGCGCTGGAGCCAGGCCACCGAGCGCCGTATTGGTGAAGACGGCCTGTTCGCAAAAAAACGCAAAACGTTAATGTTCAACGGCTACGAGGCGCAGGTTGGTCAGCTGTATGCAGGCATGGATTTAAAGAAAAACTTCTGATCATGACCCGACAAAAGGCCTTGCTGCACCCCGCAGCAAAGCCCATTCTCTTCATGGCCTGCCTGCTGCCGTTTGCGTGGCTGCTGTACAGCGCTTTGACCAACCAGCTGGGCGCCAACCCGGCTGAGGCGCTGATCCGGGCCACCGGCGACTGGACGTTGCGCTTTATCTGCATCGTGTTGCTCGTCACCCCGCTACGCACCATCTCCAACACCCCTGCGCTGGCGCGCTTTCGGCGCATGCTGGGTTTGTTTGTGTACTTTTACGTGGTGATTCACCTGCTGAGCTACAGCGGGTTTGACATGGGTTTTGACGTTGGCGATGTCGTCAAAGACATCATCAAACGGCCATTTATTCTGGTCGGCTTTTTAGCGTTTTTGTTGCTGACACCGCTGGCTGCCACGTCGTTTAATGGCGCGATCAAAGCCCTGGGTGCCAAACGCTGGCAATTGCTGCACAAGCTGGTGTATGCGATTGCAGGGCTGGGGCTGCTGCATTTTTTCTGGATGCGTTCGGGCAAAAACGACTTCGCTGAAGTATTTGTTTACGCCGCCATCATTGCTGTACTGCTAGGTTGGCGTGTGCAGCAGTATTTGAGTAAAAAACGGCTTTTAGCCAATAAAATCGGGCGCGAGCAGCTATCAAATTAATATTTTAATGAACTGGCGCTGTGGCCGTTAAAGCAAGCGTTCGTGGCGCATCAGATCTTGCGGCGTTTCTCTTTGGCGAATAAGGTGGACTTGGGCGCCATCGACCAGCACTTCAGCAGCGCGGCCGCGCGTGTTGTAGTTGCTCGCCATACTCATGCAGTACGCACCGCTTGACAACACCGCCACGTACTCGCCCGCTACCACGCTCAATTCGCGGTCACGTCCAATCCAGTCACCGCTTTCGCATACCGGTCCGACCACGTCGAATTGGGTAGTCGGCTTCTCGTTGAGCTGCGTTGGCACAATCGCGTGAAACGCCTGGTACAGCGCCGGGCGGGGCAGGTCGTTCATGGCGGCATCAATAATGCAAAAGTTTTTTTGCTCGCCGGGTTTGATAAAAATCACCTCGCTCACGCACACGCCAGCGTTACCGACCAACGAGCGGCCCGGCTCAATCACCAGCTTTTTACGCGCGTGGCCGCGTGCGTCAATCTTGGCCAGCAGTTGCCGCCACAACTCATCAGCTGCTGGCGGCGTATCGCCGTTGTAATTGATGCCGAGTCCACCACCAAAATCGATATGGGCAATTGGTATGCCTGCTGCCTCAATTCCCTCGACCAGGTCAAGCACCCGATCCATCGCGTCCAGGTAGGGCGTAACTTCAGTGATTTGCGAACCAATGTGGCAATCGATCCCCACAACATGCAAGCCACTAAGTGAGGCTGCATGCTGGTAAACGCGCAAAGCATCGCTGTGGGCCACTCCAAACTTGTTGCCCTTCAGGCCAGTGGAGATGTACGGATGTGTTTTAGGGTCAACATTGGGATTGACGCGAATACTGACGGGCGCGCGAAGACCCAGCTCGAGCGCTACGGCCGAGAGCACATCCAGCTCGGCTTCACTTTCTACGTTAAAGCAGCCGATACCAGCCTGCAAAGCCAAGCGCAATTCGATTCGCGTTTTGCCCACGCCCGAAAAGATGACTTTTTTAACGTCTCCGCCAGCGGCCACAACCCGAGCCAGCTCGCCGCTAGAGACGATATCAAAACCGCAACCGGCTGCTGCAAACACCTGCAAAACGCCAAGCGTTGAGTTGGCCTTCATGCCGTAGCAAATTTGTGCGTTGCGCCCGGCAAAGCCGCGCTGGTACGCGGCCAAGGCGTTTAGCATGGATGCCTTTGAATATACAAACAGCGGCGTGCCAAATTGCTGGGCCAATGCGCTCAATGACGCACCCTCAACGTGCAGTGCGTTTCCTTGGTACGCAACGAAAGGATGTCCGGCGAGCGGGGTCACTTGGCGGCCGACGCTGTGGTCGCAGGTGCGGGCGCTGCGCTGGCAGCAGAACCAGCGGGAATTGCTGGGGTTAACAGTGTGAACGGAACGCTTTGTGGTGCGAGAAAAAGTGGGCCACGCTGGCCGCAACCAGCAACTAAAACGGCTGTTACCGCAAACAAGCCATTGGTCAGCAGGCACGTTGCGCAACGCCCTAAAATTCGAATTGAAAAAATCATCATTGGATTGTAATGACCGACCTTGAGTATTTGAACCACGCAGAAGCTGCTTTGCGAGCCGTTGAATTGTCATGCGACAAAATCAACGAGACGACCGACGCTGACATAGACAACCAGCGCAGTGGCGGCATGATCACGTTGACGTTCGTCAATAAGAGCCAGATTGTGATGAATCTGCAAAAGCCGCTACAAGAAATCTGGCTGGCGGCGAAGGCGGGTGGCTTTCACTACAAATGTATTGACGGAAAGTGGCTGGACACCAAAAATGCAGCAGAATTTTTTGCGGTACTGACCAGAGAAGCCAGCGCGCAAGCCGGGCAGGCGGTGGTGTTTAGCTCTTGAAGAGATCCAAAATACGCTTTTTTTCGTCACTCGGCGGTTGCGCTGCATTTGGCACATCGCCGTCCGGCATGGGTTGCGCTGGTGGGTTAGAGGATGGCGCCGGAGCTGCATCGCGCATGCCCAGGCTTCGAACGCCTGCCCCGCTAGCGTATTCCGCAAAATACCATTCGCCGCCCTGATTCACCAAACCGCTGGGTACAGGAAGCTCGGACACGGCGACACCCTTTAGCGCGTGCGCCATGAAATCAATCCACACCGGCAGGCTCAGTCCGCCGCCGGTTTCCCGGTCACCCAGTTTTTTCGGCGTGTCGTAACCCATCCAGACCGCCGCGGTAAGGGTGGGTTGGTAACCCACAAACCAGGTGTCGATCGAGTCATTGGTGGTGCCGGTTTTGCCGTAGATATCGGGCCGTTTAAGCATTGCCTGTGCTTTTGCAGCTGTACCCGAGCGAGCGACTTCTTGCAGCAAGCTGGACATGATGAAAGCGTTGCGCGCGTCGATGCCGCGCATCGATTCGTTGACCACGGGCGGCTTGGCCTCGACCAGCACTATGCCTTTTTGGTCGGTGATTTTCGTGATCAGATATGGCGTGACCCGGTAGCCGCCGTTCGCAAAGACGGAGTACGCCGTGGCCATTTGCATCGGCGTGACCGAGCCCGCCCCGAGAGCCATCGTCAGGTATGCCGGGTGCTTTTCAGCCTCGAATCCAAAGCGGCCAATCCACTCCTGCGAATAGGTCGGGCCGATCGACTGCAAGATACGGATGGACACCATGTTTTTCGAACGCTTTAGCCCGGTACGCACGCTCATGGGTCCGTCAAACGTGCCGTCATAGTTTTTGGGTTCCCAAGGCTGACCGCCAGTGACTCCCGCATCAAAGAACAGTGGCGCGTCGTTGACGACGGTTGCAGGGGTGAAGCCTTTTTCCAGCGCAGCGGAATAGATGAATGGCTTGAAACTGGAACCAGGTTGGCGCCACGCCTGGGTCACGTGGTTGAACTTGTTTTTTTCAAAATCAAAACCGCCCACCAGCGCACGAATGGCACCGTCGCGCGGGTCCAGGGCGATAAAAGCGCCTTCAACCTCCGGAATTTGCGTAATTTCCCATGTGTTCTTTGGCGTTTTAACCACCCTGATCAGCGCGCCTCTGCGGATTTTGATGTTCGGCGCAGCTTTGTCGGCCAAGCCGGACAAAGCAGGTTTGAGTCCGTCGCCGATGATTTCCACCCGCTCACTGTTTTGGCGCAGGGCAACAATTCGTTTTGCGTTGGCTTCTAAAACGACAGCTGACAGTACATCGCCGTTATCGGGGCTTTCGGTCAGTGCGTCATCAATCGCCTCTTCAACTTCTACACCGTCTTTGGGCAAATCAATAAACTTCTCGGGCCCCCGGTAAATTTGGCGGCGCTCGTAGTCCATGATGCCCTTGCGCAGCGCCTTGTAAGCCGCTGTCTGGTCGGCTGCCCGCAACGTGGTGAAGACATTCAGTCCTCGCGTGTACGACTGCTCTCCATACTGGCTGTACACCAGCTGGCGCACTGTCTCGGCAATGTACTCTGCATGGACCCGGCCAGCGTCTGGCCCGGTCCTGACCTGCAGCTCTTCTTCTTTAGCGGCAACGGCCTGCGCGCTGGTTATAAAGCCGTTGGCCTCCATCCGTTCAATGATGTACAACTGACGCACTTTGGCGCGCTTTGGATTGACGATGGGGTTGTAAGCCGATGGTGCTTTGGGCAGACCCGCCAGCATGGCCGCTTCAGCAATACTGACATCCTTCAAAGCTTTTCCAAAATACGCTTCAGATGCAGCGGCAAAGCCGTAGGCGCGGTTGCCCAAAAAAATCTGGTTCATGTAGATTTCAAGAATCTGGTTCTTGGTCAGCAAGTGCTCGAGTTTGAACGTCAGCAAAATTTCATAAATTTTGCGGGTATAGGTCTTCTCGGCCGACAGGTACACATTGCGAGCCACCTGCATGGTGATTGTTGAAGCCCCTTGCGCTTTCGCGCGCCCAATATTGGCCAGCCCTGCGCGGACAACGCCCAGGTAATCTACGCCGCCGTGAGAGAAAAACCGTGCATCTTCAATGGCCAAAACGGCATCGGTCATCACCTTTGGAATTTCGTTGATGGGCGTCAGTCGGCGGCGCTCTTCGCCGAACTCGCCAATAACGATGCCATCGGCCGAATACACCCGCATCGGGAGTTTGGGTCGGTAATCTGACAAGTCCGAAATGTCGGGAAGGTTTGGGTACGCCACTGCCAACGCGACAGCTATCACCATCAGCAATCCGACAACGCCGGCCAACGCAAGCCCTGATAGCCACAACACAACTTTGCCAGCCAAGGCAAGCCATGCTCGGTGCTCTGCAGACCCTGGCCTCTCGCTAGATGATGGTGGAGTGGGGCTAGGCATAAAAGTGCATAAATGCTGGGTGCATGGTGTTAATCGTAATCTCTAAACAGTATTATAAAAATTCGGCTCTGCTCTGCGGCTTTTGAAGTTTGGGTTGTTGGGGTACCGGCAATGAACAGCTTGAAGTTTGACCTTTCTATCCTCCACGGGATACCGACGGGCAGTGATTAAATTTGTAAGAAACGTCAGTTTTTGACAACGCTCACTCCGGTTAAAACAAAAAAAATCCTTATCGTACAAAGAGCTTACTGATAGTATTCATGTAATTTCTTAAGTACACAACGCTACCAAGTAGCCAATATTGGGGACTGTTTTGATCTCACTGGGGTCTTTATTAAAACGCCAAGAAGCCGCCCTGCTGGGGCTTGACATCAGCTCATCGAGTGTGAAGCTGGTAGAGCTGAGTCACGACAAGTCGGGCAACCTGGTGCTGGACCGTTGTGCCATTGAGCCGCTTGAGAGGGGCTGGATTACAGACGGTAACGTTGAGAAATTTGACGAAGTGGCCGAGGCGGTACGGCGCGTTGTTAAAAAAAGCGGTACGCGCACCAAACACGTGGCAATGGCCTTGCCGGCCTCTGCAGTAATCACCAAAAAAATTATTCTGCCTGGCGGCCTCAGCGAATCAGAACTCGAAATTCAAGTCGAGTCCGAAGCCAACCAGTACATTCCGTTTTCGCTCGACGAAGTTAGCCTTGATTTCTGTGTGGTCGGTCCCAGCGCCTCTTCTCTTGGAGATGTTGAGGTGCTGATCGCTGCTTCGCGCAAGGAAAAAGTGCAAGACCGTCAAGGTTTGGCAGAGGCAGCAGGTCTTAAACCCATCGTCATCGATGTTGAGTCGTACGCTTCACGGTTGGCAACGGCACGCCTGATTGAAAACATGCCCAACAAGGGCGTGGACACTTTGGTTGCGCTGTTTGAAGTGGGCGCCCTAACGACCAGTATGCAGGTCATCAGGAACGACGAGGTTCTGTACGAACGCGACCAGGCTTTTGGAGGCGCACAGCTGACGCAATTGATTGTCCGTCAGTACGGATTTTCCCCAGAAGAGGCCGAAACAAAAAAACGCGGCGGTGATCTTCCGGAAGATTACGAGTCTGGCGTGCTCAAACCGTTTGTAGACAGCATGGCCCAGGAAATTGGCCGAGCACTGCAGTTCTTTTTTACCAGTACGCCCAACAACAAAGTCGACTACGTCATGCTTGCGGGTGGATCCTCAGCGCTACCCGGTCTGGCTGAGTCGGTAACCCAGCAAACGTCTTTCGCCTGCGTCCAAGCCGATCCGTTTGAAGGTATGAAGATTGGCGGGAACGTCCGAGAGAAAAAAATGAGGCGTGAGGCAGCTTCGTATTTGACGGCTTGCGGACTGGCGTTACGGAGGTTTCTGCGGTGATTTTAATTAATTTGCTCCCTCACCGAGAAGCCGCCCGCAAACGCAAACGGGAGGCGTTTTTTGTAGCTTTGGCAATTTCAGCCCTGATAGGCGGTTTGATTTGCGGCGGGGTCTATTCTTGGTATCAAGCAAAGATTTCTGATCAGCAAACGAAAAACACGGTGTTAAAGACCGCTACCAAAAAGCTGGAAGAGCAGATCAAAGACATCGCCACGTTGCAGGCCGAGATTGCCGGTTTGAGAGCGCGCCAGGCGGCAGTCGAGGAGTTGCAGGGCAACCGCAACCTGCCGGTGTATTTATTGAGCGAGCTGGTGAAGCAGCTTCCAGACGGTGTGTACATATCCAGCATGAAACAAGACAACCAAAATGTGTTGATCGTTGGCGTAGCTCAATCGAACGAACGGGTGTCAGAGTTGCTGCGAAATTTGTCAAACAACAGTCCTTGGTTGTCAAAGCCAGAATTGATAGAGATCACAGCCTCGACCGTTGCCTTGAGCGCGCGTGATCAGCGCCGAGTTTCCAACTTTTCAATGCGGGTGGCACTGAAACGAGTGACTGATCCAGCGAGTTTGCCTGCGTCCGGCCCGTCTGCTGCAGCAGTGTCGGCAGCGCCGAAATCCGGTGCATCTGGTGCGGTTCCTGCCGTTGCTGTTGCGCCAACCGCAGGCAAGACCTGAAAGGTTGACTATGGCCACTACTCCTAAATTTAACGTCGATTTCGCCGGGTTCCAAGAGCGTGTAAAAGGCCAGTTCGTTGGTCTTAATCCGAATGACCCGCCTTCGTGGCCAGCTGTGCCACGGTATTTGCTGTGCGTGGCGGTTACCGCGGCTGTCGTTGCAGCGCTCTGGTTCTTATGGCTCAGCGCCTCGGACGAAGAGCTGACAGCAGAACGCGCCAAAGAGGTGGTTTTGCGTGAAGACTACAAAAAGAAAGTGGCGCAGGCCGCCAGCCTTGAAGTTCTCAAAAAGCAGAGAGAGCAGGTTCTCCAGTATGTGACCCAGCTTGAAAAACAGCTTCCCAGCAAAGCAGAAATGGACGCGTTGTTGTCCGATATCAATCAGGCCGGTCTCGGCCGAAGTTTGCTTTTCGATCTCTTCAAGCCCGGACAAGTCAGCGTAAAAGCTTATTACGCGGAGTTGCCGATTGCGGTTCGGGTAACCGGTCGGTACCACGATATTGGTTCGTTTGCGGCCGATATAGCCAATCTTTCGCGCATCGTAACGCTCAACAATCTAACGCTTTTGCCGGGTAAAGACGGTTCGTTGACGCTGGATGCCACTGCGAAAACCTTCCGATATCTCGACCCTGAGGAAATTGAGTTGCAGCGCAAGGCCGCGGTTGCCGCCAAAGGACCAGCGAAATGACCTTACGCAATGTTTTTTCTGTTGTAGTGTGGGCGTTCGCGTCTTTAACCTTGGTTGCATGCGGTTCGTCTGAGCAAGATGAATTGCAGCAGTGGATGACCAACGAACGAAATGCTGCACGTCCGAAAATTGAGCCGGTTCCAGCACCAACAAAGTTCACTCCGCAGGCGTACCAGCAGGAGGGCGCAATAGAGCCATTTAGCAGTCAGAAATTAACGCAGGCATTGAAGCGGGATTCAACGCAAGCTTCGGCAAATGTTGCTTTGATTGCACCCGAGCTGGCTCGGCGCAAGGAGCCATTGGAGGCGTCTCCGCTTGATGCTGCAGCCATGGTCGGCAGTCTGACAAGGGCAGGTCAGCAGGTAGCGTTGGTCCGTGTGGACAACTTGCTGTACCAGCTGCGCGTGGGGAATTATCTGGGCCAAAACTATGGCCGAATCACCAAGGTCTCAGAGTCTGATCTGACTTTGAGAGAAATCGTGCAGGATGCCGCCGGAGAGTGGATCGAGCGGACTGCGACTTTAAAGCTTCAAGAGGTATCAAAATGAGCAAGCAGACGTGGAATTTACAGGCCGCCGCCGAGCCGAAGCCAATGCCCCGGCTGACTTATCGGGCATCAATCAGCGCATCGGTGAATGCGTTTCTCCTAACAATTTTTTCCGTTTGCTTTTTGCCTTTCGCCTTTGCCCAAGGCACCAACACCATTCAATCCGTTACTGCGTCTGTGTCTGGTGGATCAGAAGTGATTCGCATTGATTTGGCGGAGGCGCTGACTGCGGTACCTACCGGTTTTAGCATCCAGTCGCCCGCTCGGATTGCCCTCGATTTCCCGGGTATCAGCAACGCGATAGGTCGATCAGCAGTCGAGATGAACCTGGGCAATCTGCGGTCGGCCAATGTAGTGCAAGCTGGTGAAAGAACCCGAGTGGTATTGAACCTGAAAGCCTCAACACCTTACAGAGCGGAGATTCAAGGAAAGTCGTTGTTGATTACCTTGGATCCTGTAGCTGTTGCGGCTCCAGCCGGAGTGGCACCGCCAGCATTTGCTGAAAACAGAAACCGGGACGTTTTGCCATTGAAAGATATTGACTTTCGCCGTGGCATTGAAAACGCTGGCCGGATTGTTGTGGATCTGCCCAACAACCAAGTGGGCGTTGATATTCGCCAGCAAGGACAGACGCTGGTGGTCGAGTTCCTGAAAACCAGCTTGCCCGAAGGCTTGCGCCGCAAGTTGGATGTGGCGGACTTCGGTACCCCCGTGCAGAGTGTGTCAACATTCCAGTCGGGAGACAAAGTGCGGATGGTCATAGCGCCCACCGGTTTGTGGGAACACAGCGCATACCAAAGCGACAATCAGTTCGTAGTGGAAGTTCGCCAGCAGAAAGTGGACCCAGGCAAACTTACCCGAGGACCCGGCTACACCGGTGAGAAGTTGTCGCTGAATTTTCAGAACATTGAAATTCGCTCCTTGCTATCGGTGATTGCCGAGTTCACCAGCTTTAACATCGTAACGTCTGACAGCGTGAGCGGAGCCGTAACGCTGCGATTGAAAGATGTGCCGTGGGATCAGGCACTGGACATCATTTTGCAGGCACGCGGCTTGGGCATGCGCAAGACTGGCAATGTGTTGCTGATTGCTCCGAAGGACGAGTTCGCAGCCAAAGACAAGATTGAGCTGGAATCAAAGAATGCCATTCAAAATCTGGAGTCGTTGCGCACGCAGGATTTTCGTTTGAACTATGCCAAGGCCTCTGACATTGCAGCTGGCCTGGTGGGAACTGGGACACCCGGCGCGACCAAGATTTTGTCTGCTCGGGGCAGCGTGATTTTTGAAGCCCGTACCAATCAGTTGTTCGTAACGGATATCCCGTCAAAGCTTGAACAGGTGCAGGCATTGATTCTCAAGTTGGATATTCCCGTCAAGCAAGTATTGATCGAAGCGCGAATAGTAGAAGCTGGTGATACTTTCGGAAGGTCGCTGGGCGTGCGACTGGGCGGTACGGACCAACGTGCCAGCCGGGGTGGAGATGGCGGCTACTCGCTGGGTGGTTCTAACCGCATCGCTTTTGGAACAAGTTATTCCAATGCTATTGCGTCGAGCGGAGGCTCAGCCGGCGGAGGCAATGCTGCAGGTACTTTTCTGAATCTTCCGGCGGTTGGCCAGAACGGTTTCGATGCCGCCAGTCTTGCCGTATCGATCTTCAGTTCGGCTGCAAACCGGTTTTTGAACCTGGAGCTGTCCGCGCTTGAGGCAGACGGCAAGGGCAAGGTAGTGTCCAGTCCCCGTTTGGTAACTGCAGACCAAGTGAAGGCGCTGATTGAGCAGGGAACCGAGTTGCCGTATCAGCAGGCTACTTCCAGCGGCGCTACAGCGATTGCCTTTCGCAAAGCCAATTTAAAACTTGAAGTGACCCCGCAAATTACGCCGGAAGGCAATGTCATTTTGGATTTGGCCGTCAATAAAGACACGGTTGGGCAGGCAACTGCCAATGGCTTTGCGATTGACACCAAGGCCATCAAGACACAAGTCCAGGTCGAAAACGGCGGAACGGTAGTGATTGGCGGTATCTTCGAGCTCACAGAACGGGTAGACGAGACGAAGGTTCCGTTTCTAGGCGACATACCGGGCTTGGGAAATCTGTTTAAAACCAAGTCGACAATAGCCAGGAAAAATGAGTTGCTGATTTTTATTACGCCCCGCGTCATCTCCGACCGCAGCGTCTCCCGATAGTCAATGTTTAATTTCTAGGATTTGCAAATGCGTACGAAAAATATCTTGAATCTGATGGGCGGCCTGTTGCTGGTCACATTGGTGGGTTGCGGCGGTGGCGGTGGTAGCGCCGGGACCCCTAGCGGTGGTAGTTCAGTAACTACGCCGGTTATTCAGGAAACTTTGCTGAACCTTCAATTGAGGGATAACGCTGGATCGGTCACGCAATCCGTGGCCGCAGCAGGTGGTGCTGAAATCGTTGCGACTTTGACGACAAAAGCCGGTGTTGCGGTTGCTGGCCAGAGAATTGTTTTTGGTGATGTTAATGTAAGCAGCCTGACTTCATTTCCCGACGGAAAGTCTGTAACTACTGATCAAAATGGCCTAGCCAGACTTAAGATAACCAGACTCTCCCTTACAAAATTTGGAAGCGGGATTGTTTCAGCTAGCTTTAGTAGCAACGACCAATTTGGATCTGCAGTCTCAAACATTAGTGTACGTGTAGACCCGCCGGCGTTGCGAATGGAATTATTCGATGCTACCAACGCACCGACTAATTCAATCAGTTCCTCGGCGCTAACTACCATTAGAGCAACATTGAGGTTTGCAGACGGCACGCCAGTGACGCAAAAACTTGTAGACATAGCTGGCGATGTAACGAAGGTCACATTCCCTGAAGGTAGTTCTCAAATTACTGACGCGACTGGTATTGCCACCATCAAAGTTGCGCGTGCAGCTTTGAACGTATCGGGGGCTGGGACCTTGAGCGGATCAGCGGTGATTACCGGCGCTGACGCCAGCGGGTTTGTCGACACCACAGTTGTTGCTGGTAAAGTGGATTATCAGGTCGGCGTCGCCAATATCGCGCTGTCCCAACTGAATCTTGGCACGGGGCCACTTGCAGCTTTTGGCAACCGAACTGTATCTGTATTAGCAAGCATCAACGGTGTTGCGGCTAAGAATAGTCCGGTTCAGGTAACTTTCAGCGCGAGTTGTGGCACCACGTTGCCCGCTAACGTTACAACCAATTCTGAAGGGATTGCAAGCACCACTTACTCCGCAAGTTTGCCCACTTGTGCAGGGTCTAACGTCAGTATCACCGCTTCAACGACTGGCGCACCACCCCTGGTTGGAACCATCGCCGTTGCAAATTCGATCGCGACAAATATTCAGTTTGTCAGCACAACGCCGCAGCTGATTTATTTGAAGGGTTCCACTGGGACGACCCAAGCGCAGGTCGTTTTCAAAGTTGTGGACTCAAACGGCACCGCTTTGCAAAATCAGAAAGTCCGTCTTTCCCTGAGTAATGTTAGTACTGGCGTTACCCTCAACACGCTCGGCAATTCTGGGTCATTTGACTTCACGACTGACAGCGCAGGTTTAGTTTCTGCAGCCGTATTTTCGGGTACCGTACCCACGTCATTGAACGTGAAGGCTGTGCTGCTTGACAGCAATAATGCGGAAACGTCTGTGACTGTAAATTCAAATCTGCTAAGTGTGGCCTCCGGTCGGCCAACTCAAAGGTCGCTCAGCCTGTCTGTCGAAAAGCTAAGCATTGAGGGCGCAAATACCGACGGCGTCACCACCAATGTGACGTTTTCGATGGCCGATCGTCAGGGAAATCCTGTTCCTCCAGGCACCCAAGTTAATTTTGTAACCGAATCTGGGGTGTTTTTACCCGCAGTCTGCTTTGTGCCACCACCTCTCCCGGCGACAGCAAGTTCGCCTGCGGTCCCAAGTTCTTCGTGTACTGTCACTCTGCGGTCGCAGGGAACCAGAACACGTAATGGCCGGGTTTCCCTACTGGCTTATGTTGTCGGCGAGGAGGACTTCGTTGACGCCAACGGTAATAACATATACGACTGTGGCGAGTCTTATACCGACTTGGGCTTCGCGTTCAGGGACGACAATGGACAATCATCGGCTGGTGCCAACAATGCTTTTGATAATGGTGAGTTTCAGGTTCCCCGATTGGCTTCTAGCAGCGTATGCACCACCGCAAGAAATCCGCTTCCGGCAGGGGTTAATGCCGGCGTGCCTGGTACCAATGATGGGGTGTGGGGTGAGGCTGATGTTCGGCAGCAAGGTATTGTGATTTTCGCTACCGGTGCGGCCGTCATTTCGGCCGTGTCGCAAACCGGGAATAACTTGATTTTCACCGTTGCAGACCTAAATGGAAACAGTGTTCCGACCGGAAGCGCGATTGCTGTAAGCAGCTCAGCTGCTTGCGCTATAGCAACTGGTGCTTCCGCCATAGTTGCTAACTCGGTGTTTCCGGCGACTTTTGCCGCAGGCTATTCAACTAATGGCGCGCCCTGTGCTGGCGGAACAGCTATCACCGTGAAGGTGACTTCTCCCTTAGGCCTTGTGTCGTCCAGGAGTTTTACTGTTCCCGCAACACCACCTGTTGCGCTTAGCGTGCTTTCTGGTGCGACTGCATCTGTCATAACCGACAGCTCACGACGCACTACCGTATCAGGCGGCATAAGCCCCTACAGCGTCAGCAGCAGTACTGTTGCAGTTGCTACGGCAACAATAAGCGGCTCGGAGCTAACCATTAAAGGCGTTGCCGCAGGAACTTCGACGGTTATCGTTTCGGACACTACTGGTGCGGAATTCAAAATCGTTGTAACGGTAACTGGGCCTTAATCTGTTTTCAGGGCAGCTTACACGTTTGTATTCTGACCAACTCAGCTTACCCAGGTCATATTGATAGCCCTTATTGGTCTCCCCGGCAGTGGAAAGTCCACTGTCGGGCGTCAACTTGCCAAGCGGCTTCATCGACCTTTTTATGACACTGACCAGATCATTGAGCAGAAATTAGGCTGCTCCATTCGTGAATATTTCGAACAGGAAGGCGAGGCACGCTTTCGGGATGTTGAGGAATCTGTTCTCGATGAACTGACAACCCTGACCCACAGCGTCATTTCTACGGGTGGCGGGTCTGTGCTACGGCTCGTAAACCGCCAGTGGTTGCATCAGCGCGGTTATACGGTTTATCTACATTCCACCCCTGAAGAAATTTTTCGTCGTTTGCGGCATGACCAAAATAGGCCATTGCTGCAGGTTGCTAATCCGCTCGAAAAACTTAAAGAGTTATATGTCGAGCGTGATCCGCTGTATCGGGAAGTGGCGCATTTTGTGGTTCAGACGGGTCGGCCGTCGGTCCTGACGCTGGTCAACATGATCGTGAAGCAACTTGAAATGGCTGGTGTGGTTGAGCCAGGCCTTTAATTCAGATTCGCGTCACCTACACTGGCAGCCATGACTTGTAATTCACCGAGTGCGCCTCTAAAAGTAGGTATCTGCCTGGCCGACCGAAGCTACCCTATCGTCATCGGATCGGGCCTGTTCGCCAATTCGTCGACTTATCAAGATTTACCGTCTGCCAGCACAGCGGTCATCGTTTCAAACACCACCGTTGCGCCGCTTTACTTGAATCAACTACAAGCCACTTTGGGTGGCCGCTTTACAAAAGTCATTTTTTGCGTGTTGCCAGACGGTGAGGTTCATAAAGACTGGCCAACGCTGCAACTGATTTTTGATGCGTTGCTTGAAAATGGCTGTGATCGCAAAACCATTTTGTTTGCTTTGGGCGGCGGTGTGGTGGGTGACATGACCGGCTTTGCTGCCGCGAGCTACATGCGCGGCGTGCCTTTTGTGCAAGTACCCACTACGCTTTTAGCCCAAGTGGACTCGTCTGTTGGCGGCAAAACCGCCATCAATCACCCACTCGGCAAAAACATGATTGGGGCTTTTTATCAGCCGCAGTTGGTGGTCTGTGACCTCGATGTGCTTAAAACGCTGCCTGACCGTGAAATCAGCGCGGGGCTGGCAGAAATCATCAAGTACGGACCGATTGCTGACATGGCGTTTATGGAGTGGATGGAGGCCAACCTTGACGCGTTGCTGGCCAAAGACAGCGCTGCGCTTGCGCACGCCATTGAGCGCAGCTGCCAGATAAAAGCCGACGTGGTTGGGCAAGACGAACGAGAGCAGGGGCTGCGCGCCATTCTTAATTTTGGCCACACTTTTGGCCATGCGATTGAGTCTGGTTTGGGCTACGGTCAATGGCTGCATGGCGAAGGGGTGGGCTGCGGCATGGTCATGGCGGCGCATTTGTCGGCGCGTTTAAACCTGGTTGATGCAGCTTTTATCGAGCGCCTGACCTTGCTTGTCAGCCGCGCGGGGCTGCCAACACGTGCGCCGGTACTGCGTGAGAAAGACAACGCGGGCCGCTACCTTGAGCTTATGCGCGTGGATAAAAAATCAGAAGCTGGGGAGATTCGCTTTGTTTTGATCGATGGCGCAGGGAAGGCGTGCGTGCGCGCCGCGCCAGATGCACTGGTGCGCGAAGTGATTGACGCTTGCTGCGCCTGATGCGCCTAAGCATCTTTGGCACGCATACTTTTGCTATTAATAGAGTAGCTGCTTGCGCCCGTATTTATTGCGTTAAACACTTAATTTACTAGTATTTCATGATTCTGGCGTGTTATGCATCTGATCCAGCCACGTCGCGCGGTCGCCGCATTTTTGAAGCGGCTGCACCGACGCGGTCTGACTACCAAAGAGACCGTGACCGCATTGTTCACAGCACGGCGTTTCGCCGACTGGTGTACAAAACGCAGGTTTTTTTAAACCACGAGGGCGACCTGTTTCGCACCCGCCTGACGCATTCGCTGGAAGTGGCGCAGCTTGGAAGGTCTATTGCCCGCAATTTAAATCTGAACGAAGACCTGGTTGAAACCATCGCGCTGGCGCATGATCTCGGGCACACACCGTTTGGGCATGCTGGGCAAGACGCGCTGAATGCCAGTCTGAAGGCGAATGACCCCAACAGCGCGGGCTTTGAGCACAACCTGCAAAGCCTTCGCGTGGTGGATTCACTCGAAGAGCGCTACCCAAGCTACGACGGTTTGAACCTGACATTTGAAACCCGTGAGGGAATTTTGAAGCACTGTTCCCGCCGCAACGCCGAGCGCATTGACGCACGTGAGCCTGGCGGCATCGCGCAGCGGTTTTTGCGCGCGCCTGGCGGCTGGTTGCAGCCCAACCTGGAGGCGCAGTTGACCAATTTAGCCGATGAAATCGCTTACAACGCGCACGATATTGACGACGGCGTGCGCTCTGGCTTGCTCTGCCTGGAGCAGTTGCAAGGCGTTGAATTGTTTGCGTATTTTTGTTCTGACGCGCTCAAAGACCACCCGCATTTGGTGGGCCGCAGGCTGCTGTTTGAGGCGATTCGCCGCATGTTGAGCGCGCAGGTGTACGACGTTATGGCCGCTAGCCGAGCCGCGTTGCTGGTGGCAAATCCGCAGAGTGTTGACGACGTACGCCGCAGCACCGCGCTAGTGTGCTTTTCGCCTGAAATGGCTGCGAAGTCGGCTGCTCTCAAGCAGTTTTTATCGCTTAATCTGTACCGCCATCCCCAAGTTATGGCCACCACACAAGCCGCCAGGTTGGTGGTACGCGATTTGTTCGACACCTACCTGACCGATCCGATGCAAATGCCCCCGGCGTATGTTGAGCGACGCGGGGCTGAACAGAGCCGCGGTGCGGATTCACGGTTGCATCAGCCGCAAAGGGTGGTGGCCGACTACATTGCCGGTATGACCGACCGCTTCGCCACCAAAGAGCATGAGCGGCTTCTCGGAAAGCGCGCTGTTTTAAAGTCAGCGTGATGAACTGGCGCTGTAAAAGGCGCCCTCTGCATGGCTTCATACCAACTCGGCATTTACATGAATAGCTTTTTTTGCGCCGCAGGGTTACGCTTTAATCCGTGAGTCTTTAATTCAAACTGAAACTGTCGGTAACGCGTGACACGAAAGATGCACGGCATTAGCCAACAGGGAGGCATTTGCAGTTTGCCCTCCCTGGATAGCCAAACCCTGCCAATTTTTATGCCCGCTCGGAATTGCACTTACTTTCAAAGGCCGCCATGCTGATAAACCGTCGATCAATCATCTTGGGCAGCGTTGCTGCATCCGCCATCGCCGCCAGTCCTCTGGCCCGGGCGCAAGCTGCCAAAGGTGTGCGCAAATTGGTGCTGGGCCAATCAGTGCCTTTAACGGGAGCAGCAGATCAAATCGGCCTGGCTTACTTCAATGGCGCCAAGATGTTTTTCGATGCCGCCAACGCAAAGAACGGTATCGCGGGTTACAAAATTGAAGTGCGGTCGCTGGACGACGGCTACAACGCCGCCAAGGCAGCCGCCAATGCCAAGCAACTGGTGGACGAGGGCGTTGACGCGCTGTTTGGTTTTGCGGGCACGGCCAGCTGCGATGCTGCATACGCCGCTGTCAAGGCCTCGGGCACTGCTTTTTTCGCTCCCTTTGCGGCTTCAGACGCGCTGCATGGGGCAGATGCGGTTAACGCCTTTCATGTACGCCCGGCTTTAAGCGATGAGGCCTATAAGATTGCACGCCATTGCGCCACACTCAACCAGGAGCGCATTGCGGTGTTTGCCGAAGACGACGCAATGGGTCGTGGTGGGCTGGCCGCTATCAACCAGGCGCTGGTAGATTTAAAGCGCCCGCCACTGGTGGCTTCTGCACTGTCTGCAGTAAACAGCGACAAGGTCGACACAGCTGTGGCCGCGCTCCTTAAGTCAAATCCTCAGGCCATCATTCAAGTGAGTTTGTTCAACTCCGCTGCTGCATTCATCCGCAAAGCGCGCAAGGCAGGGTACGGCGGGCAGTTTCTGACCTTCTCGGTCGTCGGAATTGATCCGTTGTTTACATCGCTGGGCAAGGAAATCGGAGGTATCGTGATTTCCCAAGTGGTGCCGTCGCCTCGAAGTCTGGGTATCCCGCTCGTCAAGGAATATTTGGATGTGCTCAATCAAACCGACCAAAACCCAAGTTATGAAAGCGTTGAAGGCTATGTGGCCGCGCGCGCGTTTGCTGAGGGTGTGCGCCGCAGCGCGCAAAGCGGCGGCAAGCCAGACCGCACAGGGCTGCAAAAAGCGTTTGAGTCGATCACTGACTTTGACTTGAACGGTTTGCGCATCAATTTGCGGCCTAAAAAGTATGAGTCTGTTCGCCTGGTAGATTTGGTCACCATCACGCCCGAAGGGAAAGTGGTGCGTTAAATTCAAGCGAAATAGACGCGTCGCCCAATAAAGACAGGCGCAAACAGCTATCAAAAATGTAGCTTAAAATTTGGCGAATCGTGCTTACATCGCGGGCAGCGTGCCGGTCTGATAATGGAGTTTCGAATTACGAAGCGGAGACTCTCATGCTGTATAAATTCAAGTCCAAAAATGCAGGCGACGTGATCATGCTGGAGCCCAATGGCCGGCGGGTGCTGGAGGTGATCGGGAAAGGCGCTGGGCCAACAGGAATTATTTTGGCGAGTGAAATGGTTTCTGCCATTGCCGCGCTTCAAGAGGCAATTGCGCTGGAAGAATCAATGCAACAGGCTGAGGAAGTTGATGCCAATCCTGACATGGTGCATGGCGACGCACCCGGCCTGCGCCAACGTGCCATGCCATTTATTGACATGCTCCAGCGCAATTTCAAAGCCCAAACCGACGTGATTTGGGGTGTTTAAATAGCCTTTAGGCGCGTCTAGAAATTCAGATTTGCGGGATGAAGTGCAAGGCGCCCGGAGCGCAGGACCCAGGCGCCCACTTATGTGCATGAGGATTTCGAGCACCGCGCAACTTGGCAACTCGCTCGGAAAATGAATTTATAGATGTGTCCTAGTCGACTTTTGCGCCAGAAGCCTTCACCACCTGCGCCCACTTCACGTGCTCGGCGTTGATAAAGCTGTTGAACTGATCCGGCGTGTTGCCGCCAGGAATGGCCCCTTGGGCCAATAATTTTTCTTTCATCGCTGCGGTGCCAAGTGATTTCGTCACTTCTTGCTGAATGCGGCTCACGATTTCCGGCGGGGTTCCAGCTGGGGCCAGAAGCCCAAACCAGGAGCTTGCATCAAACCCCGGCAATTTTCCAGCCTCTTCGATGGTTGGCAGGTCGGGTACCGCCGCTGAGCGCGCCGCACTGGTCACCGCAAACGCCTTCAGCTTGCCAGCTTTGACTTGCGGCAGGGCAGACGGCAAATTGTCAAACATCACGTCCACCGTACCGCCCACCAAATCCAAAAGTGCGGGGCCTGATCCGCGATATGGAATGTGCGTCATGAAAATGCCAGTGCGCGATTTGAACAATTCGCCCGCCAAATGAATGGACGTGCCATTTCCGCTCGACGCCATACTGAACTTTGCCGGATTCGCCTTGGCGTACTTGATGAAATCAGCAACGCTGTTGATGCCCAAAGTTTTCGCCTTTTCTGTATTCATCACCATCACGTTGGGCACGCCTGCCACGAGCGTGATGGGCGCAAAGTCTTTTTGCGAGTCGAACGGCATTTTGGCGTAAAGCGCCTTGTTGATGCCGTGTGTGCCGACGGTTCCCATCAAAATGGTGTAGCCGTCAGCGGGCGCTTTGGCCACGACGTCTGCGCCCACGTTACCGCCTGCACCAGCCCGGTTTTCCACCACAAACGGCTGTCCAAACGCCTTTGTCAACTCAGGCGCCATTGCACGCGCCAAAATATCTGTGGTGCCGCCTGGTGCAAATGGCACAACGATTTTTACCGGTCTGGTTGGCCACGCCGTTTGTGCCACGCTGACAGATGCTATAAAAAATATAGCTGCTTGCGCCCATAATAATTGGGCTAGAAGCCGTTTTGATGCTTGCAAGCTCATATTTTTCCTTTGTAGGGTGTCAACAGAAGATCCACTGCTTGCTGGCACCTCCAACCCGCCTGAATGCCCAGCGCCACTGCCTGCGCGTTCAGCCCAGTGATCGTGCCCGTCGCCAGCGTGCTTTGCGATTCACCAATTCGCGCACTGCTGTGCGCAATCGTGCAAGCCGCAAGTCCATGGCTTTGCAAAAAATCAAGTGCCGCCACGCCAGCGTTGTCCAAGCCGCCGCCAGCGTCGTTAAACACACTTAGCAGCGGCCGCGCCGCCAGCGCATAACGTGCAGAACTCAAGCCGCCGTGTGATCCGCTCACCGCGATGCAGCCCGCATCATCTGCGTTCAGCTCGGTGATCGAGTCCACCACGCGGGTTAAAAGCTGCGTCGCCACAGCGTAAGTCTTGTTTGATTCAAAGATAAAAAAAGCCGCCTGTCCGGGAAGGTGCAGGCGGCTTGCATTGAATCGATGTTTCTTAGTCGGCGTATTGCTTGGCAGCGTCAATCACCGCTTTGAGCTTGGTGATTTCAGCGGCTACAAACGCTTTGTGTGCGGCTGGCTCAACGCGTTTGTCGCTTACTACGACAGCGCCCAAAGCTTCTTGCTTTTTTATGAATTCAGGGTCTTTGAGCGCTTTCTTCAGGCCTTCATTGAGCGCTGTCAGCACTGCTGGCGGTGTACCTTTTGGTGCGTACAAGCCATGCCAAACGGTCAGGTCAAAGCCTTTAAGGCCCATTTCCTGAAGCGTCGGGTAGTCTTTGAGCAGTTTGTTACCGCTCAAAGGCTTGGCGGTGGTCACAGCAAACGCCTTGACCCGGCCGGCTTCGATCTGGCTTGAAGTGTTGGTGGTCTGGTCGCACATCAAATCCACCTGGCCACCGACCAGAGCATTCATTGCGGGGGCGGTGCCGCCGAAAGGAATGGTGGTCATGGCTTCCTGTGACTTGATGGCCGCTTGCCACATCAAACCGCAAAGGTGCGACGCTGAGCCCAAACCGGCGTGGGCGATATTGAGCTTACCGGCATTGGCACGAATGTAGTTTTCAAAGTCGCGATAAGTATTGGCCGGCAACTGCGGTTTACCCACCAACGTCATCGGCACTTCGTTGACCATACCCAGGTATTCAAAATCTTCTAGTGGCTTGTAGCCCAACTTACGGTACAGGGCTGGTGTAGAAGCCATACCAATGTGAAACAGCAGCAGCGTGTAGCCATCCGGCGTTGCCTTGGCCACCTTGGTCGCGCCAATCGTACCGCCCGCGCCGTTGACGTTCTCCACGACAAAATTGGCACCGCCGCCCATCGTTTTGCGCATCGCTTCTGCCAAGTCGCGGGCTACTTTGTCTGTAGGGCCGCCCGCCGCAAATGGCACGACAAAAGTAACCGGCTTGGTGCCGGGGTAGGCCTGCGCACTGGCATGTGTGCCGGCCAGCAGACTGAGAGCAGCTGCGGCTAAAACGAACAGTTTTTTCATGGGGGTTCTCGATTGAGTTACGAGTTAATAAAACAGAAAAACAGTTTACGGTTTTACCCAAGCGCACGCATCGCGGGAACTACTTACGTAAAACCCCCGCTTGCCGGGAACTCGCTCGCCTTACTTGTAGCTGCGCGCGTCCTCAATAACCTTTCCGTCGTTGGGAAGGCTGCCGGGCTGAACCAGCTCAACCGTGCCGCGCAGTTTGGTGACATCACGAATCGCATCGCTGATGCGTTCCTCAAGACCAGAATGGATTGCGTCTGACTCAACCAGTAAGTGCATGGCATCGTTTGCCATCTCGCCGCTCACCACCAGCCGGGCCTTGAGCACTTTAGCAAAGCGCCGCGCGATGTCATTGACCTGGCCCGGATGCACAAACATGCCGCGAATTTTTACGGTTTGGTCCGCGCGGCCCATCCAGCCCCTGATCCGGGTATTGGTTCGGCCGGTGGGGCAGTGCCCGGGCATCACTGCCGACAAGTCGCCTGTGCCAAATCGAATCAGCGGGTAGTCTGGGTTGAGCGTGGTGACCACCAGCTCGCCCACTTCACCCTCAGCCACAGGCTCACCAGTGCCTGGGCGGACGATTTCAACCAGCACGCCTTCGTCAATGACCAAGCCCTCCCGCGCCTTGGTCTCGTAAGCGATCAAGCCCAAATCTGCGGTTGCGTAGCTTTGGTAAATGGCCATGCCGCGCGCTGCAAACCAGTCGCGCAAGCTGGGTGGAAACGCTTCACCGCCGACCAGGCCTTTGCGCATACTGGAGATATCGCTGCCGAGCTCCTCGGCTTTTTCAACCAGAATGCGCAGAAAACTCGGCGTTCCACAATAGCCATCAGGCCGCAGCTCGGCAATCGCTTGCAGTTGCTGTTCAGTCTGGCCAACTCCTGCAGGGAACACGGTGCAACCCACTGCGTGCAAGCCGGACTCCATAATGAAAGCGCCTGGTGTCATGTGGTAGCTGAACGAGTTGTGTGCCAAGTCGCCTGCTCTGAAGCCCGCCGCGTACATCGCTCGGCCCGCGCGCCAGTAGTCTTTGGCTACGCCTTCGGGTTCATAAATAGGCCCAGGCGATGAAAACATGCGCGGCATCTTGGGGCCACGCAGCAAGGCGCTGAAGCCGCCGAAAACATCATTCGGACGGCCGGCTTTCTGCAAATCATGCAATTCGTTTTTACGCGTCACTGGCAGGCTAGCCAGCGCATCGCGGCTGGTTATTGATGCAGCATCAACACCTGCCAGCAGCTTGCTAAAAGCAGGCGCGGCTTTCTGCGCATGAGCTACCAAACCCGGCAAAGCGCTCAGCAAAGCGGCTTCACGTTGATCAGAACTCCGGGATTCGAGTGTGTCGTAATGCGTTGTTTTCATATCAGTCTTTTCTGAAGCCTAAGTCCAGCAGGGCAATAGGATGCCTTGTGTCAGATTCAAACAGGGACCGCGGATCTGGCTTTGCCAGTCCGCAGGCGCAGCGGCTCCCTGCGGGAGCAGCGTATTACACGTAGTGAAAAGCGTGGGGGTCATATTTTTAGTGGCCGGTGCCGAGATAGGCGCTGATCACATCTCGATTTGCGCGCACTTCGTCAGGCGTGCCATCACCGATTTTCTTGCCGTAGTCCAGCACCACAACCCAGTCTGCGATGTCCATCACCACGCCCATGTCGTGTTCGATCAACACCACGGTGGTGCCAAACTCGTCGTTCACGTCCAGCACAAAGCGGCACATGTCCTGCTTTTCTTCAACGTTCATGCCGG
>ENA-OBLH01000161-OBLH01000161.1-metagenomes-genome-assembly--contig:-NODE-161-length-23860-cov-3.39761_pt1 | contig 23860 bp, 20 predicted proteins | sample MGYA00153382_OBLH01 | MGnify analysis MGYA00153382
TCACTACAATGCCTTGCTTCGAGCCTGACCATTACTATTCAGGACTACCATCAACCCAAGATCGATCGCCACAAAGCCGCTATTCATCGTACAAACCTTTCTAGACCTGTCCGCCTTGCCCTCGAAGCAGGACTATTTACCCCAGAAACTAGTTTTTTGGACTACGGTTGTGGGCATGGCAGTGATGTTAAATTTATTGCCCAGCAAGGTTTTTCTAGTTCCGGTTGGGATCCTTACTATCGAGCCGATACAAACCTCAGCCCTGCGGTGATCGTTAATCTTGGCTACATTATCAACGTTATCGAAAGCCCAACAGAAAGGAGAGAAGCTCTACTCAAAGCTTGGGAACTTACCCAGAGTGTTCTTATTGTTGCTGCCCAAGTATTAATCCATGACACCATCAGAGGGCAAATTGCCTACAGCGATGGTGTAATTAGCAGTCGTAATACGTTTCAGAAATATTATGAACAAGAAGAACTAAAATTTTACATTGATCAAGTTTTGGGTGTAGATGCCGTTCCCGTAGCTCTAGGAATTTATTTTGTCTTCCGTGATGAAGCACAAGCCCAGAATTTCTGTGCCTCTCGATTCCGCTCCCGTGCCACCACCCCCAGAGTCCGTTTGACTACAAAAAGATTTGAAGATTATCAAGAACAGTTATCACCCTTGATGAGTTTCTTCACCGAGAGGGGTAGATTACCTGTAGGCGAGGAATTGAGTGCTTTCACACCTCTTTTAGCAGAATTTAAGACTATCCGTCGCGCCTTTACTATAATTGTGCAATCTACCAATCAGCAGGAATGGGATGTTATTGCAGATAAACGCCGTCAAGATATTTTAGTTTATCTTGCTTTAAGTAATTTTGATAATCCTTATAAGCGTTTAAAATTCAATCAGTTCTCATTGCCCTATCAAACAGATATTAAATCTCTATTTAGTTCCTATAGATCAGCTTGGGTAGCTGCCGATTTGATGTTGATGAATCTTGGCCGATCAGGATTCATCTCGGATTGTTGTCATCATAGTAAACTTGGCTATCTAAATGAGCAAGCTCTTTATGTCCACATATCTGCCTTAGAATCCCTAAATATTATGCTTCGACTTTATGAAGGTTGTGCTGGTCGTACAATCGGCAGATTAGATAAGGTAACAATTATTAAATTTCATCTTTATAAACCAAAGATTACCTATTTATTTTATCCAGATTTTGATCTTGAACCCCACCCTAAATTACATACTTCTATGCAGATAGACTTGAGTGACTTACAAGTGCATTATCATGATTATACTAATAGTGAAAATCCACCAATTTTATATAGAAAAGATGCCTGTGTATTAGCAGATTATCCTTGGACAAAAGCGAGCAACTCCCTTGACTAGTGATTCTTTACCTACATTTACTCAACATTAGCTCTAGCAGTATGTTAATTTTGTTTAGACAATAATTTCTTACCAGAGGATTAGGATGTGGAAGGTTAATATCAACTGTGATCAGGAAGTATGGAAGCTTTACGGCGCTGATTTTAAGAAAATGACGGCAGATTATCCTTGGGAATTAATTGGATCAAAAAAGCTACCTGATGGTAGCCGGATTATGTCCTACAAAGTTGAGGAAATTAGTGATGTAGAATCTCTTCAAGAAGAATGTGCTAAATTTGCTGGATTCACCACAGATTTTGAATCCCTGTAAATATAAACAAGGGGCTTAAGCCCCTTGCCTGTCCTAGTCCCTCTAGCAGGTATTTATAAATCTAGAGGAGATAAACAAGGATAAATAAGACAATCCAGACCACATCGACAAAGTGCCAATATAGTTCTGCTGCTTCCACCCCAAAATGATGATGCTCAGAATAGTGACCAGCTTTGAGCGATCGCCCTAGAACCGCCAAGATCAACATTAAGCCAAAGGTGACATGTAAACCATGAAACCCAGTCAAAACATAGAAGAAACTGGCAAAAATACTAGTAGTTAAACCAAAGGACATGTGAATATATTCGTAGGCTTGACCCCCTAGGAAAATTGCTCCCATGAGGGCAGTAAGGCCAAACCAAAATCTGAGACCGCCTTCATCATTTTTCTTGATGGCTGCTGCGCCCCGATTCATCACGAAACTACTGGAAATTAGGATAATGGTGTTAATTCCGGGCAGGAGAATTTCTACTTCCGAGCCTTCCGGCTGCCATACTTCCACCATCGATCGAGTAATCAAAAAAGCGGCAAATAAACCGATAAAGATCATACTTTCTGCCACCAAGAAAAATCCCATGCCGGTCATCCGTAGGTCTGGATGTTCGCTATGACCTGGGGTAGTTTGGCTAGAAATATTCAAAGTTGATTGAGATTGATTCAGAGCAGAACCTTGCATAATTGGTATTCCTGAATTTATTTTTCGACAGAACCAGCCATAGCCGGGCGCTTGGGCTTGAGGAAAGAAAAGTCGGCCTTTTTGCCTCCTAAACCATAATCGTAAGGGCCAGAGGTCATGACTGGCTCTTCATCAAAGTTTTCGATCGATGGGGGAGAACTGGTTTGCCATTCTAAGGTGAGGCCACCCCAAGGATTATTTGCCGCCTTAGGTCCTTTGACCCAACTCCAAACCATATTGATGATGAAAGGGAAGGTAGAGATAGCCAGAATAAGAGTCCCGAAGCTACAGAGCAGATTCAGGTTTTGGAACCTAGGATCGTACATAGCTACCCGGCGATTCATCCCTAATAAACCCAACTCGTGCATAGGCATAAAGGTCAGATTTAAACCTACGAAAGTCATGGCAAAATGCACTCTACCCCAGAATTCGTTATACATTCTCCCAGTCATTTTGGGGAACCAGTGATAGGTAGCCGCAAAAATTCCCAGCACACTGCCCCCAAAGAGAACGTAGTGGAGGTGAGCCACAATGAAGTAGGTATCATGGACATGGATATCAAAGGGAACTGAAGCGACCATTACTCCTGTCAGACCGCCGATTAGGAAGGCGGAAATTAGCCCCATACCAAATAACATGGGGGTAGTGAAGGAGATTTTGCCGCCCCAGAGGGTGCCGAGCCAACCGAAGATTTTGATCCCAGTGGGGACAGCAATAATCATGGTGGTGATCATGAAGAACATTCTCAACCAACCGGGGACACCACTAGTAAACATATGGTGCGCCCAGACAATTAAGCCTAAGAAACTAATGATTAGACTAGAGTAGGCGATCGCTCGATAGCCAAAAATCGGCTTCTTGGCATGGACTGGGAGAATTTCTGACAACGCTCCAAAGAAAGGCAGAATCATAATATAAACTGCCGGATGAGAATAGAACCAGAACATATGCTGATACACCACCGGATCGCCGCCACCGGCTGGATTAAAGAAATTTGTCCCAGCAATCAGATCAAAAGCTAGGAGGATCAAGGCTCCAGCCAATACGGGAGTCGACAAAAGAATTAGGGCAGAGGTGGCAATCATGGCCCAACAAAACAAGGGCATACTATGGATATCCATCCGGGGAATCCGCATTTTCCAGATCGTCACCATGAAGTTAATGGCCCCCAAAATTGAGGAAGTTCCCAGTAATAAAAGACTAAGAATCCAGATAAATTCTCCCGGCTTCCCCGCAAGCAAGCTCAAGGGCGGGTAGGAAGTCCATCCAGATTGGGGCGCACCGACAAAAAAGCTACTCAGTAGTAATATACCGCCGGGGGGAATTAGCCAAAAGGCGATCGCATTCAACGTCGGGAAGGCCATATCTTTTGCCCCGATCATCAGGGGAATTAGATAGTTGCCAAAGGCAGCTCCTGCGGGGACGATCCACAGGAAAATCATTACTGTGGCATGGACAGTAAAAATTTGGTTATAAAGTTCTGGGCTGACCACATCAGAAGCAGGTGTGGCTAGTTCGGTGCGGATCACCCCAGCCAAAGCACCACCAATAAAATAGAACATGAAAGATGTCACCAGATATTGAATCCCAATTACCTTGTGATCAGTACAAAAAGTAAAGTAATGCCACCAACGTCGTTCCTCGTGGGTATGGGGATTTGATAGTTCTGTCAGAGTTTCTGTCATAGGAAGTAGGAAATTTTTAATCGCAATAATAGGGCATTTTAATGTTTGGATTAGGTTTGGGTTGGGTTTCGTTTGGCTCTACCCAACCTACCTGCTACATTTTGTGGCTGTGGTGGTGCTGACTACTAACTTGTTGTAGAACCTCTGGGGCGATGCCCATTTCTTGACTGTAGGGCTGGAGGTATTGAGCAGTAGAAAGTTTAGTTACATCTACAGCTACTTGAGCCGGAGTCTCAGCTTGGGCCACCTGTTGGGCAGCAATCCATGCCTGATACTGCTCTGGAGTCTCTACATAAAGTTTAGTAACCATAATCCCGTGGTAAGCTCCACAGAGTTCTGCACAGATCACCGGATATTCTCCCAAAAGAGTAGGTGTAAAACGTAGCTCGGTCTGTCGCCCCGGAATTACGTCTTGTTTGATCCGAAATTCTGGCAACCAGAAGGCATGGAGGACATCTTGGGCAGTCATGTCTAGTTGGACATCTTCTCCTATGGGTAAGTGTAGCTCCCCAGAGACTATGCCAGTTTCGGGGTAGGTAAAAGTCCAAGCATACTGTAAACCCAAGACCTTAACTAGAACTGCTGGAGGCTTATTTTCATTCTCTGGAGTTGCCCCCAAGCCTAGGGCAATTTGATTTCTTCCAGAGTCCATGGCCACCATGCCTTGCATATCCATTTCTGGAGTATGCCCGGAATGCTGGGCAGTGAGTTGGGTGGGAGTTTTATGACCCATTGATGCCATGGGGTCTAAGCCGCCCATTTGACTATAAACTTCAAAGCTATAGATGGAGATAACTAGGACGATCGCCGCAGGAATAGCTGTCCAGAAAATTTCTAGAGGAATATTGCCATTCATAGGAGAGCCATCACTGGTATCTCCCTCCCGACGGCGGAACTTAATCGCTACAAAGATTAGGCAACCTTGAACGATGATGAATAAGCCTGTGGCGATCGTCATCATCATATTAAAAAGCCCATCAACTTGAACTGCTTGGTCAGAAGCTTGGGCAGGCATCAACCCATGATTTTGACCGTACCAGAGACTAACGGCAGCAAGGAGGATACCCGCTACTAGGGTGAGGATGTTACTGGGGATATTCACGGGATTAAAAGATATTTAGGGATACAAAGGATTAATAGAAGATAGCTATGTACATCAGTCTCAGAGCAAGAGAGGGTGTGGTGAGGAGAAAGTTTACTTCAACTATTTAGCTACCAGGGGCGGCTGAATTTTTGTTTGGCTAATCATACCCACTGATATATAGGTTAAAACAGGAAATCAGTAATCTCCAAAAGTTGCACAATTTCTCCTGATTTTCTTTGGGATCGTTACAAAATAGCTGCCCAGCCTACCAAATATTTCTTTGCAAAAATTAATGATTCTTGATAAAATTAGAGTAATTCTCGGAAAATATGAAATTTATCTAAAGCTATCGACAAATTTTGAGAGATTCAGGTTTTACTTACTTACTACAGAGCAAGTTTTTCCCAGAGGTTTGTGTGATTTATAGAATATTCACGCCCTAGTTCATTTTGTGTGGGAAGAATTTATGACCAGATCAACTTTTCAAAGCAAAGTTAGTAATATTAACCAAGAGACCATAGCCCCTATTAATGCTAATGGGCTTAAGGTGCCGTTAGTTTTCGTAGATCAATTAGATCAATTAGATCAACTAGACCGAGTGAGGGGGTTGGTCTGGAAGATAGCGATCGCTACCCTCCTCCTCATGGCAGTGGGTAGTGCTACTAGGGTAATGAATGCAGGATTAGCATGTCCTGATTGGCCCCTCTGCTATGGGCAGTTAGTCCCAACTCGGCAGATGAACTTACAGGTATTTCTAGAATGGTTTCATCGTTTAGACGCAGCGTTGATTGGTCTTAGTACCTTGACTTTAGTTATCATTACTTGGTGGCAACGCTCAGGTTTACCCAGATGGCTACCCTGGGCAGCAACTTTTTCCTTGGGCTTAATCTTTTGCCAAGGAATTTTAGGAGGCTTAACAGTCACAGAGCTATTACGGTTTGATATTGTCACGGCTCACCTAGGCACGGCTTTGCTATTTTTGATTACTCTGCTAGCGATCGGCACAGCCCTCATGCCTTTTCCCCCTTCTCAAAGGACAATTTTCCGGGAATCGGTAACTGAGCATAGCCGAAATCCGGTAACTGAGCGTAGCCGAAGTTCCAAATTAGCTAGACTAGGCTTAACTGCCGCTATTTTGGTCTATCTACAAAGTATCCTCGGTGGTTTGGTGGGTTCCCGGTGGGCCTTACATCAATGTTTCGGCTCTGGGGAACTATGTGCAGTCATGAATAGCCATCTGTGGGGAGTAATTCCCGCATCCCTTGCTACTTTATCAGTCGTGTTTGTAGCTTGGCGGACTCCCGGACTCCATCCCCTGCTGCGCCGTCTTAGTAATTTGATTGGTTGCTTATTACTAGGACAAATTGTTTTGGGCTATGCCACTTTTAAGCTACATTTGCAGGTGGAATCCTTAACCGTGGCTCATCATACCCTAGGAGCCTCTCTAGTCGGGACTTTAGTAGTTTTTACCGTTTTAGCATGGCGGGACACAGTTAACAGTGGACAGTTAGTAGTAAACCGTTAGTAATAAACAGCGAACCGGTATAGTTTGATTTCCGTTCCGGGTAAGTATCTCAACTGTCAATTGGCAACTTTGAATTTTCAACTAAATAGCCAAACTCTATTCACTCCAAAGGCTATATAAACCTAAGCAGGAATTATCACCATGATCAGTACCGGACTTTCTCCTCACCATGACAATCTTCTTCAAGTCCTTCGTAGTTACTTGCAACTTACTAAACCCCGGATTATTCCCCTGCTGTTGATAACTACGGCTGCTTCCATGGGGATTGCTTCCCACGGGCGAATTGATCCTCTACTTCTGTTGGTCACTCTAACTGGGGGAACTCTGGCAGCAGCTTCGGCCCAAGTTATGAATTGTGTGTACGATCGAGACATTGATTACGCTATGGAACGTACCCGCAAGCGCCCCTTGCCGGCCGGGAAAGTCCAAACCAAAGATGCCGTAATTTTTGCGATCGTTCTAGGTATCCTTGCTTTTACTCTCTTGGCCACCTGTGTTAACCTCCTGAGCGCCTGTCTAGCCATGACCGGGATTGCTTTTTATATGGTTATTTATACCCACTTTCTCAAGCGCCACACTAGCCAAAATATTGTCATCGGCGGGGCAGCGGGGGCAATTCCCCCCCTAGTAGGTTGGGCAGCGGTGACGGGAGATTTAAGCTGGACTCCGTGGTTATTGTTTGCCTTGGTTTTTCTTTGGACTCCTCCCCATTTTTGGGCATTAGCTCTCATGATTCGGGATGACTACGCCAAGGTAGGTGTACCGATGCTGCCGGTAGTCAAGGGAGAAGTGGAAACAGTACGGCAGATTTGGGTTTATACGTGGATTACGGTAGTAGCTAGTTTTCTATTGGTTTATCCCCTAGGTCAGGCGGGAATGATCTACGGAGCGATCGCCTTCATTCTAGGAATAATTTTCATCAAAAAGGTCTGGCAACTAAATCTAGACCCCGGTAGTAAAGATGTGGCAAAATCTCTATTTAAGTATTCGATTCTTTACATGATGCTGTTGTGTGCCGGGATGGTGGTGGATAGTTTGCCTATAAGCCATGAGTTGGTAGCATTCATGACGGATAAATGCCTAGCGATCATATTTGCGTTACAGCAGATTGCAATCTAGTAAGCTACAATCTTGATCTTCAAGTCTCCCTTTGCTCTAGCGTAGCGGCACGTTAGTGCGGAGATTTAGAGGGTTTTTCTTCTCCACTTATCTGAACACAAATTGCTGTAAGTCGTAATATTGTTTGAGTCTCCTAGATCAACTTTTGATGGTTGGGGGGGGGATATTTATCCAAGCTGCCATCTTGCTCTTGGTCACTTCCCTAGGGCATCTCAGTCTGGTGCCTAGCACATTCAGCTTAGTTTCCTTCTAAAACTTGGGTTGCTGTGATGCCTAAATTTCCTAAGGCTGGGGAAGCGATCGCTTGTTCTCCTATATAAATCTGCTCCTCATAAAAACCTTCTACCCATTCCAATACTGTGATTTTTTGAGCAGTCGCATCCACAATCCAATATTCTGTAATTCCCCGTGCCCCATACTCGGAACGCTTATGGCGGTAATCACGATTACTTTGTCGCTGAGTGGGACTAACGATCTCAACCACTAATAAGGGCGGTGGCATTTCTGGCATGACTGTCGATCGTTTAGCTCCTTCCATCGCCGTTGCCAATTCTTCAGAAAACAATACCAAATCAGGAACCCGCACCCGTGAGCCAGTGGTAACAATTTCTGTTTTCATGGATAGCCGATAGGAGGGGATCCCAAGTTGCAAAAAGTAGGCCAAGATAAACATGGCAATACGCCGATTGATTTCACTCTCTGAGGTCATTTGGATTAACTCCCCATCTTCAAATTCATACAGGAAATCGGTATCATCTTCATAGTTAAAAAACTCCTCCAGCGTCATTTTTTGAGATGGTGCTTGACTTGCTTGATTTAATTTATCTAAAGTTATTGTCATCTGCCTTACCTATAGCCTTACTTACTAAGGGAGCGATCATGCTTGCTATTAATCTATCTTGATCTTAATCTGCAAAATCTGCCTCTACTCTAAGATAATGGTGGTGTTTTCTAGGGGAACATTGAAGACGTAGTAGATTACCCCAGTGCCGAGGAGTAGAATGGCAAGGCTGGAGAGAATTACCCAGCGATCGGGCGGGGCGTAGGTATCTTCTTCGATATCATCCCGGACAGCGAAATAGTGTTGTGTCGACAGGAGCACGGTGAGCAAACCAACGATCGCAAAACCTAGACCCAATTTCCACCCATTACCGGGAGCTTGGGGCGCAAAGGGAGGACGCAGGATTCGCATTCTTACAATCAGGACACCAAAACCCATGAGGGCGATCGCACTCCGCATCCATGATAGATAAGTACGTTCATTGGCAAGATGGTCTCGGATTCGGTTTAGATTCCGTTTTTTAGCAGTTTCTGCAAGGGATGGATCAAGGTTTCTTTTAAAAGGGAAAAAGGTGGGCATGTTTTTAATTATTGCTGTGGCCAAAATAGTAAAACTAGCACGGTGGGATTGAACAAGGGATTTAAGCCCCTTGCCTGTAATCTATAAACTAGAAAAAGGCTGTATTTTTAGTCATAGCTTAAATCTTAATACCTAAAAGTTTGTAGGTTTCACTTTCTATAAAAATATAAATACCTAAAGCAATCAGAACTAGGGGAACGATCGTATTACCATAACGAGCTAGGGCTTTGAGGATTAAGGGATGACGAGTTAGGGAATAGGCAATCCCGCACCAGATAGCAATCATCACCAAAAATACTACCAAGATTACCAATAATTGACTCAGGTTACTATTAGCAAATAAAGGAACATAAATGCTGATATTATCACCTCCATTGCCTACGGTTATTGCTGCTACTTGATAGATTTGAGGATTAATAAATCTGGATAAAACCTGTTTTTGGCTTTGCTTAGTAACTGTTTGCACATCTTGCCCATTGTTTTCTGGGTCGGAATTTTGGAGCAACTGATTAATACCGATCGCTATGGGAACTAATCCTAACCAACCTAACCAAGGGCGGGGAACCATAAATCCTCCGACAAACCCCGGCAGACTAGCCAAAACCAAGACCCCAAAGCCTAGGTACTGCCCCGCTACAATATGTTGGGGACGAACTAATTGATTTTCCTTAGTTTGGGGAGAATTGGTTGGGGAATTAATCTGAGAATTAATGGGAGGGCTAGTCTGGGCAAATAGCAAAACCAAAATCAAGATGTCATCAATATTGGTGGCAACAAAAGCAGTTATTCCAGTAATCATGGCTTGAATCAATTCCTGCATAAACTTCCTAGGATTCTTTTGCTAATATCCGTCCACTATTTTTTAGTAGCATCCCAATCATAAAAGATTTCAAATCTAAACAATTTATGCTTTTGAGCAAATTCTCTTACCTAGTATCTTCTTCAATAGCTTAATTCAGGTGTTGAAACGCATTAGTTTATTTCCTGAATCAAGTTAGTTATATCTATAGAGCGACTATCCTGATTTTGGGATGAGTCTCTAGCAAAAAAGTCTGACAGTTAAATCTAGACCTCGATAGTAAAGATATGGAAAAATCTCTATTTAAGTGTTCGACCCTCTAGATGCTGCTGTGCATCAGGATGATGGTAGATGGCCTGTCCATAATCCATGAGTTAGCGACATTAATCAAGAATAAATAATTGGCGATCACTATAGTACTATGCCACCATTTTGCCTTAGCATTAGGTCATATAAGTTGATTTTGGGTAATTACCTGGTAAGCAATTTTCTTTCCTCACGGGGCTTCCCTTGTATCTATTATTGGATGAATCAACCACAGGACAAACAAACTTAAACTTTTTATCATTGGAGATTGAAAAATGAAAGAAGTAAAACGCCCTGACGACCTTGATGAACGAGTGTTTTTTTGCAAAAATATCCCAAGTAATGATTTTGTTAAAGAACATGATCTACTATGGCTACGTCTTCGTAAAAATAGCCGATCAAATAAATTTCAATGGATGTTTATATGTGACATCTGGGGTGCTACTTTTTCAAAAGATGAACGCAATCAAATAATAGGAAAGTGTGAATCAAAATCTTTTGACTGGAGTTCTAGAATCATTTCGCCATACGCTAGCTGTTTTGACTATTCATACTTAGAATTAGCTGATGCTGTTGAAGTTGCTAATAGCGTAGCCAATTTTCTCTATATATTACATAATGATCAGCAAAGAAAATTGTTAATCAGTGAGATAAGAGAAGCATTATATAAAGATCGTGAAGCTGATAAAGATTTAATTATTCATATATTCCAACAATGGAAGAATGGTCAGTATCAATTGGCAGCAAGTCAAGAATTATATTTAGAAATATTACTATTTAAAAAAGGTAAATTTCGTGTCAGGAAAATAGCAGAAGTACCCAGTGTTTATCAATTGGAATATAGTTATGATCAAGCGATTAGAGAGGCAAATCCAAACAGACAAGATGGAATTCTGCTAATCAACTACCATATGAATCAGTCTGAATTTTATGCCACCGACTGGAATACTTTTTGTTTAAAGGTAGATAGACGCAAATTTACTAAATTAGGAGAACCAATTAACTATAGGCATGATAAGGCAGAACAATTATCTCTTGATGATGAAGAATATAGTAACAATTTTTCTGGTGATATAGTATTTGCTGATGAAGTAGATCAATCTATTAATGAGTTAGATATTAATAAAAGATTTCGAGAAGGAACAATATCTCAAGCTACAGTTAATGTTTATGAACGAAATCCTCAAGCTCGTAAAAAATGTATTGAATATTATGGAACAAGTTGCTTTGTTTGTGAATTTAATTTCGGCAAAGCTTTTGGTAAACTTGGAGAAGATTTTATTCATGTTCATCATCTAAAACCTATCTCTGAAATTGGAGAAGAATATGAAGTCAATCCTATTGAAGATATGCGGCCTGTTTGTCCTAATTGTCATGCAATGATTCATCGTCGTACACCACTATTAAGCATTGAAGAAATCAAGAAATTATATTTTGCTGAAACCTCAAGTTAATATTTATCAAGCATGACAAATAATTGCAATGAAAGTATCCTATTATAGATTATTAATAGATTAAATCTTTGACCTTTATAACATGGGTTTGAGCTATTTTAAAAATATTAATCTAGAATTAAGATATTTTTTAGGGAGATGATAGAAAAAGTGATGGAGCAACCCAATGTTAAAGTGAATATTTATGGAAAATCATTATTAAGTAATCAGCTAAGGAAAACTAGAGGAATAAGAAGTTATGAAGGCACAGGTATTTCGGGGAGTTAAGGAACTGAGTTATGAAGAAATTCCTATCCCAGAATTAGGGGCTGAGGAAGTTTTAGTTCAGGTTAAAGTCGTCGGTTTATGTCAATCGGATATTAAGAAAATTCTTTATCCCCTTTATGAACCGCCGAGAATTTTTGGTCACGAAACCGCCGGAGTGATCGCTGCCGTGGGGCGTGATGTCCAGAAATGGCAAGTAGGGCAACGAGTAGTTGTCATGCACCATATTCCCTGTATGCGCTGTGACTATTGCCTCCACGATAATTTTTCCATGTGCGATACCTACAAAAACATTACGACCACAGCGGGTTTTACTCCCAGTGGCGGCGGCTTTGCTGATTATGTCAAGGTTCCGGGGCATATTGTCCAGAATGGCGGATTAATCCCAATTCCTGATGAGATTAGCTTTGAAGTAGCCAGCTTTGTGGAGCCGACTAATTGTTGCCTCAAGGCGGTGAAGAAAGCAGCGGTGAGTCCGGGGGAAACTGTGCTGGTGACGGGGGCGGGGCCGATCGGTCTCATGTTCGTCATGCTGGTTAATTATTTTGGGGCAAAGGCGATCGCCACCGACCTCTTGCCTTCCCGGATTGAGAAAGCCCTCCAAGTAGGAGCTACAGCAGCTTTTGATCCCCGTGATCCAGAAATAGTCCAGAAAATTCATAGCTTAACCAAGGGCATGGGAGTAGATACTACCCTATTGGCAGTCCCCAGCGACAAGGCTTTTTATCAAGCCCTAGATTGCACTCGCAAGGGAGGAAAAATTCTCTTCTTTGCCGAGTTTCCTGATGAAATGGAAATGAATCTCAACCCGAATATTTTGTATCGCCGGGAAATTGACCTGATGGGCAGCTACAGTTCTTCCTATCGTTTACAGGCTTTGGCAGCGGATATTGTATTTAATCAAAAAATTGATGTAGAAGCATTAATTAGCGATCGCTACACTCTCGAACATCTAGCTCAAGCGGTAGATAGGGCGATCGCCCCCCGCCCCGAAACCTACAAAATTCTCATCTATCCAGAAACTTCTAACGGGATGTAGCCCCTATTTTTGTCAAGATTGTGTAAAGAGGAAAAGAAATTAACAGAAGAGAATTAGAATACTAATTAAAGTTCATCAACAACTTGTCTAAACAATTATTGGAGATCTATACTAAGTAATTTTACTTAGCTAAGATTTTTAGGAATTTTAAACCTGAAAAATCATTTATAAAAGTGGATAAAGGGCATGATTTTATACTACCGCCGGGGGCGCAAAATTAACTTTATAAATAGCCTCTGAGCGTATTAATTAGTAAGATAAGGAAAAATATATATGGTTACTACCACAGTCCCAGTTACTGTTCTAACTGGCTATCTAGGTGCAGGGAAAACTACGCTCCTCAATCATATTCTTACCTATGAGCATGGAAAAAAAGTAGCAGTTATTATCAATGAATTTGGGGAAATTGGCATAGATAACCAATTAGTTATTGATGCTGATGAAGAAATCTTTGAAATGAATAATGGCTGTATTTGTTGTACAGTGCGGGGAGATTTACTCAGGATTATTGGCAACTTGATGAAACGGCGCCATAAATTTGATCATTTAATCATTGAAACTACAGGAGTTGCAGATCCGGCTCCAGTGATTCAGACTTTCTTTGTTGATGATGATCTGCGGGATAAAGTGTCTCTTGATGCAGTGGTGACAGTGGTAGATACCAAACATATTTCTCAGCATTGGGAAGCATCAGAAGCTCAAGAACAAATTGCTTTTGCCGACGTGATTTTATTGAACAAAACCGATTTAGTTACGACCCAAGAACTAGAGGAGCTAGAGCAAAAAATTCGGGGGATGAATGCGATCGCAAAAATCTACCGGACTCAAAATAGTGAATTAGATATGAATGCTATTTTAGGAGTGCAAGCCTTTAATCTAGAAAATGCCCTAGAAATTGATCCCCATTTTCTAGAATCCCATCACCACCATAATCACAATGAAGAAATTGGTTCGATCGCCCTCACAGAAACTAAACCCATAGATGAGCCAAAATTACAAGAATGGCTAGGCAATTTATTACAAGCTCAAGGTTCGGACATTTTCCGGCTCAAGGGGATCGTCAATGTGGCGGGGGAAGAAAATCGCTTTGTATTTCAGGGAGTCCACATGATGCTGGAAGGGATTAGCGATCGCCCTTGGAAACCAGAGGAAATCAGAAAAAGTGACCTAGTTTTCATTGGTAGGAATCTTGATGCCGAGCAACTTAGGGAGGGTTTCCAGCAGTGCCTAGCCTAAAGAAAGTCAAGAAAACTACCCCCGTTGGTCGATTTAGTAATCGGCAAGTTCGGGACACTCTACAGGAATACATCACAGCCCTTGTTTATGCGCCTACGGGTAACTTTTTGGCGGCAGCATCGGCCGCAGGAGAATTAATCCTCTATCGCAAACAGGAATCGATCGAGCTTCAGGCTGCAACAGATAAATCCCTAGATTGCCTAGCATTTTCCCCCGATGGGCAATATCTGGCTGCGGGAGGGCAGGATGGCTGGGTGCGGGTGTGGAGCATGGTCGATCAACAGTTAGTGATCACCCTAGATAATTCCCCTCGCTGGATTGAGCATCTAGATTGGAGCAGTGATAGTCGTAAATTAGCCTTTGGCAATGGTCGCTATGTTCAAGTGTGGGATGTGGTAGCTAATCAGGTAATTACCACCTTGAATTTTGAGGAATCCTCAGTTTTGGGGATCGCTTGGCATCCAGTGATAGATCATTTAGCGATCGCAGGTTATCAAGGAGTAAAAATCTGGGATGGTCAAGATTGGGATGAGGATCCCTTCCACCTAAATATTCCCTCAGCAACTCAGGCAGTTAGTTGGTCTGGGGATGGTAAGTACCTAGCAGCAGGCAATCTTGATGATACTTTGGTAGTGCTGGAATGGGGACAGGAAAATCCTTGGATAATGCGGGGTTTTCCGGGGAAGGTGCGATCGATCGCTTGGAGTCAAAAGCCTGATAAGCATGGAGTTCCTCTGATTACTTGTGCCAGTGCTGAAGGGGTGATAGTTTGGACAAAAGAACCGGTTCCAGGTACAGGCTGGAGTGGTAACGTTTTGGAAGGACACCTAGAAAAAGTAGCGATCGTAGCTTTTCAGCCCAACGCTCTCTTACTTGCTTCTGGGGGAGCCGATGGACAAATTTATCTTTGGGATCGAGCAAAAAAACTAGGGCAGATACTACCGGGAGGTAAGTTTGAGTTTACCTCCCTGACTTGGCATCCCCAAGGTGATTATTTAGCCGCTGGGACAGACCAAGGGGAAATATTAATTTGGAGCAAATCCACCCAAGGGCAAGGCTTTAGCTAAATTATTTCCTCTTAACAAGTGGTTGAAAGCACACCCATAGCATCAAAATATGGGGAAGATGCGTTACGGCTGTTGCCTAACACATCCTACGAGAATAAAGAGAAAAATTCCTGATTCAGGTAGGGGTGCAAGGCTTTGCGCCCTAAACCTGGATTTAATTTGGTAAATTTTGTAACTAGCTACCCATACCTATTCCAGCTAAATAACCCGTTGTCCAAGCGCTCTGGAAATTAAATCCCCCCGTCACCCCATCGATATCCAGCACCTCTCCTGCTAAATAAAGACCGGGGCATTGCTTAGATTCCATAGTTTGAAAATTTACCTCTGATAGCTTCACCCCACCACAGGTGACAAACTCTTCTTTGAAAACTCCCTTACCCTTAATTAAATATTCTCCTTGGGTTAGCTCCTGGACTAATTGATTCAGGCTTTTCTTTGATAGTTCTGCCCACTTTTGACCATCCTGAACGCCAATAAAATTAACTAATTTATGCCATAGTCTCTTGGGGACTGGAAAAGGACAACTAGTAGTAATTTGCCGTTGAGGAAGTTGGGATTTGATCGCTGTTAGCTGCTGTCTTAAAACTTCGGGATTATAGGTAGGCAGCCAATTGATAATTAATTTTGCTTGATATTTTTGTTGATGTAATATCCTTGCAGCCCAAGCAGAAAGTTTCAAAACTGCTGGCCCACTAATTCCCCAATGGGTGATTAATAATGCCCCAGTTTGTTCTAGGTCTGTTGGGGAACCCTCACCCCCAACCCCTCTTCCAGAGCGGGAGAGGGGAGCAAGAGTAGCATCATCTTCAGCATCTTGTCCCCCTTCGCCCCTTGTGGGAGAAGGGGCTAGGGGATGAGGGGAAGTTTTCGTGATTACTAACCGTAATTTAACGGTTTCTAAACTCACCCCCGCTAGGTCATCTAAGCGACGATCGCTAATATTAAAGGTAAATAAAGAAGGAGCGGGGGGAATCAAGGTATGACCTAGATGTTGGGCAATTTTATAGCCTTGGGGATTACTGCCCGTAGCCAAAAGAAGCCGATCGCCTTCCAACTTCACCCCCATCCGTAACTCCACTATAAATTTCTCTGATTCCCTAAGAACTCCAAGGGCGGCAGCTTTAGTCCGAATTTGCACCCCACTATGGATAGCTGCTTGCTCTAGGCAATGGGTAATAGTGGCCGAGTTATCGGTGGTGGGAAACATTCTGCCATCAGCTTCGGTTTTTAGTTCTACCCCATGACTAGCAAACCAAGCGATCGTATCCTGAGGCTGAAACCGACTAAAAGCCCCTCGGAGAGCCTTACCACCTCTGGGATAGTTCTGCACTAATAAGGCTGGATCAAAGCAGGCATGGGTGACATTGCACCGACCGCCCCCAGAAATTCGCACCTTTGCCAGAACTTCCTGCCCCGCTTCTAATAAAATCACTTGAGCATGGGGATATTTCTCTGCACAGGTAATCGCCCCAAAAAATCCTGCCGCTCCCCCACCCAGAACAATTACTTTTTTTACCATGAACTACTACTAGAATTACCTTCAAATTAGACCTCTTCCGTAAATAGCAAAAAGCCCTCACCCTAGCCCTCTCCCACAGGAGAGGGAACAAGAAAAAATTTTACTCCCCTTCTCCTGCGGGAGAAAGGGGCGGGGGATGAGGGTATTTTATTATTCATGCAAGAGGCCTATTATACGCTCTAGAAGCTATGGCAGTTTGCAATTTCTAAGTGATTCTGTTAAGTTCAGTCTAGAGATTTATTAAGAACTTTTCGCAAATAATTAATAAATAATCTAACAAATAATTTAGAGATCACTATGGTTAACCCCAAGGGAACATCGGGATTATGGAGTCGGCGGCAGATGCTGCAATGGTCGTTAGCTGGAGTTGGTTTAACAGGTGCTACTTTGGGATGTCAAAAGTTAAATTCTCTGGGGTCTAGTAAGGCGATCGCCATTCCGCCCCTACCCCAGAATCTGCCGCCAGTCATGAATAATCTCAACCCCATGACGGTACTTCGAGATTTTGACTACGGTACAGTGACCCAAGAGAATGGGAGAACGATTCGAGAGTTTCGGATCACCGCTCAAAATACTAATGTGCAGCTAAATAGTGCGGTGAGCTTTATTACTTGGAATTTTAATGGGCGTGTCCCCGGGCCAACTCTCAGGGCAAAGGAGGGCGATCGCCTACGAATTTTATTTTTTAACCAGAGCGGTCATGCCCACACCATGCACTTCCACGGCATGCATCCCGCCGCAATGGATGGGATTAAGCCTGTGCGAAATAACCAAGCTACCATCTACGAATTTGATGCTGAACCCTACGGAGTCCATCTCTACCACTGTCATATTGCCCCCGTCACCCGTCATGTAGGCAAGGGTCTTTATGGCATGTTAATTATCGATCCTCCTACGCCCCGTCCTCCCGCAGATGAGATGGTATTAGTAATGGGGGCTTACGATGTCAATGATGACGGCAAGAATGAATTGTATGCTTTCAACGGGATTCCTGACTACTATATGCAGCATCCAATTCCCCTCTATCAAAATCAACTCACAAGAGTTTATCTTCTAAATATGATTGAGTGGGATGTGGCGGCAACTTTCCATATTCATGCAAATTTTTTTGATATCTATCCCATAGGGATGACAACCAAAGCTAGTGGACGGAGTGATGTAGTCACCCTAGGAACTACAGAGCGTCATATCTTAGAATTTGCTTATTCCTTCCCCGGTAACTATATGTTCCATCCTCATCAGGATTTTATGGCCGAAGCAGGTTGTATGGGATCTTTTGAAGTGATTCCCCCTAATTAAAGTAGAAGTTTGCTGCTGGTTTTTTGACACTAGTTCTCATTTGTGCCATAGTATTACTCATAGTTATTTATTGATAATAAGTCCTAATAATGAAAAATATTCTCCGCTTTTCGGGGATCATGGCGATCGGCGGGATGCTAGCCTTCCTGATCAGTTGTAATCAAAACCAATCTAATACAGCTTCCCTTCCTAACTCAGCCGGAACTCAATCTAGTAGTCCTGTTATGGCCGGCAGTAAGCCGCAAATTAATATCAATACGGCTCTCCTTTCAGAATTAGATAAGCTAGAAGCAAAATTAGCTAGTCCTGCCCTATCTAATAAAATTCAAGCTAGTCGTCCCTACGCTAATGTCCAAGAACTAGTTACCAAAAAAATTATTACCCAAGCCCAGTTCGACCAAGTTAAAGAACTAGTCACCATTGAAACTATAGCCCTGACGGGGAAAGCCAAAGATGTAGATTATATGGTGAAATTAGGTTTGATGAAGGGGCATTTGTTAGTGGCCAAAGAACTCCTAGACCTCCAAAAATTAGACCAAGCAGAACCCCACATTGGTCATCCGGTGGAAGAAATCTATGCTGATGTAGAAGACCAGTTAAAGGAACGGGGAGTCGCAGAGTTTAAGACTTCCTTAGTAAAACTTCAAGATTTAGTCAAGGCGGGTAAGATCGTCCCTCAAATTGCTACAGAATTCACTACCTCTATGGAAGCGATCGATAAAGCTATTGCTAAACTTCCTGCCGCAGATATCCAAGACCCCAAATTTATCCTGCCTGTAATTAATGGTTTGCTAGATACCGCCAATTCCGAGTATGGAGCAGCGATCGCTGAGGGCAAAATCAAAGAAATTGTCGAGTACCAAGATTCCCGGGGTTTTGTTGTCTATAGTAGTACCTTGTATGAGCAAATTAGTCCAACTATGGCGAAGAGTTATGCCAAAAATCACCAAGCGATCGCCCCAGCCCTTGCTAAATTAAAACCTACTTGGCCTGCCGCTATTGCTCCAGCTAAGGCAGTTACTAGCCCCGAAGAGGTGACAAAAATGATTAAAGCGATCGAGGAAGCAAGTAATGGACTTTAGTTTAGCTCTACCAACTTTTGTAATTACCTTTCGGGAAGGTGTGGAAGCAGCCCTTGTGGTGGGGATTGTCTTAGCTTGTCTCCAGAAAGCCCATGCTAGTCATCTGAATCGGTGGGTCTACGGGGGGATAGCGGTGGGTATTGCCCTGAGTGGAATGTTGGGAGTAATAATTAATTGGGGAATCCAAGCCCTCAATAATACTTATCCCCAGTATACGACGGTGATTGAACCCTTATTAGAAGGACTATTTGGACTGATTGCGATCGTCATGCTGAGTTGGATGTTGTTATGGATGACCAAACAATCAAGACTCCTCAAAGCCCAATTAGAAGGATTTGTTAACCAAGCCCTCAAACAAGATTCCCAAGCTGGTTGGGGGGTATTTAGCTTAGTTCTCCTCGCTATCCTCCGGGAGGGCTTTGAGTCTGTCTTGTTTATCTTGGCAAAATTTCAGCAGGGCTTGGCGGCTAGTCTGGGAACCTTAGGAGGAATAGCGGCGGCGACGGGAGTGGGGGCATTACTTTTTAAGTGGGGAGTAAGAATTAATATCAAGCGATTCTTTCAGGTGATGGGAGTGTTGCTTTTATTAATTATTGGAGGTTTGGTAATCTCATCCCTAGGACATTTTGATGCCGTGATCCAAGCCTTATCTCAAACTAATCGAGCTTCGGCGGGGTTGTGTTTCTTCTACGAGAGATTTACCAAAAATCCTTCCTGCATTTTAGGGGCAAGGATTTGGGATACAGGGAAGATTTTGCCTGAAGATCAATTTCCGGGGATTCTCCTCAGCGCCATGTTTGGTTATACCCAGAATCTTTATCTGGTGCAAGCGATCGCCTACCTGACCTTTTTACTCACCGTCGGCAGCGCCTATTTCCGTAGTCTTTCGCCTAAGCAAGGAAGACTGAGCAAGTCAAAAATCACTAATGCTTCTTAGTTATTTGTAGAGCGATCGAGCTAAAATTTGTAGCAGATTCTGGCAATTTGCCACTCTTCTTGAGTATGCACAACCATTAACTTCACCGAAGATTTAATGGTAGATAACTCTCGATCGCCCATAGTAAAAACAGAGCTACTAGACGGATCAGGGAGATTAGAGGGCATAGACAAATTATTCAAATTTGCATCCATTTCCACACCTAAAAAAGCTAATTTTTCGGCCACAGCAGCCCGAACGCCCCTATGATTTTCTCCCACCCCCGCGGTAAAAATTAAGACATCAAGACCCCCAAGCTCTGGCAACAGGGACGAAATTTTAGCAGTAAGCAGATGAATATAGAGGTCACGAGCTAATTTTGCCCGATCGTTACCGGCCCTAATTGCTTGATCGATCTCCCGGAAATCGTTAGAAACTCCTGATACGCCCAAAAGACCAGACTCAGAATTCAACACGTGATCCAGTTCCTCAACTTTGTATTCTCCCTGCCTGAGCAGATGGAGGATAATTCCCGGATCGATCGACCCACAACGAGTCCCCATCATCAAGCCATCCAAGGGAGTAAAGCCCATAGTTGTATCGATACAAATTCCCGCTTTGATGGCGGCTAGAGAACAACCATTACCCAAATGACAGCTAATTAAGCGTAAATCCTTGAGATCTCTGTTTAACAATTTTGCAGCTCGCTCGGCGCAGTATTGATGGCTAATCCCATGAAAGCCATATTTTCTGATGCCTTGGGCTAACCAATCGTAGGGCAGGGGATACACATAGGATACTTCTGGTAGCGTCCCATAAAAAGCCGTATCGAATACAGCTACTTGAGGTAAGTCGGGAGCTAAGGAGGCGATCGCCTGAATCCCCATTAAATTGCCGGGGTTATGGAGTGGGGCAAATATTGATAATTGATCGATTTCTGCTTGGACTTCTTCATCAATCAATACTGGTTGGTGATACTTAGACCCCCCATGAACTACCCGATGCCCAACTATATCAATGTCGGTGATATTATCTATTACCTTAGTTTCTCCCTGCCAAAGAGAATTTAATAGGCTGTGGAGATCTATCGCCCGATTTATTGTAATGTTCTCGATATGGATCGATCGACCATCAACAGTTTTTGCTCTCAACACCATTTTATGATCAGATTGCCAATCGATTTGCCCAGTCCATAACGGCACCACCGGATCTAAGGGTAGTGAGCCTAACTGATACAAACTCGATTTCAAACTACTTGATCCCACATTCAGCACTAAAATATGCATCGTGATTCTTATGAATGTACTTACTCCCGAAGAATTGTATCAACTCCACGGATTTTGGCGTGCTTGTAACTATCTTGCGGCTGGAATGATCTATTTACAAGATAATCCCCTACTCCAAGAACCACTCCAACCAAAGCATATCAAGAATCGTTTACTAGGTCACTGGGGTACTAGTCCCGGATTAAGCTTTATTTATACTCATATTAACCGAGTAATTAATAAATTTGATCTCAATGCTATCTACCTAGCGGGGCCTGGTCATGGGGCGCCGGGAGTTCTGGCTCCAGTTTATTTAGAAGGCAGCTACACGGAAATTTATACCGATAAGACCGAAGATATTGAAGGTATGCGGGCGTTCTTTCGCCAATTCTCCTTCCCCGGTGGCATTGGCAGTCACTGTACCCCAGAAACCCCCGGCTCGATTCATGAGGGAGGAGAATTGGGCTATAGTGTTTCCCATGCCTACGGAGCAGTGTTAGATAATCCAGATTTAATTGCGGTGACGGTAGTGGGTGATGGGGAAGCTGAAACTGGGGCGTTGGCAGCAGCTTGGCATTCTAATAAGTTTCTTGATCCCCGCCGAGATGGGGTTGTTTTGCCGATTCTGCACCTAAATGGTTACAAGATCAATAACCCGACGGTTTTAGCTCGCATTAGCCATCAGGAATTAGAGGATTTATTCCAAGGCTATGGTTATACCCCATACTTTGTCGAAGGAGATGATTATGAGCTAATGCACCAGTCTATGGCGGGAGTTCTCGATCGCTGTATTAAAGAAATTCATGAACTTCAAGCCCGGATTCGGACTCAGGGTGATACCAATCGTCCCCTTTATCCCCTAATTGTGCTGCGGAGTCCTAAGGGTTGGACGGGGCCAAAGGAAATGGATGGTCATCAGCTAGAAGGGTCTTGGCGATCGCACCAAGTCCCCCTCAAGGAAGTTAAACGTCGCCCAGAACAACTCCAAATGTTGGTGGACTGGCTGCAAAGTTATCAACCAGAGGAATTATTTGATGAGCAGGGTAAGCTCCGGGCAGAATTTCGATCGGTTGCTCCCCAAGGGAATAAACGCATGGGCAGTAATCCCCAGGCCAACGGGGGCTTAGTCCGAAAGACTTTGCAACTTCCTGATTTCCAGCAGTATGCCGTAGAAATATCAACACCGGGGGTAATGGAGGTATCTAATACCTATCCTCTGGGGGTATTTTTACGAGATATTATCAAGGCTAATCCCCATAATTTTCGGCTATTTGGTCCCGATGAAACTGCCTCTAATCAACTCCAGGCGGTTTATGAAACTACTAAAAAGGTCTGGTGGGGAACCTATTTGCCAGAAGATGCTGATGGGGCTGAGTTATCCCTAGATGGCCGGGTCATGGAGATCTTGAGTGAGCATACCCTAGAAGGCTGGTTGGAAGGCTATCTATTAACGGGTCGGCATGGCTTATTCTCTAGCTATGAAGCCTTTATCCATGTCATAGATTCCATGTTTAACCAACACGCTAAATGGTTAGAAATTTCTCGGAATTTATCGTGGCGAGCCGATGTTGCTTCCTTGAATTTATTAATTACTTCTACGGTCTGGCGCCAAGATCATAATGGTTTTACCCATCAAGATCCGGGATTTCTTGATTTGGTAGCCAACAAAAGTGCTGAGGTGGTGCGAATTTATTTGCCCCCGGATGTAAATTGTCTCCTGACGATCGCCGATCGCTGTTTCCAGAGTGTCAATCAAATTAATGTCATTGTTTCGGATAAACAGCCCCATCTCCAATATCTGACTATAGATGAGGCGATCGCTCATTGCACTAAGGGGATTGGCCTGTGGGAATGGGCAAGTACTGATAAAGGTGTGGAGCCGGATGTGGTCATTGCCTGTGCTGGGGATATTCCGACCCAAGAAGCCTTGGCAGCGATCGAAATCTTACATCAGTCATTTACAGATTTGAAGATTCGCTTTATTAATGTAGTAGATCTACTCGCTCTCCAACAGCCCAGTGAATATCCCAATGGTTTAACCGATCGAGATTTTGATGGTTTATTTACTACTAATAAGCCGATTATCTTCAACTTTCATGGCTATCCTTGGTTGATCCACCGCCTAACCTACCGGCGCAAAAATCACCCTAATCTCCATGTGCGGGGCTATAAGGAAAAAGGCAACATCAATACTCCTCTGGAGTTGGCGATGAACAATCAAATAGATAGATTTACCATTGCCATTGATGTGATCAATCGAGTACCCAAATTGCAAGTGGCTGGTGTCCATACCAAAGAACAACTAAAAAACCGTCAGATAGAATGCCGCCAGTATGCCTATACTCACGGTACAGATTTACCTGAAGTTGTTAATTGGCGCTGGAAAAATCTAGATTAGCCTCAGTTCGACATAAGCTGAAACCCACTCTTCGAGAAGCAAGCTACACCCTAGCCCTCTCCCAAAACGGGAGAGGG
>ENA-OBLH01000162-OBLH01000162.1-metagenomes-genome-assembly--contig:-NODE-162-length-23815-cov-4.59242_pt1 | contig 23815 bp, 20 predicted proteins | sample MGYA00153382_OBLH01 | MGnify analysis MGYA00153382
CAGGATTGGGTTAAGCGCAGTACGAAGTGACATCGGCCGGTTTGCGCAGGAGTGACGAAAGCTGCGATCAGCTTGCCTCACGCAAATCGCCGGTTCCCCCGCTCCTACAAATGCAATTCACGTCGGATTTCTGCCATAACCGATGGATTGCTGCTGATTCGCTACTTGCTAGGGCAGCGTGACGACGCACTAATCGCTGGTGCTATCGGCAGCGGCTCGACGCGATTAACGGCGACTGCGGTTCAGGCGTATCTCGCTACGCTACTGCCATGATCAAGATCGGCGGGCAAATGGCTGAAATGCTTTGTTTTTTCATGCCCTTGGCATACACTCTTGAAGCAATTTATAGAACCTGAAAGTGCTTGCTGCGCGTCCTGCGTGAGCAGGGACACGGAGTGAGTGATGACACCACAGTCAGCCGCAGTAAAAAATACCCAATCCTTCGGCGACGTTGGCCGCACTCGTCATGCCATCATAGGCTTGGCTGCGATGGTCGCCGGGGTGGCGAGCGTCGCCTCGTTTGCGGCAACGGTTGAATTCAAACTCAGTCCCGACCTTAAAGGTCGCGAGCAGGCCTTCGCCGCGCGCGTCGCCCAATCCGCAGGCGCTGCGGCTCCCGTGTCGCGCGGCAACGGCGTGTTCGAGGTGACCACCACCGACGACACAAAAGCCGCTGCACTCGCCACCGCGTTTCGCGAGCGAGCGGGTGTGTTGTGGGCGCAATCCAGCGCGGTTGATGCGCCATTGAGCCGCGCCGCGCCAGAGACGGAGTTTCATGGGCGGATGCTCGCCCTAACGCTCAACAAAGGCGCGAACGCGGCCTCCGCCGTCAGCGCACTTGCACGCCGCACTAGCCAGACTCTCACGCTGAAACGCATCGCGACCGGCAATCGTGCGCTGGTCATGTTGCCGCAGGGCACTACCGCGGCGTCGTTGGCCGCAGTGGCCGTGGCGGCGGCAAGCGAGCCCAGCATTCGCAGCGCTGATCGCGTTCGCGTGCTACGTCATCAATGGATTCCGAATGACACTATGTTTGCGCAGCAATGGGCGCTGGGCACCGGCGTCGGCGGCATTCGTGCGGCGCAGGCATGGGACATCACGCCGTCGGGCTCAATTGCGGTGGCTGTGATTGATACCGGTATTCGTTCGCACCCGGATCTTGATGCCAAGCTGATGTCGGGCTACGACATGGTGCGCAATTTGTTCATCTCCAGCGATGGCAATGGCCGCGACCCAGACGCAACCGACCCTGGCGATTTTGATGCTGGTCTTGATTGCTCCTCGCCAGTTAATTTCATGAGCTCGTGGCACGGCACACACGTCGCGGGCATCATCGCGGCCAGCAGCAACAATGGCGAGGGCATCTCGGGCGTTGCACCCAACGCTCGTATCGTGCCGATTCGCGCGCTCGGTCGTTGTGGCGGCACCGACGAAGACGTTGCGGATTCGATTCGCTGGGCGGCTGGCGTGCCCGTCGCTGGCGTGCCGAGCAATCCCAATCCCGCAAAGGTCGTGAACCTGAGCCTCGGCGGTTACGGCCCCTGCACAGCCGATATGCAATCGGCGGTAGACGGCGCGGTCAATCGTGGTGCCGTAATCGTGATTTCGGCTGGCAATGATGCGACGCGCGTGGTTGATTTCTCGCCCGCCAATTGCAAAGGTGTAATCGCGGTGTCGGCTGGCAATTTGTTGGGCGATTTGTCGAGTTACAGTAACTTCGGCACCGGTGTCGCCATCACCGCCCCCGGTGGCGATTTTGGCGATTTGCCCGGCGTGATCTCGACGCTCAATGGCGGCGTCACGTTACCGGGCGCGCCCAGCTACGCGACCTATAGCGGCACCAGCATGGCAGCGCCGCACGTCGCTGGCGTGGTTGCGCTGATGCTGGCGCGAGATCCGACTTTGTCGGCGGGGCAGGTGATTAACCGCTTGCTCGGCGCGTCGCGGTTGTTCGTTGCAGGGTCAGATTGCGCCAGCGCCCCGGGCGCGTGCGGCGCAGGGCTGCTTGACGCGATGGGTGCGGTGGCGGCGGTCATGCCCAATCGTGCGTTCGGTGACGTCAGCGCGTCCAATGATCGCATGCGGTTGATCGAGATGCGCGAAGTGTTTACGGGGCGGTACTCGTTAACCTCCGACCCGGTCGAAATCGCTCAAATGGAAGTTGGTCTACGTGGTGGCTTGTGGGAACGCAGTGGTTTCAGCGTCAATACGTTTAGCTTCACCGCGCAGTTCAATTCGCTGGCACTCGCGCAACCGGTGTGTCGCTCGCGTCTCGTATTCGGCGGTGCCTTCGGTTACAGCAGCAATGTCGAAGAATGCAAGGCGTACGCCGCCAACTCTGGCTGGGTGGTTGATGGAATGACGTTCTTGGCGGCGTTGCCAAACGGCACCGAGTGCCCGTTGGGCAGTCGCGCTATCAACGAGTTCGTACGTCAAGATGGCTTGGGCTACAACGTCCGTACTATCGGTGACGCTGCGGAAATCAATCGCATGGTGGACAACGGATGGGTGCAATCGCGCGTTGCGTTCTGCGCGCCGCTGTAACCGACCGTAATTGATCGCAAGCTGCGCTGAACTCGAACTAGTATGAATACTCGTAATAAATATTTAAGCGGCTGTTGTTGTCTGCGCCAGGATCGCGGCTTGACCGCCTGCCTTTGCACTCTGCTCATCTCGCTCTAAGTTTCCAAGCGTTTAGCAAAACACTCAAAGGCTGCCCCGTGCAGCCTTTTTCGTCTCTAACTGTCGCGTCACCGAATCCACACTATGTCCCTGCACCTGTACGACACATGGACGCGCTCGCAGCGCGAATTTACGGCACTGAAACCGGGCGAGGTTGGGCTGTACACCTGTGGACCGACGGTCTACAACTATGCGCACATCGGCAACCTCCGCACTTACCTGTTTGAAGACGGCCTCGTGCGCGTGCTCAAGCTTAACGGCTATCGCGTGAATCATGTAATGAACATCACCGACGTGGGGCATTTGGTGTCCGACGGTGACGACGGTGAAGACAAGATGGAGGCGGGTTCTAAACGCACCGGCCAGACCGCGTGGACGATTGCAGCGCTCTATACCGATGCCTTTCGCGCAGACCTGAAAGCGTTAAACATTCAGGAGCCGGAAGTGTGGTGCAAGGCCACCGACAACATCCCCGAGCAGATCAGTTTCATCGAAGAAATTGAGAAGAAGGGCTACACCTATCGCACCACTGACGGCATCTATTTCGACACGTCAAAGCAGGCGAGTTATGGCTATTTGGGGCGTTTAGACATCGCAGGATTGCAGGCGGGTTCGCGGGTTGATTTGGGTGAGAAAAAGCACTCGACCGATTACGCATTGTGGAAATTTTCTGCACCTGAAGATCATCGCCAAATGGAATGGGATTCGCCATGGGGTCGTGGCTTTCCGGGCTGGCACATTGAGTGCTCGGCGATGGCGCACAAGTATCTCGGTGAGTATTTCGACATTCATTGCGGTGGCGAAGATCACATTACGGTGCATCATCCTAATGAGATTTCGCAGACTGAAGCCGCCTATGGAACGCGGCTCGCGAATTTTTGGATGCATGGTTATTTTTTGATCACTAACGACGCGAAGATGAGCAAATCATCTGGTGAGTTTTTACGTGTGCAATTGTTGATTGACAAGGGTTACGACCCTATTGCGTATCGCTACCTTTGTTTGACAGGGCATTACCGCACGCAACTCACATTTAGTTGGGAGGCGTTGGATGCAGCGCAAACTGGGTTGAATCGACTTCGCAATACGGTGTACTTATTAAACGCTGCGACGACGGCGGACGCTGGATTCGTTGACCGTTTCATGGAGAAACTCAACGATGATTTGAATTTTCCGCAGGCGTTGGCGCTGGCGTTCGAAGTGCTGAAATCTGATCTCGCACCGGGTGTTAAGAAAGCGACCTTGCTTAAATTTGATGATGCGTTTGGTTTTGGGCTGGCGTCTTGGGTGCCGAAAGTTGAAGACGTGCCTGCCGATGTGTGCGCCGTTGCAGACGCGCGTTGGGCGGCGCGAAACGCGAAGGATTGGTCTGAAGCGGATCGTTTGCGCGGTGAGCTCACGGCGCTTGGTTGGACTATGAAGGATGGCAAAGATAACTACACGTTAGTCTCCACATAACCGTGGGAACGGCGAGATCTGCGCTAGCGCTCAGTCTGTGCTATCGCGGCTTTCGTCGCTCCTACAATTCGTTGCACCGTCGTTGTTACAAAAATGGAGGCTCTGGCATGGCGACAAAAATTGTTCCGAAGACCGCAGGCGCTGCCGCGTTGGGCACCGCGCTGGCGGTCGTGCGCACAGCCACTGGCCTCGCCGGTAACGCGAGCAACGCGCTTAAGGTCGCTCAATCCATCGGTACGACGATTCGCGCGACGCGTGAAGTGCAGCAGATCACGTTATCCGACTTGGCCAGGCGAGCAGGCGTTTCCAAGTCCGTGGTGAGCCGCATCGAAGCCGGGCTCACCAGCCCAACCGCGGTGATGCTGGCGAAACTGGCCGAAGGCATGACGGTGTCGCTGTCGACATTGCTGCGCGGAGAGAATGGGCCGCCGGTGCATATTCAATTGGCGGTGGAGCAGCCGATTTACAGCGATCCAAAAACGGGGTTGATCCGACGCACGCTGTCGCCGGTAAGCCCCGATGCCACGGTTGAGATCGTCCACAACCGTTTGCCCGCCCGCAAATGCACCGGCAAATTTCCCGCGCATGCGCTGGGCACGCAGGAACACATCGTGGTGCAGGCGGGCAAGATCGAAGTCTCTGTTGGAAAACGGGTGTTCGTGCTTGACGCTGGCGATGCGGCGCAGTTTGCGGCTGATAGCGAGCATTCAGTCCGCAACGCAGGCACCAAAAAAGCGGAGTGGTTGTTAGTCATTCATTCTTTGCCGAGGGTCATCAAGCGATAGGTTGCCACCGTAGGGGCGGCGAAAGCCGCAATGGCGCTAAGGTTCAATACAAATCGCGGCTTTCGCCGCTCCTACGGCGGCATCGCTTAACGATCCTATAATCTCGTTCGATATATCGAACGTAGTTTTCTACCAATGAATCCTCAATCTTCCGGCCTGGTTCTTGGCGTGATCGGCGTCGTCATCTTCAGTCTCACCATGCCGATGACTAAGATCGCGATGGCGGCTGGAGTGTTGTCGCCGTGGTTTGTGTGGGCGGGACGCGCGGTGTTGGCGGCGGTGGCGGGCATCGTCTATCTCCTCGCTACGCGCGCACCGATGCCATCGCGCGCGGCGTGGTTGCCTCTGGCTGGTGCGACGCTTGGTATCGTGTTCGGCTGGCCGTTGCTCAACACGCTTGCGTTGCAAACGGTGTCATCCAGTCACGCGGCGGTGGTCAACGGTATCTTGCCGCTGGCGACAGCGGTCATCGGCGCGTGGTTGAATCGCGAATCGTTACCGCGCCGATTCTGGTGGTGCGCCGTGGCGGGCACGCTGCTGGTGTGTGGGTATGCATGGCAGCGCGCGCACGGTGAGCTACACGCGGCGGACGCACTAATGCTGTTAGGCATTGCGCTGGGTGGATTGGGCTATGCCAGCGGCGCGATTGCGACGCGCCATTTGACCGGGCCGCAGGCGATTTCGTGGGCGTTGATTCTTGGCTTGCCGGGCACACTCGCAATTTCTCTGTGGAGTGCGCCAACCTTGCCTGTGACGGCTCCTGCATCGGTCTGGATTGCGTTTGTATATCTTGGTCTTATGAGCCAGTGGATCGGATTTTTCTTCTGGTACAAAGGCCTCGCGATGGGGGGCATCGCTCGGGTGAGCCAGGTACAACTGATCCAGCTATTCTTCACCCTTGCTTTTGCCGCGTTGCTGCTGCAAGAATCCATCGAACCCGCGATGTTCGTGGTGGCTTTGCTAACGGTGGCAATGATTGCTGTTGGACGCCGCACGACTAAACACCCGTAAACGCCATGTATATCCCCAAACACTTTGACGCCCCCAATCGCGCCTCGACCCTTGAGGTGATGCGCGGCTATCCGTTCGCCATGCTGATTTCGACCGATGCCGAGGGCTCGCCGATGGCGACGCCGCTGCCGGTTGCGGTGACCGATTCCGGTGACGAAACGACGCTGCATTTTCATGTGGCGCGAGCCAATCCGCATGCGGCGTGTTTGTCCGCCAACGCGCGTACGATGATCGCGTTTTCGGGGCCTCACGCATACATGTCGCCGCGCGTCTATCCCGATTTGAAACGTGTGCCGACGTGGAACTACATCGCGGTGCATGCGTACGGCGAGTTAACCGAGGTGATTGGCGATGCCGCGAAAGATGACTTTTTGAAATTTCTGATTGGCATTCATGAACCGGCTTATGCTGATCAATGGCGAGCGCTGGATGCGAAATATCAAACGATGATGATGAGCGCGATTTCGGCGTTTCAGCTGCGCGTGACGCGGTTGCAGAGCAAGTTCAAGATCAATCAGCATCGGACGGAAGCGCACGCCTCAATGAAGGCGATTTATGCGGCAGGCGGTCCGGATGAACAGGCGTTGGGCAAGTGGATGGAGCGCCTCGGTCTGTGAGCACGTCATCGCAGCGCCTTGATGACGAACGCTTCATGCGCGAAGCCCTGTTGCTCGCGGACGAGGCAGGCGCGGCGGGCGAGGTGCCGATTGGGGCGTTGGTAGTCGTTGCCAGACAGATCGTTGGTCGCGGCATGAATTGCGTGATTCGTGATGGTGACACCACGGCACATGCTGAGGTCGTGGCGTTGCGCGACACCTTTCGTGCGATTAACAATTATCGGGTGCCGGGCGCGACGATTTATACGACGGTCGAGCCTTGCGCGATGTGTGCCGGTGCGATCATTCATGCGCGGTTGAGTCGCGTGGTGTGGGGCGCACCTGATTTGAAATTCGGCGCAGCCGGCAGCGTGATTGACTTATTTGCCGAGCCACGCTTGAACCACCATGCGCGGGCGGTCATGGGTGGTGTGTTCGCCGATGAATCAGCACTTCGATTAAAAAAATTCTTTGCTTCAAGGCGCGAACCGCCGTCAATGATGAAACCCGAATTCAAAGTAAAAACAGCGACCTGGCCGGATGACATGGCAACGCTTAAAGCGATTCGTTTTGAAGTGTTTGTGGAAGAGCAAAAAGTGCCAGCCGAGGAAGAGATCGACGCGCACGATCCGCTGTCGATTCACGCGATTGCCTGGTCCAACGGCAAGGCCGCTGCGTGCGGCCGCTTGTTGCCGGATGGACATCTTGGGCGCATGGCGGTGCTTAAACCGTTTCGCGGGTTTGGGGTAGGAGGACTCGTATTGCAGCACCTGATGGAGCGGGCGCGTCAACGCGGTGACCACGAGGTCGTTTTATCGGCGCAAACGCATGCGATTGGCTTTTATGAAAAGTTTGGGTTTGTGGCCGAAGGCGGTGAATACCTCGACTGCAATATCCCCCATCGCGACATGCGAAAAATTTTGTAAAGAAAATGAAAATGGCTCAGATTTCAATCAAAGGGGCGATCGCAATGGGGCTGGTTTCTACGCTGCTCGCGATGGCCGGTTGTGATCGCGTCGCCACCGGCGAGCTACAAGCGGGACAGTCCACCGTGGCAGACATGAAACTCAAAATGGGCGAACCCGCGGGCGTGTATCGCGACGGCGATAAAGAGGTTTGGGAATATCCCCTTGGCCCCGAAGGCGCGCGCACATACATGATGACCGTGAACGCACAGGGCACGCTTGAGAAGATTGATCAAGTGCTGGTGGAGGCGAATTTCAAGCGAATTCAACCAGGCATGACGATCACCGAAGTGCGCCGCATTCTTGGGCGCAACAGCAAAGAGCAGAGCTTTGGCATGACGCCGAACGAGCTAACGCACAAATACAAATTCAACGCCAATAATGAGGATCAATACTTCGATGTGACGTACACCGCTGAAGGTCGGGTGAAAGAAGTGGGCTACGACACGTTCAGTTTGCAGAAAGGTTCGTCGCGGTAACTTCGTCGCCCTGCGAAGGCAGGGGCCTAGTGTCATGTCACGCCAAAAATGACGCATCTCGCTTGCCCTCGCTGCGCATGGCGTCGTTGCAAAACTTGTACATGCCCCGGCATGTGCTGCGTTTTGCGCCCAGCCCTGCACACCGATGGCGGCGCGACATACCGCCATTCTTAACGTGACACGACACTAGCGTCTTTCGTCGCAATCGTTGGCCGCTAAAAGTCGCTGGGTTCCTGACTTCGCAGGAACGACGAATGGGGGAAATTAAGCAAATTTTTCTACTGCAATCGGCGCTTCAATCGCTCGCCGCAATTCCTCCGGCACGCCCTCCAGCGTCGCAACATCCTCATCGCGAACCCCGCGCTGCACGATGCACTGCGCAAAGCTGAACAGCGTGTTGAAGTCGTATTTCATCTTCACCAGCCTCAGCGCGTTTTGCGATCCAGCCCAATACTTTGACTTGAAATTCGGGTCGTTGAGGCGCGGGTAATTTTGGTAGACCTCGCCGTTGTACAAGGGCTCCATCAACGCGATCCAGCCATCGAGGAATGCTTGCGACGGCGCGCGCTCTTCCTCGGTCCACCAGAACACGTCGAGCACGGCGTTATACAGGGCCGTGCGATGCACGAACGCGCTGCCAGTGATCGGGTACGCGTTGATAGCGCCGCCGTAAAACTCCATGTAGAAGTACGAATACGGGTTGGGTGTCGACACGAAATAATTGAGCAAACCTAGCCACTCGTTGGTGGTGAGCTTGCGCGCCACGATGCGCGACGCCTTGTCCTCTTTCGGCATGGGCGTGCCTTCAGCGAAGCAGGGCATGCCGTAGGGAACGTTGAGCAAGCTCTCGTTCAACGTGTCGAAGTCGGTCTCCTGCGTCCATTGCGTGGTCGCGCCGGGTAGATTGCACAGCGTCTGTATCGCCGCCTGGCCGTCCACTGCATTGCCTACCCAAACGCCGCGCACCATGAGGTACGGATACATCGGCGCAGGCGGCAGAGGCAGACCGCCCACAATGCCCGGCTGGTAGCACAGCGATACTTGGATGTTCAGGTTGTTCGATGGCGCGGTCGCCATGTATTGGTCTTGCAGCACGTTGAGCGCGAGTGCGGCCTGATTCATTTCGCTGCTACTCGACAACGGCCAGATGATGGCCCAACCGAACACGTCCCCAAGCGGTACGAGCTTGTAGGTCACGTTGAGCAGAATGCCGAAGCTGCCACCCGTGCCGCCGCGCATGGCCCACCAAAGGTCATAGTTTTCTGTCGCCGACGCGTTAACGATCTGGCCGTTGGCTAGCAGCACACGCATCGAAATCACGTTGTCCGAATTCATGCCGAGCGTGACGGAGGTGAAGCCGTAACCACCGCCCTGCATGTAGCCGCCAATGCACACGTCGTCGCATTCACCACCCGGTACATGCAATCCGTACGGTTGCAACGCCGCGCGAAATTTGCCGAAGTTGCAGCCGCAACCAACGGTAGCGAAGAGGGCGTTCGGATTGACATAAACATCGTTCAGCGCGCTCACATCAATCAGGATTCCCGAGCCCGCCGAGAAGCCTGCCGTGCAGTGTCCGCCCGAGCGCACTGTGAACGGCCTCGGCGTGACCTTGGCGAGCATCAGTGCCAACTGCACGTCCGAGTTGACGACGCAGTAGATGATCATCATCGGATACGGGTCGAACACGGGGTTGAACAGCATGCGATCGGTGTTGTAGTTCGGGTCGTCCGGGAACACGATCGTGCCGCGAAACTTCGGCAACATCGCCATCAAATCAGCGCGCGACAGGCCGAGTCGGATGAGGGGTTCGTCACCGCACGCTGCAAGTTGCGCTAGCAGTGTGGCGTCGCGGATGCGCTTTTTTGAGTGAACATGTGCCATTTCAATCCCCGGATTTGAATAAGAACTGCCCGATTCTATGGGCTTGATGTAATAATCGAAACAGGGAAACTAGGCGGGCCGCAGGTTGCGGTGAGTACGCAGGTACGGTCAGCGTTTTTTTTAGATAACCGCACGCGTCTGTAGACAACCGCACGCGTCAGAGGGGCAGCGTCGAGCCGGGACCCCGCGCGATTTCAGGCAGCAAGTTCTTGCAGGCGATTAGACGAGTTACAACCAAGATGGCCGACGACAAAGATCAATCGTCTGAACCTGCGTCAAGAATGGCGCTTGCTGACGCATTGCCGAACGCGCTGCCATGCACACCCACTAATGCAACGTTAACGTTTGACGCGCTGGGCCGAATTCTCGACGGCAATCTTGGCGCGATTGTGTCGATGATCGACTTCGATACGCGGCTGCATTACGTCAACGCGCGGTTTGCAAAATCATTCAACAAAACGCCGTCAGAGTTGCTCGGCAAGACGTTGCTTGAGTTGTACGACACCACCCACTCCAACGCGTTCATGCCCAATATTCGCCGCGCTTTTGCTGGCGAAACCGTCAACTATGATCGTCTGGGGCCAGTCGTTGGCAGTAGCGGTGTCTGGCATACGGTATCGATCATGCCGTGGCGCGATGATCACGGCAAGATCGTGGGTGCCGTTTCGTCGTCAATGAGCGTGCATGAGTTGAAGGTGACGGTCGAGGCGTTGCGTGCGGCTAACGAGCGGCTGTCGTCGCATATGGACAACAGCCCGCTGACGGTGATCGAGCTGGATGATCAGTTACGCATCTCGCGCTGTTCATCGCAGATTCACGAAATGCTTGGAGCCGACGCGCAGGCGATTGTGGGGCAGTCGTTATTTGACGCGTTGGCTGTACTCGGTAACGCGGAGCGCGTGAAGCCGCTCACTGATGCGTTTAAGCGCTTGCAAGTCGGCGTTGAATCCAGCAATCGTGTCGAGGTGGCGCTACTCCATCGCAATGGAAAAACGGTGTATTGCGAGTGGTTCAATTCAGCGCTGACCGATGCCACAGGCAGGGTCAGCTCGATGATGTCGTTATTGCAAAACACGACGGCACGCACGCTCGCCGAAGCGCAGTTGCAGCAGATGGCCTCACATGATCCGTTGACCGGACTATGTAACCGGCGTGCGCTCACGGAGCGAGTGGATCAGGCGATATCTAGAGCGCGGCGTGGTGGCGCGCCGTTGGCGCTGCTGTTCATCGACCTTGATGGCTTTAAGCGCGTTAACGATCAATACGGTCACGGCGTGGGCGACGAAGTGCTGTGTGAAGTAGCGCGAAGGCTGCTGAGCATCACGCGGCAATCGGACGTCGTTGCAAGATTGGGCGGCGATGAATTTGTGTTGCTGGTCGAGTCGGAGGTTTCCACCGCTTCAATCAACGTGCTGTGTGACCGCATCGTGCAGACTTTGGTCTCACCGTGTCGCTTCTCCGGCGGTGAGACACTCGTCGGCGCATCCATTGGTATCGCGCTCTGTCCGCCCGCTCTCAGCGACACTGTTGAGCTGATGCGAATTGCGGATGCGGCTATGTACGAAGCCAAACGCAGCTGCAAGGGCCACCGTTTTTTCACAAAAGTAGCTGCCGCACAGGAGCGAGCAATCAGTGATGATTAACGGATATTTAGCGCAAGTGCAGTGATCAGCTTTTAGCTGATCGCCCCGCTTAATCTGGGTTCATCGGGCAATACAGGCGGATATCGACTTGGTAAAAAAATATCGTTGAGCCCATAGCAAATTGGCCTTTCAGCTAAAAGCTGATAGCTACTGGAGTGTTTGTACGAAATCCAGTACCGCCTGCGCATGCCCCGCGACTTTGACGCCGCGCCACTCGGTGGCGAGTTTGCCGTCGGTGCCGATGATAAAGGTGCTACGTTCAATGCCGCGCACTTGCTTGCCGTACATATTTTTCATTTTTATGACGTCAAACTGCGTGCAGAGTCTTTCTTCTGCGTCAGAAATCAGCACGAACGGAAAGCCGTGTTTCGCGCAGAAATTGTCGTGCGATTTCACGCTGTCGCGTGACACGCCGACGATGACGGCGTTGGCCTTGACGAATTGGTCGTGAAGGGATGCGAAGTCAATGCCCTCAGTGGTGCAGCCCGGCGTGCTGTCTTTCGGGTAGAAGTAAAGCACGACAATTTTGTCCCTGTGCTCTGAAAGTTTGAAGGTTCCGCCACCGTTGGTGGGGAGAGTGAAGTCGGCGACTCTGCTGCTGGCCATAATGCTTTACTAATCCTGAAAAAATTACCGGCGCATTGTTTTTTCGATGTTCGCAAGGTAAGGCAGTCCCTGTTTCATAAGTGTGCCAGATCGGCCCGCGATTTCGCCCCATTCCACTTCGCAGTAGGGCAAGGTCGATGCCTCCAGCGTGCCGCAATACGTGCCGGTGCTGACCAGCACGTAGCCCTGATCACGCCAGCCTGCGAGCAGCCTCTCCATGAGGGGCAACAGCGCCATGCCTTCAAGCTCAGCATGAAGTGTGAAGACGTGATCTCGAGTGGGCGATGCGGTGAGATTAAGCAGGTGCAAATGTGCGTTGTCGGTCGTGCAGCCGTCAACGCCGATCAGTTCGTCGAGTGTTGGCAGCGTGCCGACGATCTGTGCGACCGGCAAAGGCTCTGCGCGCACCAGTGGCCAGAAGGCCGGAATCGCGTCTGGGGACAACGCGCCCACGCGCGCATCACTCGCGTAGTGATATCCGAGCGTGCCCTGATGACGCAGCGCTTCCACACTCATCTGCCATCCCGCCGCGCCCCACGTAAGCGACGGCGTACCAAAGACTTCGATGAATCGTTCATGCGCGCGATCCATTTGCTCGCGTGTCCACTCGGGTGATTTTTTCATCACGTTGTCTTGCCAGCCGACATGATCCCAGCAGTGAATACCGCATTCAAAACCCGCATCGCGTGCCGCGCGCATCGGCTCCGCAGCGCGCGCACCAATGTCCGGGCCCGGGATCAATGTGCCGTACATCAGCGTCTTCAAACCGTAGTTGGCTCGCACCGATGTGCGTCGAACTTTTGCCAGAAAACCTGGACGAAAGATTCGCTTAATCGCGCGACCCGTGTTGTCCGGCCCCATCGAAAACAGGAAGGTCGCGCCGACCTGTTCGCGCTTGAAAAGTTCGACCAGACGAGGGACGCCTTCTTGCGTGCCACGCAACGTATCGACATCAACCTTTAAACAAAGAAACGGCATCAGGCTTTCTGCGCAAGCGTGATCGCAGCGGCTTCTTCGCGATACGTTTCAAGAATTTTGCGCAGCGCACGTGCCATCGTCACGCGTGGCAACCAGTCCAGTTCATCGACCGTGTTGGTAATGCGCGGATTACGATCCTGTACGTCCTGATAGCCCACGCCGTAGTAGTCATCCGCCGTGGTGCTGACGATGGTTGTCTTTGCGGCACCGGCCTGATACTCAGGATACTCGGGCGCGATTTTGAGCAACATTTCTGCGAGCTCACGCACCGAATGATTGTTCGCGGGATTGCCGATGTTGTAGATCTTGCCGGTGGCGATGCCACGCGGATTTTCGATGATTGTCATCAGCGCCGCAATGGCGTCTTCAACGTCGGTGAAGCTGCGTCGCGCGCTCCCGCCGTCCACCAGTTGAATCGGCTCGCCGCGAATGATGTGACCAATAAATTGCGTGATGACGCGAGCACCGCCCGGACTGCTAGCGGTCAACGAATCAAGGCCGGAGCCGATCCAATTGAACGGACGAATCAGCGTGTAATCCAGCTCGCCTTTCAATCCGTGCGCATGGATGATGCGATCCATCAACTGCTTGGCCACCGAATAAATCCAGCGTGGTTTGTTGATCGGGCCGACGATAAAGTCTGACGTTTCTGAATCAAATTCAGCGTCTTTGCACATCCCGTAAACCTCGGAGGTCGACGGAAAAATCAGGCGTTTTTTGTACTTCACACACATGCGAACAATCGGTAGATTCGCTTCGAAGTCCAGCTCAAACACGCGCAGCGGATCGCTGACGTAAGTTGCAGGCGTTGCGATGGCGACCAGCGGCAGCACTACATCACACGCTGAGACCTGCTCGTCGATCCATGCAGTGCTGGCAAGCATATCGCGCGCATGAAAGTTCATGCGTGGATGGTCAAGCAGGCTTGTTAGACGATGCGAGCCCAAGTCCATGCCGACAATTTGCCAATCGGTGTTGGCGAGAATGGCACGGCTCAAATGGTGGCCGATGAAACCGTTTGCGCCTAGGATGAGAATTTTTTTCATGTGCCGTATTGTTTCATGCAGTGCGGTTTGGGCAACGGTGCGCTCTTACAGGGCGATCCGGTCGCCAAGCCATTTGCGCGTGGCCTCAAAATTCAGCGATACGCCGTTAACGATGAGCGTCAGCGGTTCGAGCAAATTGCCGTCACCACAAACGACGGTGGCGCGCTGTTGATCGCAATCAACCGATCCTGCTGAGATTTTTCCTACATCTGCAGAGATCGCGGTTCGTGCTCGCGCAATGATGACGTGTTCGCCGCCAATTTCGGTGAACGCGCCCGGATACGGCGGCGCGACTGCACGAATCAGGTTGTACACATCGCGTGCGGATTTTGTCCAGTCGATTCGGCCATCTTCGGGCTTGCGGCCTGAAAAATACGAGCCCGCTTTGAGGTCTAGCGGCACGCTTGGCGCGGTGCCTGCAATCAGTTGCGGTAGCGCGCGAACGAGCGTCATCTCGGCAGCGACCACGACCTTTTGAAACACCTCGTGCGCCGTGTCGTCGCCCAGAATTGGCACCGATGTTTGCGCCACCAGGTTGCCCGCATCGGGCTTCACGTCCATGTAATGCAACGACGCGCCGGTTTCGGTTTCGCCGTGCAATACTGCCCAGTTGATCGGTACGCGACCACGGTACTTGGGCAACAGCGAGCCATGCATATTGAGCGCGCCGCGTTGCGGTAGGGCGAGCAGCTCGGCGCTGAGCATTTTTCGGTAGTAGAACGAGAAGAAAAAATCGGGAGACAACGCACGAATGCGGGCGAACACGTCCGGGTGATTTGGATCGTCAACGGTAAGCATTTCTATTCCGTGTTCAGCGCACGCGGAGGCAACCGAGTCGTACCAGATCCTCTCGGTAGGACTGTCCTCATGCGTCAGCACTAGCGATATGCGCACGCCCTGATCCAGCAGCACACGCAGGCAGCGCACGCCTACGTTGTGATAAGCGAATACTACAGCGGTAGTCTCGTGGTCCAAGACCGCTGCGGTCACGCCAGATTCCGTGTCGACGGGATGTCGTTCGCGCCTGCGGGCAGGGCCGCGTCGGTTTGCTCGACGATGCGATCAATTACATAGCGCGGTCGATCACGCACTTGTAGATAAATACGTCCCACGTATTCACCGACAATACCCAATCCAAATAGCACCATTCCAGTGAGGAAAAATTGCAGGATGTCGCGGTCAAGCAGCGCGCGCATCGCCTCCCAGAAGGGCAGCGTAAACATTCGGTAGATCATCAGCCAGAGGTAGGTGACCACCGAGCCCACGGCCACTGCCATGCCAAGCAGCGAGAACATCTGCAACGGCACCAGCGAGAAGCCGGTCATCAGATCAAAATTTAGACGCAACAGTTGGTAGAACGAGTATTTCGATTCGCCCGCAGCTCGCTCGGCATGAGCCACGATGACTTCAGTCGGGTTCGTCGCGAAGGTGAAGGCGAGGGCAGGAATGAAGGTGCGTACTTCGCGCGTTTGATTCACCAATTCGACGATCCGACGCGAGTACGCGCGCAGCATGCAGCCCTGATCGGTCATCTTGATTTTGGTGGTTTTTTCGCGCACCACGTTGATCATTTTTGACGCGGCGCCGCGCCACCACGCGTCACCCCGGCGCATATCGCGAATTGAGCCGACATAGTCAAAACCTTCGCGATACGCGGCCAGCAATTTGTGAATTTCTTCAGGCGGATTTTGCAGGTCGGCATCGAGCGTCACCGCCACTTCGCCACGCACATGCGCGAAGCCTGCGATGATCGCGCTGTGTTGACCAAAGTTGCCGGAGAACAGCACGACACGTGTTTCTTGCGGACGTTTGCTTTGCTGTTCAAGCAGCATTCCGGCTGACCGATCTTTACTGCCGTCGTTGATGAAGATCACTTCATACGGCGTGTTTAGCGCGTCGAGCGCCGGGTACAAACGCGCGAACAATTCGGGCAGTACGTCCTCTTCGTTATAGACCGGGATGACGATGGAGAGCGTGGGGATCATGCGTGAACTATCGCTTCGCGTCATTGAGAACTGATTGCAGACTATCGCATACAAAGTCCACATCGCGCACCTGCAAACCCGCGTGTAGCGGCAGCGTCAGCGTCGTGTTCGCGATCAATTCGGTGTTGGGCAAATCGCCCGCCTTCCAGCCTTGTTTACGGAACACGGAGGTGAGATGCGGCGACTCGTACGACACGCTGGTGGCGACACCGCGCGCCTTCATCGCATCCATGATTTCAACGCGCGATTGGGTGAGTTGATCAAGTGGCAAGCGAATCGCAAACAGGTTCCAGCTGTGGCCTGGCGCGTCACCTGCATGTCCCGCGTGCGGCAAAAATTCTTCAGCCAAAAAAGCCGGCAGTCGTTTGAGATAGTGCATGGCAAGAATGCGACGATGTGCGCAAAAGCCATCGAGCTTTTTGAGCTGCGCTCGACCGATGGCGGCACTCACGTCGGTCATGTTGAATTTACCGCCGGGAAAATCCACATCTCGCGTGTGATCGGGCAGGCGGCTGATGCCGTGAAATCTCAGCACTTCAACGCGTTTGGCATCAGCCATTTCATTGCAAACCAGCGCACCGCCTTCAATGGTCGTCATGTTCTTGTTTGGATGAAACGAGAACAGGGCGATGTCGCCGAACGAACCGATGGCGCGGCCTTTCCATGATGAGCCCACCGCGAGCGCAGCGTCCTCGATCACGCGCAGCTTGTGTTGCGCAGCGAACGCATACAACGCATCCATGTCGCAGGCGAGGCCCGCGTAGTGCGTGGGGATGATGGCTTTGGTTTTTGCGGTGATGCGTCGTGCTGCGTCGGTGAGATCAATGTTGCGCGACTTCAGGTCAACGTCAACGAACACCGCACGTGCACCGACTTTTTCGACCATGTTGCCACTGGAAAAAAAAGTTTGTGCGCCGATCAGCACTTCATCCCCCGCGCCGATGCCGAGCAGTTGCAGCGCGACCTCTAACGCCGCGGTTTCGCTGGTCAGCACGCGTGTGGGGCGGTTGCCGAAGTACGCGGACAGCTCGCTTTCAAGCGCCAGCACATTAGGGCCGGAGGCGATCCAGCCCGAGCGCAACACGGCGTCGGACGCCGCGAATTCTTCTTCACCCAACAAGGGGGCAGCGAATGCAATAGTCATTTAGAAACGGTAGTTGAGACGAGGATGACGCCGATGATGATGAAGCCGACGCCGATCAATTTTTGCATGGTCAGCGATTCACCAAACAGCCACCACGCGGCGAGCGCGTTGACGACGTAGCCTATCGAGACGAGCGGATACGCGACGCTTACCGGTAGCCTTGAAAGCGTGGCGATCCACGTGAACAGGCTGATGCCGTAACACGCAAAGCCCGCCCAGAACCACGGCACGCGCGCAATGTTCAATAGCGTGTTGAACGTGTTGGCATCCCCGAAACTCACGGTGCCGACGACATTGGTGCCAGCCTTCAAAAAGAGTTGCGCTGCGGCGTTGAGCAACACGCTCAGCAGGGCGATTGACAGCGCAGTGCTGGTCACAGAGCCGTCCTCGGCGTCATCATTGCGGGTGTCTCGCGATGATGACGCGACGCAGATCTGCCGCGACTACGCGGTAGTCCAAACCATCAAAGTCCATGCGCACCAATTGGTCGAAATCGGTGATGGCGTAGGCGCGCTCCGAGCCTTGCCATTCGATAGCAAAGTCGCGAAAGTTAAAGCGCACTTTGTCTGGTTCGAACCACGCGCCCAACCCCATTTCGTCGAGATATTCCACCAGCGTCAAAGTGCGTTCGAGGTAGGGCGGCACGGTCTGTTCGTAAATGCCAATCGAGTAGAACGAATCGTCTTTGCGGTACGAGGTTTCGGTGGCGAGAAAGTCGAGCACCAGTTGACGGCTTGAAGTGCTGGCGGAGAGCGATTCATAGCCGCTTGCCGTGACACTGCCCGCAACCGTTGCCAACACCGCCGCGACGAGGATGGCGTCGAAGCGACGACCATGTTTGCTGAGTCGATAGGCCGAAATAATGGCTGCTAGATAGAGCGCGCCACCGACGGCTACGAAGGCAGAGAAATGATCCGTCATGCCCTGCGTGTAAGCGTCCGATACAAACTGGTCACGCGTCAAAACGATGCCAGCCAGCGTGAGTGGAATGCCAGAAATGAACAGCAGGAGCAGCTTGAATGAGCGGTGCGAAGCTCTCAGCAGGATGGGGGCGAGCAGCATCGCGATAGCCGGCGTGATGGGCAACAGATACGACGGCAATTTCGATTTGGAGACGCTAAAAAATACAAACTGAAAGACGCACCAAATAGTCAGCAGCAGCGGTATGTTGATCGTAGCGCCGACGTAGGTTTCACGCACCGCGCGTCTGCCGCCACGAGTAAACAAACCGATCAGCGCGGGCGTCCACGGGACTAATCCAACCAGCAGTACCGGCACGAAATACAGGATCGAGCCGAGCCGGTTGTGCTCGCTATTCGAGAAGCGCGAAAAGTGTTCGTAGACGAAGAAAAAATGCGCCCATTCCGGGTTGCGCGATTGCACTAGGATCGGCCACGGCAACGCGATGGCGAGGAACGCAATCGGCCCCCACACCCACTCCAGTTTGGTCAACAAATGCCACTGTCGCGTGATCAATAAATAGATCACGAATATCGCGCCGGGCAGCACGATGGCGATCAACCCCTTCGACAAAAATCCGAGAGCCGCACCCACCCAGGCTGCGACCATCCACGCCCGCGTCGCGTTGCGCGACTGGCCGACCACGCCAAAGCCGCGCATCAAACCAACCAGCGTTAACGTCATGAACGCGGTGAGGCCCATGTCGGTGGTGTTGATGTGCGCGATTAAAAAGTAGTAGCACATGGCCCCTAGCGTCGAGGCCGCCACCCACGCCATGTCGCGACCTGCAATGGCGCGCACGGCTAGCCATACGAACATCAATCCGAGCAAGCCGGTGACTGCCGACCACAATCGGGCTGTGAATTCGTGTTGGCCAAACGCCTTAAACGCCAACGCCGTCGTCCAGTATTGCAACGGCGGTTTTTCGAAGTATTTGAGGCCGTTGAGTGTGGGCGTCACGTAGTCGGCAGACAGCGCCATTTCGCGCGCGATCTCGGTATAGCGGCCTTCATCGGGCCGCACCAGCGTCCGGGTGGCCGTTGGGCAGAGCCAGGCTAGGAGGAAAAGTGCTGCCAGCAGCGCGAGGAGAGGGCGAGAGAGTGTCACGGCGGAGGATGCTAACAGACGGTTTCGTCGGTGAATCGGCGCCGATGGCAATCGTCTGAGTTACTGGCATTGCCGCAACTGTTTGCGCCGCCGCACCAAACACCACATGCGTCGTAGGCGTAATCCCGTGATCGTCTGATTTGCTGCCAACGCAATGCTTTACAGTACTTGCGGTGCAGCGATGAAGTTGCCGGTGCCGAGCTGATTGGCAAGCGACGAGGCCGCTGCGAGGTGTCAGTGCTGTGACCGTTGCTACGTTGACCGTGCAGACCGGCGATGTCGTGCTTGCGAAGGCCCGCGCGTTACGCCAAACCACCCGTCGCGGCCACCGTTCCGGTTCCGCCCACCGCAATGCTCGGTGGTGCCGAACACGATGTCTTGATTCGCCTCACCGACAACTACCGTCGCTGTCAAAGGCGACACTGCGTTGTTGTTCGCCATTATTTGGTTGTGTAACCAATTTGTCTTCGTGAGTTGGTATATTTACCAAAAATGGCCATACGATTCTCAATTCCCTGCTTTGCGGCGCTGAAGCCGGATGCGTCGACTCGCGAAAAAATATTGACGGCGGCGTCCGAGTTGCTGCTTAATGAGGGTTTCAGCACGCTCACTCAACAGGCGGTTGCTGCCCGAGCAGGCGTTCGCCAAAGTCACGTTACGTATTACTTTCCAACGCGCAACGATTTGCTGCGGGCGACCGCGCAGTACGGTGTAGAGGCTCTACTGGACCCGATCGCCTCAATTGGCGTGGCTGGCGCGCCGTCGCTTGAGGCGTTCAGGCAGCTTTTGATGCCCGACAAAAGTGATCGCCAGTGGTTTCGCCTGATGACAGGACTGTTGATCGCTAGCGACGAAGACGAATCGATCCGCCCGTGGCTGCGCGAATTTGACGAACGCATCGTGGAAAAACTGGCCGCGGGTTTTTCTGCCGTCGGTATTGCCATCAGCGTCAATCAACTGCACTTTTTGCACGCCACCTTTATCGGTTCGCTGCATCTGGATATGCAAGAGCAAACGGACGAATCGTTCGCGCGCGTGGAACGCACCGTGGCGATGGCGCTGGATCTCGTATTGCCGCCAACCTCGCTTGAACAAAGCAACCCTATCCACCACCCCCACGAGCGTCCGCTCCACCAGAGCCATGTCAAAACTGTTTGAATTACGACGAACAACCCGCCCGCTAGCCGTTACCCTCGGTCTGCTAGGTAGCATCACCCTGACCGCTTGCGTAGTCGGCCCGACTTATGCGCCGCCCACTGTCACCATCACGACGGCATGGCAAGCGCCGCTGCCGCATGACGGCAACGTGGCTGCTCTTGCGGGCTGGTGGTCGCGCTGGAATGACGCGACGCTGGTTGCGCTGATTGAAGCGGCGCAGGCAAGCAATCCAACACTCGATCAAGCGGCTGGACGCATTGCGCAGGCTCGCGCCGGGCAGACCATTGCCGGTGCGTCGGGGTTGCCCAATGTGAGTGGCACTGCAAGCGCCAATCGCGGCAATCTGGCGGGACAAAGCCTTGGCCTCGGAGCGCTTACTGGCGTTTCAGCATCAGCGCAGGCGGCCTGGGAAATTGATTTGTTTGGCGCGAGCCGGCGGGGTCGCGAGGCTGCTAGCGCGCGCTTCGGCGCACGCACGCTTGACTGGCATCAGGCGCGTGTTTCGCTCGCTGCTGATGTGGCTTCAACTTACGCTAATCTGCGCGTGAACGAGGCGCTGGCAGTCGGCTACGAGCGCGATGCCGCGAGTCGCAAAGAAACAGCGCGACTGACCGGGCTTAAAGCCGACGCCGGTTTCGAGGCACCCGCGAACGCAGCGCTCGCGCGGGCCAGCGCATCGGAAGCCGCTTCGCGACTCACTGCGCAACGCGCTGAAGTCGACCTCGGTGTAAAAGCGTTGGTCGCATTGACAGGTCTCAATGAGCCCTTATTGCGCAACATGCTCGCTGCGGGCCGGGCACAGTTGCCGGAGCTAGCAACGGGTTCCGCGTTGAACATCGACAGCGTTCCCGCTACGGTTCTGGCGCAACGGTCCGACCTCGCCGCGAGCGAGCGTGAATTGGCCGCGCTGACCGCCGAGATTGGCGCGGCTGAAGCGGATCGTTATCCAAAAATCTCCTTGACCGGATCGGTGGGTTACAGCATCGCGAGAATCGCTGGCAGCAGCGCCGGCACGACCACTTGGGGCTTCGGCCCGAGCATTGATATTCCGCTGTTTGATGCGGGTCGGCGATCAGCGGTCGTTGAGCAGACGAGGGCGCGTTACGACGAGGCGCTGGCGGGATACAAAGCCACTGCAACACGCGCCGTGCGTGAAGTAGAAGAAGCGCTGACGCAGTTGCAATCGGCAAAGCTTCGCGCCCCGGATTTGCAGGCGTCCCTTGCCGGTTATCAGGCGTTCGAGAGGGCAGCGCTCGCGCGCCTGTCAGTCGGCGCGGGCAGCGTGCTTGAGCTTGAAGACGCGCGTCGTGCCGTGCTTGCAGCCCAAGTCGCCGTGATCGCGATTGAGCGCGAACGACTTGCCGCATCCATTTCGCTTTATCGCGCTGCGGGTGGTGGTTGGCAGAGCACGCAAATCCAAAACACAGCGATTGCGCCCACTCAGGTTTCGGAGAAAAAATAATGAAGAATTTCATGCGTAATGAAGCACGTAGCAGCTCAAAAATTTCGTCCTCCCGGCGTAGGCCGGGATCCACGCACTCCGCAGAATCAATGCACCGCCAAGCTCATGGGCCCCGGCCTTCAGTCACCCCGGTGAAGACCGGGGCGGGGAGACGAATCGTTCAACATCTCACCAAGAAAATTGCCGTTGCCGTCGCGGCGGTATTGTGCTTAGTGCTCCTTGGCGCAACGGCAGTTCGAGCAGACGACAAAAAGGCCGCAGCGCCTGCGGTCGCCAAAGCTTCGTTGACCGTCACCACGACTAAAGCGACGCAAGCCGATTGGCTCGTAAAACTCTCCGCCAACGGCAATATCGCGCCGTGGCAGGAAGCCATCGTCGGCGCGGAATCGAACGGCCTGCGCCTCGCCGAAGTACGCGTGAACGTCGGCGACGTCGTCAAGCGCGGGCAAACGCTCGCGCACTTCGCACCGGAGACCGTGCGCGCCGAACTCGCTCAACAATCCGCGAGCGTTGCAGAAGCCGAAGCCGCGCTGGCCGAGGCTGAAGCGAATTCCGCGCGAGCAAAGACGTTGCAGGACTCTGGCGCAATGTCAACGCAGCAAATCAACCAGTATGTGACCGCCGCCAAAACGGCCGCGGCGCGCTTGCAGGCTGCAAAAGCCGCACGTGAAAGCGGTCAGTTGCGCGTTGGCTTCACGCGCGTGGCGGCACCCGACGACGGCGTGATTTCGGCACGATTAGCGACGGTGGGCTCGGTGGTCAACAGTGGTCAGGAATTGTTTCGTTTGATCCGCAAAAACCGCCTCGAATGGCGCGCTGAGGTGACGTCAAGCGATCTTGCCAAAGTGTCTGCGGGACAGACGGTATTGGTGACCACGCCCACTGGCGTTCAGGTCAGCGGCAAAGTGCGAGTGATCGCGCCGACGGTAGACACCACATCACGCAATGCGATTGTTTATGTTGATCTCGCGAATAACGCAGCCGCCAAATCAGGCATGTTTGCCAGCGGTGATTTTTCGGTGGGCTCTGCAAAAGCGTTGTCGTTACCACAGCAGTCGGTGGTGCTGCGTGATGGCTTGACCTATGTTTATCAGTTGCTCACAGACAACAAAGTGTCGCAACTGAAAGTACAAACGGGACGCAGGTTTGGTGACCGCGTCGAGATCACCGCAGGGCTCAAAGGCGCGGAGACTGTGGTGGTCAATGGCGCTGCGTTTTTGGCCCAGGGCGATACGGTGCGTGTGGTGCCATCAACAAACTGACGCGATGAGTTACCTCACATTTTTCACACGTCGCCCCTGCGAAGGCAGGGGTCCAGTGACTTCCGTGTCGTGCGCTTATGTGTTTCAAGACCGGAACTCGCAAGCCACCGAAAGACGCTGGATCCCTGCCTTCGCAGGAACGACGAAGTCATTAGCTTTAGGTTGAACTGAACATGAACGTATCCGCCTGGTCGATAAAAAACCCGATCCCGACGCTAATGATTTTTGTCCTGCTGACTGTAGCAGGCATCATGTCGTGGCAGTCGATGAAAGTGCAAAACTTTCCTGACCTCGATTTGCCAACAGTCACTGTCAGCGCCTCGCTGCCCGGTGCCGCGCCCGGCCAGCTCGAAAACGAAGTGGCACGCAAGATTGAGAACTCGCTTGCCACGCTGCAAGGCCTCAAACACATCTACACCAAGGTGCAGGACGGCGGCGCGACGATCACCGCCGAGTTCCGCCTTGAAAAGCCCGTGCAGGAAGCCGTTGACGATGTCCGCGCCGCTGTGTCGCGCGTGCGCGCTGACATGCCCGGCGACCTGCGCGATCCGATTGTCAGCAAGCTTGAACTGGCGGGCTCACCCGTGCTCGCGTTCACGGTTGC
>ENA-OBLH01000163-OBLH01000163.1-metagenomes-genome-assembly--contig:-NODE-163-length-23744-cov-3.67018_pt1 | contig 23744 bp, 24 predicted proteins | sample MGYA00153382_OBLH01 | MGnify analysis MGYA00153382
ATCAGTGCGGATTGCTCAAGCTACTTCTGCCCTCTTGGCCGCAGGGGAACAGGGTAATCCTTCCTTTAATAGTTCTCTCCTCAATGAGAAACTCCTCCTCTATCAACAGCGAGTTAACCAAAGCGGTCGCCCCGCCGATGTCTTGATCATAGGAAGTTCCCGGGCTTTGCGGGGTATTGATCCCCTAGTATTGAAGGAGGCTTTGACAAAGGAGGGATATAAGCAGGTTGATATTTTTAACTTTGGAATTAATGGTGCTACGGTAAAGTTTGTAGATTTTTTAGTCCGGCGGATGCTGACTCCAGAGCAATTACCTAAGTTAATTATTTGGGCTGACGGGGTTAGGGCGTTTAATAGTGGACGAGAAGATTTGACTTACAATGCTCTACTTAATACTGAGGGGTATCGGCAGACGGTAGCAGGGACTTTTCCTGTCCAATCTGAATCTACCAATCCAACTCCCAATCAATTCTTTAACCACCGTTCTTTGGCAAGGCTTAGTTTTTCTAGTGGGAACGATCGCCTCCTCCAAGTTTTGGGAAACTTTTCTCAAAGTTACAACCATCGGCAACAAATGATATTAACCGTCCAGAAAAGTATGAGACAGTTATTACCCGGAGCTTCCCGGAGCCTACAGCCCCAAAGTTTGGAGCCACTAGTTAATGAATCTGCTATTGATATTGATGGGTTTCTACCCCTAGGCGATCGCTTTATTCCCCAAACCTACTATCAAAAGTATGCTAAAGTGCCGGGCAGTTATGACAAGGACTACGAAGCATTTCATCTAGATGGCAGACAGGATGCTGCCCTAGGGGAGTTGACCCAGTATCTCCAAAGACAAGGAGTAACTACGGTTTTTGTAAATCTACCCCTAACAGATCATTATCTAGATGAGGTACGGACTAAGTATGAACAGCAATTTGAGCAGTATCTCCAAGAGAGATCTCAACAATATAAATTTATTGTGCGAAATCTTAATACATCTCATTTAAGACAGTACGAATATTTTTCTGATCCCAGCCACCTCAACCGTTATGGGGCTGAATCCCTCTCTCGCCAGTTAGCTCAAGATCCAGTCATTCCTTGGCCTAGTCGCTAGTCTAATAGCCTTCAAGTAAAAATACTTCCCCTAATTAATGGATAAGTATCAGTTCCATGACATAAATCCAAGCTATCCCCAGGGAGGTTGATAGCAAAAACTTCTATAGCTTACCAGTCACCCAAGCAGGGACTACAGAGGAGACTCGATCGCTATGCTATTCCTGATAGTTACTCTCTCCCGGCTTGAGAGTCCCATAGACAAACACTTTCAACATCCCTTTACTTCTTTCCTAAAAATGCTTTTAATTTTCTCAAGGGTCAAATTCCCCGCTCCAAGGGGCGGGGTCATTCATTCATTACCCCAATATTAATTAAGCACCGCTCCTACAGGGAACAGCACTTATTAAAGGAACTTATATATTTCTAGATAGAACCTAGCATAGAAGCCACCCTCCAAGGGAAGGGCGGCCTCTTGCATAGAATGGATCGTTTTACAATACCCTAGGGATTTCTCTTGGCAAACCTAAGATATTTTATCGCTCGGCAGTATCATCAATTTGCAGATACCTAGAAACAAGGCGAGTAAAGTTATACCTTAGGTGGAGACATTCTAGTTTAATTTCAAGTCTAGGACTTCTTAGGAGAAGGACTAGCAGCAGGGGACATAGTGCCACCACTAGCAGGGGACTTAGCAGCTCCACCGGCAGGAGAGGTTCCACCTGTAGGAGTAGTGTTAGTGTCACCACCACAAGCGGCGAGAGTTGTAGCTAGTACAGTCAAGAGGGTCAAACCGATCAATGCTTTCTTCATATACACTCCTACTCCAAAAAAATACGGACTCTAATAAATTTTACATCCGCTCATCGTTTATAAGTTTATCTCATTATTAGACATACTCAGCTATCTAATCAGGAAAATTAATAGAATTATTAGTTTTCTTCACGATTTTCTACTTTTTAGTTGTAAGTACTTTTTAAGGTGATTTCCGGCACCACAACGTCTTTAGTTGTCTAGAATACAATTCTTTCTGGGTTTGTCTTTTATTATCCAGTTAGCATCTGCATATATTGATAAATATTATAAACGAGCATACTTAACAGAATTTCTTTAGCTGGACAGTAGCACTCTACCTTATTTACATTGTGCCATTTAATATTCTAGGTTTTTAGTACACAGTTTGACATCGGGGCTTTTTTCTTTAAATCTCAACTCTAGTCTTATACTTGGCATGGCCTAGCTACTCTACCTATAAAGTTGAAGTTACTTCCTTAGATATCTGGATAATATCCTCCCGGAGGCATTGTGAGTTCTATATTTCATTTAGGTCAGTTTACCCAAATTGGCAAGCAGCTACAAAATTGGATTACCTATCCCCAACAGGAAACAACTTTGTTGCGAAAAATTGTAGACCGGATTCGTAATTCCTTAGAACTAAAAGTAGTCCTTCAAACAGCGGTAGGCGAAATTGCGCAGTTACTAGAGCTAGATACCTGTTTGTTTCTCTGGTATTTTCAAGATACGCAACGAGTACAGGTGGTTTGTGAACATTCTGTTAGTGCCGACTATATGTCTCGGCTTGGTTACTACCCCATGGAGAGCTTCGGGGCTTTGGGGGGAGCGATCGCTTCTGGACAGATGATTATTAATGGCGAGGCTCTGAGCAGTAATCTAGCTGCCGTTTCTAAAATTGCTAAACAGCTTAATAAGTTTCAAACAAAACAACACTACTCACCGGAACAAATTCTTGGTTCTAGCTCTAATCTCCTGATTCCGGTCACCGATGAAGTGGGCTGGGTGGGCTTTATTGCTTGTTTGTCAGAGCAGCCCCGCAGTTGGACTGCCGGAGAAATAGACTTGCTACAATCTATTACTGATCCTTTGGAGATTGCCATTCGCCAAGCGCAACTATATGAAGAAACTCAAAAGCAAGCCCAAAGGGAGCGTTTAGTAAATCAAATCACTAGTCAAACTCGCCAGAGTTTTGATCTGGAGGTTATTCTCACCGAAGCGATCGCCCAACTTTTAGAAGCATTACAGATCGATCGCTGCCTTGTCCACTTAGTAGAAGACTCAGATATCCCAGAAGTATCCTCCCTAACGGAGCTATCAGATACTCCAGAGTCTAAATCTCCAACTTCTACCCGGCATCAGCATATCTATGAAGTTTGCCGCCCCCCCTTCCCACCGACAGTAGATGAATTTGATACCAACGGGCCGATTACCCAGTGGGTAGTGCAACATCGCCAACGGGTTTTAATTGCTGATGTGACTCAAGATAAAAGAATTGGCTCCAATAATGAGGAATATCAAAAAGCTAAAATTAAGTCTTCTTTAGTTATCCCCGCCCAAGCTAATGGCAAACTCCACGCCATTCTCTATCTCAATCAATGTACTGAAGTCCGCTACTGGTCAAAGAATGACCAAAAATTAGCTCAGGCAGTGGCAGACCAGTTGGCAATTTCTATTCAACAGGCTTATCTCTACAGTCAAATTCAACATCAAGCTGCCCATAGTGCCGCCCAAGCCCAGAAAATGGCAGTGATGCTGACAGAACTAAAACAAACCCAAGCCCAACTAATTCATAGTGAAAAGATGTCTAGTTTGGGGCAGATGGTAGCGGGGGTAGCCCACGAGATTAATAATCCAGTTAATTTTATTTATGGCAATATTCCTTATCTAGAAAATTATGTCCGGGATTTAGTGACCCTTGTTAAGGCTTATCAGCAGGATTATGCCCACCCTTCAGCCCGAATTAGTTATTTATCTGAAGAAATTGATTTAGAATTTTTGATGCGAGACCTGCCACAAATTTTTCAATCGATGCAATCAGGGGCAGAGCGGATTCATAGTATTGTGGATTTGCTACAAAACTTCTCACGCCAGAATGAGGCTCCTTTAAAGGCTGTGGATTTGAATGGAGCGATCGAGAGTACTCTATTAATGCTGCATAACCAGCATAGTGGCCGAGTTTTAATCGAGCGTCAGTGGGAGGAATTACCGCTGGTGGAGTGCTATGCTAAGGAAATTAATCAGGTATTTTTGTATATTCTCACCAATGCGATCGAAGCTCTACACCGCTCAGAAAACAGTGATAAACGGCTCAAAATTACTACCGAGTTACTCAAAGGTACTACCTCAGAACAGGAAGGGATTCGGATTGTGATTGCTGACAATGGGCCAGGAGTACCTTTAGGAATTCAATCTAAGGTGTTTGATCCCTTTTTTACTACTAAAGATGTGGGTCAGGGCAAAGGATTGGGCTTAACTATTAGTTATCAAACCATTGTTGACCAGCATAAGGGTACGATTGAAATGTGCTCAACGCCGGGTGCTGGTGCAGAATTTATTATTGAACTACCTGTTAAACATCAACTGATGGTTGTCCCAGCCCTCCAAAAATAATGGGAATTGAGACAAGAAAGTTATATCTGGAAGACTCATGCAGACGATACAAACAAAATATAATAATCCTCAAGGAGTTGAGAAAGCTTTGCCTAAAAAGTATGGCCAGGGCAACTTTTTAAACTTTTTATTACTTAATTTAATAGTGGTTTGTCCAGTAATTATAGGTAGTAATAGTTTAGTGTTAGCTCAGGGAAATCTCCAAAACCCTTTAGAGATTACAGAAATAGACCCACTTTTGCCTACCGGGAGCGAAGCGAGAGAACTGACTAATCAAGAACGCCGCCAGTTAATTAATAGATTAACCAGATTAGACCAGCAAGCGCAGGTATTTCTCCGGGCTGGGGATTTAGATAATACATCATTAACTTGGAATCGCTTCCTCCGTTTGAGTCGATCGCTAGGCACAGTTCCCGAAATTCAGGCTTTGGGCAGAATTGGAGATATTGCTTGGAATCAAAATATTACCAAGCAGGTAAATACTATCAGCGATCGCCTCCAAGTCATCCAACGTACTCAGCAGGAAAAAATAGATACCCCAACCCTCCAAGCCTTGGGTACAGCCTATCAACAATTGCGATCGCCCACCCTAGCTATCCCCATCTACCGCCAGCTCCTTGCTCAGGCAAAAGAAAAACAAGATATTAACGCCACAGAAACCAATCTCCGTATCCTTGGACAACTGCATATGGATTGGTTTGACTATCCCCAAGCAGCCCTTACCTACCAAGAATTATTTGATTTCTCGATCAAGATTAATGACCTAGCAAATCAAGTGATCTACTTAGAAGAACTGGCATACATTTATGATCAACTCAAAGAACAAGAGAAATCGATCGCTATCAAGCAAAAGTTAATAGTTTATTACCAAGCTAAACCAGAATTACAGGTTAAAATCCCTAACCTACTCAGCGCCATTGCTGCTAGTTATGCAACCCTAAATAATCCCCAAGCTGCCAGAGATAACTATCAACAAGCCTACGAAATAGCGATCGCCGCCAAACAATTCGCCGCCGCTAGAGATGCTCTCCAAGGATTAGCCCTCCTCTACCAAACCTATGACCAGCCCAATACTGCCCTACAAATCTATCAAATTCTCATTCAAGTTAACCAACAATCCTATGACTACTATTACTCTATGAATACCTACGATCGCATGGGGCAAATTTATCTCCAGCAAAAAGATTATGCTCAAGCTCTAAATGTATTTACAGAAGGATTAAAAATTGCTCGATCGCTTCAATATCAAGAACTATATTTTTCTGCCCAAGTAGAGCGTATTCGTGACCTTCTAGCAAATAATCCCCGATAGTTCAATCTTGGGGTAGTACCTCACCAGAGAAATTACAAGAAAAACGGGTCAACCTCAATACTGGGTTGACCCGAACTTTTAATACCATGTAGCAGGGACTAATTTTGTAGGACTAGCTTGACATTGGCATTTTGCAAGCCTCGTTGCTTGACTTCTAATAAAGTTTTGTTGACTGCGTACTTCTGATTGATAGAATTGATCAACTCAGTTTGGTTATGCTTTTTAGCAACGCCCCAAAGATCGGCAATTAGATCAAAAGAACCATCGCTATTGCGAGACCAGCCTAGATCGTATTCACCTTCAAGAACTGCTACTAGGTCAGCCCGAAGCCGTTGGCCATTGTAGCCACGGACATCAGCTTCGCTTTTTACAGAGATGCCTAGGTCACGGAGAGATGTCTTAAGAGTTTCAACATCGGTGATTTTGGTACGCAAAGTGCTAAAATGAGACATAGGGATTTCCTCCAGTAAGTTAAGTAAGAGAAACAACAACTTGTACATAGCACCGCCCTAGGGCGGTTTTTTCGTTCAACTGCTGGCATAGTGCCAGCCTTTACTCCCGTTGGGAACCGAGAGAAAGCCTGTTAAAATTCCATGCGTTGGTATTCCGCAGTGGAAGCGGCAGCAGGGCGCGCACGTTGCCTAGCCCAATCCCGTAGGGCTGTCACCTGCTCCGTCATTGTCTTCGACAGAGGTAGAGTTGCTTTGATTGCTGCTATAATGTCCAATTGGGTAAATTCCCGATCTTGGGCAAATGCTTCGTACATAGCAGCAATGATTCCTTGCTCAATCTCTGCACCAGAAAAACCATCAGATACCTTAGCTAATTGCTCTAGGTCAAAGCGAGCAATTTCCGAGCGACGCTTGCCAAGGTGAATCTGGAAAATTGATTGCCTTTCTTCAGGGCTGGGTAAATCCACAAAGAATATTTCATCAAATCTGCCCTTGCGAAGAAACTCACTAGGAAGGCGTTCCACACGGTTAGCAGTTGCCATAACAAAAACCGGGGAAGTTTTTTCCTGCATCCAAGTTAGGAAGGTGCCAAAGATTCGGCTAGAGGCTCCACCATCGGAATCAGAAGAACCACCGCTGCCTCCAAAGGCTTTATCCATTTCATCAATAAATAGGATGGCGGGAGAAATAGATTCGGCAGTTTTCAATGCGCTCCGGAGGTTGGCTTCAGACCTACCCACCATAGAGCCATCGTAGACCCGTCCCATATCTAGACGTAGTAGAGGTAAACCCCATAAGCGGGAAGTGGTTTTGGCAATCATAGATTTACCGCAACCGGGTACTCCTAGAATTAGCATCCCTTTGGGTTGGGGCAAGCCATACTCTCTTGCCTTTTCTGTAAAAGCATTAGAGCGTTGCTTGAGCCATCGCTTTAGTTCATCTAATCCACCCACAGCATCAATGGTTTCATCTTCTTCGACAAATTCCAAAATGCCGTTACGCCGAATTAGTTGCTTTTTTTCAGAGAGGACAATTTCTACTTCCTCTTCTGTAAGGCGGCCGGTTTTCACATAAGCCTTGCGATAAACTTTCTCAGCTTCGTCTCTGGTTAAGCCAAGGGCGGATTTGAGGAGTTTTTCTCTGGTTTCTGTGGTGGGGCGGCGGTTTTTGGCTATCTCTAGTTGGCTGGACAAAACTTGATTTAGTTCTGCCAAGTCTGGCAAGGGAAAATCTAGGACAATGACTTCTTTCTCTAGCTCGATCGGAATCTTCTGCATGGGGGACATGAGGACGATGGTTTTGTTAGTTCCTTTGAAACTAGCGATCGCATCTCGCAGAGATCTAATTGTGCCGGGATCATCCAAGAAGGGATGTAAATCCTTAAACACAAATAGTCCTGCTTCTTTTTGCCGATATACCCAGTTGATGGCAGCTTCTGGAGAAAGAGTTTCATGGCGGGTGACATTACGGGGATGACCGTACTCCACCATGCCGTGGGTCATAGTCCAGATGAACACTTGTCTGAGAGGAGTTTTAGTTTGGGCGATCAAGGCGATCGCCCGTTCTGAGCGCTCCTCTTCAGAGGTGATGAGGTAGATCAGAGGATATTGAGCTTGGATTAAGATATTTAGCTCTTCTTGCATGGTTATCGACCTCACTTAGAGACTGTGCTAGTCAAATTTCCCTAGATTTAGCAGGATTTTAGATTACAAAACCTAAAGCTCCAAATTTTATCCAAATTCTAACAGGGAACCAGTTCCTCTTGTCCTGCGGAGTCACTGCGCGCTTTCACTTCTTCGTGTACTTTTACTAAGTCCTCACCAAGGATTGACGGCTGGCTGCCTAAGGCGACCAATTCTCCCTGCTTGATGACAACTGCACTAGTACATTCAGGACAGCTATAGACACGATGGGTATGCCCCACAGACGCTTCTACCTCATCTACGACTTCCGGGTGACGAAGATAGAACGACATAGCCTGCTCTACCAAATCTGACATGGACGTAACGTCAACAGCAGACCTGATTTTGAGTTGGCGGTGCAGTTCTGGAGAGAGATAAAACGTAACTTTTTGCTTGTCTTGCATATTGGTTGTCTGTAACCCTACCCGGATTTGTTCTACTAACTTACTCATCTATTTTCTTTCTGTCAATCCTTTTGCCATTATGACAGCAATATTGTTACATTGCTTAACAAAAAGCTCCTCAAAGCCTGTAAAATCGTTCTGATAGTTTGAAAGCTATTGGTTGGCGTTCAGGAGTTTCTAAATAAGAGACTTACCGCACAGTGAACCTATAGCAAGCGCCACTTCAGTCAAGAAATTTATAGACTTTGATAACAAAGGGCTTAAGCCCTTTATCTGTCCTAAGCATAATGGCAAGCGCTATGGGCTGTCCAAGATTCAGAGTTTGGTTGAAAAATTAAAGCGTAGAGCTTGATTCTGTGGTTAACCCTTGAGGAAGTTTTCCGGGGTTAACCTTTGATTGGTGAAGTATTCACTTGATCCCCAGATGTGTTAATGTCAATGGAATCCTAGGTTTGCTCAATCTAGGTAATGCTCCTCACCTGTTCAAAAATCATTTTTATGACAGATTTACCTTTTACCTTGGATCAATTGCGGATTCTGAAGGCGATCGCTGCTGAAGGTAGCTTTAAAAAAGCCGCTGATAGCCTCTACGTCTCTCAACCTGCTGTCAGTCTGCAAGTCCAAAACTTAGAAAAGCAATTAGATGTACCTCTATTTGACCGGGGAGGAAGACGGGCGCAGTTGACAGAGGCGGGGCATCTGCTATTGCGGTACGGGGAAAAAATTCTCTCTTTGTGTCAAGAAACCTGTAGAGCGATCGAAGACCTCCAAAATCTCCACGGGGGAACCCTAATTGTGGGAGCCTCCCAAACTACAGGAACTTATCTCCTGCCCCGAATGATTGGCATGTTTCGCCAAAAATATCCTGATGTTTCGGTACAGTTACAGGTACATTCCACTCGGCGGACAGCCACCAGTGTTGCCAATGGTCAGGTAGATTTAGCAATTATTGGGGGAGAAATTCCTTCTGATTTACAAGAAAACTTGGAGGTTATTCCCTACGCTGAAGATGAGTTGGCATTAATTTTGCCTCCTGCCCATCCCCTAGCCAGACATGAAAATATTCCCAAGGAAGACCTCTATCGCCTCCAATTTATTGCCCTAGATTCTCAGTCTACCATCCGTAAAGTTATCGATCAGGTGCTATCTCGTTGCAATATCGATACCCGTCGTCTAAAAATTGAGATGGAACTCAACTCTATTGAGGCAATTAAAAATGCTGTGCAAGCTGGACTAGGGGCTGCCTTTGTTTCTGTTTCGGCGATCGAGAAGGAACTACAGATCAATCTCTTACATCGGGCTAATGTAGATGGAGTAGTAGTGAAAAGAACTCTTTCAGTAATTGTCAATCCTAGCCGCTACCGTTCTAAAGCTGCCGAGGCTTTTATTCGAGATGTGCTGCCCAAATTTACGATGGATAGTTGGAAAGGGAGAGACCAGTTGTTGTCCTCTTCTGTGCGATCGGCGATCGTAGCTGAGATTGCCGATGATGGTATTTAAATAAAATTTAACTAAGTTACAAAAATTTCACTAATTAACTAAAAAGTCAATTAATAAATAATCTAATATTAATCTAACATTATGACTAATCTAAGTAATATCCAACAGGATATTGAAGACTTACCAGAAGAAGCACAAACTCTATTGATAGACTTTATTCAAGTTCTCAAAAAGCATTATCCACAACCTAGGCTAAATAAATCTCTGAATTTAGATAATCAACCCTTTATTGGTCTATGGAGCGATCGTCCAGAAACCAAAGATAGCGATCAATGGGTACGCAACGTTAGGCAACAAAACTGGCGTAGCTAACATGGTAAAGATGCTAGTTGATACAGACTTATTGATTGACCTTGCTAACAACGACCTAGTCACAAAAACTCGCTTAGTTACAGAATCTCAAAGGGCAATCTTAACAATTAGTGTAATTACCCAGATTGAACTAATTATTGGTTGTCGTAACAAAAAAGAATTAGAAGCTTTAAATTAAGTTTCTATTACAATTTCAGATCCTTCAGTTGAGTGAAAATATATCTATTAAAGTAGAACAGTTAGTACGGATTTATTATCTCAGTCATGGACTTGTGATTGCTGATGCCCTAATTGCTGGAACAGCGATCGAGTTTCAGATACCATTATTGAGTAAAAATCAGCGTGATTATTGTTTTATCCAAGATTTGAATTTACTGCCTTATTCATAAAATAAACAAGACTCGCATGGAACTCTACTGCACCCGCCCTAGCTGTCCTCGTCCCCGCAATATTTGTCCAGAATTGGATGATAAAACTACCCTCACAAATATTCCCCAGAAGTTTTGCACCACCTGTGGGATGCCTTTGATCTTGGCGGGACGATATTTACCTATTCGTTTATTGGGGCAAGGGGGGTTTGGGGCAGCTTTTTTGGCGCGCGATCGCTATACTCCCGCCCTGCGTCAGTGCGTAGTGAAACAATTTCTGCCATCAGGAAAATTAACCCCGGCTCAACTCCGGGTAGCACAGGATTTATTTGGACGAGAGGCGGCAGTTCTAGAAGAATTGGGTGAGCGGAATGACCAAATTCCTAACTTATTTGCCTTCTTCCCCTTGAGTGTGCCAAATAGCTCCGGCAAACCAGACGAGTTTTTCTATCTAGTCCAAGAATTTATTGATGGTCAGGATCTAGAGCAGGAATTGGAGGCCCAGGGAGTTTTCCCAGAAGCAAAGATAATAGAAATTCTGGCATCGATTCTGCCAGTCTTAGAATTTGTCCATCAAAAGGGAGTCATCCATCGGGATATTAAGCCCTCGAATATTATGCGCGATCGCCATGGGAAATTATATCTCCTAGATTTTGGGGCTGTAAAACAAGCCACCTCTGGAAATGCTCCCCAAGGAAAATCTACTGGCATCTATTCCCCAGGCTTTGCCCCCCTAGAACAGATGGCGGGAGATCAGGTATTTCCAGCGACCGATCTCTATGCTTTTGCAGTTACTTTGCTAACTTTGCTGACTGACAAGGAACCCCAAGAACTTTTTGATAGCTATACCAGCCAGTGGCAATGGCGTAATTATGCCCAGGTGAGCGATCGCCTCGGCTTGGTGCTTGATAAAATGCTCCGCCCGATTCCCAGTGAGCGCTATGCCTCGGCTGATGCTGTAATCAACGCCCTAGCCAACTCCTCTATCAGTAGCAATCCCACACCCAGCCCCATCAACTTTCCAGCAACTCCAGCCCCGGTTGCTCCAAGTATTACGCCTAATCGATCGACTTCCCTGCAACCTCCAGCCATCCCTGCTCCAATTTCTTCTCCAGCGCCTAATTTAGCCAACTCTTCCCAAATAACCAGAGTCCCCAGATTCTCCTTACTAGAAACCCTTAGTAATTCAGCTTTTATAGGTTTTCAATCTCCTTTAATATTTGTTATTATCAGTAGTCTTTTACCCAATTCAGCTATTAGTATGGGTATAGGAGGGATGATTGTTGGTGGGTTGGTTTATTTGCTTTATAGGAAGACGATCGAGCGCTGGGATTTAGCAATTATCATGGGAATTACCCTAGGAATAATACTCATCTTCCCGACACTTATGGGAATACTTTCCTTAACAAATATTTTATTTTTCTCTTTGATGGGAGGTGCCGCCTGCGTAGCTATGACAACTATCTTCCGCCTAATTTATCAACTTATTTCTCGTATAGTCTAAAAATAATCACTAGGAGAAAACTATGAAAACTCTTGAAGAGCTACGACAAATCCTATCTCCACAAAAAAAAATCTTGTGTGATACCTACCAGATTAGTGATCTTAGAATCTTTGGTTCTTATGCTAAGGGTGAGCAAACAGAATCTAGTGATGTTGACTTTCTGGTTGACTATGAAACTGCCCCAACTCTTATTAATCTAGTCGAACTCAGAGAGCATTTAAGTAAACTTTTAGAACTGAAAGTAGATGTTGTAACTAAAAATGCACTGAAGCCGCACATCCGGGAGCAAATTTTAGAGGAATCCACTTATATATGAAGCGCAGTTATCAAGAGTTTTTGCAGGATATTCTAGATGCCATAGCTAAAATTGAATCTTTTCTTGATGGTATTAGCTTTGAGGATTTTCAGTTAAACAAAGAGAAGATTTTAGCAGTAATAAAGCTCCTAGAAATCATTGGAGAAGCGGCAAGAAATATTCCTGATGAGCAGCGTAGGCTTTATCCAGAGATACCTTGGCAGTCCATCGTAGGAATAAAAAATATCTTGGTACATGAATACTGGCAAGTGGATGTAACTACAGTTTGGCGAACGGTAATAGCTTTTCTGCCATTACTAAAATTAGTTATTCTTAAAATGTTAAATGTCGGATAATCTAAAATAATCTAATTCAATAAATAATTGTTTGGTTAGACCTTACTATACAGAATTTATTCTAAAATTATGTCTCAAAAAAATGAAACGGTGGCTCTAGTATTATCTTTTTTAGTAACTGGTGGTATTCTTGGCGGTGGTGCTTGGTTGTTGTTTAATGGTGGATTTAATTCTGCTGGCAACAATTCTGGTAATACGAATAATTCAAGCCCAACTAGTAATTCTGGAAATAATAACTCTAGTAACAATAATTCTAGTAACAATTCTCAACCACAATCATCAGCAGAATTTCTGATTAGTGAAGGAGATGTGGTTTTTGTTCGATCGTCTACTGCTTCCGAAAAACTTGCTGCTGCCAGTGCTTTTGCCAAGAAAGATTATAGCAAGGCTGTAAATGGTTTTAGTGCTGCCCTAGCTAAAAATAAAAATGATCCAGAATCTTTGATTTATTTTAATAATGCCAAAATTGGTAAAAACAAATCCTTTACGATCGCTCTATCTGTACCAATGACATCTGATGTTGATGTGGCTCAAGAAATTTTACGAGGAGTAGCACAGGCACAAAATCAGGTAAATCAATCTGGGGGAATCAATGGTACTCCCTTAAAAGTGCTGATTGCTGACGATCGCAATAAAGCTGATGCGGCTCAGGCTGTTGCCCAGAAGTTGATTAGTAATTCTGAAGTTTTGGGAGTAATTGGTAATTTTAGTAGTGGGGTTACTTTAGCTGCTGGGAAGGTTTATGGAGATGGCAAATTGGTGTTAATTTCTCCTACTAGTACCGCTGTGCAGATATCTGGGTTGAGTAAATATGTGTTTCGGACTGTGCCGAGCGATCGCTTTGCTGGGGATGCCCTAGCTCGGTATATGTTAACCAACTTAAAAAAACAGAAAGTGGCAGTATTTTTCAACTCCCAAAGTGAATATAGTAAATCTATTAAAGATGTTTTCACTACAGCAATTTTTGGCAGCGGTGGTCAAGTAGTGAAGGAATTTGACCTAACTTCTGCTGGCTTTAATGCTAGTCAAGCAGTCAAAGAGGCTAGAGATCAGGGAGCCGAAGTGCTTATGCTAGCTTCTAATACGTCATCCTTAGACCAAGCTCTGCAAGTGGCTCAGACTAATACAAACCCTGTACTGCCGATGTTGGGGGGTGATGATATGTATGACAGTAAAACTTTAAAAGTTGGTCAGCAATCGGTAGAGGGATTAGTTGTAGCTGTGGCATGGCATATTTTGGGGAATCCAGAAGCTAGTTTCCCGAAGGAAGCAACCCAATTATGGGGTGGTGAGGTGAATTGGCGCAGTGCCATGGCTTTTGATGCTACTACTTCTTTAATTGCGGCCTTGGGAAAAAGTCCTACTCGTGAAGGAGTGCAGGCAGCCCTTAGCTCTTCAGATTTTAAGGCAACGGGAGCAGCTAACGAAATTAAGTTTCTGCCTTCGGGCGATCGCAACCAAGCCATCCAACTAGTTAAAGTCCAAAAAGGAACCCGGACTAGCTTTGGCTATGAGTTTATCCCAGTTAACCCCTAGGCTGAAATAGAAGAGCTTTGATTTTTTAGAGTAGCCATAAGGATCGATCGAGACTCTTGTTGTACCAATCCTGCCATTGCTGCTCGCTGCAACCGCATAAAAGCTGAAAAATCCTGCTTATCATATTTTGCACTGAGTAACCGCCGGAGATTTTCCTCCGCTTGCAAACTCAAATAACCTGTTTTCAGGGCTTGATCCACCACGTCACTAATCCTGCTCATCACTGTTCCTACCCTAATTATTGCTGATTACTTCAAGCTGGCTCTGTTTTGAAGTGTTTAACACCCCATACCAACTTCTGGTTTCGCATTTATACTGTGATTCTAATTATTAATTAACTTTTCACAGTTACAAGTGATACTTCTGGATGAGTTTTAGTGATCTTTAAGCTAAGGAAACTGTGATCATCTCATCAAGTACCTAGGATTAACATCACGAGTACTAAGGGAAATTACGGAGACGGCGGGAGCGATCTTTTATTTTGGGCCTGTTGGAGGGCAATTTCACTATTCTCTCGATATTGTTTAACCCTAGCCTGGGCTGTATTGTAACGAGAATCTTCTGGGGGAACTTTTGCCATCAAGTCTGAGGCTTTTTGCCATTTAGCTGCTAAATCTAACCACTGAGCCGCAGTTTGCGCTTTCTGCCCGCCATTAGCTGCCTCCTCTGCCAAAAATACTGCCTGAGGGAAGGTATCAGGACTAGTTTGACTTCCAAGACTAGGAGTAGATTTAACATTCTGTTGATTTGATAAACGCCACCAATCCCAGACTAACCAACTTAACCCCAAGACCACCACGGTTAAACCCACCCCCCCCAGAATCCCCATCCAAGTGGGCATCTTCTCTTCCCTTTGCCAACGGCGGGATGTCACCTTAGCGAAATTTTGTCTTTTATCAGTAGTTTTTTTATTAGCAATAAGTTGTTGATGGGGAGATTGTCCTAGGAATTGCTTAAAAATATTTGGACGAGCAAGAATAATCTCTTGGCTCCAGAGTACTTGGTTATCGGGGTCACGATTAATTTCCTCTAGCCATAGGAGTTGCTGCTCTCGAACAACGCGGCTATTGATGTTGACCCGGCGAATATTCCGGGGGGCAAGTGCCTCTAGGGTCTGTTTCACCTCTTTAATGAGACTTGATTGTTCTAGTTGCTCTTCTTGGGCTGCCTCGCAGAGGAGTTGCAATACCCCATCTTCAAAAATTGCCCTAGTCCGGACTCCCCTTTGGGTAAGTTGCTGATTCAGAATTTGAATAATTGCTGCTACACTACCCTCATGGGCTTGGAGAGCAATATTATCCATAGATTCTGGCATTTGGGAGTTTAGCATAGCGCTGACATGATTAACTTACGAGAATACAACCTGATGATGGTAGTTAAATATTAGCTAAAATTAGGCATCTAAAGTAAGAATCTACAGTTAGTTACTAATTATACTAATCCTTGATCAAGGGTTTGCATATCCCTTGGGACTACCATAGTATTAATAGTATCAATTAATGCCAAAGCTCAAAGTTTCTTCTATTTTTCATCTGCCTCAGTTCGATCGCCAAGTCTGGATTCTGGCGATCGGCAGGTTACTATCCCAGATTGGTAACGGTTTTACCCTATTCTATGCTCCAATCTTTTTTGTCAACCAAGTAGGGATTTCTGCTACTGCGGTAGGTTTGGCTCTGGGCATGGGATCGATCGCTGGAGTTGTGGGTAGATTTCTAGGGGGAACCTTGGCGGATGCCCCAAACTTTGGCAGAAAAAAAACTTTGATTTTATCGGCCGCTATCTCTGCCCTAGCAGATGTTGCTCTTGTCCTCACCAATAACTTACCAGTTTTACTCCTAGGTAATATCTTAATGGGTCTAGGAATTGGTTTATATTGGCCTGCCACGGAAGCGATCGTGGCCGATCTCACCACTCCGATCCAGCTCAATGAAGCTTTTGCTATTACCAGATTAGCAGATACAACGGGTTTAGGTTTGGGAGTTGTATTAGGGGGATTATTGATCTCTACTACGGGGAATTATCGGGCTTTATTTGCGATCGATGGTGTCTCTTTTCTAGTATTTTTAGCTGTCATTTATCTGGCAATTACCGACAATCAACCGGAATCCCACCATCAAGAAGTTTCCCTAAGGCGATCGTGGGGGATTGCGCTGAGAGATCATCTATTCCTAATTTTCCTACTAGTTAATATTCTTTTTACTACTTATTTGGCACATATTAATAGCATCATGCCTCTGTATTTCAGTAATTTTGTATCGGGGTTTTCTCAAGGTAAAATTAGCTTTCTCTTCTCGTTTCATCTCATCCTCGCTGCTCTGTTGCAAATGCCCATTGCCCGATTTCTTAATCGTTTCAGTCGGCCCAGAGCTTTAATCTTTTCCCTGTTGCTGTGGGGCATGGGTTTTATTCTGATTTGGTTGACTGGATTTGTCCAAGCAGGAAACTTTAGCTGGGCAATCTTAGCTATGGCAGTTTTGGCGATCGCTACTGTTGCCTATAATCCGGCCGCCAGTTCCCTAGTAGTAGAATTAGCTCCTGAGCAATCACGGGGAATTTATCTCTCGTTGAATTCCCAATGTTGGGCGATCGGTTATTTTATCTCTCCTGTTTTAGGAGGCTGGGTTTTGGAGCGATCGCTTGCGCTGCGGTTGCCGCAATCGGCTTTATTGCCCAGCCAAGAATCTCATTTCTTGATTGATACCTTTTGGCTAATTAATGCCTTAAGCATTATCTTCGGAATTTTAGTTTTAATGTATTTAGAGAAAAAAATGAAATCAAAATCTAGAGCTTAGAAAATAATAAAATCAAGAGATTTAACAACTAGATGATATCTGAAAAGGTATGTTTTGGAGACCGGGTTCAAAGTCCCCTTAAAAAGGGGGATTTAGGGGGATCGTCTCATCACACAGCTAAACGCAAATTGCTATAAATTTAGCTCTCAGGATCACTATTAATTTCAATATCCAAAGTTTCTTCATCAATTTCGACATATAAAACATTTGGTTGACAACAAATCTGACAATCTTCCACGTAGGACTGGGAAAACCCAGCACTTATATCTACAAAAGTTGTGTTTGGTTCACCACAATAAGCACAGCTAAAGTCAGCATAGTTTTGCATTTTTATAGAATCGCCTCACCCCGACGATAGAGTTCCCGCGCATAATCTGTCCAAATTCCCTGGCCCCAATAGCGAAAACAACTAGTTTGGACTAACAAGTTATACAGCAGAGCTTCTTGGTAGTCTACTCCTTGGGTCACCTTAGCATCCTGTGCCAAGAGCCGATCGTAGCTGCGGTTCCCGCAATCGTATTTTTTATGGAAATTAGCACTGAGTTGATTCATGGGTTCTAGGACATTTTCATAGCCCGATACCCAACTAAGGTTATTAGTCCAAGAAGCTCCATCCATATGGAATTGGTGATCGGTTTGTTTGAGATCGGCGATCGCTTCCTCCACTGCTTCAGTGGTTACCTGATGAGGATCAACCCGTTGCCAAATCTTGTGTTGATTCACCCCTTGGCACTCTGGATAGTCTTCAGGATTAGCCCCTGCTGCTTCAATCAGTTCCAAATACTCAGTTCCGTGCAGTCCTACAACACCTCTAACACTTTTGCCATGCTCCCGCAGTTCTGACCATAGGGGTTGAAAACCTCTGGGGAATTCATTCATCATCACTCCGCCATTTTCTCCATCGGCAATTTGGGTAACTAAAGACGGAATAGAAATATTTCCCACCTGCTGCCGTCCTCTGCCCTTTGCCTCATGATAGGGCTGCATCTGAGCTACTAATTTAGTATCCGAGCCTTGGGTCTTAATTAGAGCAGTGATACTAATAGTTTCTCCCTGAGAATTACGGGCAACTAAACGATTAGGAATATATTTATCATCGTGGCGCAGACTAGAACCATCAATCCGCTCTACCGTATGTTCCTGCACCATTAACCAGCGATAGCCACATTCTTTTAAGGCTTTGATGTATTCATACAAAGTATCAGGATGATTGGGTAAGTGCATTTCTGGCGGTGAAAAACCCTTGACCCGCTTTAGGGCATCAAAACCAAATATTGAAGCAAAGTGATGCTGCCAAGCCTGGATCTGGAGTTTGATATCAGGAATAGGGGTAGAGGGAACTACAGCATGGCTCCACATGGTTCCTAGCCATTCTACGTAGGGTTGATATTGAGGATTGCAGGTAATATTTTTGAGTTTATTAATAATATCTTCCCGGCCCATTTGTACCAACCCCCAGAGGAGATTTCCTGAATAATCCAACATAATGCGGGGATTATCTCCTTGGGCTACTAATTCCGGGATAAATTCCCCCATCCGCTCATAGCACCACGCAAAAACCCCGGCATTATGGTTATCCCCTTCCCCTTGATGTTCAAACATATACTGCAAATGGCTAATTAATTCCCCATTTGTTCCGGCAGGAATTGTGGGTTGGTGCATATGGAGAGCGCAGGCAAACCCCGAAGTAATTTGATCTAGGTGTAAGTTAGTAGTTGGGAGATAAATAGGGTCATTATGATTGACGATCGCTGTAATTTCCGCTTCCCAGCCACTAATTGTAGGCAGAGTTGATCTTAATTCTGATAAGGGTTTTTGAGCAATAGTTGCTATAGTCATAAAGTTTTTTTGTCGGATAGGGGACTCAATATTTTCTAATCATACAATTACTAACTAATATCTAGGAATAAGATTCCCTAAGCAATATCAATACTTCTTTAAGAAAACAATAACATTTAGTTAATATTTGTCTTTATTATAAAAGCATAAAATGAAGCACAAAATTTTATATTCTATGTTTCCCCAAAAGCCCTCTCCAAAAACAATTTACTGTCCCCTTAAAACTTCCTTGAAATTTCCTAGAAGTAATTATTGCTAGAGTAAAGAAATTAAGAAAATTTATGTTATTTTTTATTTAAACATCAAAGATTTGGATTAAATATTAAGCCTGTCTTTGAATTAAATTAGAAAATGTATCCAAAAGACTTGCCAATAACCTCATGACTACTGACAACTTTTCTGAAACAAGCACTCTTTTTATGGAATTAAGCGATGCTGACATGGCCGCTACCACTGGGGGAACTGTTTCTACTACTTTCCTTAATCGCTGGGCTGCCAGAGTTAGAAATGGCAACCCTGACCTTGGGCGTATTTCTCAGCGCTTGGTAAATGAATTCTATAAGGGTGGTCTAACTCCTGCCAGCGTATCTACATGGTCAGCTACGGCTAGTGCTGCTGATAAGAGTGCTTGGAAAACAGCGGCTCCTTTAGTTAGTTCCTACCTGACTTCTGGGGCTGCGATCGCTGGATTTACTACTGCTGTCAGCGGAGTTCGGACTTATTTAGGTCTTTTCTAAGTAGCTAAAGCAAAATTAGAAATCTGTCAATTTTTGAGAAGAATTTCCCTCACAGTGCGGAGGGAATTTTTTACTTCTTTAGAGCACTGCAAGAAAAAGCTCTAGATTTATGATTGAGTATTGGTAGGTTAGCTAGAGAGAGTGTTAGCCTATTATTAATCCTAGAGTTAAAAAACCAGTGGATTAATGTAAATATTCAAGAGATATTATTGATAGGCTATGCACAAGGTTGTTGTTGGGCTTTCTGGTGGAGTAGATAGTTCCACTGCTGCGGCTGTTCTCCATGATCAAGGCTACACAGTAGTGGGAGTAACTCTGTGGTTGATGAAAGGCAAGGGGCAATGCTGCTCGGAAGGCATGGTGGATGCTGCCCAACTTTGTGAACAGCTTGGGGTTCCTCATCATATTGTGGATAGCCGGGAGCTTTTCCAGAAAAATATTGTGGATTACCTAGTGGCAGGCTATGCAGACGGGATCACTCCCCTGCCTTGCTCTAATTGCAATAAAATGGTCAAATTTGCGCCAATGCTGGCTTATGCTCGAGCAGAATTGGGGATAGATAAAATTGCCACAGGACATTATGCCAGAATTACCCAAGACCCAGCCACCGGGCGTTATCAACTCCGGCGAGCGCTGGATTTGTCTAAGGATCAATCCTATTTTCTCTACGATCTAAGTCCAGAAATTTTGGCGGCAACGATGTTTCCCTTGGGAGAAATTCCGAAGACAGAAACTAGAAGAATTGCGGCGGAGTTTGGTTTGCAAACTGCTGATAAACCAGAGAGTCAGGATCTATGCTTGGTAGAAGCTCATGGCTCCATGCAGACATTCTTGGATAAATATATTTCTACCAAAACTGGAGATATTGTCGATCGCACAGGGAAAGTCCTCGGTCAGCATCAAGGAGTCCACCACTATACGATCGGGCAGCGTAAAGGTTTAGGCATTGCTGCCCCGGAGCCTTTGTACGTGATTGCCTTGGATGCTGTAGGTAATAAAGTCGTGGTGGGCGATCGCACCTCAGGAGATCAGGCCGAATGTACAGTTTCTCATCTCAACTGGTTGTCGATCGATCCCCCAACTATTCCTTTACAAGCAGAAGTCCAAGTCCGTTACCGTTCGGAGGCGGTTCCCGTGTCGATCGTGCCTCTAGGGGGTGATCAGGTCAAGCTCATTTTCTCCGAGCCACAGTTTGGTATCACTCCGGGACAAGCAGCAGTATTTTACCAAGGGGATCTAGTTTTAGGGGGCGGAATTATCGATCGCTATGTCTTACCAGAACTTATAGATATCAAGGCAGGCAGCAAAGTAGAGCAAGATTAGATAGAGTTAAATTTAATCATGAAAACCGATAGCCTATTTTATACCATCTTCCAAGAGCTACCCTTTGTCTTCTTTGCCCTCCTTAGTATCCCCGAATCCACAACAACTCAATATCAATTCACCTCCCAAGAACTGAAACAATTAGCTCTGCGCTTAGATGGTCTATTTCTGCCACTTATTCCTGATTCTCAACTACCCTTCTACATAGTCGAGGTGCAACTTCAGCCAGATCCCTATTTGTACGATCGCTTATTCAATGAACTACTCGTTTACATCCGACAATATCGACCACCCCACCCTTGGCGGTTAGTAGTCATTTATCCTAACAGGCAAACCGAAATAATCAATGATCTCTACTTTACAGAGCTTATCCAACTTTCTAACGTCACTCGAATTTATATTAACGAACTCAGTTCACCAGATACTACTTCTCTACCAATACAATTACTGAAGTTAATCATTGAACCAGAAACTACTGCCCCAGATTTAGCCACAGAAATAGCTAGACAAGCAAAAATAGAGATTACTGATCTCACTATCAGAGAAAATCTAATCAACTTACTGGAAACTATTAATTGTCTACAAATTACCCCACAAATCCAGAGAGGAGATTGCTGCCATGTTTAGCTCCACTGACTTAAAACAAACTAAATTTTATCAAGAGGTATTTACTGAAGGTGTTCAAGAGGGTCGTGATGAAGAGAGAAAAATACTTATCCAGCGTCTTGTTGGGCGGGGGATTAGCTTTGAAGAAATTGCTCAGATGTTAGATATTTCTGTAGGGGAAGTAGAAGCGATCGCTACCCAAGCTGAACAAAACTAGTCGGCAATTCCTCATAAAAAAAGCCCTAGAAAAAATCTAGAGCTAAAACCAGGGTGCATCTACCACTACTTACTTTCCTTAGTTGATTGACTCTTCAGGATAAAATTTCGATAGAATAATAACTAACTAAAATATTATGACTGATAACTCCTTAGAATCTCTATCCGCCGACCTCCAACAGTTAATCACCAAACTCCCAGAACTAGAACATGGCAGATGGATTCAGAGAGCCTTAGCAGTTTTATTGAGGATCACCGGGGAAGAGATTGAGCGTTTAGATTGGAAAATCCTTACCGCCGCCCTCGAAGATATGGAAGGAGCATTTCAAGTATTTTATAAATACCACCATATCCGCAAAATTGCTATTTTTGGGAGTGCCAGAACCCCCAAAGACAAACCAGAATACCAACTTGCCGTAGATTTTGCCCAGCGGATTTCCCAAGAAGGCTACATGGTTATGACTGGGGCTGGAGGGGGAATTATGGAAGCTGCCAATGAAGGTGCAGGAATGGAAAACTCCTTTGGCTTAAATATCATGCTGCCCTTTGAGCAGGGGGCTAATCGCTTTATTGAAGGTGATCCCAAGTTAATTAGATTCAAATACTTTTTCACCCGCAAACTGTTTTTTCTCCGAGAAAGTGATGCGATCGCTGCTTTCCCCGGCGGTTTTGGCACTCTAGATGAAACCTTTGAATCTCTAACTCTCTCCCAAACTGGCAAATTTGGGCCAATTCCCATCATTCTCATAGATTATCCCGGCGGCAACTATTGGAATGCTTGGTCAGAATATGTCCAAGAACATTTGGTTAAGCGGGGTTTAGTTAGTGATCATGATAGTAGCTTATATACTATTACTGATGACTTAGAAGTCGCCTGTCAGACTATCAGCAATTTTTATCGAGTCTTTCATTCTAGTCGTTATGTAGGCGATAAATTTGTAATTAGACTCAAGCAGAATTTATCTGACGAAAATATTACTTATCTCAATGATAGTTTTCAAGATATTTTAATTTCTGGAAAAATTACTAGAACCTCAGCTTTTCCAGAAGAAGCCAGCGATCTATCTATTAATTTACCACGCCTAGTTCTCCATTTTAATCAAAGAGATTTAGGCCGATTGTATCAACTAATTGGGGCAATTAATTCCCTAGGAGTTCCCTCGCTATCAACAGAACATCCAGAGATTAAATAGTTATTAGTAATTAATTATTTTCCTGAGATTGCGCCCAGAGAGTAGCAAGAGCAAGGCGAATTGATTCCCCTACCAGAGAAAATCTAGCCGATTCTTGCACATTTTTTTCCCATTCCACTAGTTGATTCTGAAAGCTAGAATCTTGCTGCGATCGTTTGACCAAAATTTTACCAATAATACTTTTTTGGACTTCTTCGGTAGAGATACCTTTTTCTTGAAGAAATAATAGTAAGCGCTGGACACTTTCTACAAATTTCTCTGGTTCTTGGAACATGGTAATCCGCTGAATCTGACTGACAACCTCTTGGTAAATGCGTTGGCGATCGTCCTTAGCGATCGATCTAGGAATACTTAATTCCGCCGTTTCTTGTACCTTTGGCTCAATGGGGAGAGGTTTAGCAGACTGGGATTTAATTGTCATTAGTTCATAAATTTCTCCCTGATGATTTTGGAATCGTTGGGCAATCTCTGGATAAAGTTTAAGAATTCTTTGGGCAAGAATTTTACTATTGATCAGACGACTGCCTTGGAGTCTTACTAGATAGTCGATCTCCCGTACCTCATAGGATTTAACCTGTAATTTTAAATCATTACATTCCATCTCTACTTGGCTAATAGTCAAAGCTAGAGCCACCCATTGGGGAGGTTCAGAAAAATTTACTTCAATAGTAGTCGAATCTTCGGTAGTAGTTTTGCCCAGTTCTCCGGGGGTAAAATTGCGATCACTAGGGAAGCGATCGGCGGGTTTCTTCGTTGCATAATTAAAGCGCGTAAACACATAATTACACTCAGCCTTAGATAAATCTACATCTTCCAAATACCAATTATAAATACAACATCCAGTCATCTGGGTTTGGTCAAACTTAGTCCGAAT
>ENA-OBLH01000164-OBLH01000164.1-metagenomes-genome-assembly--contig:-NODE-164-length-23701-cov-2.41694_pt1 | contig 23701 bp, 23 predicted proteins | sample MGYA00153382_OBLH01 | MGnify analysis MGYA00153382
GCCATAAACGAGGTCACGGATGCCGCTGTTGCTGCTGAAACCGCCGTTGGAGACGAAAGTCAGGCTGGTCATGGCACCGGTGCTCTGGTCGGTCAGTCCAGTGAACTGCTGCACTGCGGAGAACACGCCATAGCGGGTTTCGGCCAGCACAAGGGCGCGGGAACCGGAGCCGTCGTTACGGCCTGACGCATACACCAGGCTGTTGTCGGCAGGATTCCCTGTGAACAGGCGCAGTGGCACCGCAGCGTTTGCATACAGGGAAGCCATGATCTGATCGGTCATGTTGGCCATGGCGGCGGGAGCTCCGGAATTGGCCACGAAGGCAAACGGCACCACGCCGACTTCCAGGCCCGTCAGGCTGGGGGAAAGAGTGGTGGAGGAGGCTTGGGACACGTCGGAGAAGGCGAACTTGGCCACCTGATTGACCGGCTCGAAGGGGCCGGTCACAATGGCACCTGCGATGGTGGTAGGGAGGAGCAATTCGTCATCTTCCAGCACCTGAACCGGGGTGGCGCTGGCGCAGTCGGCGATGCCCTGGGTGGAACCGGACCAGGAAGCACGGACCGTCACGGCGCCGATGCCGGCGACGGTGCCTTTGAAGATCGCACGGTTGGTGCCACCGATGCCCTGAGTGCCGGTGTAGGCATATTTGGTGACACCAGCACCGCCAAGCAGGGCGATGATGGAGTTATTGGCCGCCGCACGGAAGGCGGTGGCACCGGTGATATTGATAACGGTCTGGCCGTTGGCGGCGCTGCTGAGAGCGAGAACCAGTGAGGCCCCCAGGATGAGTTTGTTGGTTTTCATATTTAGTATTTGATGGAAGTGGATGATGTTGGAGGTGGGAGCTTTTATTTGGAACGGCGGCGGCGGAACAGGCCAACCGCAGCGATCAGGCCACCCAGCATGGTAGTGGAAGGTTCAGGCACGGCACTGATGTTGCCGATGCTGTCGATGGTGAAGGTCGTCTGGTATGTGAAGACTCCGGGGGTGGTTGGTTCGGTCACCCCGGAGGTGCTGGTGTTGCTGAGGGCGCGGTAGAGATCGAGGTTCGCGGTAGCGGTGCCGGTGCCGAAGTTTCCATTCACGCTGGTTGGCATGGTGGTCCAAGGAGCGGAGGCCACCGGCACCCGGGAACTCCAGCTGTTAATGTCTCCGGTGCCTTGCACGACACCATTGCCGGCACTGCTTCCGGTCGCATCGCGGGGAGTCGTTCCATTGGTGGTCCGGAAACCCAGTTGGGAATCCATCATGCGGGTGGCGGTGGTGTTGATAGTGGCAACGGCCAGACCCGGGTGGGCAGCGGAAGTGCCGATGCCATCGGATTCCTTGCTGGCATAGATCGCCCGGGCTGGATCACCATTCACGATGCTGGTCGAGTCAGCGCCAAAAGTGGCGTTGGTGCGGACCCCGCCCACCGCCCAATAGAGGTCAGTGCGCGTAAACCAGTCTGCACCAAAAGTGGCAGTCAGGTCGGTATTCACATTGGTCAGTAAGCCGACCGAAGGATTATCGCGGAAGTTGCTGGCCTGCCCGACATTGTAGACATAAGTATTGCCTGCCCCAACGCCGCCAGTGGCCTGGAAACCCATGAGGAGGTCGCCGGCCACGAAATTCACCGCAGCGGACGCCCGTGGTGATATTAGGGACATCCCGCCGATCGCCACGAGGGCGAAAGCGAAAGGGCTGATTTGTTTGGTGTTCATAGTGATGGAGGGTGGTTTGAGTTGCTAGTGTGGTTGAATAGCCGGAAGACTGTCTTCGAGGCACCGCAGTCTTAGGGACAGACTGCCAATGCTTCAAATAGTCTCAGGTAGCTTTTCCGTCACAGGTGGCAGCCACCCGCCCATCGCAGGCAGTCATGGGCCAAAAGTCTGCATGCAGGCAAACTTTGAAATGTGACGGAAGCGCCACAGGGCTTTCGTTGACGCCCGGATTGAGGGTCGTATCCCTGGAGTTGTCCCCAAACCTTCCTTTTCCATTCTTATGTCCCCATTCTTCTCCTCAAGAATCCCGCTGCTGTATTGTATGCTGGTGATCCCGTCCGCCATCCAGGCCCAGGTCACTTACACTTTGGGCGATATCCTCGTCGGCTTCCAGGCCACCGGCGGGACTGGAGCCGGCAATAATTACGTTTACAACCTTGGACAGGGGCCATCCTTCCGGTCGGCGGTGGCGACGGTGAATGCCGGGACCATTGGGGCGGATCTGGCCGCGGTCTACGGCACGAACTGGTTCACCCGCACGGATCTGCTTTGGACTATCGCCGGAGTCCGGACCAATGCGACCTTCGGACCAGACGCCACTTCGGTGGTCGATGGGGATCCGGCGCGGACCCTCTATATCAGCAAAGGGGCCGCGGGGTTGGGAACTTCGACCCCGAATTCCACCATCGCCAGCGCGACGGTAGGCACCGGAGCGACCCGGATGATTGATGCGCAAAACGGTTTCCGCACTACCAATGGAACGCTGGCGCGCACTCCAACTGCAGGAAGTAGCGGACGTGGAGTCATCCAGGGGACGGGTGACATCAACTCCTGGAGTTCCCGGGTGGACAATACGCCCTTCACGATTTTCACCTCCAACGTGAAGCAGGCATTCGGCAGGGCCGGAACCCTGTCCTATCTCGATCTTTACCGCATCTTAGGACGCAACGATCTTGCCGGAACCGCTGAATCGGCCGGGGTTGGGGTCAGTGTTCTCCAAGGGACGTTCACCATCGACGCTGCCGGAAACATCAAGTTTGAGCCCCCGGCCACCGCGATCGGATACGACGCCTGGGCCGATTCCTTCAGTCTGGTGGGAGCCGACCGGGCGTTTGACGCCGACTTGGACGGGGACGGGCTGGACAACGGAGCCGAGTTTGTCGTTGGCGGGCATCCCCGCCTAGGAACGGATGGTGGGAAAATCCCCAACATGGTAACGGGTGACGGTTTTGTGGATTTTGTATTCCGCCGGGTGGATGCGGCCGCTTATCTCAATCCGAAGGTCGAACAGGATGCGGATTTGATAGGTGCCTGGGCCACTGCGGTGGACGGTGTTGGTGGCGTCACGATTACGGTCGCGAATGACGGCTTCGAGGCTGGGGTGGACCGGGTGACGGTTCGCCTCCCGGTTGTCGGGCCCTCACTGTTTGCTCGACTGAGGGTGAATCAGTGAGGGTTTTCCGAAGCCGCGGTTCTTTGATTGCCTTGTTGCCAAGACACGATTTTCGCTGATCCAGGATTCCGGCATGCCTGTTTGGTTGGCGGCACCGTTTTTGCTAAAAGCTTATCATTCAGGCAAGAGCGACACCTCAAACTTGGGTTTCCATTCATCGTAATCCTTACGGCTGGCCCAGCCGGCAGGTGGCGGTTCCAAATCGAGAGGAGAGTCAGCTTTTTCCAGTGGATGGCCGCTTTCCGGCAATGATCCCATACTGGTCTTAGCCAATTGGAAAGTGGCGGGAGTTTCACTTTGAGTTGTATCCGCTTTAGGGAACAGAAAACCAACGCTGAGGGCAAGGCCGGCAATCGTAATGGCAGAGAGCACACTCAGCCAAGGGGCGCTGCGGTTCACCACCTCAGGTTCGCACCTTTCTGCAAGGTCCGGAGCGGGTTGACTCCGTTGCCTCCAGTGGACGGCAAATTCCGAGCCTTCCTTTTCCCAAACCGATGCTTCATCCATGAAGACCGCCGCCTGACTGGATGTCATGAAGTTCTTTAGAGTGTCCGCATCCTCATTTTGACGGGACAGTGGTTGCTTCTGACGGTTGGGTCTCCCCTGCAATTCTGCTGCGATGGGGTCGGCCGGGAAACCGGAAGTCGTCTCCGGCAGGGAGATTCCGGGGAACATCGGGCGTTTCGTAAATTCCAGATAGAGCCGGAGACCGGCTTCCACTGTCGCCCAGTCACTTTGTACGCTTCCAAAAGAAGTTTCGCGGGTCGCCTCGATCATTTCATTGATCCTCCGGGCAATCAGATGGGCAGGGATTTCCATCTCGAGGGCGCTTTGGATGGACAGGTGAGGAAAGTTCGTCTGTCCCGGCGGCCGGGGAGGGCAGATCTGAGGACTGGGGATAGGGAGCTTCATACCAGAACCCAATGACAGGATGGATAATAGTCCGCAAGTTTCCGTGTGATACGATATCGAGGCAATGGCACGCTGGATGTGTGACAGATTTGTTTTGGGCAAGGAGCCGGGGGAGGGTGTGGAATGGAGTGGTTGGCTGGAACGAAAAAACCGGACCGTGCGCGGGGCAGGGTCCGGTTTTTGGGAAGATGGCTTTCGGGGTGCGCTCAGTTGGAGCGGACGAAGGTGGAGAGCTTGCCGTAGCTGTTGAGGAGGGCCGCCTGCTCGTCTTTGTCGAGGTCGCTCATGAGGTCGACGAGGCTGCCGGTGATGTCTTCGCGCATGCGGTCAACGAGATCGATTCCCTTGCGGGTGATCTGAACCATGACTTTCCGGCGGTCTTCGCTGGCGTGGAGGCGCTGCACGTAACCCAACTTTTCAAGGCGGTCCACGAGGCCGGTGGCGGCAGCGGTGCTGTGACCCATCTTTTTGGAGATGTCGGTCATGGTAAGAAAGTTCTCGTTGGCCAGGTAGCCGAGGAGGAAAAACTGGGCGAAGGAAACGTTTCCTTTGTTCAGCTCCTTGGACAAGTTCAGGAGGAACGAGCGCTGGGTGAACATGATGAAGTCAGCCAGTCGTCCGGCATCCTTTCGGATGAGCGTGTCTTCTTCTTTTACAGTTTGCATAAGTGGGATGGCGTTGTGGGCTGAACTCTGGCGAGTGCGGAAATTTAAGTGATTATAATTAATATAGTCTATCAGAGGCCTGAAAATCAAGGACTTTTAGTGAAAGCAGTCATTTTTTTATGATTTGATTCAGAAACTGAACCTTTTATCGTCAATTTTAGAGGAATATCAAGGATGAATCTCGGAAATTGTAAAATCTTGCCATGGCACATTAGGGTCTTGCCTTGAATATCGGGCGCCCTGCCGGTTCTGGATGAATCGGATGATCAGGATGCCCGTGATTTTCGTGAATCCATTTATCAGGGGGGGATGGTGGTTAACCTGCCGGAGTAGGACTGGCGGCAGGCAAGTCGATCAGCGCACGCAGCGGGAGGTGGCCGGGCTGGCTGAGGTTGGGATCGGTGCCGATGACGGCGGTGGCGAGCCGGCGGGCCAGCCGGACGAGAGCGGTGTCGCGCACGAGGTCGCCGAGCACGAGATTTCCAAGGCCGCTTTGAGCTTGGCCGAGAAGGTCGCCGGGGCCGCGGAGGAGGAGGTCGGCTTCGGCGACCGCGAAGCCGTCGCTGGTCGCGGCGAGCGTTTGGAGGCGCTGGAGGCCTTCAGGGTTTTTGCCGCTGGTGGCGAGGATGCAGAAACTTTTATGCGCGCCGCGTCCGATACGGCCGCGGAGTTGGTGGAGCTGGGCGAGGCCGAAGCGCTCGGCTTCGAAGATGATCATGACCGAGGCGTTGGGGACATCGACGCCGACTTCGATGACGCTGGTGGAGACGAGGGCGTGGAATTCGTTGGCATGAAAGCGGCGCATCACGCTCTCTTTTTCATCCGGTTTCAAGCGACCATGGAGGAGGCCGACGGGATGGGGTGCGAGCTTTTTTTCCCAAGTGGCGTGTTCCTTGGTGGCGGCCTTGAGATCGAGGGCGTCGCTTTCGTCGATGAGGGGATAAACGAGGTAGGCCTGGCGGCCGGCTTCGAACTGCTGTTTCAGAAAGGCGGCGACCTGGGTGAGGTCGGGCTGCTCCCGCACGGCGGTGACGATGGGCCGGCGGCCAGCGGGGAGTTCGTCGATGAGGGAGACGTCGAGGTCGCCGTAAACCGTCATGGTGAGGGTCCGCGGAATGGGGGTGGCGGTCATGACGAGCACATGAGGGGCAACCCCTTGGCGGACGAGGCGGGCGCGTTGCTCGACGCCGAATTTATGCTGCTCATCAATCACGGCGAGGCCGAGGTCGGGCAGTTCGGAGTCGCCGTGGAGGAGGGCGTGGGTGCCGATAAGGATTTGGGGTTTGGAGTCGCCGCCGCTGAAGAGGGGATCAAATCCGTCTTCCTTGCGCGAGGCGGTGCGCAGACCGATACGGAGGCCGAGGGGGTCCAGCCAGCGGCGGAAGTTCAGGTAGTGCTGTTCGGCGAGGATTTGAGTGGGGGCCATCAGGGCGGCCTGGCAGCCGCTTTCCACCGCGAGGAGCATGGCGGCCATGGCGACGAAGGTTTTGCCACTGCCGACATCGCCCTGCAGCAGGCGGTTCATGGGGCGGGAACGGGCGAGGTCTTGGCGGATCTCGGCGATGGAGCGTTGCTGTGCTCCCGTAAGAGGAAAGGGGAGGGCGTCCAGCCAGTGGGAGAGCAGTTTACCGGGACCGCAGTGGCTGGCGCCAGAGAGGGCGTCCCACTCCTGGCGGCGGCGGAGGACTTTTAATTGAAGCAGGAAAAACTCCTCAAGGGCGAGGTAGCGGCGGGCGCGGTCCTTGTCCGGCAGGCTTTTGGGGAAATGGATGGACCGGAGTGCCTGGGCGCGGGATTGTCCGGCAAATTCCCCTTGGCCGGATGGTTCCGGTAATAAATCCGGCACCGATTCATCTTCCAACTGTTCCAGCAATTGCCAGACGGCGCGGCGGAGGGATTTTTGGGGGACCCCTTCGCGGGCACCGTAGATGGGGGCGATCCGTTGGAGGTGGATCGAGGCTTCTTCGGTCGGGGTGTCGTTCAGGATTTCAAACTCCGGGTGGTCGATCACGAGGCCGCCGCGTTTGGCGGGCTTGGGTTTGCCGTAAATGATGACGTCCTGGTCGGCTGCGAAGGATTTGGCGATGAAGGGCATGTTGAACCACCGCAGCGTGAGAGGCGCGGCAAAGGCTTGCAGGCCTTCGAGACCTCCGGTGTCTTCCCGGCCCGGAGGAGCGAGGGTGACCACCACAAATGGGCGGCCGGGGCCGGCTCGTTTGAGTTGGACATCGGTCACCACGCCTTGGAGGCAAAGAGCGGGGCCAGCTTCGGTAAGGCCCTCCGGCCAGCCGTCGAAGGCGGTGCGGTCCTCGTAACGGAATGGGTAATGGGTGAGCACGTCACCGGCGGTGAGAAACCCGCCGGCGATCAGGGCTTTCCGCAGCCGCTTGTCAGGCACGGTCAAGGTTTCCAGAGGGGTGGAGAGGGTCATGCGGAGGCGGAGCGGGAGGACCTGATCAGACGGCCGGCGCGGAGGCGATCCGGGCGTTTTGAGGTCCAATCTGTCCTATAACTCCCCTCTCCCCGATGGCTACCCCATTTCACGTGCGCGGGGCTGCGGGAGGCAGCGTTGGAGGGGGCAGTTCGCTGGGTTTGCCAGGTTCCCGCAGGCGCAGGCGCAGTTGCAGTTTTTGGAGGAGCTGCTGATAGCGTTCTTTCTGGGGAGGCGTCAGCACTTCCAGAATGGGTGGCTGGGTGGCGTCCAGCATTTGGCGGAGACGGCGGCGGCGCTCGCGTTCCATTTGCATGAGCTGCGGGCGGGTGGCGGCATACACTTCCTTGACCCGGCGGGCTTGGGAGGGGTCGAGTTTCAGCTCATCTTCCAGCCGTTTGGCCAGTCCATCCATCAGCAAGGCAGGGCCTTCGCGCTCGAATTTCCGGAGGCGTTCGCGCTCGGCGTTGATGCCGATCATGCCACCGGCCACGCTGCCGAGGACAAAAACCGCACCAATTCCAGAATAGAGCCGCCACCGCATATCAGTTGATTCAGTTAAGGATTTCGCTGTCGTAGGACGCTTGGCCCCCATCCCAAAACGCGGTCAGATCGTCTTCTGCTGCCCGGGGGGCCGTGGACAAAATAAACCAGACCGCCAGCATTCCGACCAGGGCGGCGCAGCCTGCCACGGCGCGCCAGAGGAGTTGCACCACCCTTGGCCCGCGGCATTCCATGTCGGCCAAGCGGGCTGAGAGCCGGGTCTCAAAACCGTATTCCTGGGCAGACAGGTCCAGCTGCGCCTGGGCGCGGCGGGCCTGGTGCATCAGGTGATGGAGGTTTTCGTCGTTCATAAAAGGGGAGCAAGGTTCGGCTTGATCGGGATAATCCAGTCGGTTCAGGGGGTCAATCGCACGGGGAGCGTGATTGGCGCAGCCGTTGAATGTACTTTTTGAGAGACTGGCGGGCGCGGAACGCACGGACTTTCACATTGGTTTCGGACCAACCCGTCAACTCGGCCACTTCGCGCACCGGGCGTTCTTCCAATTCGAGCAGGGTGATGACCAGCTGTTCTTTAGGGGCGAGCTGGGTCATGGCCCGCCGCACTTCCAGCAGGGCTTCGGTTTCCTCTGTCTGTTCCGGAGCCCCGATTCCCTCCAAACCGGCATGGCCGCTCTCCATCAAGGCATCGCGGGACACTTCCTTTTCCCGGCGCGACCGGTTCTTGCGCAGGAAATCGTAACAGGCCCGCACTGCCAGCCGCATCAGCCAGTGTTCAAAAGGAGCCTCTCCGCGAAAGCCGGCCAAGCCTTTCCAGGCTTTGATAAAAATGTCCTGCGCCAGATCTTCCAGTTCATGGTGATTCCTCGCATACTTCCCGGCGATACTGAACACGCGCGATTTGTACAGGGTCACCAAACCACCAAACGCCGCCATATCCCCGCCGCGTGCCGCCAGCACCAAGGGGAGATCAGGAGAAGGCACAATCATGGTCCGGACAAGAGGTTCCACAACTTCTCCACGGGTGGGGGAAGCTGGGAAAGCGGGAAAGGGCAGGGCAATCATGGCAACAGCGACTGGGCTTGGTATTGGCCCCATGGACCGCTCTTCCTGTGACGTTGGCGCTTCTGTCCACGGTTACAGCTTTTTTCGATCCCGCCCGCCGATGGTGAAAAACAAACAGGGCACCCCGTCGCCGGGATGCCCTGTTTGCCAACAAAACGATGAATAAACAGCGACGAAAAGAAAGTAGGAAAGGATGGTGGCTCAGCGTCCTATATCCGATTGGCTGAGCACGATGCCCGAACCGGTGGATTCGCCCTGAAGGGCATCGGCCGACTGGCGCAGTTGGTAGTTGGCGAAAATGGCGGCCCCGTTCACGGCGATGACCACAATGATCAAAATTCCCAAAGCACGACTTGCTTTCTGCCAGACGGGAAGCCGTTCGGTTTCTGGGAGACTGGCGGCGAGTTGCTTTGCCCAGCCCATCCCGAAGCGGATCGACATCAAAAGCGCAAGATTGAGCAGTAAAAGCAATCCGGTGACTACTTTGACGTAGAACTGTAGGGAATCGAGAGAGGTTTCCATTGTTATATATGGAAATTACAGTAATTGCGCAATTTTGCAATCAATATCGACTGGTGATCCTGGGTGGGTTGGTTTTGCGCAAGAGCCTCTAGTTTTTGAATTCTCAAGCAAGAGTAATATTTTTGATAAATTTCTCGGAAATTAGTTGCGCAGTTTGGAATTTGTGCGAATTTAGACTCGTTACAACAACAGGCTTAAATTCCACCAAACTTTCAAAAACCATGAAACCTGAGCAGCAACAAGACCATGCCCGCCTGGAAAAACTCATCCTCACCGCGGCCCTGACTTGCTGTGCTGCGATGGTTTACCTCTTGAGCATCAGCGTTTTGTCCTGAATTATCCCCCCAACTGCGCTCCTTGGTGGGGGCGCTTTCGGCAGCACGCCGGAGACCTTCGGGTTTCCGGTTTTTTTGTGCCTTGGCATCCCATTGGGCGACCCTCTCAGTCGCGAGAGTCCAGATTCATTCGTGTCGCAGAATTGCGGTAAAAACCGAAAAAGAATCTTGCGGGAGTGGTCAAGCTGTGGCATTTATATGGCATAGTTTTGGCATATGGCCCGCGAAAAAAATAAGATCGACACCATTCAGATCACCCTTTCGGTGACTGAACCGATCCGCATCATGCTGGAAAACCTCTCTATTTCAGGTTTTTACGGAAAAAATGCCGCTGATACCGCCGGGATCCTGTTGCGCGAAAAACTACGGGAACTCACGACCCAGAAGGGACTGCCCGGCGTGGGTGCCCTGCCATCCATGGCTCCAGGCTCCGTGTGAATCCCTCCGAACCCTCTCTCCTCAACCCAACCTCAACCTGCCTCACCTCAACCCACTCCAATGAACTCCACTCCGATTATCGATGTTCCCCCGCGGATCATCCGGCCAGCCGCCTCGCGCACCTCTGGTCATCCTCCTGCCGCTTCATCTTTTGGCGGCTCGACGAAAACGGTCTTGAAAGTTTCGATGCTTCGTGCCCTCGTCCGCCAGATCGTGCAGCATGATCCCGCCTTGGCGCTCCTGCTCGCCCGGTCCGGTGGGCGCATGATTCAATCCTGAAATTGCCCCTTGGCACGCTCCCTGGGCAAGGGTAGCTGGCTTGGATGATCAACTCTCTTCCGCGCTGGGTCTGGCCCGGCGCGGGATTGCTGGCCTTTTTGGCCGGAATGATCAATGTTACCGGAGTGCTGGGTTTCACCCACGAAGCGGTTACCCACCTGACGGGAGTGACCACTTACCTGGGCGTTGCCCTCGCTGGCGGGAAAGTGTCCGGCGCGCTCCACCTTGGGGGCATTCTGCTGGCTTTTGTGGCGGGGGCGGCCCTCTGTGGTGTGGTCACTCATGCTGGCCGGAGCTGTGCCTCTGCTGGAGCACCAGTTTATCATGGGGGTTTTTCTGACCTGTGCTGCCACCGGTCTGCAAAATGCCTTGGTGGCGGCTTTCAGTGGTTCTTTGATCCGCACCACCCATTTGTCCGGACTGTTCACCGATCTCGGTATTCTGATTGGTCAGGGTTTGCGTGGTTTGCCGACCGATATCCGCCGGTGGAAGCTCTGTTTTTTCGTTATTACCGGATTTCTTGGTGGGGCTGTTGCCGGAGCAGCCTGCTTCCGCGAATGGTCCTACCACACGTTGCTCATTCCCGCTGCCGTGACCGCTTTGCTGGGACTGATGGGCAGCGTGCTCCGGGCGGGGCAGAAGTCGCCTGAATGAGCCCGTATGGCTAACAGGCTCAAGGACGGGTGAAGCGGACCCGGATAAACCCGATCCGGTCAGTCGCCGCAGTGGGGTTCCGCACCCGTATGGTTTGGAGTGGGCCATCGGCGAGGACCTCCAGCGGCAACGGCGTCCACGTTGCCAAATCCAGGGAGGATTCGGCGTGATAGACTACATCCGGCAAGCCTTTGGGGCGGCCGAAGCTCATCCAAAGGCCGGTTTCATCAAGATGGGAAACCGGGGATGGGGTATGCGCCTGGGGGTCGGTGCCGAGGGCGTATTCCGATAGGTTGGTGAGGCCGTCTTCATCGGGGTCGGCCCCGTCCTGCGCGGCTCCACTGGAGATCTGTGCCGTGGTGAATTGCTGGGTTTCCCAATCGGTTAGGGGAAGGCCGGTAATGATCAGGGTGGCGCTGGCACTGCCCGTGTAGTTGGGATCGCTGATGACAGCCTGAACAGTGTAGCTGCCGAATTCGGAGGGAACCACCGCCGAATCATTGTAGCTGATTTCAACCGGGAGCCCTGCCGGGAGCGTGGTTGCAGTTACGTTTTTGGGAGTGCCGTCGAAGATCTGGGCCAGGCCTGACAGGGTGATCGTGGCCGGAGCCTGATTGATGGTCACGGAAGCGTTGCCGGAAACGGAACCATGACTGGCCGTGATGGTAAAGGGACCACCCGGCTCCTGCGCGAGGTAGCTGCCGGAGGCATCAATGTTACCCCCTCCACTGGCGCTCCAGGCCAGGGCAGGCAAGGGGAGCTGCGGATCGCCAAATTGATCCACCACCGCCGCGGCAAACAGCTGGGTGGCACCGTAGACCAGGCTGGACGCAGCAGGCGAGACGGCAATCTGGGAAGGGGTTTGGGCAACGGTCACCTCTACGCTCCCCGTGGTGGTGGAGCCGGCCGCATCCCGGATGGTGACGAACAGGGAATAGTCGCCAGCAGACGGGAAGGTGGCGGTGGTTTGCTCCGCCGGGTTATTTCCATTTTCGCTGAAGCCCACCGGCTGCTCAGAAGGGCCTCCCGTGGCCGACCACGTGTAAGTGAGCCCCCCAGCTCCTCCATCATCGGCCGCGGCGACGGAGAGAACCGTGGTCATCCCGGTGACCAGCGCTGGCGTGGCTGCTGCCGGAGGGGTGATAGTGGGGGCCTGATTCAGAATACCGCTGGTTCCTGTCAATGCCACGGTGTCGACGAACCAGCCGCCCGGACTAGCGATTGAGCCATTGGTACCCAGCCGCCACCGGGCCCTCAGGGATTTACCGGCATATTTGGTGGTATCGGTCAGGGAGACAATAACCTGGGTGAAGCTGCTGCCGCTGTCACCGGACCAGGCGGGGTTGCCGGCGAACTCATTCCGGCTCGCGCTGTTTCCGGTTGGGGTGCGCATGGTGACATTGTAGCCACCGGCGCTGATGGCTTCTGCACTGCCGGTGTTCGTGACCCGGAACCAGGCTCCATTGTTGATCGAAAATTCCAGCACTCCACCGTCGTTGCGGGATTCCAAATTGAATTTGTGCCAGAAGCTGAGCTTCAACCGGGACGCATTGGCAGGGATGTTGATGGGTTCACTCAGGAGGTTGTCCGTGTTTTTTGTCGCGGGGCCGGAAGCAAACCATGAGATGTCCGGAGTGTGGCTTTGAGTGGTGACGGCTGCCCAATTCGAGCTGCCGTTATTGGCACTGGCAGTCCAATCAAGGGAGGCTGGCTCGAAATTCTGACTCCACAGGGTGCCGATGACGGCGAAGGCGGCGGGAAGACTGCTGGATTGACCGTCGGGATTGGTCAGGGTGACAGTCCACAAGCCGGAGGCCATTCCGGTCGCCTCAAGTGAGCCACTGAGGGTGGTGGCGGAGAGGGTGCTCAGGCTGGGGACGACAGCGGCTTGGCCGGCAAGCGTGAACTTCACCACGGCTCCGGTCCTGAAATTCGCCCCGGAAAGGGTAAAAGTCACCGGACCGGAAGCTGCAGAGTCAGGGGTAATGGAGCCCAGTTCTGGCGGAACGGGGGCGGCCGGAGCCGTGCCTGACATCAACAGCGAATAACGTTGGGTGGCGGCGGGGCTGGCCGGGATGCTGACCACCGCCTGCCAGGTGCCGGAAAGGGGCGGCGCAGGGATGTAGACCTGCTCGGTGTTGTCGGTATTGTTGATGCCGGTGGTGGCCGGCAGGGCCATCGAAGCCTGGGTCCACGTGCCGACGAAAGGCATGATGTAAGGCTGATATTGGGTGCCATCGGGGGCAATGACTTTCAGGTTCAGGTTATTACCAGTCTTGGGGTGCGGGAGTCGGCCGCGGTGGTGGCAGTGCCCGCCGGATCGGTCCAGCAGAGGGTGGCCCGGAGCGGGGAAACGCCGTCCCAGGCAAAAGGATGGGTGCGGGTCAGGAGGGTGGCAGTCACCTGATTCTCCACCAGGGTGGTTGTGTCAGGAGAATCATGGGAGGCCTGGATCAGATCTGCGGCCGCCTTCACATCCACCAGACCCCAGCCGTATTGATAATCGGGACCGGGGGTTCCCCGGTCATCCGCCGTGTGGATGAGCAGGCCCTTGAGGGTGCTGGAGCGCATGGCCTGGCCGGGGAAGAGGCGGTTGTAGAGTTCGATCAGCAGGCTGGCCGAACCGCAGGCATTGGGGCTGGCCATGCTGGTGCCGCTGTAGGAGCCATAGGAATTGTCACTGCCGCCGAGGGTGGAGTAAAGGCTATCCCCGTTGGCGACGACGTCTGGCTTGATGCGCCCGTCATCGGTCGGGCCCCATGAGGAGAAGTAGCTGGTTTCGGCTTGCAGGGGGGCGCGGAGGCCGCCTGACACGGCGTCGGTGGCGGAGCCTACCGTAATCACATTTTTTGCGAGGGCGTTGAAGCCGATGGTGTCAAATCCCCCGCGGTAGGTGCCATCGCCGGCCGGATGCGTGGCCGCATCGTAGGTCACGGCCGCGCCGCCGGGGGCCAGGGCGACCGACTGGCCGCTGGAGGGATTGTCGGTCCGATCATTGCCGGCGCTCCGGAAAACCAGGTAATAGGGCGCATTGTAGGCCATGGAGTCGGCATCCCTGGCATAGGTGTTGTAGCAGCCAAAGTCATTTTCCAGGGATGTGCTGGCCGTGCCGGAACCATTCCATTCCCAGGTGACTGCCCCTCCGACGTAGTTCCAGCCACTGATGTAGTTGTAACTGTGATTTGAGAGATAAATTTTTCCCGCTTCACCCGCCGTGGCGGCACCCCGGGAGATCATCTCCGAGCTGTCGCTGTTCCAATCGTAAGAGTCCACGTTGGCCGCCGGAGCCATCCCCTGTGCCGAAGGGACCAATCCGCTGGCCCCCAGGGTGCCTGCCACGTGGGTGGCATGGTCGATCACTGCGGAAGCGTCCTTCACGATGACCCGGCCGCCGAATTCATTGTGGCTGGAACGGGCCGCTCCGCCGTCCCAGAGGCCAATCACGACCCCTGAGCCCGAGAGTGAATAGGGCGCAGGGCGGAGCAGGTCGGCTCCCGTGGAAATGGCCGCATTGACGTTGTTGGTGGAGAGGTAAAGGGGTTTTCCATCCACCCAGTCCACCAATTCGACGTATTTACCTCCCGGGCCGGACCGGCGTTGCGGCAATCCCCGCCGGGCGGCTTCGGTGCGGGCCAGTTTTTTCCTCGCCTCCTCGATTCCCTTCATCCCGGCCGCGATCCTGGATCGTTGCGCCGGATCGCGCAGATCAGCGTTTTCCCCCAGCAGATCGCTCAAGTTTCGGGGCGATTGCGCCCCGGCTGGCAGCAGGAGTAACAGCATGAAACCCAGCCCGCCAAGTGGACGTGTGACGGAGGGAAACTTCATGCTGAAATGGCGGTAAACAGGGAGTGCTTTATGAACGACCCTGCCGGATCGCGGAATTTCGGAATCATAAACGGAGATGTATACGAGAAATGAGGCCCGGAGGGAAGCTGGAGGTTTTATTATGGAAATTATAATAAGGGCGATTGAACTCCCGTAAAGCTGAATGTGCGCAGTTCAAGGCCTGCTGCCATACCTAAACCGTCTCCAGTCCCCCAGTTTTATTCAGGAACGTGGAAATTTCCCGCCCACTGATCAGACTACCTGCTTCCCCCTGAGGCCCAGCCCTGTCGTCGCTAACGGCCAATCCGCCACTCGTCCACCGAGCCGGGAGGCAGGCTTTCCAGAAAGCGGCTCGGCATCTGCCACGCGTCACCTGTGTAAGCTTTGGGCCAAAGCCGCGGCCAGGTCAGGTAGAGTTGGTCCATCGCCCGGGTGACGGCGACGTAGAACAACCGGCGTTCCTCTTCCATCCCTTCGCCGCCATTCGATTCCGCCGCACGCAGGTTGGGAAACATGGCGTCGGTCAGCCAGATGATAAAAACTACTTTCCACTCCAGCCCTTTGGCCTGGTGGACGCTGGAGAGGGTCACGGCGTCCTGATTTTCCTTGCCACTGGAATCGGCCGCCCCTTCCGCCGCCTCCGGTCCGCTGAGCAGCGACAATTCGCCCAGCATTTCCTCCACCGTGGTGAAGCGCGACCCGAACCGCATAAACTGCTCCAGATCCTGACGCCGCGCTTCGAAGTTATCGAAGGTCGCCTTCATGTAAGCCATGTAAATGCCTTCCTGGACGCTGGTCATCACCGCCAACGGATCGCGCAGGGTGCCGTCTTCCTGGACAAATTCATCCATCGTCCAGCCCAGTTGCTGCCAGTCCTTTTCGGCCCGGGGCGGCACCTTGATCTTTTCGAAAATGGCGGAAAACGACTTTGGAGTTTGGCCGGTTTGGGCCGGTCCGCTGGCCAGCCAGGCCGCCCACATCTTCGCGGACGATCCCGCGCCCACTCCGGGCAGCAGCTGCACCAGCCTATCAAACGCCGCCTCGTCCCGCGGATTCACCGCGAACTTCAGAAACGCCGAGAAATCCTTGATATGCGCCAGCTCGAAGAATTTCAGCCCGCTCGTAATCTGGAAGGGCACGTTCTCCGAAGTCAGCTGCAACTGCACATCCATACTCTGGAAATGTGCCCGGTAGAGCACCGCCATATCCGAGTAGGCGATCCCATCCTCTTCATGCAGTTCCTGCATCCTCTGACAAACAAACGCCGCCTGTTCCTGCGGCGTATAAAGCGCCGCCACCACCGGTTTCATCTGCGACCGGGGCCGCGCCGCCTCCAGGGTTTTCGGGAACTGTTTTTCGTTCAGTTTGATCGCTTCATTCGCCAGTTCGAGGATCTCCGGCACACTGCGGTAGTTGGTCTCAATGCGGAAGACCTGCGCCGCATCATGGCGGTTGGGGAAATCGATGATGTTGCGGAAATCCGCCCCGCGCCAGGCATAGATGCTCTGCGCATCATCGCCCACCACCATCACATTCCCATGCTGTCCCGCCAAGGCTTCGATCAGCGCCCCCTGCAGGCTGTTGGTGTCCTGATACTCGTCCACCAGGATGAACTGGAATTGATATTGATACTGCGCCAGCACCGCCGGCTGCTCCCTGAAAAGGGTCAGGGTCCGGGCCAGCAGGTCATCGAAATCCACCGAATTCGCCTTCGCCTTTTTCTCCGCATAAATCGCCGCCACCTTGCTGATCCCCGCCAGAAATTCCGCATCCGTGCTGAAATCCCGTTCAATAATCCGCTTCAGCGGCGTCAGCGTATTGGCCGCCAGACTGATCAATCCCAGGATCACCTGGGCCTTGGGGAATTTCTCGCCCGTATCCTCCTCCACCTGTTTGGCGACGCCGCTTTCCTTGATCGATTTCGTCAGCAGCGACTTCATGTCATCGCTGTCCAGGATCGTGAAATTCCGGGTCAGCCCCAGCAACTCGCCATGCCGCCGCAGGATCCGGTTGCACACCGAGTGGAACGTCCCGCTCCACAACCCCGCCGTCTGCTGGGGCAGGAGGGCCTCCACCCGTTCCAACATCTCCTTGGCCGCTTTGTTGGTGAAGGTCAGCAGCAGAATGTTCTCCGGAGCCACTGCATTCTTCAAAAGATAAGCCACCCGGTAGGTCAGGGTCCGCGTTTTTCCGCTCCCCGCCCCCGCGATCACCAGACTCTGCCCCGGAGGAGCCGTCACCGCCGCCAATTGTTGCGGATTCAGCTCCGCCGCAAAATCGATCTCCACCTCCGGCCCCCGCGGTGCGGTGCCTCTTCCCTTCAAAGTATAAGTCCGTGACATCGCCTCTACGGGAAGAGGGGAAACGGGAAATGACAAATGGGGATTGCCGCGCACCAGCTTCTGCGGGAGATTCTTCCGGGGCGAACGACCGGGGTTGAGTTTTTTTGTCCGCTTTGCCAGTTGGGCATCTGACTCACCTGTGATGCGACCCCTGAATCCACCTCCCCAAATGCCCGCACCTCCCGTGACTCCGCCGTTGGGCGCGTGGCTGGAGCAATACGTCAGGGGCGATCAGCAGGCTTTTACGCGGCTGGTCCGGCATACCACCCCTCTGGTGATGGCGGCGACGCTGCGGCGTTGTGGCGGTCGTCATGCCCTCGCGCAGGAAGCGGCGCAGGCGGTCTTTGTGGACTTGGCAAGGCGGGCACCCTCGCTGCGGGCAGATGCCACCTTGATCGGTTGGTTGCATCAACGGGCGACCAGGGCGGCGGGGGACCTTATGAAAAAGGAATTCCGCCGCATTGCCCGGGAACAGCAGGCCGCATGGCCTGCCGAACTCTACTCTTTGAACGGGGACCCGGTTTCCGACCATTGGAATGACTGCCGGGATCAAGTGGATGCGGCGCTTTCCCGCCTGAAGCTGGACGAACAGGCGGCGGTGCTGCTGTGGTGCGCGGAGGGTCATGATTTCGATGCCGTGGGGCAGGCCCTGGGGTGTTCCGCCGAGGCCGCACGCAAAAAAGTCAGCCGTTCCCTGGGGAAAGTGCGGGCCTTGCTGGCAAAGCACCGCACCGGGATTTCCGCCGTGATGATCGCGCACGGTTTGGCGGCGGATCAGGCCAGGGCCGCTTCGGTGGTGGGAGGAGCAGGCGTCGATTCCATGGCCAACCAACTGGCGGGCTCCGCTCTCGCTGCCGCCGGAAAAATAACATGGCTGGCCCAGGCTTTGCCGTGGCTGAAGGCGCTGGGCACAGGGACCGCCGCCGCTGCGGCGCTTTGGGCTTGGCCAGCCGTGACCCGCCTGCGGTCACTCACGCTGGCCCCGGTTGCGGCGCCTTCTCCTCCGGCGGCTGTTTCAGCCGTACAGGTTCCGTCCCTGCGGTTCCCCGCCGTGCCGGTGCGGCTGCCCCTGAGGGATGGGCTGTCCTTGGACGAAATCGTGCAGCGGCTCGCGGCCATAGCGGAGGGACCGCCCTATCCTGACGATTTTTCCCGGGTGGCTTTTTACCGAAATCAGATCAGGAGGGAGGAAACCGGTGCCGCAGTCATGAAACTGAAGCGGATGGTCTCTCCCGCAGGCTGGCATCAGTTCCTGCAGCGGGGTTGGTCTGAAAACTTCTTTGTCACCTGGGCATTCCTGGATGGCCCGGCAGCACTGGATTGTTTGCTATCCGGTCCTGATGGCGGGTACCCGGAAAGTGGGGATGGCATCCGTGATTCCACCTTTGCCGGCAACCTGCTGCGAAGTTGTTTTTCCACAATTTGCGGAAACGCCCCGGAACAGGATCGCGGCACCGAAACCTTTGTAAAAACAAGGGCATTGATGGCGTGGGCATCGGCGAAACTCAGTATCCCGGAAAAAAATGGATGGACCGCCAGTCAGCGGGTCCTGGTCTCCAGGGGGAACGACTTGGCCGGTGCCGTCGTGCAAACCGGCGATCCTGCAGCGATCCGGGCAATTGCTGGATTTGGTGAACCAACAGGATTTCAAATGGCTGGATACCGCAGTGGCTTTTGTGGAGTCAAAGGACACCTTGGCCACGCTGATGACGCTGCTGCCCCGGCTGGACTCACCGGACCGGCGGAGCAAACTGCAATTTTCAGTTTTGGGCAAACTGGCGCAGCTGGATCCGCCGGAAGCCATCCGGCAGGTCGAAGCGATGACCGATCCTGCCCAGCGGTGGGGTTTTGCCACGTCCGTCGCCCGGCCGGTATTCCGTTATCCTGCCGGGGGAAGTTTGATCATTGATGAAGCTGCCAAGCTCAGGGCCGATTGGTGGCTGCAACAGGCATTACCGGGGAAGGAGCTGGAAAGCGCCCGGCTCATTTTCGAAAATTGGTCAAGGATGGATCCCGAGTGGGGGGTGCAGTGGATGGGTAAGCATTTCTCCCGTGAAGTCGCGCTGGGGGAGTTCCGGGAGAACTTCGGCCAAGATGTCAGGTTGTTCGCGGTCTTTGCGAATAAGGATTCGGCAGGGAGTTTGCAACGGAAAGCCAGGGTGTTGAGAAAACTGGACCCGGCGGGGGCGGAGGCGTTGATGGCGGAGCTGTTGATGGCTTTTGCCGGGGAACCCAAAATTGAAGCCGCGAGGGAACTGCTGAAGCCATGAACCTCAAACATATTACGGCTGTCAGGATAGGCTCTTTTTTGGTGACTCTGGGAGCGGGCTTCTGCTGGCTCAATCCTCTGCCCCCGCGCCTCACCATCCTTCCCGTGGCCGTGGAATTCCCGGTTCCGGCCGAACCGGTCAGACCGCTGGTGACGGAACACGCCTCTCCGCCGGTGGAAGGGGCGGCATTGATGGAGGTGGCAGGCTTTGATGCCGCCGCGGCAATGAAACACCTCAGGGCCACGCTGACGGATCTTGTTTATCGGAAGCCTCCCGGACTCTCCCAGATAGCCACCCCGGAAACCTGGGTGGCGACCGGCCGCTTTTCCCAACCGGAGCTGGAGGCGCTGATCCTGGCCAGTCTGGGGGTGGCGGATGCCGGGGAGAAAAACTCTTATATTGCCGTGCTCTTTGAGCAGTTGGCCATGATGAACCCGGCGCGGGCGCTGGAGTTGGTGGGCAGGCTCCCGTCGTCCTCCACCTCAGCCACCGTCGCGGGCATGCTGCAGTTCTGGGGCGCACACGATGCGGCTGCCGTCCGGCAATGGGGTGACGGGTTGCTGGCAAAGCGTGCCGCCGGGTTTCCCGAGGTGTCAAAAGTGTTGGAGGGACTGGCGGCACGCGACCTTCACGCGCTTCCGGTGACGGAAGGGCTGAACGAGGCGCTGACGGCCTATCGGAACGCAAAAGGGCTGCGGAAGCCGGGGCATTTTTCCAGTCGGGATGCCGGGCCGGTCCTGGCTTGGGCCCGCCGCAGCCATCAGTGGCAGTCGGCGTTGGATGCCGCCGATGATCCTCCGCTGAGGATTCTTTTGCACGGGGAGTGGGCCGCCGCGGACCCTGTAGCCTGGCTGGCCTGGATGCGGAGCCATCCCGGGGAAGGGAAGGCCCCGGAGGCCGGGCGGGGCCGCTTGATGGAACGGAGGGAAATCCTCGGTCAGGCACTGTCGCGCATTCTTCAGCAGTCCGGGACAAGCATGTCTTCCTATTCCCTGGGGCCGCAGTTGGATGGAGTGGTGGCGCTGTTGGCGGAGGAAGGATCCAACTTTTCAGATGAATTCGGGAGTGCCAGCGTCTTCATGAATAGGGGCTTCCCCACTTGGCTCGAAGCTCAACCCGCTGAGGCCAGCGGGTGGGTGAAGCGCCATCAAAGTGAGGCATGGATTCAACCGGTAATTGAATTGGTGGCGACCCATGTGGCCAAGGATGATCCGCTGGCCGCCTTGGCATGGGCGGCCCAGATCAAAGACGAGGGGAGACGCCGCCAAACTTTTATCCAAGTGCACGGGATTTGGCGCGCCCTTGACCCCGGAGCGGCTGAGTCATGGGCGGCGCAACATGCTGCAGCGCTGGGACGATGAACGATTTCTCCACGAGGGAGACGGTTTCCACTCTGGAAAAGCCACGGGCATCCCCGAAGCTGAAGGCATGGCACCGCCTGAATTCAGTCTCTACAATCACCAAACCACGCTGCCGCTGGACTTGTCCCGGCTGACGGAGGTCGCGGTGAGTGCGTGGCCGCTGGTGATGTGTTCGCCGGGGCCGGAGGTGCCGGTTTTGCCGGGCCTGATGGAGGTGGAGGTTTCCTTCATCACGGATGAAGCCATCGCCAAAGTTCACGCTGAGTTTCTGGAGGACCCCACGCCGACTGATGTGATCACCTTCGCCCACGGGGAAATTCTGATCAGCACGGAAACCGCAATCCGTCAGGCGGCCGATCATGGGCAGGCTCCGGAACGGGAAGTGGCGCTCTATTTGATCCATGGAATGCTGCACCTCAACGGGCACGAGGACGAAAGCGAAACCGGCTTCGCCACGATGAAGCAGCTCCAAGAGCGGGTTTTGGACCAAGTGTGGCCGATGGATTGCTGAGAAAATGACGATGCAGGGAATGGTGGGGGCTGGCTGGCGGGCTGCTGGCCGGGGTTCGCTTTGTTGGAGAATCCGGCGCGTAAGTTTGTCGATGCCTTCCTTGGCGGGGAGGCTGGGGGGATAGGAGGCGCGGCGTTGGTTGATTTCGTTGCCGGCGGGGGCGTCGTGCGATGCTTTTTCCAGGACGTTCCATGCACCATGGGGAATCGGCGGCCTCAGCCAACGGATCGCTCCGGGTGACCGCCAGATCGGGCTGGCGGACTTTGGTCAGGACATCGGCGGGCCGCTTTCGAGTTCCGGGATGCCACTGACCACAGCAAGGTATCCCGCATTCGGGACAAAGCAGTTTTGGCCGGGTCTGGGAAGCAGAGCCCCGACTTCGATTTGATCGCTTTCGAGGTTTTGTGCTCCCATGAAAAGCAAACCGGACGCCGCAAGCCCGGGATAGGAGGGGGTTTTTGCTCATGGCCGGAACCGGCGACTGCCGGTTATTCAGCAGATGCCCCGTTCCCTGCCGGGTGGATCAGGAAGATTCTTATCAAAAGCGGGGGGTTTCCCGGGGATTGTTAAAATGCCATTAATTGTGGCCAGTGTCAGGGTAGGCTACCAGTGATGGAGAGGGCGCGGTGTCAACGCTTCTGCAGGGGCAGGGCAAAACGGAGTTTAGCGATTTTAATGCCCGGCATTGAAATTCCCGGGCAGCCGGTCATGGTAGCAGGATTATGGCAGATTCCAACCCAGTTTATGAAGTGTCCCCCGGCGATGCGGAAGAGGTGATCCGAGCAGTGCGGCTGTGTCTGACGGGGACGGAGGTGCCTGCGAGATTGACTTGGAAAATGGGCCTTTTTGATGCCTGGGCGAACCGGACGTTTGTCGGGAAAATCGCCCCTCATCTTCTGGCGGTGCGTGCTGCTGCCGATGCCGGTGATATTGCGGCAATCTATGTGGCGGACAATGCGCTGCAGGTCGGAGAGCCGGGTCTTACGGCTGGGCGGGCCTGGCTGGGCCGCCAGCGCGGGGCACGGCATCTGGAATTGCTGCCGCAGTTGGCCGCCGCCGTGGGGTGCGGGCAGTCAGCCGGGGAATTCCATACGGTTCTCGCCCTCCAGGCCCATACCTTCCACGTGGGGCACCTGCCCATGCTGCAGGCCGCGCTTTACTGCGAATGGCGCGCGGCCCGGCCCGATGAGAAGAGCACGCTTTCAATAGAAGAATTCCTGCGCCGGACACGCTCGGTGATGAGTCAACTGCCCGCCCTTGTCATTGCCCATGTTCCCACTTCCGCCATCCCCGTGGCCAGCCGCTGATCCTCTGTGGCAACTCTTCCGTGCCATGGCAGCTCTTCCTGGCACGGATATTGAAGTGCTGCCTTCCATCGAGGAGGAGGAGAGCAGTGATTTGGATCAGCCGTGGCACGTGGTGGTTTTCAACGACCCGGTCAATCTCATGTCCTACGTGACCATGGTCATCCGGCGCATTTTCGGCTATAGCCGGGAAAAAGCAGAGCAAATGATGCTGGATGTCCACCAGAAAGGGCAGTGTATTGTCTGGACGGGAGGGCGCGAACCCGCGGAACTTTACGTCAAACAACTTCAGGAACACCAATTGCGCTGCTCCATGAAAAAAGCTGGCTAGGCCATCACCCTGGAGGGAGGCGCCCTCCACCCACTGCCGGATTCATCCCTTATGACTCCGGTTTATTTTTCCACCCGCGATGCACCTGCAGAAACTCCCCGACGGCTCCATCCGCCTCTCCCGGTTGAATTCCTGGGATGTGCAGACTTTCCGCAGCTTGCCTGCGTTGGCGGACTATAGTGCTGCTCCCGAAGCAGAAAAACGGCTCCTGCCCACTCCTGCCATCGAGTCGGACCTCACGCCGGAGATGGCCATGGATTGGGTGGAATATGTTGTGCCGGAACTCCGTGAAGCTTTCGCGGAAAACTTCGCCATCGTGGTGGCTGATCTGGAGACGCTGAGCATTGACCCGGGATCCGCTATCGAGGATTCAGCCGACGAAGCTGATACGGATGAAGACGGGGATAAGGTGGACACAGATGACGGCCCCGGCCTCCCGGTGGCCGCTGCCCCGGAAGCCCCGGAGCCAGCCCTGCCTCATTTCGTCCTGACCATTCCCGCGGATCACGCCGAAGCATGGTTCCGTGCCATGAATCAAGCCCGGATCGTCCTGTCCATCCGTTACGGGATTGACTCTGAGCGTGTTCCGGAACTCGGCCGGCTCCTTGAGGCCGGCCAGCTGGAATATTGGTTTCAGTATGAACTCTTTGTCAGCCTGCAGGGTTGGCTGGTGGAAGCAGTAATTAATCCGGAGTAAGTCCCGGGTTGTGAAGGCCGACGGCTCCCGCATTCCCGTTCGACTCCCGCCGCTCCCAGTGCAGAATCAGGGTGCCTGAACTGTTTCGTCTGGCAGCTC
>ENA-OBLH01000165-OBLH01000165.1-metagenomes-genome-assembly--contig:-NODE-165-length-23649-cov-3.51288_pt1 | contig 23649 bp, 20 predicted proteins | sample MGYA00153382_OBLH01 | MGnify analysis MGYA00153382
GCCGAGAAATCAAAAGTTAACTTTTGTACAAGGTTTTCACGAGGCGAGAAAAGGCTGTGCGCCAAAGCGTGACAATTGCCACATGAAAACATTACGGCTAAAACCCGGCAAAGAAAAATCCCTGCTGCGCCGCCACCCTTGGGTGTTTGACGGTGCCATAGCCTCTGGTGGCGGCGATGCTGGAGAAACGGTCCGTATCGAGAGCCATGGCGGTCAGTTTTTGGCTTGGGCGGCGTTTAGTCCGCAGTCAAAAATTCGGGCCCGGGTCTGGAGCTTTGATGAGGCACAGCACATAGATGCTAATTTTTTTATAGCTGCTTGCGCCCGTTCTATAGGCGCTAGAAGCCTATTTGATATTAAAAGTAACGGCTTGCGCCTGGTGCATGGTGAATCTGATGGCTTGCCGGGTCTGGTGGTTGACCGGTACGGCGACACGCTGGTGGCGCAATTTTCAAGCTGCGGGTCTGAACGGTTTAAGTCAGTGATCGTGGATGCACTCCTTGAGCAAACCGGTTTGACGAGGCTGTATGAGCGGTCTGACGCAAGTGTTCGCGCACTTGAAGGATTGCCCGAGGCTACAGGCTGGCTAGCCGGATCTGGATCAACAGAAGTCACCATCACTGAGCACGACTGGAGCCTGAGCCTCGATGTTGCGGAAGGCCACAAAACCGGGTTTTATTTAGACCAGCGCGACAGCCGCCAAAAGTTTGCAAGCACTACCCGCCGCATGGGTTTTAAGCGGGTACTCAACTGCTACTGCTACACGGGCGGCTTCACGGTAGCGGCCCTGAGCGGCGGCGCGGCGTACGTCACGTCGATTGACTCGTCAGCGCCCGCCATTGAGCGCGCAGCGGCCAACGTGGCCCTTAATGGTTTTGACGCCAGCCGCACGGCGATGCTAGACGCAGATGTCAATGCCGCGTTGCGCCAGTACCTCAAAGACGGCATGACTTTCGACGCCATCGTGCTAGACCCCCCCAAGTTTGCCCCCACAGCCGCACACGCCGAGCGTGCCGCCCGGGCCTACAAAGACATTAACCGCCTGGCGCTCATGCTGCTGGAGCCCGGCGGCGCGCTGTTCACCTACTCGTGCTCAGGCGGCATCAGTGTCGATTTGTTCCACAAAATCGTTGCTGGTGCGGGCATGGACGCAGGCGTGGACGCTTACATCACCGAGCGCATGGGGGGCGCACCGGACCATCCGATGACGGTGACGTTTCCTGAGGGGGAATACCTCAAGGGGCTGGTACTGGTTAAAAAATAGCCTTAAAAGCCTTGAGAATTCCGAAAACAGCTATTTTTAGGTATCAAATAGGCATTTTACTCAATTAATATGGGCGTAAGCAGCTATTAAATTAATAGCATATTTCAAATTACGTGGTAGTGTGGCGCACCGCTTGCTTGCTTGCCCGGGCCGTTAAAATCACGGTTTATTTTCTTTTGATTGCTAGGCGCACCATGAGCTTGATTCCTGTCACTATCCTCACCGGTTTTCTCGGTTCAGGCAAAACCACGCTTTTAAAACGCATCCTGACAGAGACGCACGGTCAAAAAATCGCAGTGATTGAAAACGAGTTTGGCGAAGAAAACATCGACAACGAGATTTTGGTGAATGACACGCAGGAAAACATCATTCAGATGAACAACGGCTGCATTTGCTGCTCGATTCGTGAGGACCTGCGCGATACGCTGCAAGTGCTGGCTGAGAAAAAGCGCAAAGGTGAGCTGGCTTTTGACCGGGTGGTGATTGAAACCACCGGACTGGCCGACCCGGGCCCAGTGGCGCAAACTTTTTTCATGGATGAAGAAATTGCCGAGCAATACCTGCTGGACTCCATCCTGACGCTGGTCGATGCCAAGCACGCCGAAATTCAGCTCAATGACCGCCAGGAGGCGCGCCGCCAGATCGGCTTTGCGGACCAGATTTTCATCAGTAAAACCGACTTGGTGCCAGACGCTGAGGTGAAAGCGCTGATGCACCGCCTGACACACATGAACCCGCGCGCCCCGCAAAAAGCGGTGCATTTTGGTGAAGTGGCGATTGCTGACGTGTTCGACCTGCGCGGCTTTAACTTGAACGCCAAGCTCGACATTGACCCGGACTTTCTCAAAGCCGATGACCACGCCGGACACGACCACGAAGGCCACAACCATGCTGAGGGCGAGCATTGCGACCATCCGTCACACAGCACTGAACCAGGCCACCACCACGCCCACGACGATGACGTCAAGAGCTTCGTGTTTCGATCTGACAAAGCCTTTAGTCCGGCCAAGCTTGAGGATTTCCTGGGCGCAGTTGTCAATATTTACGGCCCACGCATGCTACGTTATAAGGGCGTTTTGAATATGGAGGGTACCGAGCGCAAAGTGATCTTTCAGGGGGTGCACCAGTTGATGGGCAGCGACCTGGGCCCCGCGTGGGCGGCGGGCGAGACCAAAACCAGCAAGATGGTGTTTATTGGTATCGACCTGCCCAAAGATATTTTCATGCAGGGGCTGGAGCAATGCCTGGTTTGAGGTAGGCTTGCGCTGTACTTTGTAAAACATGTAATACGGCGTAGCGAAATTTCATGAGCCAACTTGTTTTGAAGCCATCCGATACGCTGTTGACCAAGCTATTTCAGCAGCCGCTACAATCGCGCGCCGACCGCGGCCAAGCAGGCGAAAAAACCTGCGGCAGCGCCCAAATCGCGGCCCAAAGAGGCGGCCAAACCAGCGGCCAAACCAGCGGGCCGGTCCAATGCAAAGCCGGTCATGAAGCCTGCTCAGGCAGTTAAAGCGGTTAAGGTGGTCAAGCCGAAGGCAAAAGCCACGCTAGCCGTGCCGACCAAAAAGACAGTAAAACCAGCAGCCAAAACTTCAGTTATCAAAAAATCGCCGGTAGCCAAGCCGCAAGCTAAAAAAGCAACCGTCAAACCTTCTGGCAAGCTCGCGCCTAAGGGCATCAGCAGACCAGTGCCCAAAACAGCCGTTAAAGTAAAAACTGCGTTAGAAACGATTGCAACACCCGCCAAAAAACCCGCGACGACAGTCGCACAAAAATCAGTGCCCAAATCAGTAACGAAAACTTTGCCCGTCGTCGCCTCAAAGGCTGCTGGCAAAGCTCCAAAAGTGAACCCTGCCGACGCCAGTTTAAAAAAGGCGCTGCCGCCGGCGACCTTGCCACCGGTAACAGCTGCGCGTGAAGCGCCAGCTTCAAACGGGTTGCCCCCACCGCCGCCGTTGAAGCCGGGCCGCCGAAGTTCATCCCGAGCGTTTGCGCATATGCCACCTCCCGCACCCATGGTGCCCACACATGCGCCAGACGCCGCCAAAGCTAGTTACTCAACAATGACCGAACGAACAGTCGCGCCTCCTCCGCACGTTGCCGCAAAAAAAGACCCCAAGCTGGCGAACAACTGGAAAACCAAAACCGGTGAGACCCTGACCGACGAAGAGGTCAAAGCCATGCCTGACTCCGAGTACATGAACGAGAAGCAGTTGGCGTTTTTTCGCGCCAAGCTGTCGGTGCAAAAGCAGGAAATTCACAACAGCGCCGGTGCCACTACAGAGCATTTGCGCGAAGACACGGTCGTGGTGCCAGATCCGGCGGATCGCGCTACTATCGAGGAAGAGCACGCGCTAGAGCTTCGTACACGCGACCGCGAGCGCAAACTGCTTAAAAAAATTGAACAGTCCATTGGTCGCATCGACTCCGGAGATTATGGTTACTGCGACGAGACTGGCGAGCCAATCGGAGTGGGACGCCTGATTGCACGTCCAACCGCCAGCCTGTCCCTCGAAGCGCAACAGCGCCGTGAGTTGAAGCAAAAAATGTTCGGCGACTGATCGATCTTCAATCAAGTTCTAACGCACTCCTTCACAGATATATGTCCAAAGAAGACACTACTCAGGGACTGCTGTCCAAAATGGTGAAGTTCGTGCGCAATCCCGCAACGAGCTGGTCTGAGCTGGACAGCAAAGATTCCGACCGTGACGAGGCCGTGAGCAAGCAGCTGCTCAAGGAGATGATTGAGCGAAAGCGGCGCAACGATTTTGTACGCAAGCGCGAGTTCGATATGTTGCGCAAGATGCGCAAGCGCGAAGCGCTGTCGGGAGACGATCCCGGGGCAAGACCATCGTTCTTCCAAAGCAGTATGGCGTCCAAGCCAGACGATCGCGCGCAGACGATCAAGAAGATCGACGAGATCGAAGCGCAAATGTCCATGCAATGGTGGAAAACCAAGCACGGCACGTCAGGCGCGGAGTCAATCAACTCTGCGGGCGACTCGATCGACTCTTCTGCTGCGCCACCGGTTCGTAGAGCACCCCCGCCGTTGCTTACAGACGCTGTTGCGTACGGCTACCTCAAGACTGAGCCAGCCGGTCTTCAGTCCGCTGGCCAGGCATCGATGGCGGCGGAGCAACAAGCGGCTGAAAATGTCCGAGACCCCGACAAAGCCATCACACCGCCCGCGTTTGTTCATTCTGGTTCAACACCTGCGCCGAGTTTTGACGAGATGGCACTACAGCCCTTGAAGGTCAAGCCCACTTTCTCTGCTGCAACCGCTCCCAAACAGGCGGCCAGGCCGTCAGCCAATGCCGTACTCAGTGCCTCGGGCTTCACGCACTCAAACATCATGGCGCTGGATGTGTCTGAAGTCGCGCATGATGCCGAGCTGGAAGAAGCAGCAATACGGTTTGCAAATGGAGACAACGCCGGCGCCGAAGCTGCCCTGCTTGAGATGCTGGACCCGCAGGGAATACGGGTTGGGCAATCTGAGACGTGGATGGCCTTGTTTGATCTTTATCGCGCTTCTGGTGAACAAGACAAATTCGAACTTGCGGCACTTCAGTTTGTGCAGCGCTTTGACCGCTCTGCGCCGCAGTGGTTTTCGTTGCCCGAACTCGTGAAATTGCTGGCTGTGCCGTCCAACATTCAGCGCTTACAGGGGCCAGCGGCCGATTGGGTTTGTCCATCGGTTTTGGGTCTCCAGTCGGTTGCAACACTCAAAGCCGCAATCGGGCGCTCGCCAATGCCTTGGCGTCTTGACTGGAGCAAGCTGAAAACCATCGATTTTGCAGCTGTGGGGCCGTTGACAGCGGTATTTAAGGGCTGGGCTCAGCAGCCTGTGCAGCTCCGTTTTAGCGGCGAGACGCAGCTCCAAAAGGTCCTCGAGGACGCTACACCGTCCGGGCAACGCGAGACGGTGCAAGAGTGGTGGCAGATGCGGATGGAGGTACAGCGCGTTACGCATCGCCCAGACGAGTTTGAGCTGACTGCGCTGGACTTCTGCGTGACGTATGAAGTGTCTCCGCCGTCTTGGGAGACCGGTCGATGCGAATATAAATCCGTTAATGCAGAAGGTCAGGCGACCTCCAGCCACACCATCATCGGGGATGTGTTTCGAGACTCGATAACGTCAGTGTTGAGCGGGATGGATGGTGAGGCGTCAGGGAACGCGCAGGGCTCGCAGTTTGAAGGCAATGTGGCCACTGTCGAGCTGTCTGGCCAGATTGAAGGTGACGTTGTCACAGCGCTTGAGCAACTGGAGGCTAAATTGATGGGCGCCGACATCATGATTATTTCTTGCGCTAAATTGATTCGTGTCGATTTTTCTGCCGCTGGCACATTGCTCAATTGGGTTTCAGCGCGGCAAATTGAAAATCGTGCGGTGCAGTTCTCCGACGTCAATCGTTTGATCGCTGCCTTTTTCAACGTCATTGGTATTACTGAACATGCTCAAGTCACGACACGTCGAGACTGACGCTTTTCTCTAGCGTCTGTCAGCGTCGTAACCCGGCTCGCGAGACGTGCTCACAAGCTGCGGGAGCGTTAACTTTCTCAGAAACCGCCTCTCCCCGCACATGGGTGGGTGTAGTTTTGCCGAATTAGCTGTTTTAAATCCTGGCCGTTTAACGCAACACTTTCAGTGGTCGCGCTAAGTGCTTAATCCAGAACACTTTTTTCCTCTCAGCTCACTTTTTTCAACTCTAAGTTATTGATTTCATTGAAAAAATTTGTTTTAAAGCTCTTGTGCGCCAGCACATTCCTGATAAAGTGGGAAGAAGTGCAATTTAGTGGTGAAAAGTACTTTTTAAAGGTTTTTTTTGGTGTTTCAAGGCGCTTCATTTGTAGCTCTCGATAGCAAGGGTCGGCTCTCTGTGCCTACCCGGCATCGCGACGTCTTGAGTGCAACCGCCGCCAGCCAACTCACCATTACCAAGCACCCGCATGGCTGCCTGATGATTTTCCCGCGTAACGAATGGGAAAAGTTTCGCGACCGCATTGCGGCGCTTCCTATGCAGGCGCAATGGTGGAAGCGTATTTTTCTTGGAAATGCGATGGACGTCGATATGGACGCTACCGGGCGCGTGCTTGTATCGCCAGAGTTGCGCTCCGCTGCTGGAATCAGTAAGGACGTGGTTTTGCTCGGAATGGGTGGGCATTTTGAATTGTGGGATGCGCCAACGTACGCAACGCAAGAGGCCGAGCACATCAAGGGCGATATGCCTGATGTTTTTAAAGATTTTTCTTTTTAAGCCGTGTCGGTGACTGCACTATGGACACACCGCACCGTCTTGTTGAACGAAGCCGTAGAGGCGCTTCAAATCAATCCGGACGAGTACTACATCGACGCAACCTTTGGGCGTGGCGGTCATTCGCGCCTGATTTTGTCTCAGCTGTCGCCAAGGGGCAGCCTGCTGGCTTTCGACAAAGACCTGGAGGCAATTGCCGAGGCATCAGGCATTTCCGATCCAAGGTTTTCCATTCGACACGAGGGCTTCAACCAGCTGTGCACTTTGCAGCCGTCCAGCGCCGCGGGATTGCTGATGGATCTGGGTATCAGTTCACCGCAAATCGACAATCCGGCGCGCGGGTTCTCGTTCCGGGGCGATGGGCCACTGGACATGAGAATGGACACCACCCGTGGGCAGAGCATTGCCGATTGGCTGGCCGAGGCATCGGTAGAGCGCGTCACGGAGGTGATTCGTGACTATGGCGAAGAGCGGTTTGCTGGGCAGATTGCAAAAGCAATTGATCGCGTCCGCGCGGTCCGGGGCAGGATCGAACGCACCGCTGAACTGGCCGAGATCGTGGCAGGCGCAGTCAAAACCCGCGAGCCGGGCAAGGACCCTGCAACGCGCACGTTTCAGGCTTTTCGGATTTTCATCAACGCTGAGCTTGAAGAGCTCAGCCAGGCATTAGCCACTTCGCTAAACGTTTTAAAGCCTGGAGGCCGCCTCGTGGTGATCAGTTTTCATTCGCTCGAAGACCGGATCGTCAAGCAATTTATCGCGGAGCATTCTCGCGAGGTATTTGATCGCAGGGCACCATTTGCAGAACCCAAGGCCATGCGTTTGAAGTCGCTTGGGCGTATCAAGCCGGGCGCGCAAGAGGTCGACTCCAATCCTCGCTCTCGTAGCGCGGTGATGCGCATTGCTGAACGCACTGAGGTGGCTCTGTGATTCGGCTCAACCTGATTTTGTTGTTGGCTGTCGTTGCCAGTGCTTTCTATTTGGTCCGTACCCAATATGAATCGCGTAGGCTGTATGCGGAGCTCGAAAAAGCAAGCACGCAGCTTGCCAGGTTAGAAACTGAAAACGAGCGATTGCAAGTTGAGAAACGCGGACAAGCCACGCCTTTGAGAGTAGAAAAGCTGGCAAAAGAGAAATTGCAAATGCGCACGGTGACACCTGCAATCACGCAGTACGTTTCGACTGGCCGCGGTGGGTCAGAGGCTCTGTCCGTCTCGCCTAACGCGCCAGACGCAGCAGGCCCGGATTCATCTGCCAGCGGCGTACTGAATACTTCGGGGGCCAGGCCATGAGCAAAAGTGTTCTCTACACGTCCAACCCACTATTGGCCAGTAAAACGCCAGTGTGGCGAAGCAAGTTTGTCGTCGCCGCAATTGCGCTGGGCTTTGTGGGTCTTGCTGGAAGGGCAGCATACGTGCAGGTTTTGGGGAATTCATTTTTTCAAAAGCAAGGCCAGGTGCGATTTGCCCGTACGCTTGAGTTGCCCGCCAATCGGGGCCGTATTCTTGATCGCAACGGTCTGATACTTGCATCGAGCGTGCCAGCGCCAAGTATTTGGGCAATTCCGCAAGACGTGGAGGCTAGCCAGCAGCAGCTTCAGGCACTGGCTAAATTACTTGAAATGCCGCTGTCGGAGCTGAACAAGAAACTCGCGGATGAAGAGAAAAACTTCGTCTGGATCAAGCGACAGGTGGACGATGCGGTGGGGCAAAAAATTGCAGGCTTGGCAATCAAAGGAATCTACCAGCGCAAGGAATACAAACGGCAGTATCCCGAAGGTGAGACCGTTGCCCATGTGGTGGGTTTTACCGACGTTGAAGACAGGGGTATCGCTGGCGTAGAGGTAGCGTACAACAAAGAGCTGCAGGGGCGTCCGGGCTCTCGCCGGGTGATAAAAGACCGAATGGGGCGCGTGGTCGAAGACACCCGCGAACAAATCTTGCCGGTAGATGGCCAGGATTTGCAGCTGTCCATCGACAGCAAGATGCAGTTTGTGGCGTACCAAAAGCTGCGCGACGCCGTGATCGCTAACAAGGCGGTTGCAGGAAGTGTGGTGATGCTGGACGCCGTAACAGGAGAAGTCCTTGCGATGGCAAATTACCCCAGCTATATCCCCGACAACAGACAAAACGTAACAAATAGCCAGCTGCGCAATATTGCACTTACAGACACCTTCGAGCCAGGGTCGGTGATGAAGGCTTTTACGGTGGGCATTGCGCTGGAGTCAGGCCGGGTCAAGCCAGAGACGTCCATCCAAACAGCGCCGGGACGCATTCAAATCACGGGCTCAACGATCTCTGATGCGCACCCGAATGGCGTGCTGTCGGTTCAGCAAGTGTTACAAAAGTCAAGCAATGTCGGCACGGTCAAATTAGCGATGCAAATGCAGCCGCGAGAAATGTGGGAAACCTTTTCTCAGGCAGGATTTGGCCAGAAGCCGCAAATAACATTTCCTGGTGTGGTTTCTGGTCGGCTCAGGCCGTACAAAACATGGAGACCCATCGAGCAGGCCACGATGTCGTATGGCTACGGCTTGTCAGCATCGCTTTTCCAGATGGCACGGGCATACACGGTATTTGGCCATGATGGCCAAATCATCAACACGACGCTGCTCAAAAGCGAAGAGCCTGCCGTTGGCGTTCGCGTGTTCTCGCCTAAAACCGCGATTGAGATTCGAAAAATGCTGCAAATGGCTGCGGGTCCCGGCGGCACCGGTCAGAAAGCGCAAACGCTGGGTTACTCAGTTGGCGGGAAGTCTGGTACAGCCTTTAAGCAAGTCGGCAAGAGCTATGGCACGGACAAAGACCGAAAGTATCGAGGCTGGTTCGTGGGAATGGCGCCGATTGACAAGCCCAGGGTCATCGTTGCAGTCATGATTGACGAACCTCGCGCTGGCAAGTACTACGGCGGCGAAGTGGCTGCGCCAGTTTTCAGCGAATTGGTTCAACAGGCACTGCGCATCAAAGGCGTTCAGCCCGACATGTCCGTCAAGCCGCAAATCGTGACGCGAGTAGTTGAGGAGTCGTTTTGAGTACGCAACTTCAATCACCCCAAGCCGCCGCAGCCTGGCTGCAGGCGCGGGTGTCTGGCGATTTGACGACAGACAGCAGGAAAGTACGCCTGGGAGACGGCTTCGTCGCTTGGCCCGGTGCGTCTGTGGATGCGCGCCAATTCATTGGCAAGGCTCTTGGTGCCGGAGCGAACGCCTGTTTGATGGAAGAGCACGACGCGGAGCGCTTTGGATTTTCCGATGCACGCGTTGGCACCTACCCGCAACTGAAAAGTGCAGCAGCGTCAATTGCTGCCGCTTACTACGAACACCCCAGCGAGCGGCTGCAAACGGTGGCTATCACCGGAACGAACGGAAAAACATCGACCGCCTGGTGGTTGGCCAACGCGTTGACGGGGCTGGGGCGCAAATGCGGCCTTGTTGGAACCCTTGGAATAGGTGCTCCGTCCGCTGTCGTTTCTAACGGGCTAACTACGCCTGATCCGGTGTTGCTTCAAGGGCAACTTCGGCGTTTTGTGGATGAAGGATTTACTGCGTGCGCGATTGAGGCTTCTTCGATCGGAATTGCGGAGCATCGCCTGGATGCCACCAATATCCAAGTCGCGGTATTTACCAATTTCACGCAGGATCATCTCGACTACCACCAGTCAATGGCGCATTATTGGGCGGCAAAAGAGTCCCTTTTTGCGTGGACAGGGTTAAAGTCTGCGGTGGTAAATATCGACGATGCAAAAGGCGCCGAGCTCAATTGGAAATTGGTGTCCACAGGCGTAGATGTCTGGACTGTGTCTTGCACCAGAACTGCGCGGATTGAGGCGCGTTCCGTTCAGCAAGGTGCCGAGTCGCTGACCTTCGACTTGATTGAGGGGCAAGAAAAATACACCGTTTCGGCAGCGACTCTTGGCATCTTTAATGTTTCAAATTTGCTGTGTGTTGTTGGCGCCCTTCGCGCACTGGGAGTTTCATTAAAAGATGCTGCGAGGTCTTGCGTTGATCTTCCGGCTGTGCCGGGGCGGCTAAACAGCGTTTCTGCGACTGGTGCGCCATTGGTTGTTATTGACTATGCACACACCCCTGATGCGCTTGAAAAAGTGCTGTTGACGCTAAAGCCGGTAATTGCGAAACGACAAGGTAAATTGTGGTGTGTGTTTGGTTGTGGCGGTGATCGCGACACGGTCAAGCGCCCGCTGATGGGCGTCGCCGCACAAAGAAATGCCGACCAGATTGTGGTGACCAGTGACAACCCGCGCCGCGAAAGTGCTGACGCCATCATTGGTCAAATTACGTCTGGTTTGGCAGCAAGCGCTGCGGTGCGCATTCAGCCTGACCGTGCAAAAGCGATTGCAGAAACGATTGCACGCGCAAGTGCAAACGACGTAGTGTTGATCGCCGGCAAGGGCCATGAGGACTTCCAGGAAATTAGCGGAGTTCGATACCCGTTTGTTGACCTCAGCCACGCGCGTACCGCGCTTGACGCGCGATCTGCGGCTGATGCAGCAAGGAGCTTGGCATGATGAAGCTGGGCCAGGTTTTCCACTGGGTAACCGCATCTCAAACTTTTGGTAGTGGTGAGATTGACATTGAGCGAGTTCATACGGACACGCGCTCACTAAAAGCGGGAGATTTGTTCGTTGCGCTGAAGGGTGAAACTTTCGATGCCAACAGTTTTCTGGAACAAGCCAAGGCGCGGGGCGCAGTCGCAGCCATTGCACAGTCGGGGTTGAGAGTTTCTGGATTGCCTGGCCTGCTGGTTCACGACTCCAGGTTGGCACTTGGCGAGCTTGCCGCAGCTTGGCGTTCCCAGTTCGAACTGCCGCTGATTGCAGTCACCGGCAGCAATGGCAAAACAACCGTTACGCAGATGGTTGCTTCCATCTTGCAGGCCTACAAGGGAGACCAGGCATTTTCAACGGAGGGGAATTTCAACAATGACATTGGTGTTCCGCTAACGCTTTTGCGGCTTGCCAGCACCCATCAAATTGGTGTGGTGGAGCTGGGAATGAATCACCCAGGTGAGATTGCGTATTTGGCCAAACTCACTAACCCGACAGTGGCACTGGTCAACAACGCGCAACGGGAGCACCTCGAGTTTATGGAGTCGGTGGAAGCAGTCGCGCGTGAAAACGGCAGCGTAGTCGAGTCGATGCGTCAGGACGGAGTCGCCGTGTTCCCGGCGGATGATGCTTACACCAGCATCTGGCGCACCATGGCGGGCGTTCGCAAAACGTTGACGTTTAGCCTGGATGGCGCTGCAGACGTCACCGGGCGGGCGCACTGGGTGGGCAGCGGCTGGAAGGTAATGGCAAACACGTCATTTGGTCCAGTCGAATTCAAGCTACAAATCGCTGGCAGGCACAACGTGAAAAACGCATTGGCTGCTACCGCATGTGCATTGGCTGCCGGCGTACCGCTTGTCTGCATCAGCAGCGGCTTGTCCGCATTCATGCCGGTCAAGGGGCGCTCGCGCGCTACAACCCTGCACTTGTCTGGCCGCGAGGTAACGCTGGTTGACGATACCTACAATTCCAACCCTGATTCCATGCAAGCCGCCATCGACTTGCTCGCAGATCTGCCTGGCCCGCGGTTGCTGGTGATGGGCGATATGGGCGAAGTGGGCGCGCAAGGGCCGCAGTTTCACGCAGAAGCTGGTTTTTACGCTCGTAGCAAAGGAATTGAAAGCCTGTTTACGCTCGGCGAGCAAGCAGCGCTGGCAAGCAAGAGTTTTGTGGCGGGGCAACATTTTGAAGATGTCGAATCCTTGAATGCTGCGCTGCTCAGTCAGCTGAAAACTGTTGGTTCCGTGTTGGTCAAAGGCTCTCGCTTCATGAAGATGGAGCGCACCATTGCAGCCATTAACAGGTACGAAAAAGACATCGTGATTAAAGAACTAGGACAAAAGGAACAGAGCCATGCTGCTTAACCTGGCCCAGTGGCTCCAAACCTTGTCGCCGGAATTCGGCTCATTTCGGGTGTTCCAGTATTTGACCTTCCGTGCAGTTATGGCGGCGCTTACTGCGTTGTTGATTGGTTTGGTGGCTGGCCCGTTTGTAATTCGTCGGTTGGTCTCACTCAAGCTGGGTCAACCGATCCGCGAATACGCAATGCAAACGCACTTGGCCAAATCAGGCACACCCACGATGGGTGGGGTTCTCATTTTGTTGTCGATAGCCATCGCCACTCTGCTTTGGGCAGATTTATCCAACCGATTTGTATGGATTGTGCTGGTGGTTACGCTCGGATTCGGTGCGATAGGTTGGGCCGATGACTGGCGCAAGGTGGTACACAAGGACCCTGAGGGCATGCGTTCGCGTGAGAAATACATGTGGCAGTCACTGATTGGTTTGGTGGCTGCCCTGTACCTGGTGTTCAGTATTTCCGAGAGCTCTAACCTGCGCGTGATTGGCCTCTTCATCAGCTGGGTTCAGTCCGGATTTGACGTGAATCTGCCGCCTAAGGCCGGGCTGTTGGTGCCGTTTGTAAAAGAAGTCAGTTACCCCTTGGGCGTTTTCGGATTTGTCATCCTGACCTATCTGGTGATTGTGGGCTCAAGCAATGCCGTCAACCTAACGGATGGGCTCGATGGCCTGGCCATCATGCCTGTGGTGATGGTGGGGTCGGCTCTCGGCATTTTCGCGTATGTCACAGGCAGTTCTGTTTACTCGAAGTATTTGCTTTTTCCACATATTCCAGGCTCTGGTGAGTTGTTGATTTTTTGTGCCGCTATGGCCGGTAGCGGTCTGGCGTTTTTATGGTTTAACACGCATCCGGCCCAAGTGTTTATGGGGGACGTCGGCGCGTTGGCGTTGGGTGCAGCACTCGGCACTATCGCCGTCATAGTGCGGCAGGAAATTGTGCTGGCGATTATGGGCGGCATCTTCGTTGTGGAAGCGCTTTCCGTCATGCTGCAGGTGGTGTATTTCAAGTACACCAAAAAGCGTTTTGGCGCGGGCCGCCGAATTTTGAAGATGGCACCGCTCCACCACCACTTTGAGAAAAGCGGCTGGAAAGAAACGCAGGTCGTCGTGCGTTTCTGGATCATCACGATGCTGCTGTGCCTGGTTGGCCTGTCAACGCTCAAGCTCAGATGAAAAACCTCTCGGCTAAAAACGTACTGGTGTTGGGCCTGGGCCAATCTGGCTTGGCGCTTGCACGCTGGTGCGTCAGGTCAGGTGCGAGCGTAACCGTTGCCGATACACGGGCGGCGCCGCCACAACTTGACGCCTTGCACAGCACTTTGCCCCAAGCAGTTTTCGTTTGTGCACCCTTGGACGAAGCCCTGTTCGGTTCCGCCGTATTTGACATGGTGCTTAAAAGCCCTGGCTTGAGCCCACTGTCCATAGCCGCGATTACCGATGCAGCGGCAGCACGTGGAACTGCTGTGGGCAATGAGCTAAGCATCTTTTCCCAAGTGCTTAAAGAGTTGCAAACGGACCATGCCTACGCGCCTCAGGTGATCGGTATCACCGGAACAAACGGTAAAACAACTGTGACTGCGCTCACGGCGCAGCTGGTAGCGCGTGCGGGGAAGTCTGTGGTGATGGCTGGCAACATCGGCCCTACTCTGCTGGACACATTAGGCGAACGCATTGACGCTCAGCAGCTACCGGATGTGTGGGTACTAGAGTTGTCAAGCTTTCAGCTTGATGGTGTACACAATTTTGAGCCCACAGTGGCAACGGTGTTGAATATTTCTCAAGACCATCTGGACTGGCACGAAACAAATGCAGCGTACGCTGCCGCCAAGGCGAACATTTACGGTAGCACCGCTTGCCTGCTTCTCAATCGAAACGACGCGCAAGTCATGGCGAGCAAGCCGATCGATAGCAAGGGCAAACCGCCCCGCAAGTACACCACGTTTGGGCTGGACGAGCCGCAGCGCCCGGGTGACTACGGGATCAAGACGCTGAACGGCATCGCGTGGCTAGTTCGTGCTGCTGAACTGGATGAGTCGATCAAGCCCAAACGGGGCAGCAAGGCCGAAGCGGTCGAGCTTTTCATCCAGCGCTTGATGCCAGTGGATGCATTGCGCATCGCTGGACTGCACAATGCGGCCAACGCACTTGCTGCGCTGGCGTTGGCCAACGCAGTTGGCTGTGCGATGGCGCCAACTCTGCACGGGCTTCGCGAGTACCGCGGGGAGCCACACCGGGTGCAGCCTGTTGCAGTCGTCGATGGCATTGAATACTTTAATGACAGCAAGGGCACCAATGTGGGCGCGACGGTTGCCGCATTGTCTGGGCTGGGCGCTGGCCGCAAGCTGGTGGTCATCCTGGGTGGCGAGGGGAAAGGGCAAGATTTTTCTCCACTGCTTCAGCCAGTGTTGCGTTATGCACGTGCGGTAGTGCTCATTGGCCGTGATGCACCGCTGATTCGATCCGCGCTGAAAGAGGCTTCTGCAGTTCTGTTTAATGCCGCCTCCATGGCCGAGGCTGTCAGCCTCGCGACGTCCCACGCTGAGCTGGGCGATGCTGTTCTCATGTCGCCGGCCTGCGCAAGCTTTGACATGTTTGACAACTACGAGCATCGCGCCCACGCATTCTGCGACGCAGTAGCGGCACTGGCAGTTGACAGGGGAGTCACGCTGTGACTACCTCGCGTATTTTAGGTTGGCTCTTCGGGGCACGAAAGGCGGCCGGTGATGCGGGTAGCCTGGTATTGCCTGTGCGCCTCGGCGTACAGCGCTCGGGAAGTACGCGCCCGGCATCCATCACGCTGGCAGGCTTTGACCAGGCGCTGGTCTGGGTGACCGTGGCGCTGTTGATGTTTGGTTTGGTGATGGTGTATTCGGCTTCGATCGCGATGCCGGACAACCCAAAGTTCGCACGCTACGCACATACTCATTTTTTAACCCGCCACCTTTTGTCGCTCACAGTGGCTGGGCTGGTGGCATTTTTGGCGTTCCAGGTTCCAGTGGCTACCTGGGAAAAGGCAGCGCCCTGGTTGTTTGTGGTGTCGCTGGTGCTGCTCATGTTGGTGCTGGTGCCGTTCATCGGAAAAGGCGTCAACGGCGCGCGGCGCTGGATCACCTTGGGCTTTATGAATTTCCAACCTTCAGAGCTGGCAAAGTTCGCGGTACTTCTGTATGCCGCTGACTACATGGTTCGCAAGATGGAGGTCAAAGAGCGTTTTTTCCAGGCTGTAATGCCTATGGCAATTGCGATTGGCGTAGTGGGTTTGCTACTTCTTGCTGAGCCTGATATGGGCGCGTTCATGGTGATTTCAGTGATTGCAATGGGCATCCTCTTTTTGGGTGGCGTTAACGCACGCATGTTCTTTGTGATTGCCTTGGTGGTGGTAGTTGCTTTTGCGCTGATGGTCATGCTCAGTGACTGGCGGCGCGAGCGGATTTTTGCCTATCTTGATCCATGGAGTGAAAAGTATTCGATGGGCAAAGGCTACCAGTTGTCCCATTCGCTGATTGCGTTTGGCCGAGGCGAAGTATTTGGCGTTGGGCTTGGCGGCAGCATTGAAAAACTGCACTGGTTACCAGAGGCGCACACTGACTTTTTGATGGCGGTTATTGGTGAAGAGTTTGGTTTGATTGGCGTGCTCACGGTGATTGGGCTGTTTATGTGGATGGTCAGGCGCATCATGCACATTGGCCGCCAGTCGATTGCACTTGATCGGCTTTTTGCCGGGCTTACTGCGCAGGGCATTGGCATCTGGATTGGGTTTCAGACCTTCATCAACATTGGCGTGAACCTGGGCGCACTGCCCACCAAGGGCCTGACGCTGCCGCTGATGAGCTACGGCGGCTCTGCGATTTTGATGAATTTGATTTCTTTGGCGGTCGTCTTGAGAATCGACTACGAGAACCGGTTGCTGATGCGGGGAGGCCGCGCATGACGCAGCCTTGTGCCTTGATCATGGCTGGCGGCACGGGCGGCCATATTTTTCCGGGACTGGCGGTTGCCGAAGCTTTGCGCGACAAGGGCTGGCGGGTGCATTGGCTTGGCGGTACGGGCACAGCGGCAAACCCGAGTATGGAAAGCCAACTGGTTCCGCCCCGTGGTTTTGCGTTTGAATCGATCGATTTTTCAGGAGTGCGTGGAAAGGGGTCCGTGACTCTGGCACTGCTTCCAATGCGCTTGCTCAAAGCGTTCTGGCAAAGTATTCGAGTGCTGCGCCGGGTAAGGCCCAGCGTTGTGATTGGACTGGGCGGGTACATTGCGTTCCCGGCTGGAATGATGAGCGTGTTGCTGGGCAAACCGCTGGTGTTGCATGAGCAAAATTCAGTGGCGGGGATGGTCAATAAGGTGCTTGCGATGGTGGCCGACAAGGTGTTCACCGCTTTTCCAAATGTGCTCAAGAACGGCGAATGGATTGGTAACCCCATGCGCGCAGCCTTTACCACGCAGGCCGAACCTGCAGTGCGGCTAGCGGGCCGCACCGGGCCGCTCCGCTTGCTGGTGGTCGGTGGAAGTTTGGGTGCGAAGGCGCTCAATTCGATCGTTCCGCAAGCCTTGGCTTTAATCCCTGAAGCTCAGCGCCCAATCGTCACCCACCAAAGCGGCGGCAAACAAATTGACGAGCTGCGCAGCAATTACCAAGCTGCTGGTGTTGGGGCAACGCTCACCCCTTTCATTGACGATACAGCGAGTGCCTTTGCAGCTGCCGACCTGATTGTTTGCCGCGCCGGGGCCAGCACGGTCACTGAAATCGCCGCTGTCGGCGCTGCTGCGCTGTTCGTTCCGTTTCCTTCGGCGGTAGACGACCACCAAACCACCAACGCGCGATTTTTGGTCGATAGCGGCGGTGGCTGGCTTATTCAGCAAAAAAATTTGACTCCGGCAGTGCTAGCCGATATGCTACAAAAAACAGAGCGACTCGCACTCATGAACATTGCGCTACAGGCCAAAACAATGCGAAAAATTGATGCAACTGCACGCCTGGTGGCAGAGTGTGAGGCATTCGCGTGAAGCATGCCATCAAACACATCCACTTCATTGGTGTGGGCGGCTCCGGCATGTCGGGCATCGCCGAAGTACTGCACAACCTGGGCTACGTCATTTCAGGCTCTGACCTGTCTGACAGCAGCACATTGCGGCGACTATCAAGGCTTGGTGTAAAAACTTTCGTGGGCCACGCAGCCGAAAATCTGGCGACAGTCGACGCGGTCGTCACGTCAACCGCGGTGCAGGCGGATAACCCTGAGGTAGTTGCCGCGCGTGAAAAACGCATTCCGGTTGTGCCGCGCGCATTGATGCTGGCGGAGCTGATGCGCCTCAAGCAGGGCATCGCGATTGCAGGCACCCACGGCAAAACCACCACCACCAGCCTTGTAGCAAGCATTCTGGCCGAGGGCGGGCTAGACCCAACGTACGTGATAGGCGGGCGGTTGAACAGCGCTGGGGCCAATGCAAAGCTGGGTGCAGGCGATTACATCGTGGTGGAAGCAGACGAATCCGATGCGTCGTTTTTAAACTTGCTGCCAGTGATGGCAGTAGTCACCAATATTGATGCAGACCACATGGAAACATATGGCCATGATTTCGGCAACCTGAAAAAAGCCTTCGTGGACTTTTTGCACCGCATGCCGTTTTATGGCACCGCCATTTTGTGCACTGACGATGCTGCGATTCGGGAAATAGTGCCGCTGGTCACTTGCCCCATTACCAGCTACGGTTTTGGCGAAGACGCTCAAGTCCGCGCCTTAAATGTGCGCCACGTCGGCGGGCAAATGCACTTTACGGCGCAACGGCGCAATGGGGTGGTTCTGCCCGATCTGGATGTCGTGCTCAATCTGGCGGGTGAGCACAACGTGCTCAATGCTCTGTCAGCTATTGCGGTTGCCGTGGAACTCAATGTGCCCGATGCGGTCGTGCAAAAGGCACTGGCTGAGTTCAAAGGTGTTGGGCGGCGTTTCCAGAGCTACGGCGAAATGCCGGCGCAGGGCGGCGGGCGGTTCACACTGATTGAAGACTACGGACACCACCCAGTCGAGATGGCTGCGACGCTGGCTGCAGCGCGCGGCGCCTTTCCTGGCAGGCGATTGGTGCTGGCGTTTCAGCCGCACCGCTACAGCAGAACACGCGACTGTTTTGAAGACTTCGTCAAGGTCATCGGCCAGGCCGATGCCGTGTTGTTGTCTGAGGTGTATGCCGCGGGCGAGCAACCGATTGTGGCGGCCGATGGTCGTGCGCTTGCACGAGCCTTGCGGATAGCGGGCAAGGTTGAGCCTCTATTCGTGGATGCAATTGACACCATGGCCCAAGAAATTATCAACAACACGGTAGCTGGCGATGTGCTGCTCTGTATGGGTGCTGGCTCAATCGGCACAGTGCCGCAAAAAGTGGTCGATATGCTATCGATTAATGAGCTGCTTGCGCCTGAAGGTATTAATCTATGAGCCAATTTGATCATGAATATGGCAAGGTCGCCGTGCTCATGGGCGGGAAATCCGCAGAGCGGGAAGTCTCCCTCATGTCGGGCAACGGCGTGCTGCAGGCGCTGCTTTCCAGTGGGGTTGACGCCCATCCGTTTGATCCGCACGAGGTTGAAATGGGCGCCCTTAAATCAGAAGGCTTTGCGCGTTGCTTTATTGCATTGCACGGCCGGTTTGGTGAAGACGGCACAGTGCAAGGCGCGCTCGAATTGATGGGAATACCGTACACCGGATCGGGTGTGATGGCTTCCAGTATTGCCATTGACAAGGTGATGACCAAGCGCGTTCTGATGTCTGGCGGCTTGCCCATGCCCAAACATGTGTTGCTGACGCGGGGAACTTACAGTGCTGCGGACGTTGATGCCGCCGTTGATACGCTGGGCCTGCCGCTGATTGTCAAACCATCGCGGGAAGGCTCATCGATAGGCCTGAGCAAAGTGCAAACCCGCGCCGATATGGCCGCTGCAGTCCGCCAGGCCGCCATGATGGACGCAGATGTACTGTGTGAGCAATTTATCGACGGCGACGAAGTGACGTGTCCGGTGCTCGGCACAGGTGATGCCGCACATGCACTGCCGGTGATCCGCATCGTCGCGTCAGGCGGCAATTACGATTACCAAAACAAGTACTTCACCGACACCACCCACTACCATGTGCCCGCTGGGCTTCCGGAAGGGGAAGAGGCCGCGATTCAGGCACTGGTGCTCAAGGCCTACCGCTCGCTGGGGTGTCGCGGCTGGGCGCGCGCAGACGTGATGATTGACAAGCGCACGCGCAATCCGTACCTGCTTGAAGTCAACACTTCGCCCGGTATGACGAGCCATTCTCTGGTGCCAATGTCTGCGCGAGCCAGCGGCATGTCTTATGAAGCGTTGTGCCTGGAGATACTCAGCTCTGCCGGGCTGGACTACGACGCAACACCAGGAGCAGTTGCATGACACGTGCGCTGCCAATGCCCGTTCCCATGCCACCAGATATCAAGCTGATGAATCTGGTGACGCTGCTGTGCAGTTTGGCATTTGCGGTAATGGCTGTGGCCGTGATGGTGTCGTGGCTGATGCGCCAGTCGCTTTTCAGCCTCAGCGTTATCACCGTGCAGGGCGATGTGACCCACAACAATGCGCTGACGCTGCGGGCCAACGTTGCGCCTCGCTTAACCGGCAATTTTTTCACGGTTGATCTGGCCCAAACCCGAGCGGTGTTTGAGTCCGCCCCTTGGGTAAGGCAAGCGGTGGTGCTGCGTCAGTTTCCTGATCGGCTCAAGGTTGTGTTGGAAGAGCACCGGGCGGAGGCGTTTTGGGGCCCCGAGGGCGATACGCGCTTGCTGAACAACTTTGGTGAGGTTTTTGAGGCCAATCAGGATGAGGTCGAGTCAGTGGATCTGCCGCAGCTCAATGGTCCCGCAGGCCAGGCACCGCTGGTGCTGAGCGGCTATCGCAAGCTGGCTCCCCGTTTTGAAAAAATTGACGCCGTGCTCGAACGACTTGAGTTGACGAGCCAGGGAAGCTGGCGCGCCAAGCTGGACAGCGGCGCTGAGCTGGAGCTGGGCCAAGGCTCGGTCGACGACATTGATGCGCGCACCCAGCGATTTCTGTCCACGCTTACACAAGTGTCTTCCAGATACGGCAGAGACCTTGAATCAGCCGACCTGCGTTACAGCAACGGTTACGCACTCAAACTGCGGGGCGTTACCACCGTCACTGCAAGCGAAAAAGATGACAAGAAAGTAAAAAGGTAAAGCTATGGCCAAAGAATACAAAGACTTGGTGGTCGGGCTGGACATCGGAACCAGCAAGGTCATGGTGGTGGTCGCTGAAGTCATGCCTGGTGGTGAGCTTAAATTAGCAGGCTTGGGTATTGCTGCCAGCAACGGGCTGAAGCGCGGTGTGGTGGTCAACATTGATGCAACGGTGCAGAGCATTCAGCAAGCCTTGAAAGAAGCTGAGTTGATGGCAGATTGCAAGATTGCGCGCGTGTATACCGGCATTACCGGCAGTCATATTCGCGGAATTAATTCAAGCGGCATGGTGGCGGTGAAAGACAAGGAAGTCACTCAGGCCGACGTTGCCCGCGTGATTGAAACCGCCAAGGCCATCAACATTTCGACCGACCAGCGCTTGTTGCTGGTGGAGCCGCAAGAGTTCGTGATTGACGGCCAGGATGTGCGTGAACCGATCGGCATGAGCGGCATTCGGCTGGAGGCCAAAGTACACATCGTCACCGGCGCACAAAGCGCCGCTGAAAACATCATCAAGTGCGTGCGCCGCTGCGGCCTTGAAGTTGACCAGCTGATGCTGAACCCGCTGGCATCGAGCCTGGCCGTGCTCACGCAAGACGAGCAGGAGCTGGGTGTGGCGCTGGTAGACATCGGCGCAGGAACCACCGACGTGGCGATTTTCACCGGCGGTGCCATTCGCCACACGGCAGTGATCCCCATCGCTGGGGATCTGATCACCAGCGACATTGCCATGGCGCTGCGCACACCTACCAAAGACGCAGAAGACATCAAGGTCGAAAGCGGCTACGCCAAGCAACTGCTGGCCGACCCCGACACGCAAGTTGAAGTGCCCGGCCTGGGAGATCGCGCGCCGCGGCTTCTCAGCAAGCAGGCACTCGCGGGCGTGATTGAGCCGCGCATTGAAGAAATTTACCAATTGGTTCAGCAGGTGATCCGCGAGTCTGGCTATGAAGAAGTGCTGTCATCCGGCATTGTGATTACTGGTGGCAGCGCCGTGATGCCAGGCATGGTTGAGCTGGGCGAAGATATTTTTTTGAAGCCTGTACGGCGCGGGATTCCGCGCTATTCAAGTTCGCTCTACGACATGGTCGCGCAAGCCAGGGCCGCGACGGTGATGGGACTGCTCGAAGAGGCGCGCCTTGCCCGAATCCGCGGCTATAAGGTATCGCAAAAAGCGGGCAGCGTTCACAACGCTTTTGGCCGTGTCAAAGACTGGTTTGTAGGTAACTTTTGATGAGCCCCCTATGAAACATTACCCACCTTTTGTTCCCACGGCACCGCCACACACCCGGTCAGGAGGCGCTGATCCGCCCTCATGAATACCCAACCAAAAACAAAAGACAATTTTTTTAGGCAACTGCAAATTAACTGAAACAGGAGGCTCCCCATGAGTATCGAAATGATTGAAGTCGAAGAGTTCAACCAGGGCACACAAATCAAGGTGATTGGTGTCGGCGGCGGCGGCGGTAACGCGGTCGGCCACATGATCGCGTGCGGCGTGCAGGGCGTAGAGTTCATTTGCGCCAACACCGATGCGCAAGCGCTCACGAGAGGCAGCGCACACAAAACGATTCAGCTGGGCGGCAGCGGTTTGGGCGCTGGCAGCAAGCCAGAAAGGGGCCGCGATGCAGCAGAGATGGCAGTGGACGATATTCGCAATGCCATTGACGGCGCGCACATGTTGTTTATCACTGCTGGCATGGGCGGCGGCACAGGTACCGGCGCAGCGCCGGTTATTGCCCGAATCGCAAAAGAAATGGGTATTTTGACGGTGGGCGTCGTCACCAAGCCGTTCGAGTTCGAAGGCGGCCGCCGCATGACCAACGCCGACCTGGGCCTGGCTGAACTGGAAGCCAACGTTGACTCGCTGATTGTGGTGCTCAATGAGAAGCTGCTGGAAGTACTTGGCGACGAAGTTACGCAAGACGAAGCTTTTGCACATGCCAATGACGTTTTGAAAAACGCCGTTGGCGGCATTGCCGAGATCATCAACGAATACGGCAACGTCAACGTTGACTTTGAAGACGTGCGCACCGTGATGGGCGAGCCTGGTAAAGCCATGATGGGAACTGCAGTGGCCAGCGGACCAGACCGCGCCCGCATCGCTGCTGAGCAGGCAGTTGCTTGCCCACTGCTTGAAGGCATTGATCTGTCCGGCGCCAAAGGCGTGCTGGTGTTGGTGACCGCGGCTAAAGGCTCGCTCAAGTTAAGCGAGTCCAAGTTGGCAATGAACACCATTCGCGCTTATGCATCGCCTGATGCGCACGTGATTTATGGCGCGGCGTACGACGACAAGCTGGGTGAAGACATTCGCGTAACGGTAGTGGCCACGGGTCTTAGCCGTCAAGGCGTGCGCCGCCATGCGCCGCCGTTGCAAGTGCTGCGCACTGGAACCGACAACGTACCTTTTAATGTGCCAACGCTCAACACAGTGGCGAGTATGGGCAATTCAGCACAGCCGTCGATGGGTCACGGCCAGCCAGACTATGGAAACATGTCTGTTCCAAGCGTGTGGCGCACCAACCGCACGCAGGCGGCGGCCAAGGTAGATGCTTTGGCGTCTGGCGGTATGGATGATTTTGAGATACCCGCATTTCTGCGCAAACAAGCCGATTAACTGACCCCCACGCTTGTCGCTTCGCGTACTACGCGGCCCCCCGAGGGGGCCGTGCCCAGCCTTAGGGCTTGCCGGCGACGGGTGCTTGGCCTGCTCGCTACGCTTTTCGTCCCATTAATCCCTTCGCGCATGCAAGATAACGGTTCAAATTAAAATAGAACCATGCTTGTTCAACGAACCCTTAAATCGCTCACCAAAGCCGTAGGGGTGGGTCTGCACGGCGGGCAGAGGGTAGAGCTTACTCTGCGGCCCGCTGCGGTGGACACGGGCATTGTTTTCAGGCGCGTTGACTTACCGCAGCCGGTCGACATCCCGGTGTCGGCTACCGCAGTGACCGACACCCGGCTGGCTTCAACCATTTCAAACGGCAGCGCCAAGGT